>Ga0070707_100007312_pt1 | contig 10253 bp, 10 predicted proteins | sample KBSK5502metaG_FD_65468 | JGI IMG/M metagenome (GOLD analysis project Ga0070707, IMG submission 65468) | Corn, switchgrass and miscanthus rhizosphere microbial communities from Kellogg Biological Station, Michigan, USA - KBS K5-50-2 metaG | ecosystem: Host-associated > Plants > Roots >... | reverse complement strand
AGCTTGAGCAGGCCTCGGCGCGAGTGGTTGTCGTTGGGGTAGGTGCGCAGGTGGTCCGTCAGGGACTTGATCCGCTCGGTGAGAAGCGCGATCTGCACCTCGGGTGAACCGGTGTCACCCTCGTGGGTGGCATAACCTTCGACGATCGCGCTCTTCGCTTCCTTGGCGAGCGGCACAGATTCCTCCACTTTCAACTTCACACTGAACCCGCGCATGGTATCAGATCGACCCCCTCCCCGCTCGTCCGCTTTCCGTACGAATTGACCGATGCGGCGCGTTTCCTTCAGGCCGGTGACAGCACGTCGAGGGCAACGTGCTCGCCCTTGATTGGCTCGCCAACGAGGTCGACGCGTCCGTCCGGAGCGATCGTCAGCTTTACATCCTCCGCCGAGCCACCACGGATCCTGGCTCGATATCGACCGGCTGCCGGGAGCGCGGCGTAGTACGCCAGCTCCAGCGAGCCTCCGCCACCCGGGCCCGGCGTTCCTTCGAGGTATGCAGGATGGCCGAGCAACTCGACCGCCTCGTGAATCGCGCCTTCCGCGAGCGCGATGCGAATCCGCCCGGATGAGATCGGCTGCTGGTCGGGGGTTACCAGGCGCTCGACGCGCCTCAGCTCAAAGCCAGCGGACGTCCCGAAGGCGTTCATGGCTTCGGGCGTTCCCCCGCGATCGCGACCAAACGCGGATTCGGGAGTCATGACCAGCGCCCTCACCCGGATTGCGGGCGACAGCCTGAGCAGGAACTGCTCGGCGGTCAGGGCCCGCAGCGCGTCGTCGAATCGAAGCGGGACCGGGGCCTCGATGCCGGCGTCGCTGAGGCGCCGCAGGTTCTCGTGCAGCGGCGCCAGGCGCGGCACCCGGTGGCCGGGGCGAATGACTTCATCAGGGGGTGGGTCGAAGACGAGGGCAACCGCCCGCACCCCGCGCTCCCGAGCCGCGCTCACCGTAGCCCCAACCAGTGCCAGGTGGCCACGGTGCACGCCGTCGAAGACGCCCATGCAGATGGCCGCCTCGCCGATGTCGGGCAGCTCGTGGATGGCGGTCGCGCGCGGGTCGATCATCCCGGCTCGGCATCGATGACGGTTTCCGGTTGCAGCAGGTCTCCCTCAATGCGGCCGATGCCGAGCAGCCTTCCATCGCTGAACACGGCGTGGCGCCCCGAGCTGGTTGTGATGGAGACGTGCACGACGGAACCGTGCCGAAACCGGTTGCTGTCGGCTGCCTCCAGCTGCAGGTGCGGCAGCTGCAGAAGGTCCCCCACCGCGAGCAACACGACTTCGAGGCCGCCTTCGGCGGCGAGCGACTCCAGGCGCTCTGGAGTGACCGCATCCTCGGCACGGAGGGGACCGACGGCCGTTCTACGCAGCGCCGCGAGATAGCCGCCACTCCCAAGCCGCTCGCCAAGATCGCGCGCGATGGAGCGAACGTAGGTACCCGGGCCGCAGCGGATGTCGATTCGAACGTCGACGTGTTCGTCGTCCCGATCGATATCGAGCAGTTCGATGGCGTGGATGGTCACGGCACGCGTCCCGAGCTCCACCGCTTCACCGCGGCGTGCCAGGCGGTGCGCCGGGCGACCCCCGACCTTGCGCGCCGAGAATGCGGGAGGCATCTGCTCGGACGTCCCAACGAACGCCTCGAGCGCGTCTGCGAGGAGGTCGTCGGCGGGGAGCGGCCCGCCGCGCGCGATTGGCCCCTGCGCGTCGTCGGTTTGTGATCGCCAACCAAGCCGCACGACCGCCTCGTAGCGCTTGTCGCCGGCCGCCAGATCGCGGCTGAAGCGCGTCGCTGCCCCCACCAGGATGGGCAGCACGCCCGAGGCGAGCGGGTCCAGGGTTCCAGCGTGCCCGATGCGGCGCATGCCGGTGAGGCGCCGCATCAGTGCAACCATGTCGTGCGATGTCGGGCCGACCGGCTTGTCGAGGTTAACGACCCCCAGCATCGCCCCGCGCCAGCTCGCGCTCGCAGGCGGCCAGCACCCGAGCGCGAGCCTCGTCGAGGCGAGCCTCCACGGTGCAGCCTGCGGCTCGTGCGTGGCCCCCGCCGCCGAACTGGCTGGTTATGGCGACGGCGTCGGCTCGGTCGCTGGTCCGCACCGAAACTCGGATCTTGTTGGGCTCCGCCTCCTTGAAGAGCACGATCACGTCCGCCCCACGGGTCAGTCCCATCAGGTCGACGAAGCCTTCCGAGGCACTCGCATCGTTCCCGGTTTCGACCAGCATGGCCAACGTCATGGAAGCGTGGATGATTCGCCCGTCGGCAGCGTCCTGGATGCCGGCCAGCATCAATCCCCACAGCCGCAACGTCCCGTAGGGCTTGTCCGCGTAGATCGCCCGATTGATGGCCGACAGAGGGGCTCCAGCAGCAACGAGGTCCGCCGCGACCCGCAGCGTGCGCGGTGTCGCATTTGGATGGGCGAAGGTGTGCGTGTCCTGCACCAGCCCCGCGGCGAGGCAGGTGGCCAGCTCGGCGTCCAGCGTGATCCCCAGCTCGGGGAGCATGAGCGCCACGATCTCGCAGGTGGCCGCGGCGGATGGATCGACCAGGTTCGCGGCCCCGAAACGCGGGTTGCTGACGTGGTGATCGATGTTCACCAGCGTGGCGCGTGCGAGCCAGTCGGCGTGGTCGCGCGCGACGCTGCCCGTCCGCGCGAGATCACCCGCATCCACGATGACCGCCACGTCGGGCTCGAGATGCGGCTCGGTGCGCACGCGGTCGACTCGGGGAAGGAACTCCAGGAAAGGCGGGATCGGGTCGCCCGCGACCACCTCCGCTTGCTTTCCGAGCCGTTCCGCCACGAGGGCGACGGCCAGGGCGGCACCGAGCGTATCGCCGTCAGGGCTCTCGTGGCAGATCGCGGTAATCCGTTGCGCCCCTCGGATATGAGCGATCACAGCGGCCAGGTCTTCGCTCATGGCGCTCATCGGGATCCATCCTCGTCTACGCCGCGTGCCTCGTCCGGTTGGCGGCCCGCGTCAGCTCCCTGCGCCTCGTTGCCCTCCACCTCGTGGAGGAGTCGCAGCACGCGGTCACCGGCCTCGATCGAATCATCCCGGCGCATCACGAGCGCCGGCACGTGACGCAGGCGCAGACGCTCGCCGAGCCGCCGACGGAGCCAGGGCGTGGCGTCCTCCAGCGCGGCCATGCTGCGAGTGCGCTCCTCCTCCTGGCCGTAAACCGAGACCCACACGGTGACGTGGCCGAGGTCGCGAGCGGTCGTCACGCGGGTCACCGTGGCGAAGCCCAGTCGCGGGTCCTTCATTTCGCGCTGCAGGAGGCCCATTAGCTCCTGCTGGATCTGGCTATCCAGGCGGTCGGTGCGCTGGCTCATGGGTCAGCCCGCATCCGTCAGGGTCAGGCCGGCTGCTCCGAGACCATCTGGAAGCACTCGATCACGTCGCCCTCCTCGATCTCCGGCGAACCGGAAAGGCCGATGCCGCACTCGAAGCCGGTGGCGACCTCGCGCACGTCGTCCTTGAATCGCTTCAGGGACTCGATGCGGCCGTCGGCGACGACCTGGCCGCCGCGCAGAAGCCGGTAGCTGCCCGCGCGCACGATGCGCCCATCGGTCACGTACGACCCGGCAACGTTGCCCGCCTTGCCGGCCTTGATGATCATGCGCACCTCGGCGTGGCCGTCGACCTGCTCGATCAGCTTCGGCGCCAGCATGCCCTGGAGCGCTGCCGCGATGTCATCGGTCAGCTTGTAGATGACGTCATAAAGCCGGACGTCCACGCCCGACGCGTCAACCGCGCGCTGCGCGCCCGGATCGAGCTTGGTGTTGAAGCCGATCACGACGGCATCGGAGGCCGATGCAAGCAGGACGTCGCTCTCGTTGATGTCTCCCGCCGACTCGCGAATGATGTTGATGCGCACCTCGGTCATGTTTAGCCGCTCGAGCGCATTGCGGATCGCGCCCAAGGAGCCCTGCACATCGGTCTTGAGGACCACGCGCAGCTCCTTGACCTCAGATGCCTGGATCTGGGCGCTGATGTCCTCCAGGCTGAATGCCGCACGTCCGTCGCCCGAGCCAGCTGCCCGCGCTGCGGTATCGGCCGAGTCGCGCGCGCTCTTCTCGTCGGCGACCACCCGTAGGATGTCGCCCGCCTCTGGAAGCTCCTGCAGGCCGATGATCTCAACAGCGGTGGCAGGCTCCGCCACCTTGACGCGCTTGCCTTCGGCGTTCTGCAGCGCCCGAACGCGGCCCCACGTCCGTCCCACGGTCACGACGTCGCCAATTCGCAGTGTGCCGGTCTGGACGAGCACCGTGGCGACATTGCCGCGGCCCTTTTCGACCTTGCTCTCGATGATGGTGCCGATCGCGGACCGGTTGGGGTCGGCCTTGAGATCCTGGAGGTCCGCCACGAGCAGGACCATCTCCATCAGGTCTCCGATGCCCGTCCCCTGCTTGGCGCTGACGGGTACGGCGATCACGTCGCCGCCATACTCCTCGATCAGGACCCCGATGTCGGCGAGCTCCTGCTTGACACGATCCGGGTTGGCGTCCGGCTTGTCGATCTTGTTGATCGCCACGATCATCGGCACGCGCGCCGCTCGTACGTGGTCGATCGCCTCTCGGGTCTGGGGCATGACACCGTCATCCGCCGCGACCACGATGATCGCGATGTCGGTGACCTGTGCGCCGCGGGCACGCATGGCGGTGAATGCCTCGTGACCGGGCGTGTCGAGGAAGACGATACGGCGGCCGTTGTGCTCGACCTCGCTGGCACCGATGTGCTGGGTGATGCCGCCAGCCTCGCCCGCGGCGACCCTGGTGCTGCGCACTGCGTCGAGCAGGCTCGTCTTGCCGTGGTCGACGTGCCCCATGATGGTGACGATGGGGGCGCGGGTCACGAGGTCCGCAGAAGAGTCCTCGCTGAAGAGGACCGGCTTGCCGGCACCCTCCCCCTCTGCGCCGGGAGCGACGATCTCCTGTGAGGCGGCGGCCTCGGCGGCAGCTCGATCGAGCGAGCCGCGTTCGACCGTTTCAAAGCCCAGCTCACCGGCCACCAGGGACGCGGTGTCGAAATCGATCGTCTGGTTGATGGTCGCGAATATGCCGTTGCGGATCAGCTCCTTGATGATGTCCGCGTGGCTCACGCCCAGCGCCTCGGCCAGGTCCTTGACGGCGACCGACGACGGCAGCTCCACGGGTCCCGCGGGGCGCGCAGCGACGGCCGCGGCGGCCTCGACAGCCGCGGCGACGGGTGCCTTGCGCCGCTGTGGGCGCGGAGGACGGCGTGGCAGGTATCTACGAGGTGGCATGTATCTCCTCTAGGTCGAGCGTTCCCGGCGCAACCTGCACCGAGAGTGCTCGTTGGATGCCCGCCGCGAGTTGTATCGGCTCACGGCAGGCGGGATCGTCACAGACGTATGTTCCGCGACCGGCCGCCTTGCCGGTCCGGTCTATGGATACCGTCGCGTCCGGCGCGCGGACGATGCGGGTCATGGATCGCTTGGGACGGACCTGGCGGCACACCGCACAGGTCCGCATGGGTACGTGATCAGGCCTTCGCTTCGGCATCGGCCGGCGCCTCCGCGGCAGCGTGGCCCTCATCGCCACCAGCGGCGGCGGCTACGCCCGCATCCGAGCGGATGTCGATCCGCCAGCCGGTGAGCTTCGCTGCAAGGCGCGCGTTCTGGCCTTCCTTACCGATCGCCAGGCTGAGCTGTCGCTCGGGGACGACGACGTTTGCGATCTTGTGCTCCTCGTCGATGCGGACGTTCAGCACCTCGGCCGGCGAGAGCGCCTCGGCCACGTACTGCGCCGGATCCTCGTGCCACAGCACGACGTCCACCTTCTCGCCGTTGAGCTCGGCCACGATCGCCTGGATCCGCGATCCACGCTGGCCCACGGCCGCCCCCTTGGCATCGACGCCCTGCTGGCGGCTCTCGACCGCGACCTTCGATCGGCTACCGGCCTCGCGGGCGATGCCGCGGATCACGACTGTGCCGTTGTAGATCTCGGGGATCTCCATCTCCATCAGGCGGCGCAGAAAGCCCCGGTGCGTCCGGCTGGCGACGATCACGGGTCCGCGCGTGGTGCGGCGGACCTCGAGGACGTACGCCTTGAGGTGCTGGCCGATGCGGTAGTGCTCCCCCGGCAGCTGCTCGCTGACGGCGAGAACCGCCTCAACGCCCTTGCCCATGTCGAGGATCACGGCCGACTCGGTCGTGCGGTGCACGACGCCGGTCATGATCTCCCCCTCGCGACTCGCGTACTGCTGGAAGACAACGTCGCGCTCCGCTTCGCGAAGCCGCTGTCGGTAGACCTGGCCGGCGGTCTGCGCCGCGATGCGCCCCAACTGCGCCTGGGTCACGTTTTCCGGCACACGCACCTTCGCGCCGACTCCGGTGGTGGAATCCACCTTCTGGGCATCGGCCACCAGCATCTGCAGCTGGTCGTCTTCGATCTCCTCCGGCGTCGCAACCACCTCGTACTCGCGGTAGACACTGATCTGGCCGCTGTCCGGATCGACCTTCACGACCACGTTCTCGGGAGCGTCCGCATTGCGCCGATAGGCGGATTCGATCGCCTGCTCGAGTGTCTCGATCAGGATCTCTTTGGGGACACCCTTTTCTGCGTTCAGCTGAAGGAGGGCCCCGATGAAGTCTCGATTCACGGTGCACCTCGCTTCCGGGACGAAAAAACAGGACGTGGTGAACCGACCCACGTCCGTGCTCAGCTCGATATCGATTTGGTCCGCTGTTTCAAGGCCGGCGAAACCGGCCGAAGTATACCAGTCCGCACCGCCTCCCGCCACTGGCGGGCAGGCCGAAGCGAGCCCCTCCGGACGCGCGATCGCGGCGCCTAGCCGATGGTCAGCTGCCTGGCAGGCGCGCGATGTCCTGGATGGAGATGAGGATCACGAGCGTGATCAACACCAGGAATCCGGTCAGATAGATCAGCGCCTCACGCTCGGCCGGAAGCCGTCGCCGGCGCACGGCCTCCAGCAGCACGACGGCCACGCGCCCACCGTCCAACGGCGGGAAGGGTAGGACGTTCAAGACCGCGAGGTTCACCGAGAGCAGGCCCACGAACAGGAGCTGGGTGACGAGGGGCTGCTGCAGGACCTCCCCGGTGACCTGCGCGATCCCGATGGGGCCGCGCGCCTCCCCGGTGTTCGGGGCCAGGCCCAGCAGGCCGGCGACCGTGTTGGCCAGCGCCCCGGGGATCTCAATTGCCATGTGCGTGGTCGTGTCAAGCGCCATGCCGGCCGCCTGGATAGGGTTCGATGCAATCGGAGCGCCGTCCCTGATGGGTGAGTCCCAGCCAAAACCAACGGGTCCGAGGCCCTGGTCTCGTTGGGACGCGGTGAGTACGCGCGGCACGACCGTGACCTCGACGGGCGTGCCGCCGCGCTCCACGTGCAGGGTCACCTCCTGCCGAAGCGCGGCCCGGGCGTTCACGTAGTCCGTGAGATCTCTGGCGAGCTGAATGTCTCCGGCTCCGCTGCCGAACCGCTTGGCGTCCACGCCGACAATCCGGTCGCCAGCCTTCAGCCCCTGCGTGTCCGCTGGTGAGCCGGGCTGGACCGAGGTGACGGTCATCGGCCCGACGTGTTCGGGAACAGGCTGCACGAAAGCAACCGTGTACAGCACGACTGCCAGCAGGAAGTTCATCACCACCCCGGCCACGAGCACGATCACGCGCAGCCAGATCGGCTTCCGGTTGAAAGCGCCCGACATCGCGCGTTCGACGGCAGCGGGCGAGAGGCCGCGCTGACGCATGCGCTCGGCATCACCCTCGCCGTCCTCGCCAAGCATCTTGACGAAGCCCCCCAGCGGAACGGCGTTGAGCGAGTACCGCGTGCCGTGCCACATGACCGAGGCGAGGCGCGGCGGGAACCCGATCCCGAATTCCTCGACCGTGATGCCGGCCAGCTTCGCCACGACGAAGTGGCCGAGCTCATGGACCAGGACCAGGATCACGAGCACCAGGACGAAGGCAAGAATGGTCCCGATGACTCCCATCAGTGGGCCACCGCGACGCCGAGCTCGGTCCGCAGCGCGGTCCTTACCTCGCGGTCCAGGTCCATGACGCCCGGAAGGTCAGGCTCAGGGTCCGCCCCCCAGCGCACAACGGCATCCTCGATCACGACAGGAATTCGGTCGAACGTAAGCCGACCCGCCAGGAAGGCCGCTACAGCCGCCTCGTCTGCGGCGTTCAGGATCGTCCCCCGATTTCCGCCTGCGGCAGCCGCCTCGCGGACCACGCGGTACCCCGGATATCGGGCAGGCTCGAGTTCACGGAATTCGAGCGCTCCCCACGAGGTGGGCGGTGCATGCCGTGCGGGCGACGGTAGGCGTTCGGGATGAGTCAGCGCGTACTGGATGGGCAGATGCATGTCCGGCAGGCCCAGCTGAGCCTTGAACGAGCCGTCCACGAATTCCACGAGCGAGTGGACCACGCTCGAGGGGTGGATCACGGCCTCGATTCTAGAGTACGGAAGGTGGTACAGCCATCGAGCCTCGATCGCCTCGAACGCCTTGTTCACCAGCGTTGCGGAGTCGATCGTGATCTTGGGGCCCATATGCCAGGTCGGGTGAGCGAGCGCCTCCTCGAGGGTTACCTGCGCCAGGCTCGCGCTCTCTCGATCCCGAAATGGACCACCCGACGCGGTCAGGATGAGGCGAGCGACGTCCTTCATGCGCTCGCCAAGCAGGCATTGCCAGATCGCCGAGTGCTCGCTGTCCACCGGTCGCAACCGATCCAGTCGATCTCCACCCTCGCTACCCAGCGCCCCTTCGACGAGGTGCCCGCCGGTGACGAGCGTCTCCTTGTTGGCGAGGGCGACGATGCGATGGGAGCGGAGGGCATCGATCACCGCCGGAAGCGCCGACATGCCGGTGGTCGCCACCACGACCAGGTCGACGCCGTCGAGCGTCGCGAGCTCCTGCAGTCCGCCCTCTGCCCATCGCTGGTGTTCGACAGAGTCCGGGCGATCGCCCCCTTCGACCCAGGCCCGCGCATCGGGCCAACCTGCGAGCTGCGCGAGGAATGCTTCGTTGGCGTGCCCGGCCGCGAGCGCCCGCACGCGGAAGCGATCGGGATGCATGGCGATGACGTCCAATGTCTGTCGCCCAATCGAGCCGGTCGACCCAAGGACGGCGATGCCAAGCACGGGACTCACACCACGAAGCCGGCGAACAGCAGCGCATACCCCGCGAGGACGGGGGCTGCGAACAGGAACGAGTCGATCCGATCCAGGATGCCGCCGTGTCCGGGGATCAGGAAGCCAGATTCCTTGCGGCCCGCGGCGCGCTTGAGCATCGACTCGGCGAGGTCGCCCGCCTGCGCGGTCAGGCCGACCACGGGACCGATGACGAGCGGGTGCCAGGCCGGCAGGCCGATCATCCAGGCGCCGATTCCCGCCGCCAGCGTGGCGACCACGAGGCCGCCGGCCAGGCCCTCGACGGTCTTGGACGGGCTGATGTGGTCGATGAGCCGAGTGCGTCCGAGCCAACGGCCCGTCAGATAGGCGCCGGTGTCGTAGCCCCAAACGATCAGCACCAGCAGCAATGGCCACGCCATCCCCGAGCGCAGGTTCAGCGGACCGATCTCGGTCGCCGCGGAGCCTCCCACCGGAGCGAGGTGCGCGACCAGGGCGATGAATGGCGCCAGCACCCCCAGGTAGGCAATCCCGAAGGAGCTGATCGCCCACGTCGCGAAGCCGTTGCGCGGGTCGGCGCGCGTGAAGCCGGCAAAGCCGAGGAGAAGCACCGCCGTTACCAGCGCCGCAATCACGAGCCCGACCGGCTGCGTCACGCGCAGCAGCTCACCGGGTAATCCGCCAACGCCATCGTGATTGGCCACGAGGAGTCCGGCGCCGGTGACCGCCGTCCCGGTGAGGAGGGTCATGACCTGAGGCGGTTGGTAGCCGGCCGCGTCGAGCAGGTTGATGAGCTCCGTCAGGCCAAGGAAGACGAGCGCCCCGACCATGATCGACAGCCACGGCTCTCCGAGGACGATGATGACCAGGACGATGGGCACCAGAACGACAGCCGTCAGCACCCTCGTTCGCAGCATTCGACCCGCTCCTCCTAGGAACCGAACCGACGGTGCCGGTTGGCGAACTCGACGATGGCCGAGTCGAGATCGGCCACCGAGTAGTCGGGCCACAGCTTCGACGTGAAGACCAGCTCGGCGTAGTTGCTCTGCCAGAGCAGGAAGTTGCTCATCCGATGCTCGCCACCGGTGCGGATCAGGAGGTCGACGTCGGGCTGGCCCCACGTGTACAGGTTCCGTTC
>Ga0070707_100007309_pt1 | contig 10255 bp, 12 predicted proteins | sample KBSK5502metaG_FD_65468 | JGI IMG/M metagenome (GOLD analysis project Ga0070707, IMG submission 65468) | Corn, switchgrass and miscanthus rhizosphere microbial communities from Kellogg Biological Station, Michigan, USA - KBS K5-50-2 metaG | ecosystem: Host-associated > Plants > Roots >... | reverse complement strand
CCGTTTCGAAGGGTTACTTTGACGAGTTTGTCGCTGTGAAGTTTCCAGACTCGGGAGACGTTCCTATCCTCGATCATCATAGTGTTGGGATTGAACGAGTCTACTTGGAGTGGGGCCGGCCCCGTTCTCCTCAGTTTCGAGTAGACTTGGGCGATCTCCTCGATCTGACCGTCGGATAGGGTTACCAGACTGTCTCCGCTTACGCACTTGCCGTGGTCGACGTGGGCGATGATTCCGATGTTGCGGACTTGATCCTTGTTGGATACGATTTTGAGAATGTCTGCTGAGCTCTTGAATCGGGGCAACTGTCTTACCTGTCTTCTCGAAGAGACAGCTCGAAGTCCCGGATTCTCTATTATACGTTTCCCGGAATCTGTCCGATAACTAATACTAACCCGGCAAACTGTGATCGTTTGGAGAGCGTCTGGAAGCTGGAAATTCGAGTGGTGAAAACTTGTTGGAGATAGATCACTGCGTCTTTCCTGAGGATCTTCTTTACGATTTGGAGAACAACACTTGGCTGCGCGTTGAAGAGAATGGAGAAGTCACGGTGGGAGTCACCAGCCTGCTTCCCGCTATCGCTGGCAAGCTCACCCTTGCCAGGCTGAAATCAGCCGAAGTCACTGTCCAGCGAGGTCAGAGCCTTGGAACTCTCGAGAGTCAGAAGTTTGTCGGGCCAATCCCTTCGCCTGTCTCGGGCCTTCTCCTAGAGACGAACGGTTTGTTAGTCGATCGGCCAAGGATCATAAACGACTCTCCATACGAGGAGGGCTGGATTGCGCACCTCAGGCCTTCTCATTTCTCCCTAGAACGGATTCTTCTATCGAAGAGCGGCGAGTCGAGGATTGTACTAGCGAAGAAGATCGCGGAGTTTCATGTCCGCTGCTTCAAGGCCTTTCCTGATCATGAAATGTCTGAGATCGGCGCCGAGTGTTCAGCAGTCCTGATCCGGTTGAACGACTTGCTCGCAACTATACCATTGGGCGAAGTTGTCCACTTGGTATCGGATGATCCAACTGCATATGTCGAGATGGTGGTCTGGTCTGAAAGAACCGGCCAGAGCCTTGTAGATTGGAGGAAGGAAGGAAGTCTGTTCCATTTCATCATTAGGAAAGTGAGTTAGAAAAAAGCCCCGCCCTGAAGAGAAATGCGGGATGAGAAGTTTCTAAGTCTATGCTGTAACAGTCTGTGCGATAGCGGGTGCTGGTTTCTCTATGGGGTTACGAACTAGGTTGCCCCATTCTGTCCATGAGCCGTCGTAGTTTCGGACTCTCGGGTACCCCAGCAAGTATTTGAGAACGAACCAGCTGAAGCTAGATCGTTCACCGATGCGGCAGTAGGCTACTATGTCCTTGTCTCCGGTTACGCCCTGGGTTTCGTAGAGTTTCTTGATCTCTTCGTAGGGTTTGAAGGTGCCGTCTTCTCTGACCGCTTGGCTCCAGGGTATGTTGACAGCGCCAGGTATGTGGCCGCCACGCTGTGCGTGTTCGGTAGGGTATTCGGGGGGTGCCAGTACTTCACCGCTGAACTCCTTGGGGCTTCGGACGTCGACGAACTTGACGTTGGGCTTGTTGTGGATGTCGAGGGCCTGTCGGAAGTAGACTCTGAGGGTCTCGTCAGGACTGGAGGCACTGTAACTGGTCGGGGCGTGTTTGGGGATGTCCTTCGTTAGGGGTTTGTCCTCGTCGATCCATTTCTTGCGTCCGCCGTCGATGAGCACTGCGTTCTTGACGCCGTAGTATTGGAGGTCCCAGTACGCGTAGGCTGCGAACCAGTTGTTGAAGTCGCCGTAGAGGGCTATCTTGGTCTCGTTGCTGATTCCGGATCGGCTGAAGAGGTGTTCGAGCTGTTCTTTGGAGAGGATGTCTCTTTGTAGGGGGTGGTTGAGGTCTGTGCGCCAGTCGAAGAGGACTGCCCCTGGGATGTGGCCCAGCCGGTAGTTTGCCGTGGGGTCATAGTCTACTTCTACGATACGTACTCTGGGGTCGTTGAGGTGCTCTTGGACCCATTCGGTGCTGACTAATACTTCGGGATGTGCATATGACATAGGTTATGTCCGGTCGTGGGACATAACATACGTCATATTTATGCTTCACTTTTATTCCATCCAGAATAATCGACTCTATTCGTATCCGCCGAAATTTTCCAGAGATGAACGTTAAATCGATCGGCCGCGCGGAACGGGGCTAGACTTGGTTTGATTCAAGTTCCACCGTGGGTCCGTGAAACCTTCGACAGCTACCTCGTCTGTGAATTCACGACAGTAAAATCCGGAAAGCCCGTCACGATGCCTCTGCTCCCGTTTTATCTTCCGGACTCTGGAAAATTTGTAGTGACCTCCAGCATCCTCTTTTCGAAGAAGGCTGAGAATGTGAAAAAGAATCCCAAGGTCTCGCTTCTGTTCTCAAACCCCGAAGGGTCCAAGGCGGGAAAACATGCCGTGCTGGTTCAGGGCATCGCTCACGCGGATGACTCCGATCTCGATCATGGATGGGAGAAGTATCTCTCATACTGGCGGAAGAAGGAGCCGTACATTGACGCTTACTTGGCTGAACGAGAAAAGTTCGGCTGGTTCTGGAAGCGGATCGTCGTCCAAGTGGAACCCAAGAAGATCCTCGCATGGAAGAATGGTGACACATCACAGGCGCCAGAGGAGTTCGGAGCCTAGAACAATGCCAAGCCTGGATTATCAACGCCTTGGAAATTTCAGATACGCTGTCATAACCCTCATCGGGGACGATGGATTTCCATTCAGCGTATCAACCGACTTCAAAATATTGCCGGACAAGAAAATAGTGTTGCAGAAGCCAGCCTGGCCCTCGAAGCTTGACGGCAAGAGAGTGAACGTATTGTTTAATCACATTACAGGTTTGCCTGGAGGCGGTTACGGGGAGAGGAGATACATGCTGGTCTGGGGGACAACTCATGAGGATCGCGGGACGCTGAGGTTCGAGCCAGAAAGTTTGTCAGAATGGGACGAGAAGATTCTGGCTTTTGATCAGTACTGTGCCAAGTGCGCGCCGCAGGGAGCCAAGTACTTGGGAACGCTTCAGGCGTCCGTCGAAGCCTGATCATCGTCAAGTTCCGCGGCTTCAACCTCTGCAGGAACGTCCTCAGGCTCAGCAGGTTCTGCGGCCTCAGTAGACCCTTCGTCGATAATCCCCTTGGGTTTTGATTCAGCGATCAGCATCATCAGACTCTCAAGATCAAGCTCCGCTCTCGTACGCCAGCCAAGCTTGACAAGCCCTTCTTCGTCCTCCTCCAAATAACCGGAGCGTAGAAAAGCGTCGGTTAGTGTGAGTGCTCTCCATCTCCCCACCTTCTCTCCAATTATTTCTTCGAGTTCTTTCCGCTCACTCTTGCCCTGTTTAGAAACGATAAGCGAAAGACAGGCCGCTAGAGCAGCCAGATTGTCGATCCTCCAGCCGGTCATTCTTGCTTCTCGAGGAGTCAGGGTCCCTTTCAGCCTTACAAAGTATCTAGACTCTTCCTCTCCATCTGGCCCTGGCTTGTAGTCGCTGAGAACCTGCGACTCGACCTTCTTGACCTCGAGGTCGAGATCTTTGAGGCTCTCGTCGAGCTGCGTCAACACTTTGAGATACTCTTTTCCCAGCCCAGTTTTCAGTTCCCACGACTTGGCGCCGGGTACTCTTCCTCTCTTGAAGAACAGAAGGTGCGCGGCTCTTTTGACCCGTTCCGGGTAGTAAGATTGTTCCTGTTTCACTTCGCCCGTGACGCAACAACCTCCTGTGTGATTATTATGGGGTAGCTCAGTGGCGAGCCTTGTCGGGACGCGAAAGGTGGGTCTCTGGGTATCAGGAACATCTTCTCCTTCTTCCTATCAAGGCCAGCCATTCCATAGCTTATGAGGAAACTTACCATCTGAGCGCGGAGAACCGTCTGAGCGAAATGATTGGTTTTGACGAAGCTCCAGTATTCAATCCGCTTGTCTTCTCCAGCTTTCTCCTTCATCTCCATCCGTAGCTCCTCGAGCCGTTTCGTGAACGCTTTTTCTTCGAGCATTCTCATCTTTGCTAGCTCCGGCGAGTCCATTGAGCCCGGCGTTTGGAATGGTCCAGCCGCAAGTCTCTTGCGACGTTCGAAGAATGATAGCATCTGTTGCCAGTAATCGAGAGCTTCCTTGGTAGAAGCATCAGTCAGCTGCTCCAGCTCCACAACGGGGTGCCAGGACAATAGGAATAGTTCGGCGAGTTGTTCTCTAGACATTGATCCGATCTTTTGCTTGACCATTCCGGGATCGACGAATAATGAGCTGGATTGGAATCTGAGGTTGGCGCTCTGGAGACCTACGACTCTCGCGAGGCTGGTAATAGCTCGCATGTCAAGGAGATTGTCTTGCAGGGTCTGCCAGCCCTCGGCGTGTCGTCTGATGATTCTGAGTGCTTCGGATATGTCGAGAAGGAAGGGGCTAAACTGACGATTCTCGATAGAGTTGCATGTCTGGATTAGTTGCTCGAGCTCTTTCCTTCCAGATGCTCGAGTGGTTCTCTGGGCGAAGGCTACTTCAACTCCTTGACGATCGAGCTACCTTCGACGTTCTGGACCACGACAACGTGGACTTGGTCCTCGCTGGGCAAGGATAATTGTCCGGGGGTTATCGCGATATACTGGCCTGTGTCCGTGGTCTTAGACGCTGCATGGATTAGTCGAGAGACGGTCTCTCTATTCTTCGGGTCCATGTGGACGTCGAATTCGTCGATTGCTCGGAAGGGTGACGAGATGAACTGTTGGAGCGATAAGAGGAAGGCGATCAGGGCGACAGTTCGTTCTCCGCCGCTGGGGGCGAGACTGTCCAGGGACACGGGTTCGTTTCCTTTGAATCCCGCGTATAGTTCGAGACCTGCCTTTTCAATATTCTTCGAGGATTTGAGGTCGATTCTTCCTCTGCCTCCGACCTCGTCTAGTAGGCTGCCATATCGGGCCGAAAGGTCTTCGAGTAGTTTTCCCATCACTGTTTTCCAGCGGTCGAACCGTCCTTGGAGCTCGCCTAGGACCTCGGACCTGTTCTGTTCTACAATCTCCGCTTTTTTCCTCAGATCCTCGTACATGTTCCCGTAGGTCTTGAACATCTTCTCCACATCCGCGGAGAGATGCGCGAGTGGACGGATTCTCTCCTGGACCGCCGCAGTCTCAAGAGTCACGTCATGGAGGTCTCTCGGATTCTCGAAGACTGGTCCAAGCTGCAATGCTTGAGTTCGTAATGGTGCGAGTTCTTCTTCGCCTAGTCTCAGTTGGACCTCGACCTCTTGGACCTCTTGGGCCATCATCGAGAGTTTGAAGTTGTTTACTTCTGACTTGACCTTCGATTCAACCAGTAGATCAGTGCTCTTGGTTAGATGTCCTGATAGTTCGGCGATCTTTGAACGGACTCTAAGGAATTCCGCCTCATCTAGCTGCGAAGTGTTGGATATTTTCTCCTGCTCCTGATTCAGCTCGGACAGCGCCTGTCTAAGTTGATCATTGCTTTCAGCTCCGGGCGTGACCAGATCTCTGAACCTTGCTATCCATTCAAGCGAGCCGGAGCGGAATCCGCGAGCGTGTTCTAGTTTGAGTTGTTCTTCTCGGAATGTTTCCAGTTCCCGGTTTACTCTCTCAAGCTCACCGGAGAGTTTCAAGTGGTCCTTCTGCGCGGAGTCAAGTTCTTCCTTCGCGTCTTCCGATTTTTTCTGGAGCGAGGATATTCGGTCTTTCAGCCGGGCCTGGGATGTTTCTTTTCGGAGGATTCTGCGCCAGGTCAGTTCTCTCTGTAGATCTTTGAGTTGATGTTCGAGTTTCTTCTTCGTCTCGTACTTTTCGTATTCTCCCTGCCAGTGGAGGTAGGTTTCCCTTGTCCCTTCGATGACCGAGGACATTGTTTCTCGTTCAGTCGTAAGTTTCTGCAGTCGATTGCTGGCTTCTAGGACTTCTTTGCGATAAGCGCCGAATCCGACCGCGTCTTCGAGAAGGAGAAGTTTCTCGATTGGGCTCACTGTTCCGAAGCGTCCGACCATCATCTGGTGCATTATCACAAGCATATTGTCAGGGTTGAGTCCGATCTTGGATAGTCCTTCGATCAGGCTGGTCTTCGAGACTGGTTTGTTGTTGAGAAGATAATGATAGTCCCCGGAGCGTTTCAGAATGCGGGTAAGTAGGATCTTGTCGCTTCGGGCTTGCGGGAAGGGTCTTGGACCCTTTTCTGATTCGTTGTCGAGTAGGAGGGAGATCCGGGCTTGGTCTTCACCCCATCGAATTAGTTCGCTAAGCTTTCGAGATCTCTCTGTGTAGGCTTGTCCAAGTACTACGGATATTCCGAGGAGGATGGAGGATTTCCCTGCGCCGTTTGGTCCGACGATAAGATTTAGGCCTGGTTCTAGTGGGATGCTTGCGTTTTTGTAGCTCATGAAGTTGGTGAGCTGTACTTCCCGGATCAATCTCCCACTAGACCTGGTACTTGGAACTATTAGATAGCCGGGGTCTAATCAACATTTGACCTAGCATTGAGGAAATTACAAGTTTTTGTCAAATCCGGATTGTTTAAATAGCCGATCGGGAGTTTATCGCGTTCCGGAGTGTGCCAGGTGCGGGATTGAGGCGGCTTGGCAAAGTACTGCACCTGTCAAAGAGTGGCAATCTTCTTCTTCGACTCGAACAATATCCAGTACCGGTAATCGGCGCACCAGTCTGCGACTACAAACTGCGGAGCGTTGGTGTGGTCAATAATGTTCTGGGTCCAGTCAAGACTCCATACGTCTCGGTGAAGCCTGTCCCGAATGTTGATGGCGCACTCGTCGGCCGGGTCGTCTACCAGGTCGAGAAGGATTAGGAGCATCAAAAAAACACGATGACTGAGACACTGGAACAGGTACCGAGAATTCCGACGGGTCCTAGACCTGCTCGACTCTGTCCCGAGTGTAAGGGTTCGAAGCTCATACGCGACTACGATACGGCGGAGGTTGTTTGCATGACTTGCGGCTTCGTGGTTACTGACAAGATTGCTGATTCACGACCTGAGTGGCGCGCATTTGATGATGAGCAGCGTGCAAAGCGGGCCCGAACTGGGGCACCCATGACGTTCACTATTCATGATAAGGGTCTATCGACCATAATCGATTGGAGGGATCGTCCTTCCGGGACGAAGAGTGTTAGCGCTGATCAGCGTATAGAGCTATACAAGCTGCGGAAATGGCAGCGACGGGTCCGCGTCTCTGACGCGACAGAGAGGAACCTTGCGGTTGCTCTATCAGAGCTGAGCAAGCTTTCTGCCGCCTTGACACTGCCGAAGAATATTCTGGAGACAGCCTCGGTCATCTACCGACGTGCGATCAAGAAGAGGCTTATCCGGGGACGGTCGATCCACAACGTGACTGCGGCGGCGATCTACATGTCCTGCCGACAGTGCGGCGTCCCGAGGACCCTGGATGAGATTGCTTCGGTGTCGACGCTCAACAAGAAGGATATTGGCCGGAGCTATAGGTTCATGCTCCGAGAGCTCGGCATGTTTGTACCTCCTTCAGCTAACCGGAGCTATGCGGCCCGGTTCTCCAACCGACTGGTTATTTCTGGTAAGGCAGAGGGGATCGCGATCCGGATCCTGGAGATTGCCCGTCAGATGAAACTGACTAGCGGTCGGGGTCCCGCAGGAATTGCGGCCGCGTCTACTTACATTGCGACAGTGTTGACCAATGAGCGGAAGACTCAGCGAGAGATTGCTGAGATCGCCAACGTGACTGAAGTCACGATTCGCAACCGGTACAAGGAATTGTTGGAGAAACTCATGATCGAGGTTCCGCTCTAAGCGGACCTAGGCTGCTCTGCTAGTCAAGCGAGCTCTTTGAGTTCAGAATCTACAGATCGGTCTCGGCCTTGACAAATGCAGACCAGGCTGTGAACTTTCGGATTGAATCCAGTCCGGTATGATTACAGCCCGAATGAGTTCTTGAGTCGTGATTCCCCTCTCCTTCGCAAGTTTCGTTAACTGAGAGAAAGCATCTGTATCGAGAGACTGGATGAACCTGCTTGATCTTACTCTCAGTCGGATGTCTCTCGCCTGCAACGTCGACCAAAATACTCGGTTGGGAAAAATAAGGTCAACGTGTAGAATGCCGCACAGTAGCCGTGTTTCGCGTCACCTGTACACCTGCCGTACGTACTGAGCGATTATGATTGAGAGCAGGTCCTGCTTCTCAAGGAGGAGCCCTTAGGCAGTCGAAGTGTGGTTTACTTGCCGCGGGTTCTTTTTGTGGATTCGCTAGCAGCTTCTTTCAGTAGTCTGTTGGTGTTCTCGGTTCCACCGCCAAGTTTCAGCGTCTGTTCGTGTGCCTCTGACAATCGTTTGGTGGATTCGATGATGTCTGCGCGGCGAGTCTGGTCGGCGTTCGAGGATAGTTGAGCCATTGTCTTGGTGGCTTCTTTGAATTTTCCAGCGGCCAGTTGCTTGTAATACTCTTCGAGGCCTTGGTAGTAGGCGAATTCTGACATGAGGCTGTTGCGTATTCCCTGTGTGTACTCTTCATCGTTCTTTGCTGGTCGAATGTTCACGGATGAGTTGATTGTTTGCCTGGAGCCGTCGACCGCGTCGCCGTAAGACACCTGGGCGTTGAGTAGCTGGCCCTTGAAACCTTCGGGCATTGTAACCTGGCCCCAGATCTTTGCGATGTTCTCTAGCGCGTTGATCTTGACTGGAGGTCCGGGGTAGTTGAGGATGCGAACGTCTGAGGGTTGGAAGTCGACCGTTATGTTTCTTCCCGCAACCTGGCTTACCGCGTTCTCCTGCATCACGACGGGTAGCCTGTCTGCGTCAGTTACGTGGTAGAGGACTCCGCCGGAAGCGTCAGCTAGTGCCTTGAGAATGTCTTCGCGGTAGTCTTCTCCGATGCCGAACTCGATCATCTTGAAACCTTGTGGGGTCTTGAGAGCCGCGTAGGGTTCAGGTTTCGTTACGTCCGTTGGGTGACCGTCTGTCAGGAGGAGGATCCAGCCTGAGCCGCCGCTCTTTGCTGCCATATCGAAGGCGGTTGTGAGCGCCGAATAGAGTGCCGTCATTCCTGTTGCCTTGATTCCAGGAAGTGTTGTGGAGAGGTTGGTGTCGGGATACGTGTGGACCGAGTCTGAGAACGTTATGAATGAGACCTTGTTCCCTGTGGGGATTCTGCTCCAATACTCCTGGGCTCCCTTCTTGGCAAGTTCGAGTTTCTTTCCGGCCATCGAGTGGCTAGTGTCTAGGACAATTATGTGTTGGAAGCCTTTCGCTTCCGCTTGTTTCTCGGCCACGAGTGTGATCTTGAAGACTGCATCTACTTTGGAGTCGTACGAGTAGCTGTGGCTTAGTTCAGTTCTGACAGATAGGGTCATACTGTTACTCTCTCCATCTTGCCATTTTCAAGGATGAGGACTCCGGCCTTGCCGCCGTGGTATCTGCTGGAGAAGATGGTTATGACTCGTCCATCCATGTCTTCTCGGAAACCATCGACGACTTCGTGTCCGCGGATGATTCCTTTGAGCCCGTTGTTTTCGAGGAATGTCTTGGTCGCCTCGGTGCCGTAGTAGTAGGCGCCTTTTCCTCGCACGCTTGGAATGAACTCGTCAATCGATTCTCTCGGATCATTCCATAGGAGCTGGAAGGCCATGGGATCGTCAGGGTTCATGTCTGGCCACGGGAGGGATGCGATCTCAGACACATGTTCCATGCCCTTTGCGATTCCACCGTGGAGGCAGAGGTAGTCGTTTACGACGACTGCGTAGGGCATTGCTTGGAAGAATTCCTTGATCTTGTCGTAGCTGCCCTCCCCAAGTTTCTCACTTACTTCGTTCGTGAATCCGTAGTAAGGATTTGTCAGGGGGCTCTCATGGTTCCCCCGGAGCATTATTGTCCGGTGGGGGTCCTCGAGGAGGGTTGATGCAATGAGTCCCAGATTCTCTAGACTCTTACTGCCTCGGTCAACATAGTCACCTAGGAAGACGATCAGGTCCGCGTCGTCAAAGAATTTGTCAATAACAGTCTGTGTCACATCTATTGCACCGTGCGTGTCTCCGACGAAGATTACTCTGTCTTCATATCTCGGGTTTAGTAGGGGGCCAGCGAGCTCTGCCTGAGCTTCACCGATCACCCTCAGCGCCTCTGCGGCTTCAATCATTCACTCACGAGCTTCACGATAGTGCCGGTGCCGAACTTCAAAACGTTATTCGGCTTGACTTCGACACTATCGCTGACTCGCTGAAACTCTTTGCCGTCATAGAGGAAGGTGCCGTTGAGGCT
>Ga0070707_100007307_pt1 | contig 10256 bp, 8 predicted proteins | sample KBSK5502metaG_FD_65468 | JGI IMG/M metagenome (GOLD analysis project Ga0070707, IMG submission 65468) | Corn, switchgrass and miscanthus rhizosphere microbial communities from Kellogg Biological Station, Michigan, USA - KBS K5-50-2 metaG | ecosystem: Host-associated > Plants > Roots >... | reverse complement strand
GCATCATCTCGACGGCGGAGGCCGGAATGATCTTCGGTGCGGGGCGGCCCGGGACTGCGGCCGTCGTGATGACGGCGTCGAAGTCCGCGATCCGGCCCTCGAGCGCCTGCTGCTGCGCCGCCATCTCGTCCGCGGTCAGCTCGCGCGCGTAGCCGCCCTCAGCCTCGGCGCCGGTGACACCGAGGTCGAGCCAGTTCGCGCCGAGGCTCTCGATCTGCTCGCGCACAACGGGGCGGACGTCGAAGCCGGTCGTCACGGCGCCGAGGCGTCGCGCTGTGGCAATCGCTTGCAGCCCGGCTACGCCGGCTCCGATCACGAGCACCTTCGCGGGGGGAACGGTGCCGGCGGCGGTCATGAGCATCGGAAAGAAGCGGGGGAGATGCTCGGCGGCGAGGAGCGCTGCCTTGTATCCGCCGACGGTCGCCTGTGACGAGAGCGCGTCCATCGGCTGCGCGCGCGTAATGCGCGGCACGGACTCGAGTGCAAACGCAGTCACGCCGCGCGCTCCGAGCGCCTCGACGCCGGCCCGGTCGGAGAGCGGCTCGAGGAACGCGATCAGCACCTGTCCGGAGCGGAGTCGCTCGCGCTCCTCCGGCGAGGGCTTGCGCACCTTCACGACCCCGTCCGCTTCCCACGGGTCACCGAGCATCGCGCCGGCTTCGGTGTAAGCATCGTCGGGGAACGATGCGGCGTCCCCGGCGCCTTGCTCGACCACGAGCTCGAAGCCGACCGCGGCGAGCTTCCCGACGGTTTCAGGGACGAGTGCGACTCGCCGCTCGCCCTCCGTTGTCTCGCGCGGAATTCCGACCCTCATCCGGCTGCGTAGCCTATGCCAGCGTCCGGCCGTGCAGTTCCGTGATCCTTCGCAGCTAGCCTCGCGTTGCTGTGACGCATTTCTTCACGAGCCACGGGCTGCCGCTCCTGTTCCTGGTCGTCATGCTCGAGTCGTTCGGGATCCCGCTGCCGGGCGAGACCGCGCTGATCGCCTTCGGCGTGCTCGCGTCGCAGGGGCATTACTCGATCGTCGTGGTGATCGCGGTCGCGGCCGCCGGGGCGATCGTGGGGGACAACCTCGGCTACGAGATCATCGGCCGCCGGGGCGGCCGCAATCTGCTCGAGCGCTGGGGACCGCTCCGCCGTTTCTCCGAGCGCTACCTGCCGCCGACCGAACGATTAATGGCGAAGCACGGCGACAAGGTGGTCTTCTTCGGCCGCTTTGTCACGGTCCTCCGCTACACCGCCGCGTGGGTGGCGGGGATCGCCGGCATGCCGTGGCGGAAGTTCCTCTTCTGGAACGCCGCCGGCGGAATCTGCTGGGCGACACTCGTAGGGCTCATTTCCTACTACGTGGGAAGCGCGGCGGCCGATGCCATCCAGCGCTACGGGATCTACGCGGCCGCGGTCATCGCCGCCGCGGTGTTGGTCTTCTTCCTGCTCACGCATTTCGGCAAGAAGTGGCTGGAGAATCGCCTCTAGCCCGGCGGCTCGCGCTTCTCCTCTCGCTCGCGGTCGTGGCCGGCTGCGGTGGCGGCTCGGTGGGTGCAACCGTGCCGAGCAAGTCTCCGCCGTCGGTGCCCGTGCCGCACTTCACGCACGTCGTCGTCGTCGTGTTCGAGAACCACGAGTCGAGCTCGATCGCCGGGAATCCCGACGCGCCCACCTTCAACGCGCTCGCGCGCCGCTACGGGACGCTGACCAACTACACCGCTGTGGCCCATCCGAGCCTGCCGAACTACCTCGCCCTCGTGTCGGGATCGACGCAGGGGATCACGAGCGACTGCACCGACTGCATCGTCGGCGCGCGCAACCTCGCTGACACGCTCGGAGCCGCGCGGAAGAGCTGGAAGACGTACGCCGAGGACCTCCCGTACCCGGGCTTCACCGGCGCCTCCTACGACCGCTACGCCAAGAAGCACGACCCGCTTCTCTACTTCCGCGACGTCGCCGACTCGCCCGTCAGCCGGCGCCACGTCGTGCCGTTCACCCGGCTCGCGGGCGATCTCCGCCGGCACCGCCTGCCGGCCTTCTCACTCATCGTCCCGAATCTCTGCAATGACATGCACGACTGCTCGGTGGCCACCGGCGACGCCTGGCTCAAGGCCCACATTGCCCCGCTCGTGCGCTCGCGCGAGCTGCGCGGCGGTGTCGTCTTCGTCGTCTTCGACGAGGGGACGAGCGACACCGGCGGCGGCGGCCGCGTCGAGGCGCTCGCGCTCGGCCCGACCGTGCGACGCGGCTCGAAGTTCACGCGGGCGACGAACCACTACGGCCTGCTTCGCACGATCGAGGACGCCTGGGGTCTGCCACGGCTCGGCCTTTCGCGCCGAGGGACTCCGGTTGGAGGCATCTGGAAGTAGGACTCTCGGCGCCGGCGCGGAATCCCACCGGGCATGCTCGCCTCGATCGCACGCGCACTCGAGGAGCGCGACCACACTCTCGGCCACGGCGCCCGTGTCGCGGCGCTGGCCGAGCCCGTCGCGCTCGAGCTCGGCTGGGATCGCGACCGCGTCCGGGCACTGCGCTGGGCCGCGCCGCTGCACGACGTCGGCAAGGTCAAGATTCGACCGCAAGTGCTTCTAAAGGCCGGCCGCCTCACACCCGAGGAGGTCGCGGAAGTCCAAAGCCACCCGGCTGCCGGCGCAAGACTCGTCATCGAGATGCGCCGATTCCACGACGCGCTCCCGTACGTTCTCTTCCACCACGAGCGTTGGGACGGTGACGGCTACCCGGCGGGACTGAGCGGCCGCCGAATACCCGTCGAAGCCCGGATCCTCGCGATCGCCGATGCGTTCGACGCGATGATCTCGCCGCGGCCGTATCGTCATGCACTCACGCATGAGCACGCGCTCGCCGAGGTGGAGGCCGGTGCGGGCACGCAGTTCGATCCGATCGCTGCGGAGCTCTTCCTCGGGGCCTGGGCCCACGGGTGGGACACCTGGCACGCCGCCGCAGCTTCTTAACAATCCGAACCTAGGGTTCCGGCCATGACGAGGCTCCGTACGGCGGGGCTGTTCCTCGCTCCGGCACTCCTGCTCTTTGCCCCGCAGGCCGGGGTGGCCAAGTCGCAGGCGCTCAGGGTGAGCAAGACCGCCAAGCCGGTCGACACGCTGGCGATGGATGGTTCGCGCGTTGCGTATGCGAGCGGCGGCAAGATCCGCATCTGGGACATGGCGACAGGCGTTACCTCCGTGGTCAAGGGCCGCTACGCCACCCGCCTGGGCTCGGGGTACGTGACCGCCTCTCAGCTGGCAATCGCCGGCAAGCGCGTCGCCTGGATCAAGGACCAGCAGTTCGGCAACACGGAGGAGGGGGAGAAGCTCTACACCGCGAAGGTCGGAGGACGCGCCCACCTGATCGACCACGTATATCGGCACGGTGTGGACGACCCCTCCGCGACGGCGGGCGGCTGGATCGAAGGCCTTGTCGGTTCGGGCAAGACGATCGCCGTCAGCACGTGGAAGTCGAACGGCGCGGTCGCCACTAATGAGGCGCTCGACCTCGTCACCGGCTCCGGCCTCTCGGCCGTTGCGGGCGGGTCGGGCGCAATCGTGTCCGAGGCAGTCGACGGCGGCCACATCGCCGTTCTCAGGTCGGGCCTGTGGACGACCTCCCCGAGTGTGGGCATCTACTCCCGCTCCAGCAGTGTTCCGGTCGCCGAGGTCGCGCTCGGTGCTCCCGACCCCGACGCCACGGGCATCCAGATCGCACTCAGCGGTACCGAGCTGGTCGTTCTCACGACGGCGCTCCACGAGCCTTCGGGTCCCACCACGGTCACGCTGAAGGTCTACAACTGGGGACCGGCCGGCTCGTGAACATCTGGCCCGTCGGGATCCACTCGGACGGAGGCGAGGTGCGCTTCGCAGTGCATGGGACGCTCGCGGCCGTCGAGGGTCCGTCGAGATTGCACCTGGTCGACCTGGCCACCGGGAAGGACGTCGTGATCGCGCGCGCCAGCCGCACCGGTAGTTCGCCCGTGCTGGGTGCCGGCGGTCTCGTCTACGCGCTCAACCCGCACTACAACGGACCCGGAGAGCTCGTCTTCGTGCCGACCGAGAAGCTGCTCGCGCTCGTGAGCTAGAGCGCCGCCCAGATCTCGAGCTTGGCCCGGACGCGTCCGATCACGTCGTCCGTGAACTCGCTCGTGCCGAGGTGCCCGCCCAGGTCAGCGGTGCGCGCTCCCTGCGCGACCGCCTCGAGGCAGGCCTCGCGTATCGCCCGCCCCGCTCGTTGCGCCTCCTCGCCGGCGTGCGAGAGCAGCGCCGCTCCGGCGAGGATCATCGCCATCGGGTTGGCGACGTTCTTGCCTTGGAGGGACGGCGCAGTCCCGTGTGCGGCCTCGGCCATGATCGCCGCGGGCTCGAAGTCGGACTCGAAAGCGACGAGCAGCGACTCGGAGCCGGCGATCGAGCCGAAGAGGGGGAGGACGAGGTCGGACAGGATGTCGCCGTCGCGATTCAGAGCCGGGATCACGAGCGGGTCGCCGGCGGAAGAGAGGAGGAGGGCGAACGTCGCATCGATCAGCTGCGGCTCGTACGCCACCTCCGGATGGCGCTCGGCAGCCGCGTCCATCTCCTCCTTCAGCATTCCTTCGTAGGTCGGGCTGACCGTGTACTTCGGCCCGCCGAACACCTTGGCCCCCGTCCGCTCGGCCTGGCGGAAGGCGAATTCCGAGACCGCATGGCAAATGCGGCGCTCGATGCGCTCCGTGCGGAACGCGACCTCGTCGTCCCCCTCGCCTTCGCGCCACTCCTTCGCGCCGTACGCGTCCCCGACGGCCATCCGCACGATCGAGATCGGCGCGTGCACGCCGCCGAGCGGCGCGACACCCGGGATCCGCCGACCTGTCCGCACGATCACCCTGCCGCCGATCTCTTCGCGAAGGATGCGGTTCGGGGAGCCGATGTCGCCGCGGCCCTCCGGTGTCACCGTCGCGGCCTTCAGCCCGAGCCCGTGTTCGCGGATAGCGGTCGCCGCCTCGTGCACGACACCGTTGTCGGTCTCGCGGCGCCGTCCGAGTGAGAGATCGAAGCGCGGGAAGTCGAGCTCGACCCCGATCACCTCGGGCTTGAGCACGCGGAGGCTCTCCTCAAGCAGCTCCTGGCCGGTCTCGTCGCCCTCGAGGACGACGATCGTTCGCTCGTCACGCATCAGTTCGATCGTAACCGGGGGTCGGTCGATCCGAGGTGGTTCAAGAAATGCAGTGGTTTCATTTGCGCGGAATCAGCGGGAACCGAAGCCCGCATAGTTGCGTCGTCATTTCTGTAGGGTTTCGCCGGAAATCGCCCCATGAAGGATCCTATGAAGGAGGAGAACGGTGGCCCGTAAAACGGTGCTCGTATGCGACAGTTGCGGGAACGAGGTAGACGAGGGGAAGGGCGCAGTTATGCGGGTGACGTACACCGACGCACGCCGCGGTGCGAAACAGGCCGATCTCTGCGACACATGCTCCGCCAAGATGCCCGGCCGTGCGACGGCACGCCGCGGCCGCAAGCCGAAATCCGCCTCCGCCGCCTAGAGACCGTCTCGCGCTCGCGCTAGCGTAGGCGGGTGCCGCTCCGCCTCATCGCGGGCCCTGCCAACGCGGGCAAGGTCGAGCTTCTGCTCGGCCGTTATCTCGCTGCCCTCGAGTCCTCCGACGGACTCGAACCGCTGCTCATCGTGCCGAACCGGGCGGACGTCGACCGCGTGGAGCTTGAGCTGCTGGCACGGCGTCCGGCGCTCCTGGGCGGCGCGATCGGCACGTTCGACGATCTGTTCGACCGTCTCGTGCACGACTCCGATGACGCACGTCGCCGCGTGGGTCGCCTGGAGCAGACACTCCTCGTTCGCAGGGTCGTGGACGAGGCCGAACTCAAGGACTACACCCGCTCGGCGGCGCACGCAGGCTTCGTCGATTCGCTCGAGCGGGCGCTCGGCGAGCTTGACGAGGGGCTGCTCTCTCCGGAGGCCGTGGAGGGTCAACTCGGAGCGCTCTATGCCGGCTATCGCAATGAGCTCGACCGGCTCGCGCGCTGGGACCGCGGCCTTCTCCGCAAACACGCGGTCGAACGTCTTCGCACCGATCTGGACGCCTGGCACGGCCAGCCGGTCTTCGCCTATGGCTTCGAGGATCTCACCGGCGCCGAATGGGCGCTGCTCGAGGCGCTGGCTGCCCGGACCGAGGTCACGGTTTCGCTCCCGTACGAGCCGGGACGCCCAGTCTTCGCAGCACTCCTGCGCACTGCAGAGGACCTGGCCGGCCTGGCTTCGGGTGCTGTCGAGGAGCTGCCGCCGCGTTACGACGCTGTCGCGCCCCCGGCGCTCGCACATCTCGAGCGGGCGCTGTTCGCAGATCGACCGGGAGAACCGCCGCCGCTCGACGGCGTGATCCGCTTCTTCGAGGGTGCGGGGAGTCGCGGCACGCTCGAGCTCGTGGGCGAGGAGGTGCTCGCGCTCGCGCGGGACGGGATGGCGCCCGAGCGGATCGCGCTGGTCGTACCGGGATACGACCGGATACGCGGCGCGCTCGAGACGGTGCTCGGCTCCTTCGGCATCCCGTATGCGGTGGACGGCGAGCTGCGGCTGACGCAGACACCGCTCGTGCACGCGCTCGCGGCACTGCTGCGTTTCGCGTGGGGAGGAGGGACTCGCGGCGACCTCTTCCGCTTCCTCCGCTCGCCGTTCTCGGGGCTCGAGCGGCGGTCGGTCGACTTCGTCGAGGGCCGCCTCCGCGGTCGCGCCGTCCAGGCACCGGAGCGCGTCGTCGAGGAAGCAGAGCGGCTGCGCGAAGGTCCGCTGCCGGCGCTCACGGAGTTGCGCGACGCTGCCGACCCGGTCGAGGCGGTCCGGGAGCTGGCCGAGCGCATGCTGCGGAACGCATACGGCCTCGAGCATCCGCCGGCGGATGCTGCGAGCCGGCTCGATCTCCGGGCCTACGAGGCGCTCAGGCGGCTGCTCGGCGAGCTCGAGGGGTGGCGCGAGCTGAGCGGAGAGCTCAGCCGCGAGGACCTTCTGACGGCGGTCGAGCGTGCCGCCCTTCCTCGCCGCGCCGGAGACGAAGCCGGGCGCGTCGCGGTGGTCGACCTCCTGCGTGCCCGTACACGCCGCTTCGACGCCGTCTTCGTGCTCGGGCTGGAGGAGGGAAGCCTGCCCCGCCGCGGCGGCGGTTCACCGTTCCTCGACGACGACGCGCGTCGCGCGCTCGACGAGGGCGGCGCGCGGCTCGTCCGGCCCGACCCAGTCGAGAACGATCGCTACCTCTTCTACACGGCGTGCACACGCGCGTCGGAGCGGCTCTACCTCGTGCGCGAGGCGGCGGATGACGACGGCAGCCCGCGCGAGGCGAGCCCGTTCTGGCACGACGTACAGGCGGTCTTCGACATAGACGACCTGCGGCGCTGGACGCGCCGGCGGCCGCTTTCGGCGCTGACCTGGCCGCTCGACGAAGCACCGACCGAGCGTGAACGGCTGCGAGCACTCGCGGAGCTCGCCGCCCACGACGCCGAGGCCGCCGAGGGGCTCGCGCGCGCGAACGGCTGGGAGCGGAGGCTCGCACGCGCACTGGCCGCCTTCCGGCGCCCGACGCGGATCACGCATCCCCTCGTGCTCGAGCAGCTCGGCTCACGTACCTCGTTCGGTGTGACGGAGCTCGAGCGCTTCGCCGACTGCTCCTCGGCCTGGTTCGTCGAGCGCTTCCTCGACCCGAAGACGATCGACGCCGAGCCCGATGCGAAGCAGCGCGGCAGCGTCGCGCACAACGCCCTCTACCGCTTCTTCACCCGCGTTCCCGCCGAGCTCGGGATCGAGAAGCTCGAGCCCCAGCACGTGGAGGCCGCCACGAGTCTGATGCGGGAGTGTCTGGAGGAGGCCGTCGGCCGGGTGCGCATGGATCTCACCGAGATGCAGGAGCGAGAGCTCGAGCAGACCTTGTGGCGCGATCTATCGGCGTTCGTCGAGGAGGAGTGCGAGTCGTCGTCCCCGCTCGTGCCGCGCCGCTTCGAGGTCTCGTTCGGCAGCGACCGCGCCGCGCCTGAGCTGCAGCGCGGGCTCGATCTCGGTCAGGGCATGAACCTCTCCGGAAAGATCGATCGGATCGACGTCGACCCGTTCGGCGCACGTGGGGTCGTCCAGGACTACAAGTCGGGCAAGAGCGCCTACTCGGCGCGACAGATCGAGAGCGAGCTACGGCTCCAGATCCCGCTCTACATGCTCGTCCTGCGCGACCTCGTCGGCCTCGAGCCGCTCGGCGGTCTCTACCGGCCCCTCGCGGGCGCGCGCAAGCCGCGCGGGCTCGTCCGGGGCTCGGAGGAGGAGACGCTGCCCGGTTACGTGTCGCACGACTACCTCGACGAGGAGGCGTTCTGGGGCGCCGTGGAGTCTGCGCGCGCGACGGCGACCACGCTCGCCGGGCGAATCCGGGAGGGCGATGTCCATCACGACCCGCTCGGAGGCGAGTGCCCGGCCTGGTGCGACCTCTGGACCGTATGTCGGATCGAGCGGGCATGAGTGCGCACGAGCTGAACCACGAACAGCTCGCCGCGGTCGAGGCGGCGGGCGAGGTGTTCGTCTCCGCCGGTGCCGGCACAGGAAAGACCGCGGTGCTCGTCGAGCGCGTCGTCCGCGCCGTGTGCGATCGCGGGCTCGATGTCGACTCGATCCTCGTGATCACGTACACGCGCCGGGCCGCCGGGGAGCTGCGGACGCGGATCCGCGCAGCTCTCGCCGAACGCGGCCGACACGACCTCGCGCGCGAGCTCGACGGAGCCTGGATCTCGACGATCCACGGCTTCTGCGCCCGCCTCCTCCGAGCCTATCCGCTCGCGGCCGGACTCGACCCGCGCTTCCGCGAGCTCGACGAGGCGCAGGCGGCAGTACTGCGGTCGGAGGCGTTCGGGGAGGCGCTGGCGGAGTTCTGTGCCGGGGACGATCTGCAGCGGCTCGAGCTTCTCGCCACCTATGGCAGCAATCGGCTGCGACGCATGCTGACGAGCGTCTACGAGACGTTGCGTGCCGCGGGACGCGAGCTCGACCTCGCGGTGGCTCCGCGACCGGAGCTCGGCGAGCGCGTCGACGAGCTTCGTGTCGTCGCGACCTCGCTCGCCTCCGATCCGGAGGCGACGGATGCGCAGCGGCGGACGGCGGCCGAGCTGCTGGAGCTGCTCGCGCGTGATCTGCGTCCGGACCGGCTGATGAGCCTGTCGGGCTTCAGGGCCCGCGGAGACCGGGCGGCTGCATACGGTGAGGCGCTCGGAGCGGTCGAGCAGGCCGCACTCGACGAGGCCGCGGCGCGGGACCGCGCGCTCCTGCAGGAGCTGCTGACGCTGTTCGCCGAGAGATACACACAGGCAAAGGCGCACGAGTCGGCGCTCGACTTCGAGGATCTCCAGCTCGAGGCACGCGATCTGCTCCGGTCGCAGCCGGAGCTACGCGAGCGCGAGCAGGCGCGCTTCCGCTCGATCCTCGTGGACGAGTTCCAGGACACGAACCGCCTCCAGACCGAGATCGTCGATCTGCTGCGGACGCCGGAAACGGAGCTCTTTTTCGTCGGCGACGAGTTCCAGTCGATCTACGGGTTCCGGCATGCCGATGTGCAGGTCTTCCGGGAGCGCCGTGAGGTCGTCGAGCAGCCGCTGTCGCTCACGCTCAACTACCGCTCGCGTCCCGAGGTGCTCGCCGCGGTCAACGAGCTCTTCGGCCCCCACTTCGGCGGAGAGTTCCAGGAGCTCGCGGCCGCGGCCGAGTTCCCCGATCCGGTCTTCAGCCACCCGGTCGAGCTGCTCGTCACCGACAAGGAGAGCTACAAGGACAGCGGCGTTCACTGGCGGCGGGGCGAGGCGCAAGCCGTGGCGCGGCGGGTGCGCGAGCTCGTGGACAGCGGAGCCGCGACGCCGGGCGAGATCGTCCTCCTGTTCGCCGCCGGTACCGACGCGGAGTGGTACGAGGACGAGCTGCGGCGCGCTGGCCTGCCGACATACCGCGCGACCGGCAAGGGCTACTTCGGCCAGCAGCAGGTCGTCGACCTGCTCATGTATCTGCGGCTGCTCCACAACCGGTACGACGACACCGCACTCGTGTCGGTGCTCGCGTCGCCGTTCGTCGGCGTCTCGAACGACGCGCTCGCACTCCTGCGCCGCGTCGCGTCGAGGCGGCCGCTCTTCACCGGCCTCGAGCACACGCTGCCGCCGGGTCTCGCTGAGCGTGACGAACGCCTGATGCGAGCCTTCCGCCAGCGCTACGACCGGCTCGTTCAGATGCTGCCGCGCCTGTCGCTCGAGCGG
>Ga0070707_100007306_pt1 | contig 10256 bp, 7 predicted proteins | sample KBSK5502metaG_FD_65468 | JGI IMG/M metagenome (GOLD analysis project Ga0070707, IMG submission 65468) | Corn, switchgrass and miscanthus rhizosphere microbial communities from Kellogg Biological Station, Michigan, USA - KBS K5-50-2 metaG | ecosystem: Host-associated > Plants > Roots >... | reverse complement strand
AAGGGCGAGTGGGTGTGCACGATTGCCGAAACGTTGGGCATCTCGCGGTAGATGGCGCGATGCATCGGCAACTCATACGAAGGCTCGCCTTTGGACTCGACGCTCTTGCCGGTCAGTAGATCGACGACCACGATCTGCTGAGCCGCCATCTCGTCGTAGATGATTGAGGTGGGCGTGATCGCGATCAGGCCGGGGTCATCGGCGACGCGCGCGCTGACATTGCCGGACGCCCCGACCACCAGCCCTGCCTCCCACATCTTGCGTGCGTGCGAGAAGACGTCGTATCGCGCCTCGGCAAAACGGTCGCGCATCCGATGATCGTATCGTGAAGACTAGCGGTTGCGGGCGGCGGTCAATCCGGCACCCAACATGGCTGCCAGAGTGGACGGAATCGCTGGAATCGACATGTTGAATTCCACTAAACCATGAAGGGAGAGTGCGAGCAATGCTCCGAATGCGGCAAGAATGAAGGCGCTCTCTTCTCGATGCCGCTGGCGAATCCAACCGCTGATCAAAAGGACGAATGTTGTTCCGAATGCAATGACCCCAAGGGCCGCCCCCACCCAGCCGCCGGTCACCAGCAGTTGCAGAAAATCGTTATGCGCCTGTTCGACCAGCCCCGGCATGTCGCCCGGCTGAAAGCGTCGGAACGATTCGCGAAAAGTTCCCAACCCCGAGCCGAATGTCGGGAAGAGATGCCATGCCTGAATCGACCCGTTCCAGATCTCAGCGCGGATATCGGTGCGGATTTCTCTCGGATCGGAGGCCAGGACGCGGAGGATCGCCGCCTCTCCGGTTGTCAGTGCGACAAAGAGAATCCCGAGGAGGGCGGCGGCGGCGACAGCCACGCCGACGCGACGACCGCGCTCCGACCTCTGCCGGCGCATCAAGACGGCTGCAACCATTATTAATGTTGCCAGTGCTGCGGCCATGACTCCGGCCCGTGAGCGCGTCAGTGCGACACCAGCCGCGAGCACTCCCCATAGAAGCAAACGCCACGAAGACGCGAGCACCCTCGTTTCGAACCGCGCGCCGCGGTCGACAATCCGCATCGAGCGCTTTCGTCCCGCCATGATTTCAGCCGTTAGAATCCCGAACGCAAACGCGAGAGAGATCTGCAGGTATCCAGCGAAGTGATTTGCGTTCACGAATGCCCCGTGCTGGCGCTCCTCGCTTCCCGAAATGACAGCGCTGACCAGAACCTGACCGGCAGAAACGGCGAGCAGCCCTGCAGCCATCAGGCGGCGCCGCGGGCGTGTCGTTGCCAACAGAGCAGCCGAAGCAATGAGGGCAGCGTACGCAAATGTGAGCAGGGTTGCGCTTTCCGTGTCGGTTGGGGCAATGGAGATGCGCCCCGCTACCGGCGGCTGTCCCGACATTCGCAGAAGCGAGTTCGTATCGGCATAGATCGATGCGCTCTGCGGCGAAATCCGGTGAAGGAGTTCAGGATGGAGGGGCAGGAGTTGCATCATGCCTAGCACCCCGATGCCGCAGATAGCCGCGACAGGAATGGCTGCCGGTCCCAGGTGCTCATTTGCATCGCGGCTGGCAAATGCCAACACGGCAGTCACAAACGCGAGAATCTCGATTCTCAATTTGCCCGCGGGAAGGACAGCGCCATGAGGAAACGGGGCAATCAGAAGGCAGAGGAGTAGAAGCAGGAAGGCCAGAGTATTCGCGTATCGTGCAGCGGCGGAACGGCGGCCGGCTCCTTCTGTTACACTTTTGCCGTCCGCGCGGACCACCCGCTCGTGCTGCATCGCCTGTTCTCGCAACCGTGACGCTACCGGACGCGCGCGATGACCGCAAGGGTGTCCGGCGGTCACGGTCATCACAAGAGGAGACTCATGGTTCGGTTGCCCCGCTGTCTGCTGTTAGCAGCTTCGTTCGCGCTCATCTGTACCGTGGCTGGGGCGCAGGTCGAGAGTTTCTACGAGCAACAGCTCCGCGCCGGAAAATCCGATTACCAGGCGAATCGGGTTCCGCAGGCCGCCGATGAGTTTCGAATCGCAGCCTTCGGTTTTCTCGACCGTCCTCCGCTCCTTTGCGAAGCGCTGGTGCGACTGGCAGTCGTAGAAAACTCTCTGGGTCAGGAGACCGCGCTCACCCGCACTCTGGAACGATTCATCGAAGCCGAGCACCGTTTTGCGCCCTATGGCGGACTGCAGATTGAGCCGCCCATCAAGAGCAAATTCGAAGAGATTGTCATGCGGAACGTTCCCCGCGCGACGCTTGTCACGCTGCCGGGATTCGCGCGCCTCGCGAATTATGAAATCGAAAAGCTGGCCGGTCTGCCGGCGTCTGAGCGGATCTCCGCGTATCGGGCGGGAGCGCAGCGCGAGCCGAACAATCCCGAGTGGCCGCTGGCGCTCGCCCGCGAGGCGGCGACGCGGGGGGCGGAAGCAGATGTCATTCGTTGGGGCGAGCGCGTGCTGCAGCTTGATCCTCACAACGGCGCGGGGCGGGCGCTCGTCGCTCAGGCGCATGTCGCTCGAAAGGAGTGCCGCGAAGCGCTCCCGATCCTGAGCAGCTTCGAGAATTCCGAGCTTCAGGAGCATCCCGAACTGTATGCAGATCAAGCAGTGTGTTTCGCCGAGGCCGGTCTGTGGAGCGATGCTCAGGCGGCGCTGGCGAAAGTACCGGAAAGTCTCAAGAGCCGGCCTGACGTCAGCGGGGCCGCTCGTCTCGTTGCGGGAAAAGTCGGGCCGAAGAGGACAGCTGAAGCCTCCAATACCTCCATGATCTCCTCGAAGCCTGCGCCCGCACCCGCGACGGCCGGGGATGTACTTGATGTCACCCGGCGTCTGATTCGCGATGGAAAATATGCCGACGCGTTGGCCCGGCTGCAGACTGCGGCAGACAGCGATCCGAACAACCGGCAGCTTCGATTGGCGCTGCTCGAAGCTGCCGTCCTAGCCAGGGTCTGGCGCACGGCAGCTTTGCAGGTCGGCTCGGTCATGCCCCTTGCGACCGGCGAGGAGCTCTACATGTTCTACGCCTCGGTCGCGATGTACGAAACCGGCAGGAAAGAAGAGGCCAAGCCACTGATGGAGCGCGCACGGCCTCGCATGGTCTCGAGTCCGATGGTCGACTATTACCTGCGGGCGATTCTTGGCCAGCGCGGCTAGGTGGCCTTGTCATCCCGAGCGTAGCGAGGGATCGGTGTGGATGGGCGGCTCGAATCTCGATCTTCGCACCGCACGCCCACACCGTTTCCTCGCTACGCTCGGAATGACATGCAGGCTGCGAAACTGGCGCCTACTAGAAGATATCAATATAATTTTTAAGTCTTCAGCAAGTACAAGTCGGGACAACCAGGTTCTCAGCTGAGTTGCTGGCCGGAAGTTGTATACCGAAGGGGCGGAGCTTCAGAATGAAGCAGGTGAAAGGGTGAAGAAGGCGCTCATTACAGTCGGCGCTGCGGCTCTGCTGGCGGTACCGAACGAGGGACTGGCGCAACTCGCGAGCGACGAGGTTCCGCATCAACGCACCCTTCCGGTCAGCGAGCAGATCCGGGGCGAGCTGGAAACCAGTCGATTGCGGCTGGGTATCTTTCGCATCCGCCCTTCGTTTGCGCTGCGCGATTTCGGTTATGACAACAACGTTTTCGGCAGTTCCACCGATCCCTTCGCGGACTGGCGCTCGACGGTTTCGGCGGGAGCCCGCTTCATCGTTCCACTTGGGCCGAAGATGTACGCCCGCGGCGCCGTTGTTCCCGAGTACACCTGGTATCGCAAACTGACGGATCGACGCATCCTCGGCGGAAACTACAGCGGGTCGCTGCTGGCACTCTTCAATCGCATGTCGCTCGAGGGAGGAGCAGAGACATTCAAAGGGATTTCGATCCTCAGCTCGGAACTCGAGCGCGAGTCGATCGGCAGACGCATCAGCGCATACGGACGGGCGGAAGTTCAGGTATTTCGACGACTCTCCGTGATCGCCAGCGCCAGAGAAGAACGGCAGCGCTATGACCTGTCGGCCGAGGCGGCCGACGGGAATTTGCTGCGTGAGCTCGAGCGCAATGAGCAAGCGGTCCGCGGCGGGCTGCGCTATCAGATGAGATCCTTCTTCGATGTCTCCGTGGTAGCGGAGAAAACCCGGAGTGATTTTTTGAGCGCCACCAGTCGCAACAACGGGTCGCACGCAGTCCTGCTCGGAGTTCATTACGATCGGCCCCGCACGTTCATCAATCTTTCGGCTGGATCGCGGACGGGCGAAGCGGACGTTCGTAGCGCGACTTTTCCCCGTTACCGCACGGCTACCGGCTCTTATTACGCCTCGCACGAGCTCCCGGCGCGGGCGCTGGTGGATGTGTATGGACATCGGCGGCTGGTGTATTCGCTCTACGCGGACAATGCCTACTACATTGAGACGCGGAATGGCGCCGGCGTTGTCATCCCGGTCGGCCGTCGCATTGCTGTGCGCGCGTTCGGAGAGTCCGGCACGAACGAGTATCCGCACGCCATCCAGTCTGTAAAACGCTCCGACGATGCCAGGACCTGGGGTGGCGGTCTTGCGTTTCGTTTCTATCGCGACATCGGCCTGACGACCGTCGTCACGAAGACGCAGTACACATCGAACGTGGCGGGACAGGACCGATCGCTCCTGCGCATTCTCACAGCAATCTCTCTTCAGCGAGAATTCTTTCGATGAGCCATCGCCTGTTTGCCTGCTTGTTCTGTCTGATGTTGATTCTTCCGATCGCGGCTTACTCGCAGGAAGCGAGCGGGGACTACCGCATCGGAGCGAAGGACGTGCTGGAGATCCGGGTGCTGGAGATTCCGGAGCTCAACATCGAGCGCCGGGTTGCCGACAGCGGCACAATCGATCTGCCGCTTCTCGGCCAACTCAGTATCGCCGGCAAGACCGCACTGGAGGCGCGGGCGCAGCTCGAGGAGCTCCTGCGCGCGAAGTATGTCAATCGCGCCAACGTCTCGGTGGTGGTGAAGGAATTCGCGAGCCGGCCGGTGTCGGTGGTCGGAGCAGTGACGCGTCCCGGCTTTCTCAATGTCTCGGGCAAGTGGTCGCTGCTGCAGGCAATTTCCGCCGCCGGAGGGCTCGACGCCGCTGCCGGCAAGAAGATTTACGTATTGCGCCGTGGCGAGACCGGACTTTCGGATGTTCTGGAAATCCGCCGGGAAGACTTGCTGCAGAGTTCTTCGACGATGTGGAACATTCCGATTTTCCCCTCCGACATCATCAACATTCCGGCGCGCTCGACTGTGAAGGTTTTTTGTCTGGGTGAAGTCAGGCAGCCGGGAGCGCTCGAATTCGACAGCGACGACCGCATCACGCTGCTGTCGGTGATTGCCAAAGCGGGGGGATTGACCGATCGCGCCTCCAGCGGTGTGTTGATCAAGCGGAGGGGCCCGGACGGAAAAGACGTCGAAACCAAAGTGAATTATAAAGCGGTGATCGCGGGGAGGCTGCCCGACCCGGTGTTGCGCGCGGACGACATCGTGATCATCCAGGAGTCATTCTTCTAATGGACCTCATGGCAACGCAGGGAAGTGAGCCCACCGGCGAGCAGCCGGAGATTCAACTCGCCGAGTATTGGGCGATCATCACCAAGCGGCGGCGGCTGATCGCGCTGTGCGTGGCGGTCTCGCTGTTCATCGGCGCGGCCATATCGCTCCTTTCACGCCCGACCTACAAGGCCACCGCGGTTCTAGATGTGGAACGCGACAAAGCGACGCCATTCGACATCACCAGCACTCCGCAACCCTATCTGTACGACCAGGAGTTTCTGCCGACCCAGACGAAGCTGATGCGCAGCCGCGAAGTGGCAGAGCGGGTCGTCCAGCGGCTCAATCTGTTGTCGAATCCGGAGATGAATCCACAAAGGAAATTGCTGTCTTTCGGCGGTTCCGAGGGCGCAAAGAACTCGAAAGAGGCTGTCATCCGCGTGGCTAACCGGTTGCAGAGTGTCGTCGAGGTCGTGCCGGTCCGCGGCACGAACCTCGTCGAGGTGTCGTTCGTGGCGTCGTCGCCCGCAGCGGCCGCAGACGTTGCCAACGCCATGGCCGATGCCTACATCGACTGGAATCTGGAATCGAAGTTTCAGGTGATCGGGCAGGCCTCGCAGTTCCTGGCCGCGCAGATCGAGCAGCTCAAGAGCGAGATTGACGCTAAGGAGCGGCAGCTCCAGGCGTACGGGCGCCTGAAGGACATCGTATCGGTCGATCCGCAGTCGAACGTGACGCTGCAGAAGCTCGAGTCGCTGAACAAGGACTACGCCGATGCCGTCTCGGATCGCGTGACCAAGGAGGCCCGCTATCACGAAGTCTCCACCGCCCGCCCTGATGCCATCGCCGACACGCTTTCCAGCGGGCTGGTGTCGCAGTTGCGGAATGATCAGGCCAGGCTCGAGCGCGAGTACGCCGAGAAGCTGAATCTCTTCAAGCCCGAGTGGCCGGCCATGCAGCAGCTCAGGGCGCAGATCGAGAAAGGGAAGCAGCATCTCAATGTCGTTGTCCAGGAGACAGTGGCTAAGGCGAGGGATGTGGCCCGAAGCGATTACCTGACCGCACAGCGCCGCGAGGAGTCGCTCAAGAATGTGTTGCAGGGCCAGAAGAGCGAAGCGATGGCCCTCAACACGAACGCCGTCGAGTACAACAATCTCCGGGTGGAAGTGGAAACCAAGCGTGCGCTGTACGACACGCTGCTTAAACGCAATGCCGAGACGCAGATCACGTCGCGGTTGCGGGGAGAACGGCTGTCGAACGTTCGCATCGTCGACCGCGCCCTTCCGCCGACCACTCGGTTCCGTCCGTCGTACAAGCTCAACGGGCTGGTCTCGCTGCTTCTGGGAGGAGCGATCGGTGTCATCCTGGCATTTCTGCTGGAATATCTCGATCGGTCGCTGAGGACGCCGGAACAGGTCGAGCGTTCGTTGCAACTCCCGGCGCTCGGTGTCATTCCGGCGGTGGGTGGCGGTCGACGGAATGGAGGCAGTTATGGCCGCCGGTCAACACGGGGTCTGCGGAGGAAAGCGCTCGGCGAAGGGGATCAGAATGTGGCCATCGAGCTACTGCCGCACGAACAGCCACGTTCCAACATCGCCGAGGCTTATCGTGCGTTCCGAACGGCCCTGATGCTGTCGCGGGCGGGCGGCGTCAAGACCATCGCCATTACGTCGTCGCTTCCCAAGGAGGGAAAGACGACCACCGCGCTCAATCTGGCCGTGGTTCTGGGCCAACTCGGGAAACGCGTGGCCATCGTCGACGCCGACCTGCACAAACCGCGGCTGCATGAAATCCTTCGCGTGTCCAATCGCACCGGCCTGGTTTCCATCCTGGCCGAAAACATGGCGCCGACCGATGTGCTTCAGAAGACGATCGTGCCGAACGTCTCGGTCGTTCCGTCGGGGCCGAGCTCGCCCAATCCATCCGGGCTGCTTTCATCCGAGGCCATGCGGAAGTTCCTGCAGTTCGTGGCCATGAATTTCGACTATGTCATCCTCGATACGCCGCCCATTTCGCCGGTGGCGGACGCGTTGCTGCTCGGCAACGCCGTCGATGGGGTGGTGTTGACTGTCCGCGGAGGTGTCACGCCACGCGAACACGTCGTGCGGGTGCGCGACAAACTGCTTCGAAGCGACGCAAAAATTCTCGGGGTGCTCATCAACAATCTCGAAGAGCAAACCGCGCTTTACGGGAAGTACTACTACTACGGCAAGGGCTACGGTCAGGAGAAGGTGTACGACGAATCGCCGAAGGCGGCGATGACGCGCTGACCGCCCTGGCCCTTGATCGACATTCATTTCCATTGTCTTCCAGGAATCGATGACGGCCCGCGCGATTGGGAAGAAGCAGTGGCTCTCTGCAGGGCGGCGCAGGCGGAGGGCACGCACACGATCGTGGCAACTCCGCATGTACTCCGCGATCAGTGGATCAATGATAATCCGCGGACGCGCGACGAGCTGATCGCGAAACTGAACAACCTGTTAGGCGGAAAACCAGCCGTGCTTCCGGGGTGCGAATTCCTTTTCGCGGCCGATGCACTGGAGCTGTGGCGAAACGAGCAGAAGCCGCGGCTCAGCCCGCTCACGACGCTCAATCGCTCATCCTATCTGCTGGTGGAATTTCCCGCCGCCAGCGTGCACGATCAGGCGGAGGCGGTCTTTCACGAGTTCTCGCTGATCGGAGTGAAGCCGGTGATCGCCCATCCCGAACGCAACGCGGTCTTCGCCTCGAACAGCGACAGGCTCGCACGCCTGGTGGAGCTGGGGGCGCTGGTGCAGCTCACCTGCGCCAGCCTCCTCGGCCTCTTCGGGAAACGCGCAGTGACGGCATGCAACGACTTCTTTCGCCGCGGGCTGGTTCACTGCATCGCGAGCGACGCGCATTCGATGGAACGCCGTCCGCCACAACTCGTTCCTGCCCGTGAGTGGGTGAAGAAGGCCTGGGGCACCGAAGCCGAGTCCGTTTTGTTCGATCGTAATCCGGCGGCGGTTCTGGCCAATGGGCCGGTGCAACAGTTGTGACCGTGCATCAAGGCAATCTCCGGAATCTCATATTCGTGGCCTTCGCCGTGCTGCTCGCCGGCGCCGCCCTCCTCTCGATCAGCGGCCTAACGGTTACGTGGGGCGACCGCATCCCGCAAGAGAATCTGCAGGCGGATTATTGGGCGGCCGTGATCTGCGCGCTGCTGATTGGCATGAGCATTTTTGCCTGGCCCGTGAGGAACGACGAGAAACCTGCTCTGGTGCTCGCCTGGTTTGCCAAGGCCATCGTCGTGCTCATCGTGATGCTTCCGTACGAGTGGCATTACGAGCTGGATTGCTTCGGATATTTCGCGTGGTCCCGCGTGCCGGCGCCCGCACTGGAGAATGGCGATTTTCCGCAGGGACGTGAGCTGGTCATCGCCATCGCGCGGTTCGTCGATCGCATCGTCGATTCGTATCACACGGAAAAACTCATCTTCGCGTTGTTCGGTTTCGTGGCCGTATACCTCTTCTATCGCGCGGGCATGGCGTTGTCAGGCCGCGATTCCGAACCGCGTGCCCTCCTCGCTCTGGCGCTCTTTCCGTCGATCATCTTTTGGTCTTCCATCCTTGGCAAAGATCCGATCGTGTTCTTAGGGATGGGGCTTTATGCATGGGGCGTGGCCTGGTGGAGCAGATCGCACCGCTTTCGATATCTCCTGGCCATCGGCGCAGGGGTGTTTCTCGCTTCGGCTGTAAGAAGCTGGATGGGCATCATCTTGCTGTTGCCTCTCCTGGCCTTCGTTCTGCGCGGCGCGCGCACGATGTTCTCCAAAGTGGTTCTCGCTGGGCTGGGCTGCGCCGCATTTTTCCTGCTGCTGCAGAGGTTTGCAGAAGGAATGGGCATTGCGAGCACCGGCGACATTCCCGCGGTCACCGACTACATCGCACGGAGTTGGTCTTATGGCGGTTCCGGGCATGAGATCGCTACCGAATTTACTTCCATAGGCATGATGTTGGCCTTCATGCCCGCCGGCATCATCACTGTCTTGTTCCGTCCCTTGCCCGGTGAAGTCATGAACATGTTCGGTCTTCTCTCCGGTCTGGAGAACCTTTTCCTGGTCGTACTGGCGTTTCGAACTCTGCGCCGCCTCATGACGCCGGCTGGACGGGCGGCAATTCGCGGCGACGCGGTTGTCTATTGGGGCGTGCTTCTTATCATCACCTGGTCCTCGATTTATGGCTTCGTGTCTTATCAGAACCTCGGTGCATCGGTTCGGTTTCGACTATCGATCCTGCCGATTGTTCTTGGGTTGCACTGGTACATTGCCGCGCGAGTCAGGCAGATGGCGCTAAAGACGCGTGTGACGCGCGCCGTTCCCGTTGTCGCTCTACCTGTCCCGGCGATGGGGACCTCTCAATGAGCGACCTGGCCGCGACGAGGCGAAGCGTCGCCGGTTCGGTCCTTCCCTCGAGTCTCTATGTGCTCGGTGGGCAAGCGGTGGCCGCTCTGGTGTCGTTCTGCGCCACTCCGACCATCGTTCGCTCGCTCGGGCCGGCTGGCTACGGCATCCTGGCGTTCGTCAATGTGATGCTCGCGTATCTCGCCTGGGCCGATCTTGGAATGAGCGTCTCCTCCACCCGGCTCGCCGCGCAGGTCCATCGCGAGGACCAGGGTGGCGAGGAAGCAAAGGTGATTTGGACCGCGTTGGCGATCGCTCTGATCGGCACAGTGCCCGCTTCGTTAGCGGTCTTCGGCGCTTCTGGCTGGATTTCGCGCAACGTTCTGCATCTGAGCGGAGCCGCAGCGGGCCACACCGCCTTCGCTCTT
>Ga0070707_100007305_pt1 | contig 10257 bp, 10 predicted proteins | sample KBSK5502metaG_FD_65468 | JGI IMG/M metagenome (GOLD analysis project Ga0070707, IMG submission 65468) | Corn, switchgrass and miscanthus rhizosphere microbial communities from Kellogg Biological Station, Michigan, USA - KBS K5-50-2 metaG | ecosystem: Host-associated > Plants > Roots >... | reverse complement strand
ATTCCGCCTCGGCGCGAGCCAGCCAGCCGCGGCCGTCGACGCCGAGCGCGAAGCCCGGCATCTGGCGGTTGGCCGCTCCGTCGCGGGCGCACTGCAGCAGCTGGTCCGCCTGCTCCAACACGCTCGCGAGCCGGTCTGAGTCGCCGGTGACCCTGGCCGACGCGGCCTGGTCGGCCAGCGCGCCGAGTCCGACCGCGGCGACCCGGATGAGCTGCGGGCTGTGATAACCCTCGTCGATCTCCTCGATGGCCCTGATCGTCGCCTGGATCTCCGCGATGGCCGCCGCCGTGTCACCACGCCAGAGTGCGCGCTCGGCGAACAGGCCGCGGGCGATGTATTCGACGAACCCGTCGCGGGCGAACATCGGCTCCAGCCAGACGCGGCGTTCCTCGACCACGTCCAAGCCTCTGCCAACGGCGATAAACAGGGCCATCGCCGACAGCCTGGCTTCGGCCGGGCTGGTGACCCGGACCGGGAACCCGTCGGCGATCTCCTGAGCGTCGTCCCACGACCCGTCGGCGAAATGCGCCAGGTAATGCAGGTACTGCAGATCGAGACCGTACTGCGCAAGGCCGAGGCCAGCGCCGTTCGCGCGTTCGGTACCCTCGTGCGCCCGCTGCGCCGCACTGTCCAGGTCCCCCTGCTCAAGCTGCAGCCTGGCCAGCTGATAGGTAGCGCGGAGTTCGACACCGAGTACTCGTGCTTCGGCGGCCTGCCGGTGCGCCGTGCTGAACATGGCGATGGCATCGGCGATCTTGCCTGAGCGCTCGCTGATCAGGCCCAGCGTGACCAGGGCATCAGCCTCTACCCATGGCGCCCCCGCAGCCAGGGCCGCCGCCCTGGCCTGCTCGGCCCGGGCCCGGACTGCGTCGTGATCGGCGAACGCGAGCAGCGCGTGGGCGTGGGTCGCCAGCGCCCGGGCGTACTCCCAGGTCGGCGGGTCAGGCGGCAGCGCGTCCACGGCCGCCTGCCCGGCCGTCGCCGCGGCCGCATCCTCACCGAGGTCTTTCAGGAAGTAAGACAGCCGCTCCTGGGCCCGGCACAGCAGCTTCCGGTCCGCGGCCTCGTCCAGGTACGCGAGCATCCGCCGCAACTGGGTGACCGCCCGGGCGGTGTCGCCGCCATCCGCCGCGCTGACCGCGGACCAGAAGGCGAGCTTGCCCCGGCCTACCCCGGCGATCTTCTCCGGATCTGTGACCCGCTCCCACAGTGACAGAGCCTGGTCGTAGTGCCGGTGCGCCTCGGCCGGCGCCGCGAGCCGTTCCGCCTCCTCGCCGGCCAGGACGGAAGCCGAGAACGCGCCCTGGATGTCGTGGCTCGCGAGGCAATGGTGAGCGAGTTCCGCCGCCGTGCCAGGTACCTCAGCCAGCCGTCGCTCGTCTGCGAGCAGATCGGCCAGCCGGGCGTGCAGCCTAGTGCGCTCTCCTGGCATCAGGTCCGCGTAGATGGCCTCGCGCAACAGCGCATGCCGGAACGAGTATCCCTGCTCGCCGTCGGGCACGAGCAACTGATGAGCGACGGCCTCCCTGACCGCGCCCTCATATACCAGCTCGTCGAGTCCGGAGGCCCGCCTGACGAGCTCGTCGTCGACCCGGCGACCGGTAACCGCAGCAGTCCTGAGCACCTGCTGCGCCGCCGGGGACAGCTGCTCCATCCTGGCGAGCAGCAGGTCAGCGAGGCCAGCCGGGAGCTGGGAACCCGCCGATGACGCGGCGAGCAGCTCCTCGGCGTAGTACGCGTTGCCCTCGGCCCTGGTGATCATCCGGTCAATCGCCTTGGCGTCGAGCCGGTGCAACGACAACGCGGTCAGGTGCTGTGCCATCGCCGACGCCGTGAGCGGACCGAGCTCGATGGAGCTGACGCTGGGCAGCCTGAGCAGCTCGGCCACCAGCGGCCTGAGCGGGTGCCTGCGGTGCATGTCATCGGAGCGATAGGTCGCCACGACGGCGAGCCGCTCGGCGTGCAGCATCCGGCTTAGGAACGTTAGCAAGTCCCTGGTGGACTGATCAGCCCAGTGCACGTCCTCGAGCACCAGCAGCACCGGGCTCGCCGCAGCCAGCTCGGTAAGCAAGCCGAGCACCGCCCCGAACAGCTGCTGCTGGACCAGGCCCGGCATGTCGCCGCCGGCGGGCTGGCTCTCGTTGCGGTCGGGCAGCAAGCGGGAAAGCACGGGCCGCGCAGCGAGCGCGTCGAGCACAGGCCCGCCCGCGGACGGCCCGGTCGTCGCGTCCCTCAGGGCATCGGCCAGCGGGAGGTAAGGCACGGCGTCGCCAAGTTCGGCGCAGCGGCCCGACAGGACGGTGAATTCCTTCTCGCGGGCTCGCGCGGCAAGCTCGGTAACCAGGCGGGTCTTGCCCACGCCAGCGTCACCGCTGATCAGCGTCACAACCGGCCGCCCGGCCACCGCCGAGTCGAGCACGCTCACCAGATGACTCAGCTCGGCTTCCCGGCCGACAAGCGCGTTCCTGCGGACTTCAAGCACTGTTCCAGTATCACAGCAGACTCCGACACTCAGGCCACTCCCGAGCCGCACGCTAACTGCCGGGATGGCGCCGCACGCTCCTCAGTCCGCCGCTCCGGAATCAGCCAAGCAGCCGGGACTGGCCGCTGAGTCCAGTGATTGCCCTGGAAGAATGCCCGTTGTGTCTAAACCTCGCCGCGGATTGTTCCGAGATCTTCCTCGCGAGGTGGGAATCCTCAGCTCGGTATCCTTCACGGTCGCGCTCGGGTACGGGATCGTCGCGCCAGGCATACCGGCGTTCGCCAAGCAGTTCGGTGTCAGCACTGCCGCCGCGGCCAGCGTGATCAGCGCGTTCGCCTTGATGCGGATCATCGGAGCGCTGCCCTCCGGCAGGCTCGTCGACCGCTTCGGCGAACGCAAGACGATGGCGGCCGGCATCGCGATCGTGGCCGCGAGCAGCGTTCTCGCTGGCTTCTCCGGGTCATTCGGCCAGCTGATCGCCCTGCGCGGCGTCGGCGGGTTCGGGTCGGCCATGTTCAGCGTCAGCGCGCAAACGCTGCTGCTGCGCAGCGTGCCAGGTGACCTCAGGGGCCGGGCAAGCGGGCTGTATACAGGCGGGTTCCTGCTGGGCGGCATCAGCGGCCCGGCGATCGGCGGCCTAGTCGCGGCATGGTCGCTGCGCGCGCCGTTCTTCATCTACGGCGGGATGCTGCTGGTCCCGGCGGGCATCGCGGCGATCGTGCTGCACGACAGCGCGCGCCCGGCCGGCGGCTCACAGGCGCGAAAAGAACGGCCGCTAGCGGGCATCGCCGTCGCGCTGCGAAGCAGCGCATACCGGGCGGCGGCGGCGGCCAACCTCGCGGACGGGTTCGCGGTCATGGGGGTCCGCAGCGCGATCGTGCCGCTGTTCGTGCACGACGTCCTGCGCGAGCCACCAACGTGGACCGGGATCGGCTTCCTCGTCGTCGCCGCGCTGAATGCGGCCACGCTGCTCCCTGGCGGCAAGATAGCCGACACGCTCGGCCGCAAGCCGGTCATTGTGGCGGGCTGCCTGGCAAGCGGCGCCAGCATGGTCCTGCTCGCCGTGCTGCCCGGATTGTGGGGAATCCCGGGGTTCCTGATTGCCCTCGGCGCGCTGGGCCTCGGCTCCGGGCTGCTCGACGTCGCGCCGTCGGCGATGATCGGCGACCTGCTTGGCGGGGGCCGCGGCCGCAACGGCGGGAACGGCAGCCAGGGCGGGACCGTGGTCGCGTCGTATCAAATGGCCGGCGACATCGGCACGGTGACCGGCCCGGCGGCCGTCGGGTTCCTCGTTGACTCGGTCTCTTACGCGGCGGCCTTCGTGCTGGCCGCCGGCGTGCTCGGGCTGGCCGCGGTTGCGGGCCTGTTCGCGCCGAAAACACGTCAGCCAGACGCGCATCGGATCCATCTCGGCGAGACGGCGGGAGCTCAGCCGCACTGCGACCCGGCGTAACTTCGGTCCGGGGGCTGCTGGCCGGCAGCCAGCTGGGGCGGGCTAGGAAGCCCAGAGACGTCAGCTCAAGGCGCGCCGTGAACTCCCCTGCCTGGAACGGCGCTTCATCGTCACTACTCGGTCGATGATGCCGCCGCCAGCCGCCAGGAGCGCGCCGATCGCGAGGTTGTCGGCGAGGCTAGCGAGGGTTCCGACCTGGCGGCGGCTGTGTGGCCGCAGAGCTTTCGCTGTGCCGAGCAAGCATACGAACGCGCGCTCGAGCCGTCGAGAACGCATAGATCGTACTCGAGCCTGTTGCGGCGGACACATGTCACCCCTTGGTGAACGCGGTTGCGCCACCGGTCACTGTGTCAGGAGCCAGCGTTGCACAGCCAGGCAGCGCAGCTCCGAGCTGGGGTGGAGCAGGCTGAGACTCGCTATGCCTGCGTCCAGGCCGTTGAGTGGCAAGCTGTAAACCTCTTTGGCTTCCCAGCGATCTTTGGCGACGGACTGCCACGAGTCGCGGATCTCCTCGGCAGTCATCGGAGGCCGGAGGAGCATGATCATACCCAGGTTGAGCAGGTCAATCTGCATCACCGTGGTCAGCGGCACAACGTTCCTGGCTGGAATCTCGGCGCCGAACTCTTCATCGAAGCCGCGCCGCGCCGCTGCGGTGAAGGCATCCTCGTCGTGGCCCACGTCTTTCTGGTTGAGCTGCTCCTCGAAGCTCACCGACCAGTGCAGCGGTGCGTAGCTAGTCTCCGCGCTGCGCTGGGCTGCGATCACCTCGTTGTCGGAGGTCACGATAATCGCGTGTACGACGGCGATGCCCGGCAGCAGCCGGTCACCGAAAGGCAGTGGTGTGATCCATCTGCCGTCGGGCAGCTTGCTTGCCCACGCGGGATCGCGCTGCACAGCGGTGTGGAACCTTCTGGCGCTGGTCCAGGTGGTCGGGGCGAGGGTGACGGCCAGAGCATCCCTCTCGTGCATGAGGCTGGTGAACCGGTACTTCGTCTCTAGGTCGGGGCTGGCGGGAAGGCTCATTTCCTCCAGTCGCGCCTCGATTACAGCGTCGATCGGCGGTCCGTCGTGTACGGTCGCGCGGATCGGCATGTGGGGCGGACCGCTAGCTTCGAGTGCGTCTGGTGTGATCAGCCAGCTGGCGTCCTTCATCGCCAGTCCGGTCAGGTCGTTGGCTACGGCGGCTCTGTCCCTGCTCTTGGCGATGCGGGCCGCGCGGAGCAGCAACATTCGGAAGGCCTGCTGTTCGGCGGCATCGCCGATCCTTCCGAGCTGACCGCTCAGAGCGTCAAGGAATGCCCGGCGCACGTCGGCGGAGGGGTCCTCTTCGAGAAGCTGGTCGAGCAGCGCGTCACGGTCCATAGGGTTATCGAAGCATCCGAGGGCCTCTGTCGCTGGGTTGGAGGCGTAGGACATGAGCACGCTCATAGCTATGCGACCAATGACCGCCCGGCGTGGGCTCCCTGCCTGTCTGATCGTTGGTCACAGCCCAGTACATCTCGTGCTGAGCTACTTATCTGAGCAGCCTGCGGGTAGTGGAACGTCACCATATGGCTACAGTGTCCATCGGAGCCTAATGGTAGAACGTGGCTGTGCGAGTCTATGCGCATTGGCTAGACCCCGAGTTTCCTGAGGCGCTCAACCACGAGGTTGGCATGCTCGAGCGCAGCCTCAAGGTGCACGCGCTTCTTGGCGACACTCTGGTCCTCAGCGATGTTCAGTTGATAGATAGTCCCGTCGTATTCCGGCTCTTCGCGAAAGAAGGCTTCCGGCAGTTCCTCAGAGATTTCCCCGGATTCATGCAGGTCGTTGCGCAACCAACCCATGGCAATGATCGCTATTCGATCGTGGCTCGGAGCCTTGAAAGAGCGACTAGAGAAGGCTGGGTATCGTCCAGCGTGAAGGTTCCGGGTCTTCTCGCTGAGTTCTCGCGAATTATCCTGGAAAAGGGGTGGGTCGACCCCGACATCTGGCAGTCACGGGAGGGGAAACGCCTGCTCGCCAATGCGGGAGAGCATGCTAGCGATATACGAGCAATTCTGAATTGTCTCGACCATTTCGCGAATGGCGATAGAGATGTGATCGTGCGGGCCCCGCCCGATTCCGCCTCAGAGACCTTTTACGACGTATTGATCGAGCTTAGAAATCGCACCGACGTTGAGCCGGAGCATCGTCGGCAGGTCGAGGGCACCTTGGATTGGATACAGGCCAATCTCGGATCGGATGATTGGGCCTTCCGATCCCCGGTGATAACTCGCATAGGCAGTTCGCCCTGGACCCCGGAGCAGCAGATGATCCGGAACACCGTCAATCAGGCCTGGAATTGTGCCGTTGAGACGACTATAGACCCTGAGGCTGGGTCAACTAGCTACCTACCGTATTCACCCCCAATCGGAGTCTACAGGCATACCCCGTACAACAGTCTGTTGACGGTCGCTAAGCCGTCGGGCAGGCTGTCTCAGATCATGTCTTCCCTTCAGGGTCGTATCAGATCTGTGAGCTGGGATCCACTGGCGATGAACTGGACGAGATTGCGAGAGATCGCAACCGCTACGTCTGACGAGCGGCTTGCGCTTCAGGATGCGCCAATCGGATCGGCTGACAATGACCTACTGGAACGGCTGATCGCTGCCATCTCAGCGCAAGAGCGAGATCACCTGAGTCGCGTTCCGGAGTCATCAGCCATGTTGGTCACAGCGGCCACCGCGGCAGGCGGGGCAGCATCCGGCGTAGTTTTTGGAGCCACGATTGGCGCTGTGGCAGTTGGCGCCGCGGCGGGCGTTGTCGGTGCCTCCAGCGGGATAGCTGCCATGAAGAGAGCCTTTAGATGGTCGAGGCGCTTCCGGGTCGTGAACACGCTTCGGCACGAGTTTGGTGCCGTATTGGATCAGTCCCCTGATTAAACAACTCAATAGTCACGCGGTGTGCTTCGCCAACGTGTAGAAATCGTGCTTCTTCCAGGTCGGCGATTGACTCGTGACCTGGGCGAGCTGCCGGGCGGGGTCTTCGGCCAGGATGAGAACCTTCTCGCGCATCGGCACCGGACCGAGTTCGTCGAGAAGCCTGCTGGTCACGATCTCGTTGAGCAGGCTCATGCGGACGACCTTGCTCGGGCACCGGCCGCCGGAGCGGTGCACTCGTAATAGCTCTAGTCCGGTCTTTCCTGGTAGGGCCATACATCGGCGTTCCGTACGGCCTGCAGCTTCAATCCGCCATAGCTCCCGCGCGTAATTCCGAGCTTCGGGGAGCGGCCCGAATACGTGACGCAGACGCCAAACAAAGTGCGATAACTGTCCTGTCTTCATCTGTGACCCGCCGTCACCCGAGGTACGAGAACGCTCGCCGGTTACTGCCCGTCAGGCGTACTGGTGCGCTCCTCGGCCCAGGGCATCCCGGTGACGGCCGCGAACAGCGCGCCGAGATCAGCGGGAGCGCCGCTGAGCTGATCGTCCCCCCAGCCCTATATTCGAAGATCAGGCGGTTCTGCGGCGCGACCTCGCGGCCCCGGACCCGGACGGTCATCCCGAGCTGTTGCGTCAGGTAGTCGCGCTTGGCCTTGCGCCCGCCAGGGTGGGCCAACGCTGGCCGAGCTGTAGCCGGTCAGCCGCTGTTCGGTCCCGGTCGGCGTCGTGGGCAGCTCGCGGAACCGCTTGCGCTCGTACTCAGGACACGATGTCGTCGTACTCCATCTCGTCGTCGTCCTCGTGCCAGGAGCTGCTGGTCAGGTTCGCCCGGACGAACGCCATGGACGACACCTCGATGAGGGCACGGGGCTCGACCCCACGGCCCCGGACCCGGACGGTCATCCCGAGCTGTTGCGTCAGGTGGTCGCGCTTGGCCTCGTCGCCCTCCAGCGTCTGCCAGTACTCGCCGATGGTGTCGCCGGTCGGCCGCTGAGCTCAATGGGCGGAATTCCTGGGTCACCGTGTGTTCGGTCGCCCGCGCGACCCGCACCCCGAACTGCCGCTCCCTGCGATCGCGGGCTGTACGGTAGGCAGTCACGGCTTGGCCGAGAGCAGATGGCGCTGCCGTGACGCCCAGCGGCCCGAGCAGGTGCTCGTGCAGCTTGCCCAATTCGCTGGCGACCACATTGTGGCGGCCCGCTGCGCGCTTTGAGTGCAGCCACAACATCCAGTCCGAGAAATGGTCATCGATCCCGTGCAGCGTGGCGGCACTGACTTGCCAGGGCGGCAACGGTGTGTGCGGCTGCCGAAATCACGTCCACCTTGGCCGGGCCGTCCAGGATGAGCATGTAACAACAGGTGCGGCTCAGCCGGTCCCACTGGGCCACAATTGGCCGCAACGGGGCGACGAGGTGCGGCATAGCGTCGCGCACGTCAGCGAAGGCAGTCGTGGCGATCGTGAAGTCCCAGTCCGACTGAGGCCCCGCTAGTCCGCTGGCGCGAGATCCGGCTAGCGTGACCTGCTCGATACCTGCGCCTGCGCTCAGCACCCGGATCACATCATCGGGCAGAATCACATGGTTCAGGCGTGCAGGCACGGAACGATCATGCCCGACCGGAAAGTGTCACCGTGCGGGCTCACCATGCCGGTCATCCGCTCATGCCGCGCTTGGTGCGGACTGGGGCTCCGCGGCAGCTGCACCTGGGAGGGCTGGCGGTGGTACGGCAGGACCAGATGCCCAGATCTGCGGCCCTGAGGAGTGGCCCGGTATTCAGGGAGCCGGGATCTGCACGCCAGCTTGGGCGCAATCGGCCCGGAGCAGGGTGAGGGCGACCGGCGCGATGCCCGTGTGTCCGATGTCCCTGACCGCCGTCCGCGCGTCGGCAGCAAGGCGCGGGGCGGTGACGTGGTCCGCGATGTTCCGGAGAGCCGGAATATCCGGGATACCTCCGTTGCGCGTGACATCGGCCAGCAGCCGCTCGCACGCTTGCAGCCCGGTGAGCTGCACCGACGCTGATGCGGTCATGTGGCTGTGCGCTTGCGGCGCGGGGGCGCCGCCGCAACCCGCGACCATCAATGCAGCCGCAACGGCGGTGACAAGGAGCGCTCTCATCGAATCGCCAACCCATCAACCGCCAGCGCGGCAGCCAGCGCCGCGTCTCCGACTGCGGGCGATTCGCCGCCGTCGCTGAGGGCGGCCCGGTTCCAGACCAGGTCAGCCGCGTCCATGCGCACATTATGGTCCGCCTCGGAGCGATCCCTGGGCCGCGCGGAGGCCGATCCGCTCATGCCGCGAGTCGTTTCACAACGAGTTCACCTGTGGCCGGGCGGTCCCTTCAGTGAGCGCGCTTTGACGCTGGAGTCGTCGTTGACAGAGGAGCTGATCAGAGGGGCAGGAGGTCCTTGGCGAGTGCCTGTTTCACGCGCCACTGGTTGGCGAGGGAGTGGGGCAAGAGATAGGTCGCTTAAACCCGAGTTGGGCCACGTTATAGGCGCTGCGGGTTGGCTTGTATGCGGGATCTGGCTGGAGCGGCGGAGGTCAGGTGCGCGCGCCCGGCTGTCGTACCCGGCCGGCGCGGTCCCAGCCAGGCGGACGGCCGTTGGCTTCCATGCCGCCGCCGGTCTCGCGGATACGGCTGTCTGGGATATTTCGGGAGCCGGAGGAGGTGGCCTGGGCGCATACTTGTTTATCATCAGCCAGGCGCAGGTGACATGCGTCCGGACGGGCAGTTTAAGCAGCACCTCATCCTCGGCGGCACGCAGCGCGCCAAGGCCGCCGTCTGGCCGGTCGCCCACGGTCAGGTGCGGATCACCTCGGCGAACGCGCCGCCGAACGGCGTGTAGTGCGGGAACGTCGCGTGCACCGCTGCCGTCAGCGCCAGGAACGGGGCGGACGGCTCGGGAGCCAGCCAGAGCACGTCCTCGCCGAACCACTGTGTGCCAGCGAACCGGCACTCGAGCCGGCCACGGACGCCACGGCAGCCGCCGCCTGGGTCACCGCCGCGTCGGTGATCTGTGGCACGAACGGGTACAAGACCGTCACGTGCGCCGGGACCCTCGGCCAGCCGGCCGGTCGAGCCTCGCCCGGAGATGCCCCGCCACCGGCTCGGCCTCGGGCACCGGAACCAGGATCGCACTCTCCGCCACACCCGGCAGATCAGCGACGGGCACCAGCCCAGCGTCCCACCAGATGACAGGAACGCACGGCAACCGCGGTCAGGGAACGGGTGATCGTGCCAGCTGGACAGGCACTTCATCATCGTGTGTGCGTGGCCCCCGGGCCCGGCGCCTGTGTTCGGGCCTTGTGGCCGGGTTCCGCCGGCGGCATCAGGTAACCGTGCATGACCAGGCGCTGCGCACCGGCGGCGTACAGAGCGGGATCTTCGGGGGCGATGGTGGCCAGCCCGTCGACGTAACG
>Ga0070707_100007303_pt1 | contig 10259 bp, 11 predicted proteins | sample KBSK5502metaG_FD_65468 | JGI IMG/M metagenome (GOLD analysis project Ga0070707, IMG submission 65468) | Corn, switchgrass and miscanthus rhizosphere microbial communities from Kellogg Biological Station, Michigan, USA - KBS K5-50-2 metaG | ecosystem: Host-associated > Plants > Roots >... | reverse complement strand
CGGACGTGGACGTCCGCCGACTGCGGATCAGGAGATCCGCTCTCCTGAAGTGCATGAGGCCCCACAAGTGAACCATCTCGTGCGAAGTGCAATAGTCTTTAGGCCGCAGCGTGAACCCGTTCCGTGTTAGTCCGATCTACTTCCAGCCGCTCGAACAGGAGCTCGAGCCGGTCGTCCGCTACCTCACCGGACACATGCTCAACGCCGGCTGCGGCACGCGCGATATCGGGCCGTACCTGCGGCGGAACGGCGTCAGCGACATCACCCGCTACGACCTCGCTTCGAACGAATCGGACGTCATAACCGGACCCCTCGAAGCGATGCCGTTCGACGATGAGAGCTTCGACTCGGTCTTGTGCAACGCGGTGCTCGAGCACGTCGGCGACGCGCCGCGCTCCATGCGCGAGCTCGCGCGCGTCGTGCGCACGGGAGGGCACGTCGTCGTGGCCGTACCGTTCCTCCAGCCGTATCACCCGTCGCCCGGCGACTTTCAGCGGTACACGGCCGACGGCCTGACGCGCCTCGGGCGCCTCGCGGGTCTCGATCTCGTCGAGATCCGCCCGGTGCATTCCTTCGCGCAGACGCTCGGCTGGTTGCTGTGGGAACACGCGCGCGAGAAAGGGGGACGGCTGCGCAAGGCTGCCACTTGGCTGATCGCGTTCGTCCTGACGCGCCTTCGCAGCCGCACCGACCCGAAGCTGGTGAAGAACGCGAACACGTATCAGGCAGTGTTTGTCCGGACCGAGTCGAAGGAGCAGCAGATCGTCGGCAAGGAGTGGCGCTTGCAGCCGCTCCCGGCCGTCTGCGCGAAGGTGCCGACGATGCTCGTCCCCGACGAACTGCGGCTGCTGCATCACCTCGCGGCGGAGTATTGGAGCGGGGCGGGCGCGATCATCGATGCCGGCGCATTCCTCGGAGGCTCAACCGTCGCACTCGCCGACGGTTTGCGGCATAACCCGCACCGGCGGCGCTACGGCGCGCAAAAACCGATTCACTCATTCGATCGCTTCGAGGTCGAGGAGTATTCGCTCCCGTTTTTCCCCGAGGGGACCGCGGTCGGCGACAGTTTTCGCGAGCAGTTCGAGCAGAACATCGCGCCGTACGCCGACATCGTCGAAGTGCATCCCGGCGACGTGATGCTGCATTCGTGGAACGGCGGCGCGATCGAGATCCTCTTCGTTGATCTCGCCAAGCATTGGAGGGTGAGCGACTGGATCACCTGGCAGTTCTTCCCGCACCTGATCCCCGGCCGCTCGCTCGTCGTGCAGCAGGACTACCTCTACCACCACTGGGTGGCGTGGCTGCACGTGACGATGGAGCTGTATGCGGACTATTTCGAATACATCTGCGACACTGACGTGAACTCCGTCGTCTTCCTCAACACGAAGAAAATCCCCGACACGGTCCTGCGGCGCAACAGCGTCGAAAGCCTGACCCTCGCCGAAAAAACGGAGCTGATGGAGCGCGCCGCGAACCGCTTCGACGGCCCCAAGCGCGAGCTGATGCTCTCCGCGAAAGCGCATTTCACGGAGATGCTGCAGGCATCGTGAGCGACATCCCGTACGACCTGCTGATGAAGATCCAGCAGGGGACGATGGCCTACCGCTACCGCGGCGTTCCACTGTTGAAAAATCCGTTTGACCTGGCGCTCTATCCGCTGCTGCTGGAGCGCGAGAAGCCGCGGACGTTGATCGAGATCGGCTCGTACGCCGGAGGCAGCGCGCTTTGGTTCGCCGATCATCGTCCGGAGATGCGCGTCGTGTCGATCGACTTGCAGCCGCCGGAGGGTGTCACGCATCCGGCGGTGACGTTTCTCGCAGGCGACGCGCGCGACCTCGGCGCGGTGCTGACAGCGGAGGTGATGGCGTCGATCGAACGCCCGCTGCTCGTCGTCGAAGACGCCGATCATCTCGCTGGCACGACGTCGGCGGTCCTCGATTTCTTCGACCGCTGGTTGCGTCCCGCTGAATTTATCGTCATCGAAGACGGCATCCTCACGGCGATGCGTGTCGCCGATGCGTACGACGGCGGGCCGCTGCGTGCCATCCACGAATTCCTCGGCCGCACGAACGGCCGCTACGAGATCGACCGCACGCTCTGCGACACCTTCGGCACGAACGTGACCTGGAACGTCGACGGCTACCTGCGCCGGGTGTCATGAGCCACGTCTTCGACCTGGAGCCGGAGTTTCTCGAACTGGTCGAGCGCTGCCGCGAGCAGACGATGACGTCGATCGAGCGGATGTACGGGCTCTACTCCGCGACCCGGTACATCGTCGCCAACGAGATCGAAGGCGATTTCGTCGAATGCGGCGTCTGGCGCGGCGGCTCGATGATGCTCGTCGCGCTGACGCTCCTCCGCCTCGGCCGCAGCGATCGCCAGTTGTGGCTCTACGACACCTTCGCCGGCATGACCCCGCCGTCGCCCGAAGACGTGCAGGAAATGAGCGGCCGTCCCGCGAATGAGATCCTCGCCGAGCACCCGCGCTCCGGTGACGACCCGTTCTGGGGTATCGCCCCGCGCACGGTCGTCGAGCGAAACCTCAGTGCCACCGGCTACCCGCCCGCCCGCGTCCGCATCGTCGAAGGCGACGTCCTGTCAACCATCCCCGCCGAGGCCCCCACCCAAATCGCCCTGCTCCGCCTCGACACCGACTGGTACGCCTCCACTCGCCACGAGCTCGAGCAGCTCTACCCCCGCCTCGTCCCCGGCGGCGTGCTGATCATCGACGACTACGGCTACTGGCGCGGCGCACGGAAGGCGACCGATGAGTACTTCGCGTCATTGCCGCACCGGCCGCTGCTGCAACGGATCGACTACACCGGGAGGATGTGCGTGAAGCCGCTCCTTTGATTCAATACCGCGGCGTGGCCGGGTGGCGCGGGTCGGCTTCGCTGACCTTCAGCGTCTGTCCGTTGATATCGCGGCCGTTCAGTCCGGTGATCGCCGCGCGACCTTCGCCGGCGTCGCTGAACTCGACGAACGCGAACCCTTTCGACGCGCCGGTTGTCCCTTCGGTGGCGACATTGGCCGAGACTACTTTTCCGTATGGAATGGCGAGGTCGTTGAGCTGGCTATCCGTTACCTGTTTGGAGAGATTCTGCACATGTAGTTTCATTGAGGCTCCTGACTCACCGTAGTCGCTTCGGCAACGAATGTCATTCTGCAATTTGGCCGCTCCCACCGCGGTTACCGAAAGGCACAACTCGACTTCCGCGCTTGCGATCATTCATCACCTGCGTCCGGTCGACCGACCTGAAGGAGACGGATGAACGCAGAGGCTCTCGCCCCCCACAGCGACGCGCGAGCAGGCGGCATCGACGCTTTCACGATGTCCTTCCTCATCCTGACGCCGGTGATCGGCGTCGCCGGCACGGCGCTCTACACGGCCTTCCACGGGTTTCATCTCTGGATGCCGTTGCTCGCCGTGGCCATGTACCTCGCCGTCGGCCTCTCGATCTGCGCCGGCTACCATCGCTTCTTCTCACACAAGAGCTACGAAGCGTCGGCGGCGGTGCAGATCTTCTATGCCGTGTTCGGAGCAATGGCCGCGCAGAACTCGATCCTCTGGTGGTCGTCGAGCCATCGCATCCATCATCAGTACGTCGACCGCGACTGGGATCCGTACAGCATCAAGCGCGGCTTCTGGTGGGCGCACATCCTTTGGATCTTCTATCGCCACGACGCGCCGGACGCCGCGTCGAACGCCGCGGACCTGCTGAAGAATCCGATCGTGCAATGGCAGAACCGCTGGTACCGCGTGATTCTCATCGTCGGCGGCTTCGGTCTGCCGGCACTGGTCGGAGCAATGTTCGGCGATCCGCTGGCGGGCTTGCTGTGGGGCGGCTTCCTCAGGCTGGCGGTCATCCATCACACTACCTTCTTCGTCAACTCGCTCGCTCATTACGTCGGTAAGCGGACGTACAACAGCGACGTCTCCGCACGCGACAACTGGGGCGTGGCGCTGCTGACCCTCGGCGAGGGATACCACAGCTTCCATCACCGTTTTCCGGCCGACTTCCGCAACGGCATCCGCTGGTTCCACTGGGACCCCGCGAAGTGGTTCATCGCCTCACTGCGCGCCGTGGGACTGGCCAGCGATCTACGTTCAGCAACACCGCCTCAGGTCGAACAGGCGCGAATGCAAGCCGAGCTCCGCGAGATCGAGCCGCGCCTCGCCGCCACCCCCGCCTCGATGGCCGCCGACGTCCGGCATCTCATCGCCGAAGCGAAAGCCCATCTCGACGCCGCGTTCGTGCTCTGGCGGCAATACGTCGACGAGCGCACCCGGAACGCCTCGACCGCCTGGCGGACCCGGCGAATGGCCCGGCGCCAGGTACGCGAGGCACGCTGGCGATGGCGCTACGCGCGCAACATCGCGGCATGAAGTGAGCCGCCCTGGAGCGCTTGTTGGCGTGCGAAATCTATTGGCCGCCGGCCGATCTTGCTTCCTGCCGCCTGACCGCAGCGATCAGGTCTTCGAGCTCGAGATCCGCGAAGAGCTCCTCTCGTTCTTTCGTGTAGTCGCCGTGACCGGGGTCGTACTGCATCATGAATCGCATCGCTCCGGCGGGTCCGAGCCGCTCGGTCAGCGCTTTCCATCCTTCCAGTCGGATCTGGTACGCGGACATCGAGGACGACTTGCTCATTCCTGCCCCTCCTCGTCGAGCGCGAGCTGATCCGGCCTGACCACCGCGACCTGTATCTGATCGCGCCGCTCGTGCGCCCTTTTGAGCAGCCGATCGTCCGTCGTCACAAACCAGCGAGCCTCCGCCTTCTCCGCGAGCGCGAGATGCAGCGCGTCGAGCGGGCCGAATCCGAGGCCGCTGAGTACACGTGCCCGTTCGTCAGTGTCCGGGGTGGCATCAACGGATCGATCCGCTTTCTGCAGCCAGAGAGCGGTCGCCAGGCGCCGGTCTTCGCGAGGATTCCGGTCGTTCTCGAACCGATGAGCCGGTGAGACAACGAGCTGAATGCTCCCGCTCTCCACCTTCTCGAAGATTCGCGCCACCGCTTCGGCCTCGCGCCGGATCCTCTCGCTTCTTGCGTCGTCGAACGGTCTCTTAAGGGCGCAGATGTCGAGGTAGACGATCGTTCCGCTCACCGCATCATCGTAATACGGCGGAGCCAAACGGACCTCGATCAACAATGCAGCGGCGTTGCGCTGTCAAAGACGGCGTGCGTAAGCCACGGAAAGGATTGGAAAGGATTTGGTGGAGCCGATGAGGATCGAACTCACGACCTCCTGAATGCCATTTCCGCCTTTGTCTCGGGACATCGGCGGATACCTCCTTGATTCAGTAGTTTAGCACAATCTGGATTTGTCTGGACATGGGTGGAAAGCGCCGAAGTAGACGCGGATTAGACGTATTCAATTTGTTTCAGCCGCATTCCCACGCTCCGGATTTTCTACCTCGACCAGTTCCTGGAGTTTTCCTCATCGGGCCGCGCTGCCGACCGTTTTCCGTCGGTTCGACCTCGCAGGGGTGGGAAAACCGCGGCTCCTGACACTCCTAGATTAGGGAGGAGAGCGCCATGGGTCGACGTGTCGCCGCACCGGTTCAGAAACTCGCGGACACGAAAGCGGAAGGCGGCGAGGACTACCTCGGCCGGCTGATCAAGTACATTCCGGCGGAGATCGTCGGTCTGTACCTCGCGGCGAAGGGCATTCCTGTGCCTGCGGAAAAGCGGTCGCTCATGCTCTGGATCATCTTCTGGGCGTGCTGGATTCTCACGCCGATCGACTTCGCGGTCACGACAAAGGACAAAGACGCTGGCAAAGGCCCGCTCTGGCGACAGGTCATCCTCGGGACGATCGCGTTTCCGGTTTGGATTCTCGCGCTCGGGAAGGAAGGCGCCTTGTCATCGTTCGGCATCGAGGAGTGGATCGCTTCGCTCGTGCTGCTGTTCGTCACGTTCGTCTTCGGTTTCGTTAAGCCGCCGCCTGAGAAGGGATGAGTCACGACCTCGTTCTCCGATGCGAGTCGCGACCGTTCTGGTCGTTGTCGAGAAAGCCGCGCCTCACCCTCGAAGGGCCGGACGATCTGAAAGCACCGGCCGGAGCGTTGCGGAAAGCGCCGCCGGAATGGTCGCGCGAACATCGCTACTACGACGGGACGAGCGACGTCTCAAGGCTCATCGACTGGCTGCAAGAATCCCTCGGCAGCGGTCTGCTCCGGGTCATCTCCGCATTCGCTGTTGAGAAGCCGGCGCGCCTCTTTGTCACAGCGACGGATCCCCAGCCGTTGCTCGCGACGCCGTGGGAAGTCCTCGCGGAAACGCACGGCGATCTTCAGCTCGAGGGCAACGTCAACGTCATTCGCTCGGTGCCGGTGACCGGTGTACGGCCGAACGACGACATCGGCGCAAGCCTTCGCGTGCTTGTGACGTGGGCCGATCCGAGCGGCAACATCACCACGCTTCCGTGTCATCGGAAGTGGATCGAGGCGCTGCCGAAGGCCAGCGATTCGGCGGTCGCGGTCGAGATGGTCGAGCTCACGGATTGTGCCGCAGTTGCGAACGCCGCGAAGGCGTTTCGTCCGAACGTCGTCTATCACGTCGGCCACGCGTCGCAACTTACAGACGATGACGACGTCGTACTGCGCATCGGACCACGCAATCAGGAGAAGCTTCTCACCGCTGCAAAATACGTGGAATTTCTCAACGAGATCCGGCCGTGCATCCTTGTGCTCAACGCCTGCTCGACGATCACGGGGCGCTCGCTGAGTCCGTACATCGGCATCGCGCAGAAGTGCCTGGAGGCGTGCGAGTCCGTCGTATGCATGCAGGCCAAGGTTTCCATCGGCGCGGCCAAGCGATTTGGCGAGCGGCTGCTGATGGAGCTCGCCAACGGGCAGCCGCTGTCGCGATCGGTCCAGTTGGGGCGGTTGCAAATGGTCGCCGGACAGAAAATCGGCCAGCGCGCCGTACCGCTGTTCACGAAGTTCATTCCGGTGCACCTCACGCGCGAGCGCGGTGATCCGGCGTTCGACGTCAATATCGAGCAGCGCGATCGTCTGCGCAGCCGGAAGCGGCTCGAGGAAAAGATAGAGCGAGTGTCGCCGCTGCTTCCGCGCGCGATCGACGGCGATGTCGATGAGCTGCTCGTCCACGGCCGTGGCGTCGCGATTATCACCGGGCCGGCCGGCTCGGGGAAGTCGACGACTATCCGCGGACGCATCGCCGCGCTTCTCGCGACGCAGTCGTCTTCGCGATTCCTGTACATCAGCGCAAAGGACTTTCTATGGACGAGCGCGCCCGAACATCGCATCCGCCAGCTGCTCGACCGGCTCGTGCAGGAGTACCGCTGGCTGACAACTTCCCTCGCGCAAATGCTCGGCGAGCAGTCCGTCGACGCCTCGGCCCGCGCGCTGAGTGACCTCGCGACATGGCTCGCGGAAGAGGCGCGGGCCAACCGTCGTGACGTGATTGTGTTTGATGATCTGCCCGATGAAGTCGCCGCAGAGTTGGCGAGTCGCGGTGCGCGATCGATCGACGCAGGATTCGTCATCGCCATCGCTCGCGCTCCGCTCGTTTCACCCGGAGTCGTGGCTCGAATCGACCTGGCGTTCATGACTGAGGCGGAAGTCGGATCGGCGGACGTGCTCGTGCGGACGGGTGGAATGCCGTACTTCGTCGCAGCCGCAATGCGCGGCGAGCCGCTCGATGGCTCGCGGCTCGATGCTCGGATCGAGGCGGCGTCCGAAGAGGAGCTTCACGTTCTGCGTCTTGCGGGGTGGTCCGGCATTGCTCTGCCGCGGCAGTGGCTGACGACGATCGGCAGTGCTGTGGCGATCGACGCGCTCGTGGCCAGCCATCTGCTGCTGGAGTCGGCCGACCGGATGGCGACGCCGGAAGTCGTCCGCGATCGCGTCCGTGCGGCGTTCTCCGGTGATCAGCCAGCACTACGCAAAGAGCTTTTCGCGTTCCTCGATCGCATCTCGCACGAGACCGCGGCCGGTCCCCTCGAGCGCATGTTCGCCATTGCCGCGAAGCTCGAAGCGATGCAGCAGGCGCTCGAGGTCGCGCAGCTCAGTCAAGACGAAGCGTGGCTCGATCGCGCGGCCGATCTCGCCTGGGAGCTGCACGAGCACTACCTGCGCGAAGCGGGCGACGCGCTGTCCGCGAAGGCGATGTGGGACCAGTATCGCGAGATCGCTGGCCAGCTCGGTCACGAATTGGATCCCGATGTCGACACGATGTATGCCGAGGCGCTCGCGGGAGTCGGATCGCTGACTGCTGCCGACGATTTGCTTGACGCCGTCATCGATACCGGAACCGCGGACGAGCTGCAGGTCCGAGCGCTGCTGCTGCGCTCGAACGTCCTCAAGCGCATCGGCGGACACGGCGTGTTCGACGAGCGCGTCGCGTTGCTTGAAGAGGCGGTAACGATCGCATCGACGCTGGTCACCAAAGACGCCGCCAACGAAGACCTCCAACTCCTCCTCGGCAACGTCGAGCAGTCGCTCGGCAACGCCCTCGGCTACGGCGCCCAGGCGCGCGTTCCCGAGGCGGAGCAACACTTGAATCGCGCCGCACGGATCTTCGAGCAGCTCGGCGACCTGCGTGCATACCGCGCGCGAGGCGAGATTATCGAGATCCGACGCTACAACGACTTGCTCACAGAAGAGGCGCGGCTCGACGCGATTCGCGTCGTTCGCGAGCAACTGGAGCAGCTCGTCACGCGCGACATGCGGCGCGACGCAGTGCTGCATCTGTACGAGCTTGGGCGATTGGAGAACGATCCAACCGCGCGGGCGCAGTGGTTCCGTCGCGCGTGGCAGCGCACCGACGGCGACTTCTCTCCGCTCGATTTGCACGCCGGTCTGCAGTGGAAGCTCTGCGAACTCGCGTCCGGCCATGATGCAGTCGAGGAGGATGTGGCGCAGTTTGCCGAACGGCTGGCGCGGTGGCGCGAGGACTCGTGGAGTCTCCGGTTGCGTCGCGACGCGCTCGCCACACTTGCGGAACGCGCGGCGTCGCGTGGCGAGGGCGAGCTAGCCGCGACGCGCCGCGCGGAGGCGTTGAGGATCGCACGGCATTTTCAGGAGACCGGCGAAAGTCGCCGGGATCGAGAAGCGCGCGAAGCTCTCGAACACCAAGGAGGATTCGATGGACACAGGGGGTGATGCAGGTCTCGGTGGCAGCCGCGGCAGCGGACGGAGGACCTTGCGCAAAAAGTACGTCCCGCTCCCGGGCGGCAGCGCGGGTGTTAGCGGAGGCGGAGGAGGTGGCGGCGGCGTGCGGCGTGCGCGTGAAGCTGGCGCCGGGGGCGGCGCTACGCCGACGGTGTTGCCGATCGTCACAAGCTCCATGCAGGACGCCGGTGTGCTAGACGAGGTCTTCACCGCGCATGAGCTGCTGTACTACCTCAAGCAGATGGCGCGCTTTATCCAGAAGGTCGCGGACGGCGGCGCGGAGGGGGCGGCGGAAGCCTTCGGTGTCCAGACGGACAGTCTCTTCTCCACGCTGCAACGCCGTATTCGTCGCGGCGCGCCGGGCAATGCTGTCTCGGGCGAGGAGGGAACGGACAGCCATCAGCGCGCGCTCACCGCCTTTCAAGTCGGCTCATCGAAGTGGGCGAAGTATCTCACCAAAGCGAAAGACATCGTGGTCGTGACCGTGAACCACGTCGCGCTGGTTGTGAGCCGCAACGTCGACGAGTCGCTCGTCTCCTCGCCGTACGCGATACTCGAGGAGTACATCGACCTCGTCGTCGCTTCGTTTCTCGCCGGCGAGTTTGCTCACTTGATCGACGGCGCGCGGAAGGAATACCGCAAGAAGTTGAAGGACTTCTTAGCGCAACACGACGAGCCGTCGCAGTGGGTCGAGGCAGCCATCGATCGAACGATGGCATCGTTCCCCAAGGCTCTGCTGTGAGCGAGGTCCTGCTGCTCGGTCACGTAGATCGGCTGGAGGTGCCGGCGCGGCTCGCGTCTAAATTCGATGTCGTCCCCATGCTCGTCGGACCTACGCGTGAAGACGGCGCGTTCCGCTCGGACGTCACGAGGATCCGAAATCTGGCGGGGCCGAAGTGGAACGCGATGCTGTATGACCTGCTGACCGTGATGTGCACGCTCCGCGCGGCCGACCGCTACTTCCGCTCGCGCGACGTCTTTGCCATGGGACGGCAGCTCCACATCGCCGCGACCGTGCATGATGCCGCGCGTTGGCGCGTGCTCGCCGCGCCGTTGAAGCACGCGGTCTACCGCCTCAGCTACGACCGGCTCGACTTCCATCCTATCGCTCTGCGCCGTCGC
>Ga0070707_100007302_pt1 | contig 10260 bp, 7 predicted proteins | sample KBSK5502metaG_FD_65468 | JGI IMG/M metagenome (GOLD analysis project Ga0070707, IMG submission 65468) | Corn, switchgrass and miscanthus rhizosphere microbial communities from Kellogg Biological Station, Michigan, USA - KBS K5-50-2 metaG | ecosystem: Host-associated > Plants > Roots >... | reverse complement strand
GGCCGATGGATTGCTCCTTTTCATGTACCCGACGGCTAAACCCTTCGGCGTTTTCGGTGAATAATCCCCTGCGGAGACCAAGCCTGGGGGCGGTCCGTCGCAGCACGTCTACGGTTTATCAGGCATGTTGCAGCTAATTTCCGAAGGCTTCTCCACTTGATCAATAATCAAGGCTTCCGCAGGGCCTCTCGCCGACTAGAAAAACTACGATAGCGATCACGCGAGAGGATCTGGAGAAGGACTTCACCGACTCCGGCGGCAGCAACGTCCGCAACTTACGCACGCGACGGCGAGGCATGGAATTTTCAGGTGCCGCATCGCTAACCTTCGTGAGGTCGATCGGCGTCGGCGGGGAGCTCCTTTGCCGAGGCCTCGGCTCCAGGTGGTTCGCGGAACGGTTCCACGGGAATGGGCGCGTAACACACCTCCAGGACGATCAGGTATTCCGTGCCGCCCGGCGCTTTCAGAACCACGCGGTCGCCGGCTGCGGCCTTCATCAGCGCGCGCGCCAGGGGCGAGACCCAACTGATGTGGCCGCGGTCGAGATCGACCTCGTCGGTGCCGACGATGCTCACCACTCGCTCTGTTCCGGCGGCATTGGCATAGCGCACGGTCGCTCCGAAGAATGCCCGCGTCGCCGCCTGCCCCGTTCTCGGACTTTCCGGGTCCACCACTTCCGCGGCATCGATTCGCTTCGTGAGAAAGCGAATCCGCCCATCGATCTGGCGCAGCCGCCGCTTGCCGTACTGATAGTCGGCGTTCTCACTGCGATCGCCGTTGCTCGCGGCCCACGCCACCACCTTGGTCACTGCCGGTCGTTCCCTGGTAAGCAGAAACCGGTGCTCGTCTTTGAGGCGTTGCAGGCCGCTCGGCGTGATGTAGTTCTTGACTCGCGCGGAGGGCTCATCTCCTTGCGGTTTTCTCCTAAACCCTTTTCGCATACGGTTAGTCCTTCAAGCGCGAACCCCGGGGGTCCACAAGGCTTTCAGAAAATAGATAGTGCCACGCCTGTTCATACGCTGTCGCGTCGATTCCGTTCTGAAATTGGCGCAGCGCCCTTCGGCGTCGTGGCAAATCCATCGTATTGGCGGCGTAGGATCCGGAAAGAACCCGGGCTTAGCCGCAAGCTTTGGACGACCCGCGGGCAAAGCAACTCAACATAAGGCCCCATTTACGGAATTAGCGAAACGGTACGGCCGCCGATTCGTCCTATCCATCACCTCGGACGTGCCGCAGAAAGCATGGAGCGCGGAATTACTCGCGCAAGGTCGTTAGCGTTCCTCGGTCCAATCTCAACTCCCCGGAAGTCGCATTCGCGGAAGCTAGGCCGAACTTGTGAGGCGCGATACGTACCTCAGGTAAACGCGCGCGACAGAACTCAGCTGCATCAAAAGTGCCATTAACGCACTACAAACCCGGACGCCAAATCGTCGCGATTTTCTCCGATGATTTAGCCGCTCCGACTACGGCGATGGTCCGGCTTGCCGGCGAACTTCTCCCGAGTCTTGTTTGCGTGGAGGGTGACGACTCGTCTTCGCCGCGGCATTTTTCGGAAGTTTGCATAGAGAGTTTGTCGAATAACACGTATTTTAAGTCATTCCCTAAGGGAAACATTCAAGCGCGCCTTGTTTAATCCGGGTTTATGGCAACCGTCTTTCAGCACTTCAGGTCAGGTGAAAAAAAGAAACTGCAAAATGGCAATAAAACGCCGACAACGCAAGAGCGACTGAGGGCTGATGACATTTACAGACTTCTTGAAACGATCCTCGCGAGTAAGGTCGTTTCGGAAGGCCTTTGGTCTTCTCGATTAGCGCTAGGAGGTAGAGAATGTCCGACTTTGATGGAACTTCAGATTCTGAAAGCACCGCGCGGAGCGGTGACGTACGAATCCACATCGAACCCTATGAAGCTGAAGTAGCCGCCCGGGTGACCACTGAACTCCTGGGCCACAAAGCTGTTCGGACTCATTTAGCGGGGCCCAACCTGCGAATGGCTGCTTTCGAACTCCTGGATAAGGACGCCGGCGAGCAATCCAGATTTGATGCGGTCGTCTATGACCCGGATGACTGCCGGTGTGTGAGGGTTCAAGGGACGGTCGCGGACGTAGACCAAGCGACGGCTCATCTTCTTCCGCACAGGCAGCGACCGAGTGAGGAGGACTTCCAGCGCGCCGTGGAGAGCTTACTGCGGCATGAGCAGATCAGGCCGATCGTGGAGAGTGGCGGCGCTCAGGCGTATCAGCCGATGCCTCCGCATATTGACATCCAGAGTCCAGACGGTTCCACCGAGCGAATGGTCATGGTAGGCATTCGCACCGAAGAGGGTGAGCTGCGTCACCGTATCGTCGGCGTAATGCCGGACGGTCGCGTCGTCCTTAATCCGGAGGGAGTAGCGCACCCGAGCGCGGCCGACTGTGAGCCGCCAGCACCTCAGGGAGGATGCGCGACGACGGGCGGCAGAGATCAAGTTCGGGTTCGCGTTTTCCAGGGGGCCACTGTGCTTTGGGATTTTATTCTCGTCCGCCCGCGAGCCTCCTCAGGGACAAATGGTTCGGGTGTCGAGCTACGGTTTGTCGATTACAAGGGCAAGCGGGTCCTCTATAGAGCGCACGTCCCGATCCTAAACGTCGAGTACAGCTCCGCAGGAGCAGCTGCCGGTTGTGGCCCAACCTATCGCGACTGGCAGAATCAGGAGTATTGCTTTCACGCCAACGGGGCGGACCCGGTTGGGCCTGGGTTCCGGGTGTGTTCATCCCCACCTCAGACGATTCTCGAAAGCGGAGTGGACGGAGGCAATTTCGCGGGTGTAGCGCTATGGTATGACGGTCACGAATTGCGGTTGGTGAGCCAGCTAGCGGCCGGCTGGTATCGATACATCAGTGATTGGCGTTTGCGCAACGACGGAAGCCTAGGGCCGAGGTTTGGCTTTGCCGGAACACTCAATCCCTGCACGTGCGAAGTGCATACACATCATGCTTACTGGCGCCTTGACTTCGACATCATGACCGCGGGGAACAACGTGGTGGAAGAGTATAACAACCCTCCGATTGTCGGTAATTCAAACTGGCACACGAAGAGATTCGAGATACGCCGGACGCGCGATGCGGCCCATCAGCGTCACTGGCGAGTGCGGAACAAAGGTGCGTTCCGAGGCTACACAATTCTGCCCGGTGGTCACGACGGTGTTGCCGACCCATATGGTGTTGGCGATCTTTGGGTTTTGCGTTACCACGGCAACGAAATCGACGATGGCCAGGGGTTCACGACTAACCCGGCCCTTTCGCGAGCCGGGATTGACAAGTTTGTCAACGGCGAACCAGTCGATGGCCAGGACGTCGTTCTGTGGTACGCCGGCCACTTCCGACACGATGAGTCGCACCCAGATCCCGCAGGTCACGTTGTCGGACCGGAGTTGCGGCCGTTCAATTGGTAGGCGTTCGTGACGAGGAAACCAGGACGCTATTCTTCCCTTGTCTCATACTTCAGAAGTACTCTGTCGACAAAGTTCCATTGGCTTCGCTTCACCGAACTTACGCGTGTTATGTAGCGCTGCCAACCGAACGAGAAGTCGGCATGGAAGTTGGCGTGCACAGCATCCCACAAGCCGACTTCTGGGGAATAGTGGTTCACTTCTGCCGCGGGCTGTAAACGCCCATTAGGCAAATAGATACTTTTGTCGCTTGGTTCATAGAAATAGTCCCCGGCGGCGCACGACCTTCTCGTTGCTGCTTTGCTACTTGCTACTCAGGGAAAGATCGCGAACAGATTGCGCAGGTCGCGCTCCCGGCGTGCGTCACGTAACAGCGGCATTACCCCGAAGATCTCCTGCATCGTGCGCAGTGTCGAGCCATGTTCGTAGTAGATAAAGTTCTCATAGCCGTGCCCTTTGGCGAATGGCGAAAGCACGATCATGCCGATCGGACCGTCGGCGATTGCAGCCTCATCCCACGTTAGGAACAAGGCGCCCTGCTGGTAGGCCGCCGATCCGAGGATCATCGGGACATTTTGCGACAGCCAGGCGTCCCCCTGCTTGATCTGCTGCCGAGTATCAGTGATCGGATTACCGGTCGAAGGACAGGCATCATGCATGTCGTCGCAGACGTTGGGAATAATGAAGTTGTAACTAGCCGTGGTCCGCTGCATCAGGTCTGTCGCCAGTTCCTGAAACGGACGGACGTGGGCAATGCAGTATGCGGACATTACGTTAAGGTTATCCGTTACATTGTCAAAGTAAACGAATGGATTGTGCTTAACCGCATAGGGATGACTGTCAGTCAGGGGACAAGTTAGACCATCGATGTTTTCCGCGTATGCCTTCCAGCTCACGCCAGCGTTTTCTAACAGGGTGACGAGATGGCGAGGTGTACTCTGATGGTTGACGCTAGGCGGATCGTCATTGTAAATCCCAAAATTCGTTCCTGCTTCCAGCCACAAATAATTGGGAAGACTTGGATGGTTGAACGGCGGATTGAAGTAAACCTCCGTGTGCGACGCATTCGGGAGGAGCGCGCCGTTGATATAAGGGGCTGACGGATTGCCCTTGATCATGAACCAGTTCTTGTTCTCCATCAAAATGATGAACACCGTTTTGATGTGATGATTGGACGTCTGCTGCGCGGAGCTCCTGGCGGGTGACAACACAACGGCACAGCTAGTGAGTAACGGGATGAGAACGTGGAACTTGTTCCACCATCGCATGGGATCCTCCTGATGAATCGTACAGATGAGCATAACAAATCAACTGAGATCATAGTCCAAAACTCCACCCCGCCGTCGGTGGGGTTCGATCCAGCACGTGCATGCCAACCGGGGCTGGAGTTTGTATGGACCGAGCACATAGTTGAACACTTTTGAGCGAACACATAGTGAACAGTTCGACCAAGTGCGTGAGGGTTCCGGGTATGCGCTCTGCAGCAAACGAATACAACCAGCAGTTCCGGTCAAACCCCTCGTCGCCGCCTCACAGGCTGCTGACCGATGCTCAATGCCGGTTCCAATGCTAATGCGCCCCGGAAGCCGGACCGGGAAAAACGGCATTTCCGAAATTCACATCGTTTCCGCCGTTGCGACTTCAGGGGTATTTGGAATCCTCGCCGTAAAGACCCAGAAGTCGCTACGAGGAAACGAAGTCGGTCAATTACCTCGATCCAGACTTCACGGGAATTGATGTCGGGTTGGTAAAAACTGCGGCGCCAGGGGAGAGTAATCCTGCCCCTGGGGTGACGATCGAGGCGGACCTCGCGCCCCTGCAAGAACAACTCACGACGCAGACCACAGAGGTCCACCGCTTTTTTGGGGAATGTATCGGATCCTGCTTGGTATATTTCCCTCGTGCATATGAATCGCAAGGCCGAAAGGCACATCAATCGGCAAACTATCCGTTTACCGGTAGATTTTCAGGTTGTTATACGCCGCCTCGATGTTGTCTTCGCGCAGGCGCGCGTAGTACGCCCAGCCGCTGTACTTTTCCAAAAGAATCGTGCGCTTCAGCTCCTCCAGACTCTTTCCTGCCGCCATACCGGCCGAAACCGACGCGACTAGATCTTCAAAGAACTGGCGCACTTCAGCGACATCAGACTTTTTGAAGAGCACGCTGCCGTGGCCTCCAGCGAGAAGATCGAAATCGAGGGATTCGATCGTCTTGTAGGATCTGATCCACTCCAACAGAGGATGGTCGTCAAAGTTGCCGCAGGCGCTGGGCAGCGAGCGCAGGGACTCACGGACTAGAGCGTCCGCGGGAAAATCCGCAGCGAAAACGACGCGCTCAGCTGGGAAGATGATCACCGTCCCATCATCCGCATGGTTTTTACGCGGAAAAACCAGCTCGATGGTTTTGCCGCCGAGTCTCAATTGCATTCGGTCTGAGTACACGATATCGGGGCGGCGCACCTCGGCGTAATACTCTGACGGCGTCATGTGGCCATCGTGATTCCGGTCGTGGCTCTGAAAGAAACTCGCGGGCATTCCGCAAATTCCGGGGTGCGCCATCGCCGGCCCGACGATTTCTTCGAGCTCGAATTGCCCGTTATTGTTGCGGTCGGTCATATCGCCGGGCATATGCGGGTATCGACCGTCCATGTTCCGCAGCACACCTTCCTGTGCCACGACTTTTGCGGAATCGCCGAAAGCAGCCGCGCCTTCGATGTGATCAAAATGGCTGTGGCTGTAGACGACGTACCGAACCGGCACACCGGGAAACCGCTGATCGAGTTCTTTCTTCATCCAACCCGCAAAATCGGTGCTGATCGGGTCTGCGAGGAGGATGCCATCGGGCGTAACATAAAAGACGCCGTACCACGCACCATTCCGCGTGCGATACAAATTGTCCGTAATCTTGATGATCTCCCGCGCGGGGCCGCTCTGGGCTCGCAGCCCTGTTGCCGACAAGCAGATGAAGATCGCGAGAACGAAACGCCAAAATCTCAATCGCATAAGAGTCCCCTGCGTGTAGATGGCGGCGAATTATATACCCTTGAGGGTGCTCGCCGACTGTAATCAAGATTCGGCGAAACGTAAGGAGAAGAGGAACTTCGTGTCTGTTGGAGTCGGTACTCTGGTGTTCATTCCGGACGCCCTCGGCCTGCAAGCCGACGGTCCGACAGTGGTCGCCGTGCCGGGCGCGCCGGCTCTTGTCCTCGGCAATTTCGATCTGACGTGTCTTGGTTATGCCACGGCGGAATTCTTCACCTCCGGCACGGCATCGTCCTATAAACTTGTCGATTTACGCGAGCGCTTCTATCCCACAAGGATGGAACCCTCCCCAGCAATTCCACCGGCTCAGACTCGAACCCCACGATACCTTGCCCAAGTGGAACTACACCATCAAACGCAACAGCTATTGATCTGCACAATTAATTTTGCGTGTTCCCTTAGCATCCCCCTGAGCGACATTATCCAGCACGGCGAATTGCTTGACGCGGTGATGCAAAAATCAGGAACAAGGCTAGCGCGAAGGAGCTGGCGCGGGAGATTTTGAACTCAGCGCTTAACGAACGGTAACGACCAACGTGCTGGTAAGACAAGGACTGTTGAGGGATGCCGTAAGCACGCCGTAGCAACTGTAAAAATAGACTAGAACAATGAACCCTTGTCATCGGCTCCCAGCATCGCACGACGAACAAGTGGTATCGGCGGACCACCGTAGGACAGGAACGCGTCGTGAAAATCCTTCCATGCGTTTCGGCCGCCGCGGCTGGCGGTCCAATCTTCCCGTAGTTTGCGGATCATGAGCTTACCCATTGTGTAGTTTAGGTAAGCAGGATCAAATGTTCCGCGATTGGATTGCTGCTCGGCCTCGCCCTCAGAACGGAGACCCTGGTCTATGAACATCTTCTTTGAGTCTGCGACGCTCATGCCTTTTGTATGCAGTCCGATGGCAGATAAGAACCGCACGTCACGCAGTAACGCCTCCTGGAGTTGGCCGATTTGCATCTCGGGATCGCCCTGCCCCAGGCCGGCGTCGTACATCATCTCTTCGGTGTAATGTGCCCAGCCTTCGGCGAAAGCATAGCCGACAAAGACCTGGCCGAATTTAGATTTCCCTCTATTTGCGTGCAAGAACTGCACGAAATGGCCCGGATAGACTTCATGCACCGAGGTGAAGAGCAGGCTTCCTTTGCCCGGGATATACTCTTCCTGTTTCTTCTTGTTCCATGTCGGATCTGGCGGCGAAACGTAGTAAACAGACGGCAAACCAGTTTCGTAGGGTCCCGGAATATTGATGTAAGCGAAGTTCCACGCCTTGTATGGCGGAGACTGAGCGACCTTTGCTTCCTCACTGCCGGGCATCGAAACAAGGTCGTGGTCCTGGATGAATTTTCTAAGATCAACCAATTGAGCGGTCGCGGCGGCCACCACACCTGTTCCTTCGGCTTTGTGAGCCGAAGCCTGATCGCTGCAGTCCTTGAGCGATTTGCCGGGAGCATATTTAGCACACAGTTGCTTCATCGCATCGAGATTGAGCTGCAGGTCCTTTTTACCAATGTCCTCGAGCTTCTTTAGGTCGATATCGACACCTTCGGTTTGCTTGAGCATCGCCTCGAATTTGTCCGCACCCAAAGCGAAGTTGTCATTGGCGGTCTTCTCCATTGAGGCCAGAGCCGCGTCAAAGTCCTTGACAGCTTTTATCGCTCTGTCGTTGGCGTGCTTGAAATCCTTCGGCAGGGCATCATCCCTGACATCGGCGAACACTTTCGCGATGTCGTTAGTCATGAAATCGGCAAGCCCGCCGATCGTCTGCCGTCCGATCTTTATCAGGTTTCTAGCCATCGGCTGCCGCATGTTGGCCTTTATCTGCGCGAGAGCGGCGGGAAGATTGCGGGCGTACGTAGTATAGGCCTTCAGCCGCACATCAAGCGGCGCATATGGTCGCGAGACGTACATGTCCGGGTCGATAGCGTCGGCGTACCAGTAGGGGTTTGTGTGAGGCTGATCGGCCGTTTCTCGCCAGAACAAATTGTTGTCGATCTGCGCGACCAGATAATCGCGCTCGAAACGCTGACGATCATCCAGGTCCGCATCTCTGAAAGCGGCCGCTTTTTCACGCTCTGCCTTGAGTCGTGCGATCTCTTTGCTGAGCCCGGCCTCGCTCCAGTCAGAGAACCTGCCATCGTATTCGTGCTTGCCTTGATAGGCCGCAAACTGTGGGTTAGCGGCAAAATAGTCGTTTAGGAAATGATCTACGTATGCATCCCAGCCGTTGTCCTTCGTCGGTTTAGCCGCAGTATTGGCTGCGCTCTGGTTAGCCGCCGGCTGCGGAGTGGTGCATCCCGACGCGACGCAAGCCACGAACAAAACGCCCGCGAGTATTGCTCTTTTCATCTGCCTGCTCTTGCGCGGATAGCCTCTATGATGATTTCGATATTGTAAAAGAATTCCGGTGAGCGGAACCATTAGTGCGTCCATCCAGAATACGAGAACATGTCCACCAGCACGCCACAGACTATGCCACAGACCAGATCCGCTATGAGGCGATTCTACGAAATTGCTGAAGAGCCGATGTTAAGTTGTTGAAAAATTGTGGGCGTGAAAAGACTAGTATGCGTGACCAATGCAAGCATCCAACACTCATTCCGATCCTGTCGGGATCGTCCCGTCGCAGGCTTCTGAGGAGTTAAGAATCACTCTTCGGTAAAGCGGTATCCGTCCAAGTGAAGACGCGGCCGTGCAGTCACTTCTCCCCCGACATCCTGACGAACGGATCGCTGATGGCAACAATGTATTTGTTCGATCCGCTGACCCAAGCACCCGCCGCGACTTGAATCGGGAGCGAAATCATGGATATCCTATGATCGGCGATCCGTCGAGGAGGTTTCTATGATTCGAAGGTCCTCACTCTGGATCGGCTCGGTTTTGCTTCTGACCTCTCTCACGGGTTATGCGGGAGGGCCACCGATCCTCACCACATCTAAAGTGCCCGACTACTTCGTGGTAGGACGGCCCGAGACTCTTGTATTTGTGGTGCGTGCCTTCTGCTGTGACCACCCGCCATCGGTCTTCCCGGATTATAGAGTGCGTGCCACGGCGCCGGGCCTTCAAAAAATCGACGTTTCCGCGATTCCCACTGGGAATGCTGGAGAGTATGCGGCCACATTAACGTTGCCCGCCCCCGGCGACTGGACGATCAGAGTCGACCTGTATAATTTGAATAATGAAGATCGGATGTCGCAGCCGTTGCAGCGAAAGGCCATTTGGCCGGGGAGCCCCTTGCCGGATTCTCTTTCTTTAGAGGCGCGGGGAGAGCGCAACTTTCTCGAGAAAGGATGCATCACGTGCCACGTCCACCGAGCCCTCGTGACGCCGAAATATATAACTGGGTGGAGGCTGCCGCAACGCTCGTATCCAGAACTGACAGGCCGGAAGTTCTTTTACGATTACCTCGTACAGCTTCTTGCGAATCCATCCAGCGTCAGGGACGGGGCCAGAATGCCGAACCTGAATCTTGCTAAGGACGATATCTCCGCTCTAGTCGCCTTTATCAATCGAGAAGATCAACGATAGCCTCCGAGGTAGCACCCTAAACAGCGCCGGACGCGCTCAAGCCGGCCGTCACCGCCTGCACCAAAGCTCCACAAAGTAGCAAACACAATGTGTCGCCTGCCGGCCCATTGCCAATCCCGGCAGGTTGGTTCGTAGGAGAATCGCCTCAGTTGCCGCAGAGTCGGCCAGCCGTGCAGGTGCATAATGTCCCGTAAGTCGGCATCTGGGACGCCGCGATCAATTTCCACGATGCCGACTTCCGTGGAATTGAGAACGAATACGT
>Ga0070707_100007300_pt1 | contig 10262 bp, 10 predicted proteins | sample KBSK5502metaG_FD_65468 | JGI IMG/M metagenome (GOLD analysis project Ga0070707, IMG submission 65468) | Corn, switchgrass and miscanthus rhizosphere microbial communities from Kellogg Biological Station, Michigan, USA - KBS K5-50-2 metaG | ecosystem: Host-associated > Plants > Roots >... | reverse complement strand
CCGACCCAGTCCCAGAAGCCGAACATGTTCTCGGTGTCGATCCCGAAGGCAGCGACTTTCTCGGCATTCGTGCTGATCGCAACGAAATGCTTGGACACAGCGGCCTCGTCGCCGAGACGGCCGGTGAGCCAGTCCCGCGCCGTGGTCGCGTTCGCGATCGTCTCGAGCGTCGTGAAGGTCTTGGACGAGACGATGAACAGGGTCTGCGCCGGGTCGAGATCCTTCGTGGCCTCAACGAAGTCGGTGGAATCAACGTTTGACACGAAACGGAACGTAAGGCGCGGGTCGGCATAGTAACGGAGCGCCTCGTAGGCCATGACTGGACCCAGATCTGACCCGCCGATGCCGATATTGACGATCGCGGTGATCGGCTTGCCGGTGAAACCACGCCATTCGCCGGACCTGATCCGCTGGCAGAACGCCGCCATCCGGTCGAGGGTCGCATGGACCTGGGCGACCACGTCGACGCCGTCGACGATCAGCGTGGCATCGCGGGGCATGCGGAGGGCGACGTGCAGGACAGGGCGGTTCTCCGTGGTGTTAATGCGCTCCCCAGCGAACATCGCCCTGGTCCGCTCGGCCAGGCCTGACTGGTCTGCGAGATCGATGAGCAGTGCCAGCGTCTCGTCGGTGATCCGGTTCTTGGCGTAGTCGAGATAGAGACCCGCTGCCTCGGCGGACATCCGTTCGCCCCGGGTCGGATCGCTGGCGAACAAGTCACGAAGGTGGATGTCCCGGATCTTCTCGTAATGCTGGGTAAGCGCCGACCAGGCCGGCCGGCTCCGTATCGGTGTGTCCGTCATCGCCCTGGCTCCTGTCCCTTTCCCGGTCTGGATGCCCGATCGCGACCCTAGCGCGCCGGCCGTCGGCCAGGTGCGCGCGATACTGGCACTCATGACTGACGGCACGGCAACTGCCCTGCGGCTTGCCGACACCTATCTACCCGTGCTCGACCGGGCACGCATCTACTGCTGTGGCATTACCCCGTACGACGTCACGCACCTGGGGCACGCGGCGACGTTTGTCTGGGTCGACGTGCTGACCAGGGTGCTCGCCGCCTTGGGCGTAAACGCCCAGCTATGCAGGAACGTCACCGATGTGGACGACGTGCTGTTCGCCGCTGCCGAGCGATCGGGTACGGCCTATGACGCGTTCGCGTCTGTACAGCAGTTCAGGTTCGACCAGGACATGACCGCGCTCGGGGTGAGGGAACCCCAGTTCGCGCCGCGAGCCAGGCGGAACGTCGGGCAGGTGGTCAGGCTCGCTGCCGCCCTGCTCGAGTCGGGCGCTGCCTACCTGCGGCAGGACAGCGTGTACTTCCGGGGCGCGGATACGGCCGGCGCGGCTGGCCTGACCAGAGACGAGGCAGCGGCGCTCGCCGCCGAGTACGGCGCGGACCTGGATGATCCGGCCAAGGAAGACAAGCTGGATGTGGCCGTCTGGCGCAGGTCGGCCGAAGGCGAGCCCGGGTGGCCGTCGCCGTGGGGGACGGGCCGGCCCGGTTGGCACGCCGAGTGCGCGGCGATGTCGTTGTCGGTGCTCGGATCAGCGATAGACGTGCTCAGCGGAGGGGCCGACCTGAGCTACCCGCACCATGCCTACCAGATCGCGATGGCAGAGGCGATCACCGGCGTTCGGCCGTTTGCCCGCGCGATATTCGAGGTCGGCGTCGTCCGCCTGGGCGGCGCGAAGATGGCCAAATCGACCGGAAACCTCGTCCTGGTCGGTGATGTGCTGGCCGATCACCCGGCGGCAGCGCTGCGGCTCTGTTTGATTGATCGGCCGTGGGCGCGGGCGTGGGACTATGCGACGGCCGAGCTCGACGCCGCGACGGCGCGGCTCGAGCGGCTCTACCGCGCTGCGGGTCGGAGCACGGCCGGGACCTCGCGCGACGACGCCCAGGCGTCAGCGGCCGCGGCAATCAGCGCGGCGCTCCGCGACGACCTGGACGTTCCTGCCGCGCTGGCGATCGCCGAGGAGGCCGGCGGAGGAGCCGCGCGAAGCCTGATCGCCACGCTGGGCCTCAGCCAAGGATGATCACACGGTTTGTGCCGATAGAAGAACCAAACCCGCGTGATCATCTTCGTCACGGCCGGATTGTAGTGGCGCCGGACAAGTTCAAGGGAAGCGCGACGGCAGCGGAGGCGGCCGCGGCGCTGGCGGCTGGGTTGCGCACCGCCCGGCCCGACCTCGACATTGCAGAGGTTCCGGTGGCCGATGGCGGCGACGGAACCGTGGCCGCGGCACTGGCTGCTGGTTTCGCGCCGGTCGGTACGACCGCCGAGGGCCCGACCGGTGAGCAGCTCGAGACCACATTCGGGCTGCGGGACGACACAGCGGTGATCGAGCTCGCCGATATCGCCGGGCTGCGCCGGCTGCCGGCGTCCAGGCCCGCGCCGCTGCGTGCCTCGACCTACGGTGTCGGTCAGGTCATCGCGGCCGCGCTCGACGCAGGCGCCAGGACCATCGTGCTTGGCATCGGCGGAAGCGCGACCACTGACGGCGGTGCCGGGATGGCGCAGGCGCTCGGCGTCCGCCTCGCCGGCGAGCACGGCCATTCCCTCGGGCGCGGCGGGGCCGCGCTCGGTCGCCTCGCCGCCATCGACCCGGGCGGGCTGGATCCGCGGATCGCTGTGACGCGCCTGCTGGTCGGCAGCGATGTGAACAATCCGCTGCTCGGGCGGTCGGGCGCGGCCGCGGTGTTCGGGCCGCAGAAGGGCGCCAGCCCCGATGACGTGGCCGTGCTTGATCGGGCGCTCGCCCGCTGGGCGGCGCTCACGCGGTCAGTGACCGGCCTCGACGTCGCGGACACCCCGGGCGCCGGCGCCGCTGGCGGTACCGGCTTCGCGGCGCTTGCCTATCTCGGCGCGCGGCTGGTGCCGGGCGCCGAACTGGTGCTCGCCCTGATCGGCTTCGATGCCGCCCTGGCGGGGACGGGCCTGGTGATCACCGGCGAGGGCAGCCTCGACCACCAGACGCTCGGCGGCAAAGCGCCGGTCGGTGTGGCCAGGGCAGCGGGCCAGCGGGGGATTCCGGTCGCTGTTGTGGCGGGCCGGGTGACACTGTCGCCGGCCGAGCTAGCCAGCGCCGGATTCGCCGCGGCCTACTCGCTGGCCGATTTCGAGCCCGACCCGGCCGCCAGCATGGCCAGGACCACCGAGCTGCTTGCGGAAGTCGGTCGTCAGATCGCGGCGGACCTCACCTGAGGCATGCGTGATTCACCAGTGGCCGGAGGCAGCCGCCCTGGTGAGCACGTCTTCAAACGGCCTGCGGGGGGTGCCGGGTTGCAGCTTGCCGTAGCCGAACCTGATCACGATCTGCGGGTTCTCCTGCCACGGCCACGCCGGGGCAGACTCGCCGCGCATGTCCCGAAGCTCAATCGACTGGTACAGGAACGACGCCGACAGGTCACGAGCGGTGGCGGTGAGCAGCACCCGCTGCAGCGCCTGGCCGCCGCGGATCCAGTCGGCCGGCTCGTCGTATTCCGTGGTCAGCACGGCGAGCTGCGGGCACTCCTCGTAATCGGCCGCTGGCCTGATGGCTGCTGGCGTGGCCGCGGTCAGGTCGCCGCGGACCGGCGCTGGCTCCCGGCTGGGCCTGGACGGCAGCGCGTCGGCCGGGATGCCGTCGTCCCTGGAATTCGTCGCGATCCATTGCTGCAGCTCGATCCGGTGGTCCACGTCGTCCGCCAGCTCGGCGCTCGCCTTGGCAGCCATGTCGAGCACCATCGCGGCCTCGCTGCTGTTCAGCATGCGCAGAGTGGTGAACTCGAACCTGGCCGCTTGTTCCAGAGCCTCGCGCACCGGCTCAGATATTGGCTCGGAAGTGAACGGCTCGCGGCTCGTGTGCCGCCGCCAGATAGCCTCATACATCTCGCGCTCAGCGAATGCGGGGGGCCGTCCAGGCTCGGCCTGAACGGCCGCGATTGCCGCCGGATCGAGTTCCGGGTGCGGAAGCGGCCACACCCGCGGCTTGAAACCGGTCATCCGGATCGCGGCCCGGATATTGAAGAGGGCTGCGCCGCAGCTCAGGTACAGCGCCCTCGCGTGCGGATCGCTCACCCAGAGCGCGCGACCAGGGTCTGCGCGTACCTCGAGGAGATCGTCGGCGACGACCCTGAACTGCCATGGCTGCGTGTTGTGAATCGACGGTGCAGCCGCCGCGGATTCTATGATCCGCCGCAAGATCCCGTCGTTCGCCAGAAGCTTCAGCATCCCGGTGCCTCCCTACGCTGCCATCTGACCCTGAGCAGCCGGTCTCCGGCAGAGTCGTTGGCAGCAGGCTCGGCGGGCCTAAAGTCCCGGACTTCGCCGGGCGGCAACGGGCTTACGCTCAGGTCAGCGAACTAGCCGGGAATGCGCCTGTCTCACCGCCCGTTAGATGCCCCATGGGGTATCGCGGGGCGCGATACCCGTGCGACGGAGGTGATGCAGTGGCAACGGTAGAACTTACGGCGGAGAACTTCGATTCTGTGGTCGGCGGAGCCGAGCTGGCCCTGGTCGACTTCTGGGCATCGTGGTGCGGGCCGTGCCGGATGTTCGGGCCGATCTTCGAGCGGGCGTCGGATGAGCATGCTGACCTGGTCTTCGCCAAGGTTGATACCGAGGCCCAGCCCGACCTGGCGCAGGCATTCGGCATCACCTCGATTCCGACGCTGATGATTATCAGAGACCGCGTGATCCTCTACGCGCAGCCCGGTGCGCTGCCCGAGGCGTCGCTCGAGGAACTGATCAGTCAGGCCCGTGAGGTGGACATGGAGCAAGTGAAGGCCGGAATCAGCGCGAAGCAGGCTACTGGCGCCGGGGCCGACGCGTAAGGGGCGACGATGACCGCTGTGCAGGAAGATGCGCGGGTTGCGGTGCTCAACCGGCTGCGGCGGGCTCAGGGTCAGCTGGCCGGCGTTATCGCGATGGTAGAGGACGGCCGCGATTGCCGTGCTGTCGTCACCCAGCTAGCCGCGGTGTCGCGAGCGCTTGACCGGGCTGGTTTCAAGATCGTCGCGAGCAACATGGGTAAGTGCCTGAACGGGCAGTCGGCGATGACGATCGACGAGCTTGAGCGGCTGTTCCTCGCCCTGGCCTGAGCGGCCGTTTCCGCACCAGCGGCGAACTGGTGCGCCTGAATGGCGGCTCGTGCACGAAGATAGCTCAATGAGGCAGGGGACAGCGGGGGCACAAACGGGCCTGGAACCGACCGGTCTCACGGACGTGCAGGTTGCCGAGCGGATCGCGGCGGGCCAAGTCAACGATCCGGGACGGCAGCCGACGAGGACAGTCGGCCAGATCCTGGTCGCGAACATCATCACCAGGTTCAATGCCATCCTTGGCGGCCTCTTCGTGGTCATCGCAATCGTCGGGCCGCCTCAGGATGGCCTGTTCGGCCTGGTGCTGCTTGCCAACAGCGGGGTCGGGATAGTCCAGGAACTGCGAGCCAAGCGCACTCTGGACCGCCTGAGTGTGCTAAATGCGCCGACCGCATCGGTGCTCCGCGACGGCGTTGTCAGGCAGATCGCGGCCGCTGAGGTGGTTCTCGACGACGTTGTCGAACTCCAGGCCGGCGATCAGGTCGTCGTCGATGGCATCGTGCTGTCCTCGGGCGGCCTGGAGGTCGACGAGTCCCTGCTCAGCGGCGAGGCCGATCCGGTTGTCAAGCAGCCGGGGAGCGACGTCCTGTCCGGCAGCTTCATCGTGGCAGGGAGCGGACGCAGCAGGGCGACGGCAGTCGGATCGGCGTCCTACGCCGCGAAACTCGCCGGTCAGGCCCGCAGCTACTCCCCGGCCAGGTCAGAGATCCGCAACGCCATCAACCTGCTGCTGAGATGGATCAGCTGGCTGCTCGTGCCGGTCGGCGTTCTGCTCATCTTCAGGCAGCTGCAGTCTGGCCAGACGGTCGCGGCCGGCCTGCGCGGGTCGGTCGCCGGTCTCGTCGGCATGGTGCCAGAAGGCCTCGTGCTGCTGACCAGCGTGGCGATGGCTGTCGGTGTCGTACGCCTGGCGGCGAGACGGGTGCTGGTGCAGGATCTGCCCGCGATCGAGGGGCTGGCCAGGGTAGACGTGGTCTGCTGTGACAAGACAGGAACGCTCACGCAGGGCAGCATGCATGTCGTCTCGGTGATCAGGGTCGGGACCGCTGCCGGCGCTGACGCAGACGCCGAGGCAGCGCTCGGGGCGCTGGCCGCTGCCGAGCCGAGGCCCAATGCCACCATGCGCGCCCTGGCCGACGGATTCGCCGACCCCGGCTGGAACCCGGGCGAGGTCGTCGCGTTCTCGTCCGCCCGGAAGTGGAGTGCAGCCAGCTACGACGGCAAGGGGACCTGGCTGATTGGCTCGCCCGACACGATCCTGGCCACGACCGCGCGGGACGGCGACCGCGACGGCCATGGCGGCTACGGGCGCGAGGTACTCAGCCAGGCTGCCAAACTCGCCGGCGAGGGCTACCGGGTGCTGCTGCTCGCCAGGGCGGACGGGCGCTCTGAGCAGCGGCGCATTCTGGCCGGCGCGCACCCCGACGGGCAGGTCAGCCTTCCGGACGGCGGGCAGGCGCTGCCGGCCGAGACCGAGCCGGTCGCCCTCGTGACGCTGCAGGAGCGGCTCAGGCCCGACGCCGAGGCCACCCTGGACTATTTCGCGAGCCAGGGAGTGTCGGTCAGGGTGCTCTCCGGTGATCATCCGGCAACGGTCGCCGCGATCGCGCGCAGGCTGGGCCTCAGCGGCGCGGACTCCGGCGCGGGGCACGTCCTCGACGCCCGGGAGCTGCCGCAGGACGGGGACGCCTTGGCGGCCGCAGTCCGGGACGCACGCGTGATCGGCCGGGTCACGCCCCACCAGAAGCGGGCGATCGTCGGCGCCCTGCAGGGTCAAGGCCACGTGGTGGCGATGACCGGTGACGGCGTGAACGACGTCCTGGCGCTGAAGGCCTGCGACGTCGGGATCGCGATGGGCTCAGGCACGCCGGCCAGCCGTGGCGTCGCGCGGCTCGTGTTGCTCGACGACGCGTTCGCGACGCTGCCGCGGGTCGTCGCAGAAGGCCGAAGGGTCATCGGCAACGTCGACCGCGTGTCCAGGCTGTTCCTCACCAAGACCAGCTACGCGGTGCTCATCGCGCTCGCCGTGGCTATCGCCGCCGTGCCGTACCCGTTCTATCCCCGGCACCTGACCATCATCTCGACGCTGAGTATCGGGCTGCCCGCTTTCTTCCTGGCGCTCGCGCCCAATGCCGACCGCGTCTGGCCAGGATTCCTGGGCCGCGCGCTGCGGTTCGCCATCCCGGCCGGCATCATGATCGCGGCGGCGTCGTTCGGCGGCTTCCTCGCGATCCGCGGCCTCGGACTCGGCCTGGGATCGGCTCGCACGAGCGCGACCATCGTCGCCGTGACGATGAGCCTGGTCGTGCTCGCCGCGCTCGCCCGCCCGCTGGCGGGCTGGCGCGGCCTGATGGTGCTTGCCCTGGCCGCCGTGTTCGCCGGCCTGTTCACGCTGCCGTGGCTTCGTGATCAGCTCGCGATCGTCGTATTGCCCGTGCACCTGGTCGCGCTGTCTGTCGGCATCGCCGCCGCTGGCTGCGTCCTGCTCTTGCTGGCCTGGCCGATCTCCAGGCTGACGGTCAAGCCGGCACGGGGAACCGTAGCCGGGCCGCGGCGATGAACGGGGTATTGCGCACAGCGGTCACCAGCCCGCCGCCGTCCAGGGTGCGGGCGGCGAGCTCGTCGAGGAGGTCGGGCACCGCGTGGCAGACCTCGGCGGGATCAGGGCAGTCGCAGTCCTGCGCCCGGCTGCTCAGCGCACCGCAGTCAGCGCAGGCGAATCCCGGCACCACCTGATCGTCGGGCAGGAACAGTTGCGCGATCGCGCGTGCCCTGCTGGCGGCCAGGCAGCCATCCAGGTCGGTGGTGACCGAAAGCCCGGGCGGCTCGTTCAGCACCTCATCGACGAGCCGGGCCTCCGTCCGCTCCGACCAGCGCGCGATGACCGGGCGCGACAGCTCTCGCACCCGGCCCGGCGTGGCCGTCTGAAGATCGACGTTGAAACTGCCCGCCACTGTCTGCCGTACCGTGCGGGGCAGCGCCGCCACGAAGTGGCTGATCTCGTTCTCGTGCCCGCCGAGCACCAGCGGCCTGTCCGCCCCGTCGGCACGCTCGAGGATGCTGATGGTGTCGCGGAAATGCTGCTTCGACAGCTTGATGATCCGCTGTTGGATTCGGTGAGCCTCGAGCCCGTACCAGCCTCCGAACTGCGGGCTCCGGACACCGGGATCGGTGCGTTCGGCCACCGTCTCGATCTGGTCCTCGGCGATATTGAGCACCCAGGCGTGCTTGGCGTCGATCAGGGCAGCGCGGTACGCCGGGTTGCGCTGGATGGCGGCGAGCATCGGCCGGATGTAAGGCCTGTCGGCGATCACGGCCCGCTCAGTCAGGAAGCCAGGCAGCGGCACTGCCTCGAACATCCCGATCTGTGCACAGGCGAACAGGGCGATGGTGCGGCCGAGCCATTCGTGGCTGTCCTGCGTTACGGCGGCGATCACCGCCTCAGGATCGGATTCGCGCACCATACCGCCGCCTGCCCGCGGCTCCTGGCTCGCTGCCGACTTGATCAGGTCACGGGCGCGGACCGGCAAGGCGCGATGCTCGGCAAGATCGACCGGGACCTGCAGGTAGACCGATACGACCGCGGGATCGGTTGCGCGCGCCGCGCGCAGCCTGTCAGCATCGGCCATGTTGATCACTGCTCGCCCCGGCCCGGGCCGTGTCCGGCTGTCTGGCTCGGCGCCGCCCCGGGCTGCTTCGGCACGCCAGCCTGGGCCTGATCGCCACCGTGACTGGGCGCGGGTGCCTGCGCGTCGGTCGCGGCGACGAGGCTCCTGATGTCGGCGGGAAGAGCGCCGAGCACCTCGTCGATGGCGCCAGCCGATATGTGCCGCTGCATGGCCGATGTCACGAGTCGTCCAGCCCGCGGGACCTCGGTGTGATGGAGCTGCGCGTCCCGCGCAAACCTCGCGACGTACTCATCTCTGGTGTACTTGATCGGCACCTTGCTCGGGTTCCAGCCCTCGTAGAAAACGCCGCGGAGCAACTCGGGAAGCTGCGCGGCGATATGCGCGGCGATCGGCACGGGCAGGCGATCCCGCAGCGTATGCAGCCACGATCTGGTCACGCGGTAGGCCATGCGGCGATCCTCGGTGCCGAACTTGGCTGCGACGTCGGCGAGCCACGCGTTGGTCTTGTCGATGCTCCGGTCGAGGCTGTCGACTCCGGTACGTGTCATAGCGAACCTCCTGTGGTTACGCAGGCCAAAGCAGAACGGCGCCGCCCGCCGCTCGCCTGCTAGAGGTTGTGACCGGCGCTCGCTAGGGGTCAGTTGTGCCCGGCACTCGCAGCGGGTCGGTCGCGATGATCACGCCTGCGGGAGCGCCGGACACCACGGTGCTGTCTATTTCCTGGCCGGCTTTCTCGCCGACTGCTTCGGGTGATGGTCGACAACACAGTCGGCGGACGGGAAGAAAACGCTCTCGTGACCGTCCTGCCAGTGGACCACGTAGGGCGGGCTGCCCTGGTTGCCATGGACCTCGATGATCTCGCCATGGCGATCTACGTCGCCCTGATGCCGTCCCTTGACCGTCAGCCCGTCTCCGATCGCTGCTTTCATGGCTCTCCTTCCCCTGGCGGGTACGTACCCGGTTTGTCCGTGCCCAGTCGGGCGGCGGAGATTCAGCGTTCGCTGGCCGGTCCGGGCATTGAGCTGATCGCGATGCGATCGCATCCTGCGGATGCTTGCCCGGAGCCTCATGATCGGAAAGGCTTAATGCATGGCCCGCGTCGCCGTCATAGGGGAGCCGCTTCGGATTCACGGTTATGGCCTGCCAGATGCCATCCTGTGCCCGGCGACCGACCAGGCCGAGGCGGTTCTCGCATGGCGGACCCTGCCCGACGACATCGATCTGGCGGTACTCACGCCAACCGCGGCCCGCTGGCTGGCCAGCGAGATCGCCCGCCGGCCAGGAGTTCTGCCCGTCCTGCTGGCTGAGGCGTCGCCAGCCGAGCCCGGTGTGCTCGCCGAGCCGGGGCTGCTCGGCGAGCCCTGTCTTCCGCCCACCGACCCGGACCTGCTGACCCAGCCGCTACTGCCGCCGGACCTCGGCGAACTGCCCTAGTCGCCGATCGAACCCGACATTGGATCGATTCCAGTGTCATCTACCTTAAATCTGCTCGAAAGCTCGGTAACGGATTCAATCGCAGCGGCCGCAGGGCTACCCCTGCGCGGCAACCG
>Ga0070707_100007299_pt1 | contig 10263 bp, 6 predicted proteins | sample KBSK5502metaG_FD_65468 | JGI IMG/M metagenome (GOLD analysis project Ga0070707, IMG submission 65468) | Corn, switchgrass and miscanthus rhizosphere microbial communities from Kellogg Biological Station, Michigan, USA - KBS K5-50-2 metaG | ecosystem: Host-associated > Plants > Roots >... | reverse complement strand
TCACCCTGGTATCGACCGACAGCTACCGGCTGGCCGTTCGCGACATCCCGTGGAGCGGCCCGTCGTCCGCGATCAAGCGTGTCATCCCGGCGCGCGCATTGTCGGAAGCCGCGCGCGCGTCTGACGGCGAGGGCCAGATCGAGATCACGCTCGGCGAATCGCAGGCATCGTTCGCCGTGGCCGGCCGACGGCTCACGACGCGTCTGATCGAAGGCGAGTTTCCGAACTGGGGCCAGTTGATCCCGGCCGAACTGCCGAACCAGCTGCGCATCGAGCGCGAGACCTTCGCCGAAGCGGTGCGCCGTGTCGGGATCCTCGCGCAGTCGGGCGCCCCCGTGCGCATCGACCTGGGAGCCGAAGGTGCGAAGCTCGGCGCGGGATCGCAGGATCTCGGCGAAGCCTCTGAGCACGTCGACGGGAAGTTCGAAGGCGAGCCGCTCACCGTTGCGTTCAACCCGGCGTACCTGCTCGACGGCATCAATGCGGTTGAGGGAAGCGAAGTCACACTGTCGACTCGCGACGGTCTCAAGCCGGCCGTGTTGCGCGCGCCGGAGGACACGAGCGGCTTCCTCTACCTGGTGATGCCGGTTCGCGTCTGAGGCATGCATGCGGCTCGCCACGATCGAGCTCGTGACGTTCCGGTCGTGGAAGTCGCTGGCGATGCGCTTCGACGAACGGGTAACGGCGCTCGTCGGCAGGAACGGGTCGGGCAAGACGTCCGTCCTTGAGGGCGCGTGGTACGCCGCGTCGCTCGGTTCGCATCGAACGTCGGCCGACGCTGCGCTCGTTAAGCAAGACGAAGCGTCTGCCGTGGTTCGCGCGGAGGTCGAGCGCAACAGCCGGGTCGAACGGATCGAGCTCGAGATCGTCACGAAAGGCCGCGCGCGCGCGAAGCTCGGCGGCGCGCCCGTCGGACGCCGTCGCGACGTGCTGGGGGTGCTGAAGGCGAGCATCTTCGCGCCGGAACGTGTTGCTGTTGTGCGGGAGGACCCCGGTGATCGCCGCCGGTTCGTCGACGAGATCCTGATCCAACTCCACCCGCGTTACCACGGCATCATCCGCGACTACGAGCGCGCGCTGCGGCAGCGGAACACGTTGCTCCGCGAGCACGCTGCAGGGCGCGCGAGCATCGACGGCATCGAAGCGTGGGACGAAGCGCTGATCGCGCCCGGTGCTGAGCTGTCCGCAGGGCGTGCGAAAGCGGTCGCGATGCTCTCGCCGCGCGCACGCGACGCCTACCAAGCCGTCGGGGGCGGCCCCACGTTCTCCGTCGCCTACGCCCCAAATGTGCCCGAGCCCGAACAACGAGACGACCCCGGCGCGTGGGCGCGATCGATGCGCGCGCGCCTCGCGGAACGGCACAGCGACGAGGTGATCCGCGGTGTCACGCTGGTGGGCCCGCACCGCGACGATCTCTCGATCGAGATCGCCGGCATGCCGGCGCGAACGCACGCGTCGCACGGCGAAGGATGGCTCGCGGCGCTGGCACTCGTGCTCGGCGCGCACGCCGCTGTCGCCGATGCGATCGGGGAAGAGCCGGTCCTGCTGCTCGACGATCCGTTCACGCTGCTCGACCCGGAACGACGCGCGCGCATGGCCGGCGCCCTGCCGCCCGACGCGCAGATCGTGCTGACCGCTGCAGATCCACGAGAGATCCCGCGCGAGCTCAGTGTGCGCTCGGTGAACGTCGAGGACCTGCGCGCGTGACCAAGCGCACCGAAGGCGACCCCAAACCGCTCGGCGAGCTGCTCTCCACGCTCGTCTCCGGCCGCGGCTGGGACGAGCGGATGCGCTTCGGGAGGCTGCGCGACGAGTGGGCCCGCGTCGTTGGCCCCGAGGTTGCCGCGCGAAGCACGCCGGTCGCGCTGAACGCCGGCGTCTTATCGATCCGCGCCGACGGCGCGGCCTGGGCGACGGAGCTCACCTTGCTGGCTCGCTCGCTCGTGGAGAAGGCCGATTCGTACCTCGGCGGAGGTGTCGTTCGCGAGGTTCGCGTGAGCGCCGGACCACCCATCCGATAGGGCCCGGAACGCGGGGGCGCGCCGGGCTCGTCCGGCCTGCGAAAAAGTGCCTGTTCGAGCAGCCCTCAACGGGGCGAAAAACGGCCTCTAACCTGCTACAATGAGGCGAACGGAAGCCCCTCCTTCCTCCCCGTTCGCGACGAGGTTTCGGGCGGCGAAAACCAAGCCCCTTCCGGGCATCGGTATGGGTCGTTTCGGAGGGGTCGGCAGGGTGTTTTTGCCTCCGGTCGGAGGCGATGGACAGGAGAGGCAGCGTGGCGAAAAGCGCCGAGTATACGAGCAAAGATATCCAGGTCCTCGAGGGACTGGAGGCCGTCCGCAAGCGTCCCGGGATGTATATCGGGACGACCGGTTCGAGCGGCCTGCACCACCTCGTGTACGAGGTCGTCGACAACGCGATCGACGAGGCGCTCGCCGGCCGCTCGACCAAGATCGACGTCGAGCTGTTCGACGACGGCAGCGTTGCCGTCACCGACGACGGAGCCGGCATCCCCGTCACGCCGATCCCCGGCAACAAAGACAAGCGGCCGGCACTCGAGGTCGTGATGACGGTGCTGCACGCCGGAGGGAAGTTCGGCGGCGGCGGTTATCAGGTTTCGGGAGGTCTGCACGGCGTCGGCGTGTCGGTCGTGAACGCGCTCTCGGAGAAGCTCGAGGTCGAAGTCCATCGAGACGGGTCCGTGTGGACCGCGTCGTTCGCGCGCGGCCGCATCGTGAAGAAGACCACGAAGGGCAAGCCGACCAAGAAGACCGGAACGACGGTTCGGTTCTGGCCCGACCCGCAGATGTTCGAGGAGACGCTCGAGTTCAAGGCGGACATCCTTGCGCAGCGGCTGAAGGAGCTCGCGTACCTGACGCGCGGCGTCACGATCACGCTGACCGACCACCGCAAGGAGCCATCGGCCGTCCAGACCTGGAAAGCGACTGGCGGGATCGCCGACTTCGTCAAGGCGCTGAACACAGGCCGCGAGACCCTCAACAAGGTGGTCTACATCGAGGCGAGCGAAGAAGGCCGCGAGGCTGATATCGCTATCCAGTGGAACACCACGTACAACGATTCGCTGCACTCGTTCGCGAACACGATCAACACCCACGAAGGCGGGATGCACGAAGAAGGCTTCAAGAAGGCGCTCACGAACGTCGTTAACCGCTACGCCCGCGAGAAGGGCCACCTGAAGGAGAAGGACGAGAACCTTCAGGGCGAAGACATCCGCGAGGGGATCGTCGCCATCGTCAGCGTGAAGCTGCGCGAGCCGCAGTTCGAAGGCCAGACCAAAACCAAACTGGGCAACACCGAGATCCGCTCGTTCGTCGAGCGCGTCGTGAACGACCGGCTGCGCGACTGGCTGGAAGAGCACCCGACCGAGGCGAACCGGATCGCGCGCAAGGGCGTCGCGGCCGCGCAGGCACGGCAAGCAGCCAAGAAGGCGCGCGACATCGCCCGCAAGGGCGCGTTCGAGGGCGGTGGCTTACCGGGCAAGCTCGCCGACTGCGCGTCGCGGGACCCCGACGCGACCGAGATCTTCATCGTTGAGGGAGACTCGGCGGGCGGGAGCGCGAAGGCCGCGCGGAACCGGGAGAACCAAGCGATCCTGCCGATCCGCGGCAAGATCCTGAACGTCGAGAAGGCGCGGATCGACAAGATGCTCGAGAACCAAGAGATCCGCGCCCTGATCAACGCGATCGGCACCGGCATAGGCGACGAGATCGACATGTCGAAACGCCGCTACGGGAAGATCGTGATGCTGACGGACGCCGATGTCGACGGCGCGCACATCCGGACGCTGCTGTTGACGTTCCTCTTCCGGCACATGCGCCCCTTGATCGAAGGCGGGTACGTCTACGCGGCGAAGCCGCCGCTGTATTCGATCCGCTTCGGATCGAGCGAGGTGCACTACGTCTTCAGCGACAAGGAGCGCGACGAGCTCATCGCGTCGAAGGGGAAGAAGCCGTCGACGCCGCCGACGCGATTCAAAGGCTTGGGAGAGATGTTCGCCGAGGAGCTGTGGGGGACGACGATGAACCCCGAGACCCGCACCCTGGTGCGCGTCTCCTTGGAGGACGCGGCCGTCGCCGACCAGATCTTCACCGTATTGATGGGGGAAGACGTCGAAGGCCGGCGAGAATTCATCCAACAGAACGCGCAAGACGCGTTCGTCGACGCGTAAGAGGACAGTAGATGCCCGACGTACCACTTGAACAAAACATCGAACAGATCGAGATCGAAGAAGAGGTAAAGCGCTCGTACCTCGATTACGCGATGAGCGTTATCGTCGGGCGCGCGCTCCCCGACGTGCGCGACGGCCTCAAGCCGGTGCACCGTCGCATCCTTCACTCGATGAACGAGAACGGGCTGCGGCCGACGAACCCGTATCGCAAGTCTGCGCGCGTCGTCGGTGACGTCATCGGTAAGTACCACCCGCACTCGCCCGACGCCGTGTACGACGCGCTCGCTCGCATGGCCCAGGACTTCGCGATGCGCGCGACGCTCGTCGACGGCCGCGGGAACTTCGGCTCGGTCGACGGCGATAAGCCGGCGGCTCAGAGGTACACAGAATGCCGCCTGGCGCCGCTCGCGATGGAGCTGTTGCGCGACATCGACGAAGAGACCGTCCCGATGGTGCCGAACTACGACGGCGAGGAGCACGAGCCGTCGGTCATGCCCGCACGGTTCCCAAACCTGCTCGTTAACGGCTCGACGGGGATCGCGGTCGGCATGGCGACCAACATCCCCCCGCACAACCTCGGCGAGGTCATCGACGCGACGATCGCGATGATCGACAACCCGGATGTCACTGCCGAGCAGCTGCTCGAATACGTGAAAGGTCCGGACTTCCCCAACGGCGGGATCATCATGGGCCGTCAAGGCGTGTACGACGCCTTGCTCACCGGGCGCGGCTCGATCAAGGTGCGCGCGCACTGCACGATCGAAGAGATGCGCGGCGAGCGCCAGCGCATCGTCGTGACCGATCTCCCGTACATGGTGTCGGGGGACAGGGTGCTCGAAAAGATCGCGACGTTGGTGAAGAACAAGGTCGTCACCGGCATCCCCGCCACCCACAACGCGCTTCGGAATGAAAGCAAGAAAGAAGTGCGCTTGGTGATCGAGCTTTCGAAGGACGCGATCCCACAGGTCGTCCTCAACAACCTGTTCAAACACACCCAACTTCAGGACAACTTCCCGGTGAACATGCTCGCACTGGTCGACGGGCTGCAGCCGCGCGTGCTGAACATCCAGCAGATCCTCGGTCACTACATCGATCACCAGATCGAGGTCGTCACCAACCGCACGAAGTACCGGCTGCGCAAGGCCGAAGAGCGCGCGCACATCTTGGAAGGGCTGCTCATCGCGCTGAACAACCTGGATGCGGTCATCGCGCTGATCCGGAATTCGGCGAGCGTCGAAGAAGCGCGTGAAGGGCTCATCGCGCAGTTCCACCTGACCGAGGTCCAAGCGAACGCGATCCTCGACATGCAGCTGCGACGGTTGGCCGCCCTCGAGCGCCAGAAGATCCAAGACGAGCACGACGAGCTGCAGGCGCTGATCAAGGGGTACAAGGCGATCCTCGCGGACCCGAAGAAGGTGCTCGCGCTGATCAAGGAGGAGCTGTCCGAGATCAAGGAGAAGTTCGCCGAGCCGAGGCGGACCGAGATCCAGGTCGACTCCGGCGACATCGACATCGAAGACCTGATCGCCGACGACGACGTGGTCGTGACGATCACGCGCTCCGGATACATCAAGCGCGTGCCGTCGAACGTGTACCGCACGCAGGGGCGCGGAGGGAAGGGCATCCGTGGTGCGCGCGCGAAGCAGGATGACATCGTCGCACACCTGCTGACGACGTCGAACCACGCGTACGTGTTGTTCTTCTCGAACCGCGGAAAGGTCTACCGGATCAAGGCGCACGAGATCCCGGAGAAAGACCGAACCGCGCGCGGTATCTCGATCAGGAACCTGCTGCCGCTGCAGAGCGACGAGTCGATCGCCGCAGTCATCGACACCCGCGACTACGAGACGCACCGGTTCCTCGTGATCGCGACGAAGCGCGGCGTGATCAAGAAGACGGCGTTCCAGGCCTACGACTCGTCGCGGCGCGACGGCATCATCGCGATCAAGCTGCGGTCTGAAGACGAAGTGGTGCAGGTGCGGGCGACATCAGGTGAGAACGAGCTGATCATGGTGTCGCGCAAGGGCCAGGCGATCGTCTTCACCGAAGCCGAGGTGCGTCCGATGGGTCGAGACGCGCAAGGCGTGATGGGGATGAAGTTCAAGACGGAGGACTGGCTCGAGGCGTTCGACGTGGTCGATCCGGACGCAGAGGTTCTGGTCGTTACCGACGCCGGCTACGGCAAGCGCACGCTGCTCAACAAGTACCCGCGTCACCACCGCGGGGGTCAAGGTGTGAAAACGGTCGAGCTGACCCCACGCCGCGGGTTCGTCGCCGGTGCGGCGGTGGTAAAGCCTGAGAACGAGATGTTCCTGATCGCGTCGGATGGGCAGGTCATCCGCATCGCATGCCGCGACATCTCGCGGCAAGGCAGAGCGACGACGGGCGTCCGCGTGATGAGGCTGGAGTCCGGCCAGGAACTGGTTGCCATGGCGAAGGTCATGAGCGACGAGGAAGAAGCCGAGTAGCCGGGTTGATGCCCCGCAGGCCGGGGCACTATACAGTCGTGATCGTGGATCAAGCGGGAAAGGATCCTCAGCCCGGCCCGGCCGACCCGATGGGCGGCGGTGCGCCGACGCGCGCGCTCGTGCGCGACAACAAGCCGGCGGTCCAGGTGCGGCGCCTGCGTCGCGGCCGGCTGGCGATCCGCAAGATCGATCCCGGGGCGGTGCTGAAGTTCTCCTTGGTGTTCTACTTCTGCATGCTGCTCATCATGATGCTGGCGACCGCGATCATCTTCGCGTTCCTCAAGGCCTTCGGCGTCATCGCCAACGTCGAGAAACTGTTCCGCGATCTCGACTTCCACGTCTCCATCACCGGTGGATTCATCCTCCGGTGGTTCTTCTTGATCGGGCTCGCCGGCACCATCGTCGCGACGGCCGTCACGGTGTTCATGGCGTTCCTGTACAACCTGATCGCGGACGTCGTGGGTGGGATCGAGCTGCTCGTCACAGAGCGGGAGTAGCGGAGTAACCGTCTCGACCGCGCGCGGCCGCGTTGGTACCCTTGCCCGCTGCGGGCGTGTAGCTCAGGCGGTTAGAGCGCAGCTCTGATAAAGCTGAGGTCGGAGGTTCAAGTCCTCCCACGCCCACAGATCTTTGGTCTTTCCTGCCCTTGTTGCGCGTACACGGTGAGGACTAGTATCGCCCCGGGTGTCAGCCGAGGAGAGGGGCCGCCGTGGCTAAGGACAAAGAAGGCAAGCGTTCGAAGAAGGGGATCCTCGCTGTGCTGCTCGCCGCGGTCGGTGCGGCCGTCATGGTCGTGAAGCGGCGTAAGGGCGGCGAGGAAGCGGGCTGGGAAGAGGCGAAGACCGACGTCTCGTAACGCGGCCCCGGATCTTGCTGAAGCGCGCGGCGGGCCGCGCGCTTCTGCTTTGAGCGGCAATCGATGTCGAGCGGCCCGTAGAATCGTGCGCGCGGGGACGTAGCTCAGCTGGTAGAGCACCGGCTTTGCAAGCCGGGGGTCACGGGTTCGAGTCCCGTCGTCTCCACAAGGTCGAACTCCGAGCGGACTCCGACACGCGAGCCTCTAACAGCTTCTTGTGTCAACAGCTTCTTGTGAGTCGAAGAGGTAGCCCACCGCTAGTGTGCGCGAATCGTATGATCTTCAGCCGCTGACAGCGCGAGCGTGTCTGACATGCTCACCGCGTCGTGTGCCGCGGCCGCGCGCCGCTAGCGGGGCCGATCGCTGGTCGCCATCTTGGCCGCAAGCTGGGCGCGATTCCTTACTTCAAGCTTCGCCAGGATGCTCGAGACGTGTCTCTCCACCGTCTTGCGCGACAGGAACAGCGTGCGCGCAATATCCGGGTTGGTGGCGCCACCGGTGATGAGGTTCGCGATCTCGCGCTCGCGGTCACTCAGGACGGAGAGATCGCCGGTCGCTCGTGCGCGCGACCCGCGTCGCCAGGTGCGGACGCCCAGTTTGCGCAGGAGCTGGTCGAGATGAGCTCGCTCGGTCGCGGCTCCCGCTTCTTCGGCGGTCGCCGCGGCAAGCCGCAGGATCGTTTCCGCTTCGGCCGTGTCGCCCTCGACCGCCTTCACGCGCGCAAGGCTGGTGCGCGCCCAGATCGATTCGATGCCCATCCCCAGTCTGTCCGCCATGTCGACGGCTCCTTCAAGCGAGGCATGATCCCCGTGCCCTGCTGCCGCCAGGGCCGATCGGGCTCGTAGATGGTCCCACGCTTGTAGGTCGCCGCGCGGCGGCGCGTGCTCCGCCTCTTTGAACCAGCGCTCAGCCTCGTCAACGGCGCCGATGCGCGCCAGCGATTCGGTGGCCGCTCGCGTGAACTCGAGGCCGCATCGGGTGCATCGCGCCTCCTCCATATCCGCCCGGCCGCTTGCGATCCGCGCGCGCACCTCATCGGCGCTCGTGGTTCCGTCGAGCCGCGAGCGCCAGCACGCGATGGCCTGATGGAGCGGGATGCGATTATGAGGATCCCATTCGTCCTCGCACATTGTCTGAAGGCCTGCGAGTGCGGCGCCGTGGTCGCCGGCGGATATCGCGGCGATGAGCCGCCACATCCGCGCGCGCATCCCTTGCCGCGAAGGCTCGCCGATGCGTTCCGCCAGTGCCTCACACTCCTCGGCCACCTCCTGAACTTCGACCAGGCGGCCGCGCAGATAGCTCGTGTTGGTGAGCCATGAGCCGATGTCGAGGGCGATCCCTGGGAGGAACGCGCGGCGCGCCTCCAACCAGGCCGCTGCGAGCTGCTCCTCGGCTTCGGCGAGGCGTCCCAGGAGCATGAGAGCCGAGCCACGCCGAAGGCTCGCTTGCAGCGATGCCTCGATGCCGGCGCCGGCCGCAATGCGTGTCATCTCCTCTGTCAAGGGCAGGATGTCCTCCGGCTCGTTCGCCTGCATCGCGTCAACACAAGCGAGCACGAGGGTGCGTTGGTAAACGCTCTGGAAGCGTGGCTCCAGTGCCTCCGTCGTGCCGGTCGATGCGGCCAACGCGCGCGCGCTTTCCAAAGCGGCGATCGTCGCGCTCCCCGCTTCCTGCGGGCGATGCTCGAGCCACCGTGTGATCGATGCGTCCGCAGCCTCGAGCTCCAGGAGTAGAACCGGGTCGTCGCTGCCGGCGGCGCGCGCTCGCTCGAGGTGCGCGCGCGCATCATCGGCCCTTTCGAGCTGCTGTGCCGCCTCGGACGCACCCAGCCAGGCGCGCGCGCGATCACGCGGCTCACCCAATCGGTCTGCGACGCGTTTCCACCGCTCCATCGCAAGCCCGTGCTGACCGAGCTCCGCGGCCAACGATGCGAGCTCGACTTGCAGCTCGCGCTCCTGCGGCGTGTCGGCCGGTAGCAAGTCGATGAGGGCAGCGATCGACCGCAGCCCGTCGAGGCCGACAAGCCTGCGCATGGGGGACCGTACGATCCGGAGGGTAAGTGGCAGGTGGTCGAGCCCCGCTCGACTCTTGGCTTCCGACGCCCGCAGAAGCAGCGTCACGTTCTCGCCGGCGATGCTCTCCAGCCAGGACGCGACCCGAGTGCGGATTTCACGGCGCCGTTCGTCGGAAAGATCGGTCAACACGGCTGCTCTCACGAGATCGTGGACGATACGGAATGCGGTTCCCTCCTCCACGCCCAGGCCCGCCGTCACCAGCTCCGCCTGCGCCGCCGTGAGCCGATCCTCCGGCCAGCCTCGGATGGCGAGGAGATCCTCGACCGGCGCCTGCCGCCCGAGCACCGCGATCGTTTCCAGGAGAACCGCCGCATCCGTGCCCGCTGTCGAGAGCCGGTCGGCGACGATCCGCTCGACGTCCGCGTCGACGTTCCGGGTCCCGGCGAGGAGCTCGCACCAGAAAGGATAGCCACCGGACCGGTCGGCGACCGCCGCTGCGGCCCGCGGATCCAACGCCGGATTCACCGCGATCGCGAGCGCCACTGTCGAGTCATGGTCCAGAGGTCCGAGCGTCACCCGCGTCAAACGATCGCCGAGTAGTCGCTGCAAGGACGTGACGAGCGCGCTCACCGAAATGGACCGCCGACCGCCGACGACGAGCGCCAGCGGATCACCATCGGCCTGGGCCCCGCGCACCAGGTAGTGGATGAGCGCCGTGGATCGCTCATCACACCA
>Ga0070707_100007298_pt1 | contig 10264 bp, 12 predicted proteins | sample KBSK5502metaG_FD_65468 | JGI IMG/M metagenome (GOLD analysis project Ga0070707, IMG submission 65468) | Corn, switchgrass and miscanthus rhizosphere microbial communities from Kellogg Biological Station, Michigan, USA - KBS K5-50-2 metaG | ecosystem: Host-associated > Plants > Roots >... | reverse complement strand
GTGGCGAGCACTGCCACCTCCACCCCCCGCTCCTTCAGGGTGAGCGCAAGGTCGTGGGTGGACGATTCCGCACCGCCGACGCGCTGGGGAGGATAGGTGTGGTCGTGACGAAAAGGATCCTTAGGCGATCAGACACAGCCTGCGCCGCGCAAAGGTCTTCGGATACGGACGGAACCTGAAAAGTCAACGTGCCGCTGCGTGAAGCTTCGGCAATGCTGGAGGAGAACTCCTGAGCGTGTCCGGGGCAGGACGCGCGATGGTCTTGCCGATCCAGCGGTCGAGCGCTGGAACGAAGCGGCTCTCGACGCGCGTGCCCAGCTTCCATCCGCAAGCGCGGGTCAAGAAACGTTTCACGGGCGCGAGGATGAGCCGCCGATGCGTGCCCGTCCACTGGTACTTGGCGTCGAGGAAGGGATCATCGGAATCGAGGCCCCACTTCTTGCCGAAGTAGTCGACCGTCTGCCGCGCCCAGGCGTCATTCCAGCGCGTGTGATAGAAGGGCAAGTCGTACCAGGCAAAAGGCGGCGGATCAACGTACACGACCACCGACGCCGGCTCGAAATAGACCTGGTGGCCCGCTTCCCGCACCGCCAGGCAGAAATCCACGTGCTCAGAGGTGTTCTTCAGGCCTTCGTCGAAGCCGCCCATCTGGCGAAGCAGGTCAGTACGCACCAGCACACAGTGGAACTCCACCAGCTCGGTGGGCTCGCGGTGTAACTGATCCTTGATCTCGGACACTTTGCGGCCCTGCGAGAAGTGCTTCTCTGTCAGTCGGCGTTTGCCGTTCAATTCCTCGAAGTGGGCGAGCCCTCCCGCCATGTGGACGATCTGGTCGCCGGGCTGGTGTTCCAAGTAGAGCGGACCGACCACCGGCGCCGGCGTGTCCTCGGCGCAGCGCAGCAGCGCCTGCAGCCAGCCGGGTTGGACCAACATGTCGTTCTCGATGAAGACGACGTAGGGCGTATCCACCTCACGCAGTCCAATGTTGCGCGACTGCGGGGTGGGTATGAAATGCGGAAGCCGGATCAGGCGGAAGCCTTTTTCGCGCCTCTGGCGCTCCAGGTACTTGCGGATATGCCGGGGCGAGTGCCCGTCCACGTAGATCAGCTTGAATGGCTCGGCAGTATTGCGGTAAATGGACTCCAGGGAGATCTCGGTACGGCTGAAGCGCTCTCGCGGGACCACTACCAAGGTTACGCGCGGCTGCATGGGCTGATTATATAACGCGCCTCGCCTCCCGAGCCAGACGGGCTCCCACACACATCACGGGTCGGACGCGGCCCCGGAGCTCGACTCGACGCGCGCGTGATTCTCAGTTCGTGTAGGCCGCTAGTTCTGCCTGCGCCGTTTCCGCCACTCCAACGTTTCTGCCCAGGCCTGACGCGCCCACGGAGTCCCCTTAGAGCGTCAGGGGGCCGGATGTTGGGCAGAAATCACCCTTCTACAAGCCTATTGTACGCGGCCAGGACGGACTACTGACCTCCAGCATATTCGTGTACCGTAGCTTCCATACTTGTGGTAATCACTTCTGTCGTTGTCCGAAACACAATCGGAGCAGATGCGGAGAGGGACGAAAGAAATTCTCTATCCGACTCGCCCGGAACAAATGGCAATGCACTGACCAGAAGTTCATTCGATGCAATCCTATATCGGACCCCCATCAGTTCCACAGTTTGCGTATTCTCGAAGAATATCCTCGGCACGCGAACCATCGTGTCGAACATCATAGTTTCGACAAATCCGTTCTCGCGAGTTTTCCATTCGTACAGATCAACATTAAATCTGCCCTTCTCGGCGACCGTGATAAATGGCGACCAACGCTGAATACGATAGCCTTGCTGACTCAAAGCGGAAACAACTACACTCCTGTGTTCCTCGACAAAAGCGACATCGACATCCTTGTGCATTCTTGTTGCGAAGCCACGCTTACCATCGTAGGCGAAGCCCCCAACGACGCAGTATTGTGCATCGAGGCGATCGAGATGACCGCAGACCTCCTTGAGGAATTCGATGTGTTTTATGGTTTTGTACTTTATGAGCGCAGGAATTCTCTCAAGGCGCCTTAGGGCAAACCTCCGTATTCTTGATTCCAGGGCGTCGAGTTTCAATATAGTGTTAGTCAGATGTGTTCCTCTCATAGTCAGGCCCACCGTCTCCTTCCTCCGATGCTGCGGAGCGACGTCAGTGTCGAACTAGTGCAGCGCTGAGATGAGCGCGATGCTGCTCTCGTTCCGTTTGAACGAGGCCCAGCGAAGGAGATCCGACAGGGGCCAGTGTGTCGTGGCCGCCGACGCGAAGTTGCGGGTTGAACGAGAGGCGCCCCGGGCGCAACTGCGCGCCACGCGCTGGACGAGCGCCAGCCTCCGCGCTGGATCGCCACCGGGCCGTATATTGCCTGCGATCATGCCCGGCGAGGGCTGCGCAGTCAACCGTACCGGGGCGGGCGGAGGCCGGGCCCAAGATTGCGACCACTTACAGGGTGGAGGGAGCGGGGGACACGGCATCAGGTGGCGGGACTGGTCCGGGAGTTTGCGGCGAGGGCGGCAGGCCCAGGCGCGCGAGGATCTTGCTCACGACGGCCGGGTCCTCCAGGGTGGCGATCTAGGCGTATCTGACTTGGGACGTTGACCCTTCTCGCGCGCCCATGATACCCGAGGCGCATGGGCGCGGGCATTGCGGGCGGCGGCATCCGGGAGTGGCCTCTCGAGGACCGGCCGCGGGAGCGGCTGTATCATAAGGGCGCCGAGTCCTTGGCCGACGCCGAGCTGCTGGCCATACAGCTCGGCACGGGGCTACCGGGGATGGGCGTCATGGACATGGCGCGCGAGCTGCTGGCGCGCTATGGCTCGCTGTCCGGGCTGGCGGGACGCAGCGTGGCCGAGCTGGCGGCGGTGCGCGGGGTGGGACGAGTCAAGGCCGTTCGGCTGGCCGCGGCCTTCGAGATCACGCGCCGGCTCCGCTCGCGCAATGGCGGGACGCGCGTGGTGCTGTCGAGCCCGGAGCAGGTGTTCGAGCGCTACGGGCCGCTGATGGAGGATCTCCAGAAGGAGGTGTTTCGGGTGGCGCTGCTCGACGCGCAGAACGGGCTGCTGCGGGACGTGGTGATCTCCGAGGGCACGCTCTCGGCGAGCCTTGTTCACCCGCGCGAGGTCTTCAAGCCGGCCATTCTCGAGTCGGCGGCCTCCGTGATCCTGCTGCACAACCACCCGAGCGGCGATCCGACACCGAGTCGCGAGGACCTGCGACTCACGCGGCAGCTGGTCGAGTGCTCGCGGCTGCTCGATTTGAGAATCCACGACCACGTCATTATCGGCAGGGAACGGTTCATCAGTCTGGCGCAGCGCGGCGCACTCTAGAAAGGGGACAGCGCATGAAGATTGAGGGCGTTGGGCACGTGGTGCTGAAGGTGAGGGATCTGGACCGCTCCGCCCGATTCTACACCGAGGTCCTGGGACTCAAGGAAGTCGCGCGCTTCCCAGGCCGGATGGTCTTCTTCTCGGCGGGCACGAACCACCACGATCTGGCCGTGATGGCCGTCGGCGCGAACGCGCCAAACCCGCCCGCCGAGGCGGTGGGGCTGGCTCACGTGGCGCTAAAGATCGGAGACAGTCTCGAGGCGCTGCAGGAGGCGAAGCGGAGCCTCGATGCCCACAAAGTCGCGATTCGGGGCATCCGCGACCATCGGGTGAGCCAATCGATCTATCTGGAGGACCCCGATGGCAATACGATCGAGCTCTTCGTGGACGGCGATCCGGCGATCTGGGCCGAGGATCCTTCGGCCGTGGCCACGATCAAGCCGCTATCCCTTGGCTAGCTTCTCCACTTCCTTCTTGGACATGCCCTGGATGCGGCCGAGCAGGCTCTTCACCTTCCGCTCCGAGGCGTGGTCGGCCAGAATCGTTTTCTTGGACTTGGTGCTATTGACGATATAGGCCACCCAGTCGTCGAGGCTCGGGGTGCCGCGCCAGGCGACAGTCAGTCCGCTGAGTCGCATGCGCTTTCTGCCTTCGATCTTCGCGAGCGGCTTTCGGGCGGCGTCCATACTTAATTTCCCCTCGTAAAATTGACCACTGCGCGGCGTGAGCGTCCGGAAAAAATCATGTATGAGTGCGTTGCACGGTCCACCTTATGAATCGGTGCGAGCCATGTCAAGACCTCGTTTCGCCGCGCCAGATGCGCTCTTCTGCGCCCGCGGCGCGCGGGACCTGCGTGAATGCTGGACAACTTCAGCGGCCTCGCGGCGGTGGACGGCCGAAGCGTCGCTTTTTCGGGTCCTGCCCGCGAAACCGCACCGGAGCGTGCAATTTCGGCCGCTGTGGACGGATGTGGATAAGTGGATAACTTGTGGGTTATTTTCGGGCGGCAATGAGGGCGTCAAGGATCAAACGCGCCAGAATCGGGCCCCGAGTGATGAATCCGGAGAAGTAAGCGCAGGCCGTGGCGCCGGCCCCGAGCGCCTGGAGGGCCCTATCGGGGGAGTCGATGCCTCCCGTGGCGATGATGTCCACGCGCGCGCCGAAGCGCTCGCGCAGGCGGCGGACATTGTCGAGGGTGGCGGCGAAGAGCGCCGGGCCCGAGAGCCCGCCCGCGCGCTGAGAGAGGCGCGGCTCCTCCACCCGGCGCGTATTGCCGCAATTGACGACGCCGATCCCGGCGTCGAGCGCGGCTGGAATGATGGTTTCTTCGTTCGCCTGCTGGTAGTCCGGCGAGATCTTGATGATGAGCGGCTTGCCAGTGGCCTTCCTCACCGATTGGAGGACTCCCTTGAGCTCTCCCGGGCGCGTGGACCACTCATAGACGAGGCGCGTGTTCGGCGAGGAGATGTTGATCTCCACCAGATCGCCAAACTCCTGCAATCCCTCCACCACCCGCACGTACTCCTCGGCCGATTCGCCGGCAGCCGAGACGATCAGCGGCACGCGGTGGGGGAGCGCGGCCAGGGCGCGCCGGTAGGCCTCGAGTCCCGGATTGTGGAACCCATTGCAGTTCACGAGCCCGGGCCCCTCGGCGGTGACGATGCGCACCAGGTTGGGTTGCGGATGGCCGGGGCGAGGGGAGGACGTGATGCTCTTGGTGGTCACGGCGCCGAAGCCGAGCCCCATCGCGCGGCGAAGGATCGTGGTGTCGTAGTACATGGAGGAGAGGATGAGTGGGTTCGCGAGTCTCACGCCGCCCAGGGTCGTCTGGAGCCGTGGATCGGCCCGACGGAAGATCGGGAGACGATCGAGGGGCAAGAGCCGCAGTCCCCATTGACCGAGGGGCACCGCGGCGCGCTCGGGGAGACGCGAGAGCAGCCCATGGTAGAGGGCGCGATACAGGAGATCGGCGGCGCGGACCATGGGCTCGGCGCCATGTTATCCTAGGCTCGAATGGACCGCTACGAGCTCTCTGGCTTGGGGGTGCGTCATGGCTGAGGACAGCACACGCCACCTGCTCAAGGCATTTGGTATCGCGATGACCAACTTCGAAGACGCCGTCGCCGCGGGCGAGCTCGAGGCCGCGCGCAAGGCCGAAGCCGAGCTGCGCGAGCACTTGAAGGGACTCATCGCTCTCATCGAAGAGCTTTCCGAGAAGGCTCAGAAACTGTAGACGTGCTTGGCCCTTTCATCGACGCCTCGGGCGCCCGCCTGATCCTGCCGGCGCCGCCGCGGCGGATCGTCTCCCTCATCCCCAGCATCACTGAGATTCTCTTCACCCTGGGGCTGGACGAGGCGGTCGCCGGCTGCACCATCTTCTGCACCCAGCCTCCGGAAGGCGTGGCGACCAAGACCCGGGTGGGAGGCGAGAAGAATCCCAAGCTCGACCTCATCCGCGAGCTCGGGGCCGATCTGGTCGTCGCCAATATCGAAGAGAACATCCGCGAGCACATCGAGACGCTGCGAGGCTGGGGTGTCCCGGTCTACGTGGTCTATCCGCGAACCGTTGCCGACGGTATCCGCCTCATCCGCGATCTCGGCGCCGTCACGGGGGCGGAGGAGCGGGCCGCCGCGCTGGCCGCACCGCTCGAGCGGCGCTACGCCGAGGTGCGCGCCCGGCTGGCGGGCCGGCCTCCGCAGCGCGTCTTCTGTCCCATTTGGCGCAACCCGTACATGACCATCAACCGGGACACGTATGTGCACGACATGCTGGCGGCATGCGGCGGAGAAAACATCTTCGGCTCAAGGCCCGCGCGTTACCCGGCGGTGACGCTGGAGGAAGTGGCCCAGGCGCGGCCCGAGGTGATCCTGCTCCCCGACGAGCCCTACCGGTTCCGGGATGCGCACCTGGCCGATTTCGCGCCCCACGCGGAGATTCCGGCGGTGCGGGCCGGGCGGCTCCACTTCGTGGACGGCAAGCTGCTCTCCTGGTATGGACCGCGGATCGGCGAGGCCCTGGAGACCCTTCCGGGACTGCTGGCTACCGCTTAGATTTCCGAACGCGGCGCTTGCGGCCGGCAGGCTTGCGGGTCGCCCGCTTTGCGCCGGACTCGATCTCCAGGATCATTTCGATCTCGACGGGAATGCCCATGGGCAGTGAGCCCATGCCCACCGCCGAGCGGGCGTGGCGGCCGTTCTCTCCGAACACCTCGACCATCAGGTCCGAAAAGCCGTTGACGACCTTGGGCTGCTCACCGAAGCCCTCGACGGCATTGACCATGCCCAGGACCTTCACCACGCGCTTGACTTTGTCGAGGCTGCCGAGGACATGGCGCGCGGAGCCCAGCAGATTGAGGCCCACGTCACGCGCCACCTTATAGGCCTCTTCCGTGGAGAGATCGCGGCCGACCTTGCCGCGGGCGGTGGGGGCGCCGTCGATCCTGACGGGCCCATGGCCGGAGAGGAAGAGCAGATTGCCCACCCGCACCCCCGGGATATAGTTGCCGACGGGCTTGGCCGGCGTCGGCAGAGTGATTTCCAGCTCCTTCAGTCTGGCTTCGGCGCCCATGTGGGCCTCCCAGAACGGGTTAGGAATTGTCGGGCGGCGGCGTGGCGGTGGGGAACGAGAAGTCCTCGGCGTGCACGCCGATGAAGAAGAACGCCGAGCCGTCAACGTCGGTCCGCCAGACGATGGCCTGCACGTCGAGCGGCCGCCCCTCGGGCGGATCGAAGTGCAGACGCGCCGGGCTGCCGACTTCGAAGGGCTCCTTGCTCATGACCTTCGCCCCGAACGGGCTCAGATTGATCGTCTGGAGGTGATAGCGGCGCTCACCGGCTTCGACGGTGACGGGCCAATTTACCGCGGCGCGCGGATGCCGTCGGAGCTCAGGCTTGCCTTCTCTAAACAAAGGATTCGCCTTTGGCACGGCCCAAGTGTGCCATCGCCCTACGCCTGCACCAAGGAGTTTTTGCGCTTTCTTCAAGGGAGTTCCTCTCTACCGCGGGTGGAAAGAGTCCCCGGGGCCGTTCCACAATGTCCGCGGCAGGATAAAGCGCCACCCTATGACCACGCCCGTCAGCCCGTCCGCCGCCGCGACGCTCGTCCTCCTGCGCGATCGCGCCCCGTCCGGTGTGGAGACCCTGCTGATTCAGCGGCATGCCAAGAGCAAGTTCGCCGGCGGGGATTATGTCTTCCCGGGCGGGAAGGTCGAGGCCGACGACATCCCGGAGGACGTGGAGCGCTTCTGCGTGGGACTGACGGCGCCCGAGGCGGCCGCGCGTCTCGGGGGAGATCTGACGACGCGCCAGGCCCTGGGCTATTGGGTGGGGGCGATCCGGGAGGCCTTCGAGGAAGTGGGAGTGCTGCTCGCGTACGGCGCCGACGGCGGCTTCGTCCCCATCACGCCGGAGAACCGTGCGCGCTTCGAGGCCTACCGCGCGCAATGCCATGCCTCAAACGAGGCCTTCTTTCCCATGCTCCGGGCCGAGAGACTCACGCTGGCCACGGACCGGCTCACCTACTTCGCCCACTGGATCACGCCCGAGGAGAGCCCGATCCGCTTCGACACGCGCTTCTTCGTCGCGGCCACGCCCCCGGGCCAGGAGGCCGCCGCCGACGGCCACGAGATCACCGGCGTGCGCTGGCTCACCCCGGCCGAGGCGCTCGAGGCGCTGGGCCGCAAGGAGATCTCGCTGCGCTTCCCGACCATCAAGAATCTCGAATTGGTGAGCGGCGCGCCTAGCGCTGCCGACGTGCTGACCGGGCTCCACGGGCGCCAGGTGCCGACCATCCGCCCGCGGGTCCTGACCGTGGACGGCAAGCCCGTTCCCGTCCTGCCCGGGGATCCCAGATGGTACTGACCTTCACCGCGGAGGCGTCTGCATGTTCAAGCGCATCGTGACGTCACGAGACGAGCTGCGGGAAATCTTCAAGATGCCCAGCGAGCGGGCCGTGCTCAAGGAGCGTCCGGCGCTGGACGAGCACGACCGCGCCTTCATCGCCGCCTCGCCCTTCCTGCTCCTTGCCACGGCCAATGCGGCGGGGCAGTGCGACGTCTCGCCCAAGGGAGACGCGCCCGGCTTCGTGCTCGTGCTCGACGACCGCCACCTCGTCATCCCCGACCGCCCGGGCAATAACCGCCTCGACGGCATGAGCAATATCGTCGAGAACCCTCACGTGGGCATGATCTTTCTCGTGCCCGGCCGGGAGGAGACCCTGCGTGTGAACGGCCGGGCGTCCATCATCAGGGACGAGGAGATTCTCGATCGCGCTTCAGTAATGGGCAAACGCCCGCCCGTCGGGATCGGCGTGGAGGTCGAGGAGTGCTATCTGCACTGCCCCAAGGCCTTCCGTCGTTCGAAGCTCTGGGAGCCCGAGCAGTGGCTCGACCGCAAAGCGCTGCCGTCCATGGCGCGGGTGCTCTGGGACCAGCTGCCCGTCAAGCCCGCCGCCACCCCCGAGGAGTACGAGCGGATGACGGAAGACGGGCTCAAGCGGACGCTGTACTGAGCCGCCGCTCCGCACGTCAGCATCTGGATTGTGGGCGTGAAGCTCCAGGTTGCCCTTGCGCCTCCTCCGAGTTGAGATAATCTGGTCGCGTTCACGCCCCCTTGGCGACGTTCTGATTGCCGCGGAAGAAGTTGCCCGGGTCGTACCGCGCCTTGATCGAAGCGAGCCGGTCGTAGTTGGTTCCGTAGGCGGTCCGGACGCGCTCCGGCTCGTCGGCGCCAAGGCTGTTGACGTACACCGCCCGCTCCAGGTGCGGCTCCATCGCGGCGTAGAGTTCGCGCGTCCACCGGATGCACCGCTCGTCGTCCTCCGCGCGCTCCCACACTCCGAGCATGAGGCAGTCCCACTGGTCCTGACGGTGAGCGAACGCGGTCTCGACCCCCGGGACGCGTGCCGCGGCGCCGTGCATCTGCTGGAGCCCGATCATCGCGAGCGGCGAGGGGCGCGTTGCGAAGAACTGCGTCACCACCTCGATCGCGTCGGGGCCGAGGTGGCGCAGGAACCCCGCCTTCCAGTAGTGCCGGCGCCCGGGCGGGTAGACGGCGTCGCTGCCGCGCTGCAGATCGACGAAACTCATCGGGCGGATCGCGTCGGCGAGCGGGCTTTCGCAGGACCGCAGCGGCTTCAGCAGCCGCTCGCCGACGTCCAGCGGGCCGATCCATGCGACGCCGATGCCGAGGACGGAGGTGCCGTCCTGAGCGACCTGGAACCGGGCGTTGACGCTCAGCTCGTCCGGGCAGCCCCACGCGAAGTCGTCGTAGAACCGCAGGACGCGCCCGGCCTGGGCGAGCGGCCACGCCACGGCTCCACCGATCACCGGCCCCACCTCGTGCAGGCGGTACTCGAAGGACGTCACGACGCCGAAGTTGCCGCCGCCTCCGCGCACGGCCCAGAAGAGGTCCGGGTGCTCGGTTGGGCTCGCGGTCAGCAGCGCGCCGTCCGCCGTCACGATGTCGACGGAGAGGAGGTTGTCGCAGGCCAGCCCGTGCTTACCTCCGAGCCACCCGATGCCGCCGCCGAGCGTCAGCCCGGCGATGCCCGTCGCCGACACGACGCCGAGCGGTGTGGCGAGCCCGAACCGCTGGCAGTCGCGGTCGAGCTCGGCGAGCGTCAGGCCGGCCTCCGCGCGCGCCGTGCGGCGCCGCGGATCGATCCGGACGCCCTTCATCGGAGACAGGTCGATCATCACACCCTCGCCTACCGCCTTCCCCGACGCGTTGTGGCCGCCGCCGCGCACCGACACCTCTAGACCCTCGCCGCGGGCGAACTGCACGCAGGCCACGACGTCGGCGGCTCCCGCGCAGCGGGCGATGAGCGCCGGCCGTCGGTCGATCATCGCGTTGTAGATCCGGCGGGTCGTGTCGTAGCCGGCATCGCCGGGGCGCAGCACCTGGCCCCG
>Ga0070707_100007297_pt1 | contig 10264 bp, 8 predicted proteins | sample KBSK5502metaG_FD_65468 | JGI IMG/M metagenome (GOLD analysis project Ga0070707, IMG submission 65468) | Corn, switchgrass and miscanthus rhizosphere microbial communities from Kellogg Biological Station, Michigan, USA - KBS K5-50-2 metaG | ecosystem: Host-associated > Plants > Roots >... | reverse complement strand
GGCATGTAGCGGAAGAAGAAAGTCAGTAGCAACGTACGAATGTGAGAACCATCGACGTCAGCGTCGGTCATTATCAATATGTGGTGATATCTAAGCTTCCCAATATCGAATTTCTCGCCGATGCCCGTCCCCAGCGCCGTAATCAGGTTACGGATCTGCTCGGAGGTGAGGATCTTGTCCTCGCGGGCCTTCTCGACGTTGAGGATCTTGCCCCGCAATGGCAGAATCGCCTGGAAGCGCCGATCGCGCGCGCCCTTGGCTGAACCACCTGCCGAATCACCCTCGACCAAGTAGATCTCGCTGAGACTCGGGTCGCGTTCCGAGCAATCGGCCAGCTTGCCCGGCAGCGTCGACGACTCGAGCAGGGACTTGCGCTGCACCAGCTCACGGGCGCGCTTAGCGGCGTCGCGAGCCCGGGCGGCGACCAGGCACTTCTCGATGATGCGCCGCGCATCCGGCGGGTTCTCCTCAAGAAACTGGGTGAAGGCATCGGAGAACACGGTCTCAACCTGGCCGCGGACCTCGGAGTTGCCGAGCTTTGTCTTGGTCTGACCTTCGAATTGTGGCTCGCGCACCTTGACGCTGATCACGGCCGTCAGCCCTTCCCGGACGTCATCGCCGGTCAGGTTGGGATCCTGCTCGCGCATCAGGTTGGCCTTGCGGGCGTACTTGTTGAGCACCGAGGTCAGCGCGGAGCGAAATCCGGTGACGTGGCTCCCGCCTTCAACCGTGTTGATGTCGTTGGCGAAGGCGAGAACGTTCTCGGTGAAACCCTGGTTGTACTGCAGCGCGATCTCCACCGTGTTGCCGTCGATCTCTCGCTCGACGTGCAACGGCCGGAGGTTGACCGAGCCTTTGTCGCGGTTCAGATACTTGACAAAGGCGCTGATCCCACCTTCGAAATAGAAGGTGTAGTCGAGGTCGATGCGCTCGTCTCGCAGCACAATCGTCAGCGCCTTGTTGAGGAACGCGAGCTCGCGCAGCCGGTGCGAGACGATGTCCCAGTGAAAGCCGAGCTCCTCGAAGACCTCGGAGTCGGGCCAGAACCGGATGTACGTCCCGGTCGTATCCGCTTTGCCTGTGACCTTCAGCGGGGCGACGGGTGCGCCGCGCCGGTACTCCTGCGAGTACTGCTTTCCATGGCGCATGACGGTCACCTGCAAGATCTCGGAGAGGGCGTTGACCACCGAGAGCCCCACCCCGTGCAAACCGCCTGAGACCTTGTAGCCGCCGCCGCCGAACTTCCCACCGGCGTGCAGCTTCGTCATCACGACTTCGAGGGCCGGCTTGCCCTGGTCTTTCATGATGTCGACGGGGATGCCGCGGCCGTTGTCGGCGACCGAGGCGGAACCGTCCTTGTGGAGGGTTACTTCGATCCGGGTGCAGAAGCCGGCCAGCGCCTCATCAATGGAGTTGTCGACGATCTCGTAGATGAGGTGATGGAGACCCCGGTTATCGGTCGACCCGATATACATCCCGGGACGGCGTCTGACTGGCTCCAAACCCTCCAGAACCTGGATGGCCTTGGCGTCATAGGCAGGCGTCGTTTTTTCCTTAGGATTCAGCAAATCGCGTATTCAAATTATACCCAATTTGGCCCCAAAAATCGGTCGACGCCGCAACCAAAAACGGCAGGATTTTCCGTCCGGGTCAGGAGGCGGCGACCGGCGCCGAGACCGTGGCCGTCGGGCGCCACCGCAGGTCCAGCTGGCGGGCGGCGCGAACCTCGTCGAGGCGGCCCACCGGCGCCTGATGCGGCGCGGTCTTGACGACCTCCGGATCCTTCGCGATCTCTTCGACGATCTGTTCTATCGCCTTGACGAACGCGTCCAGGGTCGCCTTCGACTCGGTCTCCGTCGGCTCGATCATGAGGGCTTCGGGGACGATCAACGGGAAGTAGACGGTGGGCGGGTGGAAGCCGAGGTCGATCAGCCGCTTGGCGATGTCTTTCGCGGTGACGCCCTGCGCTTTCGCCTTTTTCGCGGTCAGCACGAACTCATGCATGGAGGGCCCGGCGAAGGCATCGTCGAAGAACCGGCGGAGGTGATGCCGCAGGTAGCTCGCGTTGAGCACCGCGTTCTCGGCAACCTCGTTGATGGTGTTGCCGTAGGTACGGATATAGGCGTAAGCACGCACCAGCATGCCGAAGTTGCCGTAGAAGGACCGGACTTTCCCAATCGATTGCGGCCGGTCGTAGTCGAAACGGAAGCCTTCGTCGGTCCGTTCCACCGTCGGCACCGGCAGAAAGGACACCAGGTGCGACTTCACCCCGACCGGTCCGGCCCCCGGGCCGCCGCCGCCATGTGGAGTGGAGAAGGTCTTGTGCAGATTCAGGTGGACCACGTCGAAGCCCATGTCGCCAGGCCGAGCGATTCCGACCAGGGCATTGAGGTTGGCGCCGTCGAAATACATCTGGACGCCCTGCTCGTGCGCCAGCCGGGTGATTTCGAGGATGTCTCGTTCGAACAGGCCGAGTGTGTTGGGATTGGTCAACATCACCGCGGCGACCCGGGGGGACAGCTTGCTCTTGAAATCGTCGAGCTGCACCAGGCCGTCGGTTCCCGACTTGATCGTCACCGTCTTCAGGCGCGAGAGCGTGGCGCTCGCCGGGTTGGTCCCGTGCGCGCTGTCCGGGACCAGCACCTCGTCACGGGTCTCGCCTCGACTACGGTGATAGGCCTGGATCAATCGCAGTCCGGTCCACTCGCCGTGGGCGCCGGCTGCCGGCTGCAGGCTCATCCGGTCCATCGCCGTCAGTGCGAGGAGCGCCCGTTCCAGCTCCCACATTAGCCGCAGCGCGCCCTGGGCTCGTGCCGGCGGATGGTAGGGGTGGAGATCGGCAAAGTCATCGAGGCGAGCCAGCGCCTCATTGACCGCGGGGTTGTATTTCATCGTGCACGACCCCAGCGGGTAGAGGCCCTCGTGCAGGTTGTAATTCAGCCGGCCGAGGCGGCCGAAGTGACGGGCCAGTTCCGGTTCGCTCAATGACGGGATGGGGGCCGGTGATGACCGGAGCAGGCCGGCCGGCACCAATTGATCGATCGGTCGCGCCGTGACACCAGCCGCCGGCAGCCGCGGGCTCGGTCGGTCCTGACTTCCCAGCTCGAAGAGGAGCGGCTCGCTCATGGCAACACGTCGAGAAATCGCTGGATCGCCTGCGGATGGTTGAGCTCGGTGAGAGAAATCAGCAGGGCGTCGGAAAGCTCGGGGAAAAAGCGGCCCAGAGGAAGACCCGCCAGCACCCCGCGCTCCAGCATGAAGGCCTGCGTCTGCTCTGCCGGATAGGGCGTGTGAACCACGAACTCCCAGAGAAACGGTCCGTCGAAAGCGAGCCGATAGCCCTTGCGCGCGACCATCCCGGCCGCCAGGTCGTGGGCGCGCTGAGCGCTCAGCTCGGCGAGTTGTTTGAGGCCGCCGCCGCCCATGTGGGCCAGATAGACGGTCGCCGCCAGCGCCATCAACGCGTGATTGGTGGTGATGTTCGAGGTGGCATGCTCGCGACGGATGTGCTGTTCACGGGCTTGCAGGGTGAGCACGTAGCCCCGGCGACCCTGGTCGTCGATGGTCGCGCCTACCAGCCGCCCCGGCATGCGTCGCAACAGCGCCTCCTTGCAGGCGATGAATCCGACATACGGGCCGCCGAACGAAAGCGGGATCCCCAACGGTTGCCCATCGCCGACCGCCAGGTCGGCACCGTAGTCCCCCGGCGCCGTCAGCAACCCGAGCGAAACCGGATCGACGCAGGCGATCAGCAACGCGCCCTGCCGATGGGCGAGATCGCTGATCGGCTGCGGGTCCTCCAGCACGCCGTAGAAGTTCGGCTGTTGCAGAATGACCGCCGCCGTGGTGCCGGTGACAGCCTGCTCGAGTTTTACGGCATCGATCCGGCCATCCGGTCCGTTCGCCACCCGCAGGATCTCGTAATGCTGCGCCTGCGCGTAGGTCTCCAGCACCTGCGCATATTCCGGGTGGAGCGCCCCGGCCACCACCACGTTCTGGCGCGAAGTGTGCGCGACCGCCATCGCGGCCGCCTCCGCCAGCGAGGTCGCGCCGTCATAGAGCGACGCGTTCGCGACGTCGAGACCAGTGAGCAGCGTGATCATGCTCTGAAACTCGTAGGTCGCCTGCAGGGTGCCCTGACTGGCCTCGGCCTGGTAGGGCGTGTAGGTGGTGTAGAAGTCCGGCCGCGAAATGACCTGGTTGACGATCGCCGGGCTGAACCGCCGCGAGGCGCCCGCGCCGAGAAAGCTGTGGGAGGGCGGGATCCGCACGTTGAGGCGTCCGAGTTCGCGGAAATACTGGACCAGTTCGACCTCGGAGAGCGGCTCGGGCAGGTCGACATGATCGATCCGCAACGACTCGGGCAGGTGCTTGAAGAGTCCGTCGATCGTTTGCAGCTCGAGCGCCGCCAGCATCTGCGCGCGCTCGGCGTCCGCGTTCGGGAGATAGGTCACGAGCTGGACTGACCTTGCACGAACGCGTCGTACGCCTTTTGGTCGAGCAGCGCCGAATTGTCCTTGACGCGGCCGAGCTTGATGATCCAGCCCTTGCCGTATGGATCCTCGTTGACGTACTCCGGGTGATCCTTCAGCTCCTGATTGACCTCGCTCACCTGGCCGGCGACCGGGCTATAGAGATCGGAGGCCGCCTTGACGGATTCGATGACGCCCAGACGGGCACCCACGTCCAGCGTCTGGCCGACATTCGGCAGCTCGAGATAGATAACGTCGCCCAGCTGCGACTGCGCATACTCGGTGATGCCCACGGTCGCGCTGTCGCCCTCGGTCTTGACCCACTCGTGGCTCTGGCTGAATCGCATCCCGCTCAGGTCTGGCATGGCTTCTCCCTTTGTCTCAGTTCGGACGAGGCCGCTTGTAAAAAGGCAGCGCGACCACCTCCGCCGGGGCCGGCGTCGCACGGACATCGACACCAAGTCGCGTTCCCGGGTCGGCCAGGGCCGGAGGGACATAGGCCATCGCGATGTTGTAGCCGAGCGTAAAGGAGACGTTGCCAGAGGTTACGACCCCGACCCGCTCCCGGTCGTTGACCACCGGGTAGCCGTGTCGGGGAATGCTGCGATCCAGCATTCGCAGCCCGACCAGGACCCGGGTCAGGCCATGCTCGCGGGCGCGCAGGATCGCGTCGCGGCCGATGAAATCCTTGTCCAGGCTGAGCGTCCAGTCGAGTCCCGCTTCGAGCGGGTTCGTGGCGGCGTCGATGTCATTGCCATACAGACGCAGCCCCGCCTCCAGGCGCAACGTGTCGCGCGCTCCCAGCCCGGCCGGTCGAATCCCGTCGCTACCGCCTTCCTCGAGCAGCGTCCGCCACAGGCGCGGCGCGTCAAGGTTGGCACAGAAGATCTCCAAGCCGTCCTCGCCGGTATAGCCGGTGCGCGAGATGATGCCGGCGACGCCGGCCACCTTGCCCTCGATAAAGGCGTAATAGCGGAGCGCGGCCACGTCCTGATCGGCCAGGCGCTGGACGAGGGCAACTGCACGCGGTCCCTGGACGCCGAGCAGCGCCCAGCCACGCCCGACGTTGAAGACGCCAACGCCGCCACCCTGACCTCCCCCAGAGGGGGAGGAGGACGACGTGCCCGGCACTTGCCCGGAGGTAGAGGAAGATCGAGACCGGATCCAGTCGAAGTCGCTGTCCTGGTTACCGGCGTTGACCACCAGGAGGTGGCTGCCATCGGCCATCGCGTAGACGAGGACGTCGTCGACAATCCCGCCGTCGTCGTTGCAGATGACGGCGTACTGGGCGCGACCGGTATGCAATTTGCCGAGGTCCCGGCTGACCACGCGTTGGGCCAGCGTCTCATCCGTGACGCGCAGCTCGCCCATGTGCGAAAGGTCGAAGAGCCCGACCGCTTCCCGAACGGCACGATGTTCCTCGCGGATGCTGCTGTACTGAAGCGGCATCACCCAGCCGGAGAATGTGGTCATCTGAGCCCCCAGACGGACGTGCTCTTCGTAGAGCGGAGTCCGCTCCGCGGTCACGACCAAATGTCAGGCCTCGATCCCGGGGATCTCGTCGACGTCGTCCAGCTCGACAAGGTAGTCGACAAGTTCCTGATCGTGGACGACGCGGGCCTCGCGAAGCATCTCCAGGACGACGTTGACGCGGGGCTCCTCCCATTGCAGCAGCTTGGCGAGTTCGGCCGGCGTCGCCGATCGTCCGAGCCGGCCTGAAAGCAGGCGCTGGGCCGACTCGAGCAGCCGGCAGGCGGTGACGAAGGCTTCATCGTTGCGCTGTGCCTCCTCGGTCTGGGCGACGACGTCGTCCATAGTGGCGTCGATGATGCGCACCAGGCTGGCATGGAAGTCGCCTTCGGCCGGCTTGTAATGCTCAACCGCAGAGATCAGGCCCACCGTCCCTTCCTGAAACAGATCGCCAAAGGGCACGCCCCGCTGCTTGCGGGCCTCGGCCGCCTCCAGCACCAGGTAAAGGTTGTGCTCGATCAACGTCCGGTTGGCGGCGTCCCGCTGCTGGCCGTGAGTGGCAAGGAGCCGACGCTCCTCCTCGTTGGACAGACGTGGGTAAAGGGCGACCTGGGCTCGATAGTCGGCCACTTCGTCGTCCGCAACGCGCGGCGCAGGTTGCTGGGCCACGGATCCATTCTATCGGCGACCCCGCGCGCGAACAGGCCTATCATCAGATCGTGAAGAGGGCCGGTCGGCTCTTTCTCGCGGCCGTGATGCTGGCTGCGCTCGTGCCCGCAATCCCCGCCCGAGCCGCCGAGCCCCACGTCCTGGTGGCGACCCTCACCGGGGTGATCAATCCGATCACCGACAACTATGTCTCGACGGCCGTCGACCGGGCAGTCCAGGGTCATGACACCGCCCTGATCATCGCGATGGACACCCCCGGAGGCCTGGACACCTCGATGCGCGACATCATCAAGAAGATGCTGGGGGCGCCGGTTCCGGTGGTGATCTTTGTCTCGCCGTCGGGCGCTCGCGCCGCCTCAGCCGGGATGTACATCACCGAAGCCGCCGACATTGCGGTGATGGCCCCCGGCACGAACATCGGCTCGGCGCACCCAGTCAGCATCGGGGGCAGCAACCCAGCACCCAGCGCCAGCCCGAGCGCCTCGGGTCAGTCTGCGGCGACCGACATCGAGGACCAGAAGATCGAGAATGATGCGGCCGCCTACGCGCGGGCGCTGGCCACGCTGCACCATCACAACGCCGACTGGGTCGAGAAAGCGGTGCGGCAGAGCATCAACGCTCCGGCTGATGATGCGGTCAAGCTCGGTGTCGTCGACTTCGAGAGCCGTGACCTCGACACCCTGCTCGAAGATCTCGATGGCCGGCAGGTGGTCAAGGGCGGACAGACGTACACGCTACAAACCGCACACGCCGCGGTCGACCGATACGATCTGAGCGGATTCGATCAGTTCCTGCAGGCGGTCGCCGATCCGAACCTCGTCTACCTGCTCTTTCTGTTGGCGATCATCGGCATCGGTTTCTGGGTCACCCATCCCGGGCTGATCCTTCCGGGTGTCGTCGGCGTGATCGCGGGTTTGCTGGCCGCGCTCTCGCTCTTCAACCTTCCGATCAACATTGCCGGTGTGCTCCTGATCCTGCTGGCGATCCTGCTCTTCATCGTCGACCTCAAGGCCATCACCCATGGCGTGCTGACCACTGGCGGCATCGTCGCCATGACGCTGGGTGGATTGCTGCTGATCGATACCGGATTTCTTTCCGAGGCGGTCAACATTCCGCTTCTGCTCTTCACCGTTGCGGTCATCGCCGGGATCTTCCTCTTCATCCTGCGGAAGGTGATCGCCGCCCGGCGCCTGCCATATGCCGCGGGCGAGGAGTCGATGATCGGCACGGTGGGGACGGTCCGGGAGCCGCTCGACCCGAATGGCATGGTGTTCGTCAGCGGCGCGCTCTGGAAGGCGACCTCTTCCGCCGGCCCACTTCCGGCAGGAACGCCAGTCAGGGTGGTCAAGGTCGAAGGGCTACGGCTCCAGGTCGAACCGTTGAGCGTTCGGGAGCCGACCGACGTCTCGGGATCGCAGGCAGCCTCGACCTAGCCCCACCGCCGTACCATGAGGCGTATTCGTATGAAGAGGAGAAACCAGTGGGCATCTTTGCGCTAATCGTTCTCGGCATCATCGTCCTCGTCGTACTGATCGGCCTGAGTTCGGCGATCCGCATCATCAACGAGTACGAGCGCGGCGTCCTCTTCCGGCTGGGCCGGCTGATGACGCTCAAAGGACCCGGCCTGCGCTTGATCATCCCGTTCGGGATCGACCGGCTGGTCAAGATCGACCTCCGAACCGTCACCCTCGAGGTGCCGCCACAGGAGGTCATCACTCACGACAACGTCACCATCAAGGTGAACGCCGTCATCTATTTCCTGGTGGTCGACCCGAACCATGCTGTCACCAAAGTGGCCAACTTCATCAACGCGACTTCACAAATCGCGCAAACCACACTACGCAGCGTGCTCGGCCAGTCGTCCTTAGACGAGCTGCTGGCCAATCGGGAGAAGATCAACACGAAGCTGCAGCAGATCATCGACGAGCAGACGGAGCCCTGGGGCATCAAGGTGTCGACCGTCGAGATCAAGGACGTCGAGCTGCCGCAGACGATGCAGCGCGCGATGGCCAAGCAGGCCGAGGCCGAGCGGGAGAAGCGGGCGAAGATCATCCACGCCGAGGGCGAGTTCGCCGCCGCGCAGCAGCTCACCGACGCGGCCAAGGTGATCGCCGAGTCGCCCAGCGCCCTGCAGCTTCGCTATCTGCAGACGCTCACCGAAATCGGCGTCGAACGGAACACCGTGATCGTCTTTCCGGTCCCGCTTGACCTCATCTCGCAGCTGGTCGACATGCGCGAACGGAGCGCCAGCGGGGCGCCGGCGCCCACGAAACCGGTCGCCATAAAGACCTGACGCACCTGATCGGCCCGGGCGACCTGCAGACCGATCTCTTCATCCTCGCCTTCGTCGGGGTCATCATCGGGCTCTACGTGCTCGCCAATTTCGGCGAGCGCTACAGCACGCCGCGGATTCTCACCCTGATCGCCGGCGGCATCCTGGCGGGCCTTTCGCTCCTGGTTGGCCTGGTGGGATCGCTGCTGCACCTGCTGGCCTATGCCGCGGGAGGTGAGTCCGCGAGTCAGTTCCGGCTCGCGGAGCAGACCCTGATTCCATTCGCGGCCGCCGGAATTCTTGGGCTCGTTTATCTCTGGCCGGCCGCCCAGCGCGCGGTGGCGCGGATGTTGCCGATCCGGCCCGGCTCGCCGGTCATTTATCTGACGGTCGTGCTCGGGCTGTTGCTGGTGGCCCAGCAGCTGGGGGCCCAGGTCACCTCGCAGCTTCCGCTGACGTACGGCGAGCTGCTGGCGCAGGACATTCCTTTCCTGATCCTGGCGTTTGTTGGGGTCGGCATCTTCATCCGACGGTCGCCGCGCGACGCGATCGAGCGCCTCGGGCTCCCTCCACCTGCCAGGAAGCGATGGTGGCTGGTAGCGGTCATCGGCATCGGCGTCTTTCTGGCCGTGGCGTTCGGCATCGAGTCGGTGGCCAGCGTGGTCGCCCCGGAACAGCAAAAAAAGGTCACCGACGTCAGCAATGTACTCTTCAGCCACTTCAACAACCCGGGGGCGATTATTTTCCTTGGCCTTCTCGCCGCCGTGGTCGAGGAGACGCTGTTCCGCGGTGCGATGCAGCCGCGGCTGGGGATTCTGGTGACCTCCATCCTTTTCGCGGCGCTGCACACGCAGTACGCGGTCAGCTTCGCGACCCTCGAGGTCTTCGTGCTCGGTCTCGGGCTCGGCTGGTTGCGCGCCCAGTCGGGGAGCACGCTCCCCGGGATGGTGACGCACGCCGGCTACGACATCGCGGTCGGCCTGATTCCGTACATCCTCAAGTAGTTATGCACAGACAATCCACCTGTGCAAACGCGCGTTCGGCAGGTGAACGGTCACGGTGACGGGATTCCCGTCTGTATAAAAATCGTCAGGGTGACGGGATTTCCCGTCTGTATAATCGCGGACAGCGTCCCGTCCTGCGTCCCAGCCAGCAAATTGCCAAGAGTCTACGCAGTCGTCAACCAAAAGGGCGGCGTCGGGAAGACCACCACCGCCATCAACGTGGCGGCCAACCTTCCCCCACTCGGCCTGAGCGGACTGATCGTCGATATGGATCCGCAGGGCAACACCACCAGCGGGCTCGGCATCGTGCGGAGCGAGCTCAGCCGTAGCGTCTACAACGTCGTTATCGATGGCGAGGATATCAACGAAATCGTGCG
>Ga0070707_100007295_pt1 | contig 10266 bp, 9 predicted proteins | sample KBSK5502metaG_FD_65468 | JGI IMG/M metagenome (GOLD analysis project Ga0070707, IMG submission 65468) | Corn, switchgrass and miscanthus rhizosphere microbial communities from Kellogg Biological Station, Michigan, USA - KBS K5-50-2 metaG | ecosystem: Host-associated > Plants > Roots >... | reverse complement strand
TTGGCTAAATATACTCCTTGATCGTATTGTCTTCTTGTCAAGTTCATATTTTCTTAATTTGTAGTCTAAAGGCGCGCAACGATAAAGACAACTACTCGATTTTAGAAAAGAACACGAGAAGTTCAGCAGCTTCATAATAAGCCGTAAGTTCAACTATTTCAAGGTATTTAAATCTCCGCTTCAGTTGATATATGAATCAAAACCGTAATTTATTAATCAGATGTGTATAAATCTGAAGTAAACTTGGTATCGTCCGAGAGTAATATCGATTTGTTATCTCCAGTCATCAATCAGGTAAATCTCAGGTTTATTGTAGGCAGATTCATTCGGTCTATCCATGACTACACCTTGAATTTCGTTGCGAAAACCTAATGATATCATTTTACGGTATGCTTCATGTCTTCCAGTATTAACACCTGCTACAAGACGGGACACACCTTCTACTTTCGCAAATTTTTCACAAGCTTGGACGAGCTTGTCAAAATAGATAGCTGCATTAGCTCCTGGGAGTACTGCGCCAAACTTGATGTAGCATGTTCCGCTTCCAGCCTCAGTACCAGCTCCGCAATGGCATAAAGCTAAGCCTACCAGCCTTCTTCTGCTTTCGTCATGCCATAGGAGAACAGTATCACCCAGACTTTGAATATTAACTGCGTTGATTTCATGTTGAACATCCAATCCCTCATATATGGCGGTAGTTAAATTACGGCAGCCACTGAGACATTCTCTTCGATCTTCTACTGTTACCTCAGAATATCTGGACCATTGCAACGATGTCTTCTCTTTATCTGGCATCATTGCTTGAATGGCGAAATTTGTTCCGTCTTCCCCTAGATGTTTAGCCATTATTGCAGTAAGGAATCGTGGCCAAAAGCCAAATCTTTGATATAACCCCAGATGCTTCGGACTATGTGCCCAAGTAAACAAACCAATATGCTTAGTACCTAATTTTTCAAAATAATCAATAGTTGATTTGAGCAAGTGCTTGGCTATTCCTTTATCCCAAAGATCCGGACGAATTGTTAATGGTCCGAAAATACCAACACTACCCCAATTAGCTACAAAATTTGATCCTACGAGCTCACCATTTACTTCAGCTGCAAAGGACCCCGATGGATTAGCCATAAATCGTGTGCGTATATAGTCTGCATCACCAAAGAATGTCAATGGATCTTGTAAACCAATGAAAGTACCAAAAGCCAATCTAAAAATATGATCGGCCATAGAAACATCACTTTCTCTAAGTGGACGTATTAGTATATCTGTCAATGCGCTTTCCTTCTAAGCCATACTACTCTATCCTAGAATGCCGTTTTGACTATTTTTGTTTTGACATATGTTCTCCAATCTGTTGAAGCTCTTTAACAAAAGTATTGTAATCATAATTTTGTACATGTAATATATTACTCCAAAAGGCGCTTCCAGCTACGACCACAGCTAATTCTTCTAACTCTTGGTCTGTAGCACCAAGCATTTTTGCAACCTCTCTGTGATAAGTCTGACAGTACGGACATTTTGTAGCAGCGGCTGAAGCCAGCATCATCATTTCTCTGTATTTTTTGGGGATTAGAGAGTCGCCTATCTGATATTTCTTAAAGAGTGGCCACATTTGTGGAAGAACATCTTTTGGTGTATTCTTAAAAAATCCAGGGAGCATGCCGAATGTCTTTTCTATGTCCTTAACGGTGTCTTCATAACTCATGATAAGTCTGAAGGACAATCATCCTATTAAGGAGTATTATTTCCACCAGTATTTCTATACCGCATATCCGTAGCACGATAAGTTAGAAACAAAACTTCAGGCGCTTATTGAAGAAAAAGACAAATGGTCGAAGGCATTAGATGAAGTAGACACGGAATTGAGGCGAAGAAAATCTAGTGGCATTGATAGTTGACCATATCCAGAGACATATAGTCAGCCATTTCAAGATGCATGTCAGGGAATATATGGCTGTGAATTGGAAATAGAGAAAATCAAAGCAATAATGAAGCAATACAAGAAGTATTCAAACATCAATTTCCCAAAGAGTACACTACTTCATGTTACTGACTTCCCAGATGACTTCCCATTTGAATAGGGTTTAAATTAGATCAGCGTCCCGTAAGGCCATTAGTATAGCCCTTTCATCCCCATTTATTTTGCTCAATGCTATAGTTTCTGATTCTTGTGTATTATAACCTGCTTTCCATGCCTTCAAATATTCCTTGTCTAACTTTTCAAGTATCTCTTTACTTCTGTCAGTTAACAATTATACTTCATTCATAATTATTTCATTACATGAGAACTGATCGCTTGGGCGCGTTTGGCTTCTACCGATTCTTGACGTCGAGTGTGTCAATTTTTACGAATGATCAGAGTAGCATGTAGAAGCGAGAGCTTAGCGGTCTTTTAGTAGTTGTAGGGGAGTTTATGCCCGACGTCTCAAATAATCTAGTAATTCTGTGGGACTTTGTTGCCGCGCACAATTCTTCAATATTATTAGACTTTGACGTACTTTTTAGATATGTCTCCAACTTTATCCAAGAGCTCTTGAGATGGCCTCGGAATTTTACTACTGTCGTCTAATCTCCAGTAGCTGCCATTGTGATAGACTAGAGGTTTGATGTTCTCATCTGCTGATATCTCGGTTACCTCTCCAAGGAACATTATATGATCTCCAATCTCTTCCTGCTTTACGAGCTTGCATTCTGCGTTCATAGCGGCTCCTCTTATCATTAAAGGCTTGATACTGTTTGCTTTATAGAATTCTATACCAAGCTCTTTAAGAAGAGCTATCTTGTCAAACTCTTTTCCTGTATATCTTCCACCTAGACTGCAAATTATATTTTGGTCTTCAGCTGCTAAGTTGACTCCAAATTCTTTAGATTGATTGATGTTCTCAGCTGTGGCGTCGTCACCACGGACATTGATGGCGATAAGACTAGGACTGTAAGACACATGATGAGTCCATTCTGCTGCCATCAAATTTGGACCATAAGGACCATCAGTAGTAATAAGACCCACGTTGGTCAAAAATTGTCTTGTGCGTCTATCGTTCCAGGAAAGCTCCATATTCCACTTCAAATAAAAGACGTTAATTAAATGGTTATACTCGCTAACTATGGTTTCTATCTCCACTGATTCTCTGTCAACGCTTCCACATTTAATATGCTGAAAAAAATATTATGTGTGTCTATCCAACTAACTGCAGTTTCTTAACGTACACATACTTGTTATTTGCTACCCTAAATCAGATCATTGAACAAGTAGTACAGATCTGATATTGTCATCTATAAAAAAACGGGGAACTTACGTCATACTCAATGCTGACGACATAGTATTACTAACACATCTTCCTAAGATATCGTTGAAGATCTGTCCCGACATCTCCAATATCGTGGTGTTATAATTAATGAGATAATTCCGAATCGCAATGCCACTCCTCGCTCCGTATGTTGGATCTCTTAGTGGCCCTGAGATTACTAGTTGTAAACCAGGATCATCTTTCAGAGCTTGTATAACTGCACCTAAAGCTATTTCTAGAATCATCTTGTTATCTCTCAATATCTTCTTCGCCACCGCCTCAGCAACTTTTTCAATCTTACGATATTCTCCTGTGTTCTTTAGTTTAGTAATGAGGCTTTCGAGTTCTTGCACTTGGTGTATAAGCTTTGCAATCTCTTCTTTGTTGGCATTGATGCTTGGAGTGTATGAGTCCACTTCTTGGAGAGCAAGTGTTATGTCATTGCGTAGTAGAGATAATTCATTCATCTGTGCTTGCTTTTGATTTTCTTTACCTTGAATGTCATGTTTAAGGTTTTTAAGTCGAGCTTCAAGTGACGACAGCTGCTCTAGACAGTTGGCTGCATCAACTAACACCCTCGGAGATACGCCTTCAGCTTTCATGAGTTTGTATGCTGCATGAAATTCTGCTAGATCGCTTTTTCTTTCTTCATAAATCTGGTTTAGGCCGTGTAGACCCTTTAGTTGCTGCCATTCCTTGTATAATCTACTTATCTCGTCTGATTGAATGTTTAAGGATATCACCACCTGGACCGGGGTTTTACCCTCTTCGAAGAGTTTGAAAGCCCGTTTATCAACTGTTTCTGCATGTTGCTGTCCGCTTTCTGCCTCGGCTTTGTCTTCTCCTGTGTGTCTCCTAATGATAGAACAGATATCGCCTAGAGATATATGTACTTCTTTAGCAATTTCGCGGTACGTCCTGTCTTGTCCATATAGTTCTACGACTCGTCTTTCATTTTGTGCTCGTGTAAGGAAAACCATCGATATAATCATGTTGATTGACACAGGTTTTTCAGTGTTTTCCCTGTTACGACTTGTTTTCCCATAGATACTTCAATGTTTTCCCTGCTACCATATCGTTTCTCTTGTTATCTCCAGTTACTACCTCCTTTCTCTTACGCTTGATTGGACTTATCATTGGCAAGTTGCGGGGAATCTACTCTTGGAGTTCTGGTTTGTTTAGGGAAGTGTTTTGACGCTCAAGTATGATACGTGAGTTCTTAACTGCAGCAGTCCTCCTCTTTTCGTAACTTAATGATTGCAGGCTCTTTTGCGGGATTGGGTTCATAATTTGTCTCTTTACATAGGCCTATTCGATTGCCCTGATCCATTGCGTCTAATACGCTATTTCGTATGTACGGGACTACAATTTTTACATTAACAATAGCTGCTTGTCGACATGGGTCATTTCTATACTCAGGATCGGTCTGGTAATTGGGGTTATTTACTTTTGACGCAAATACCCACTGCGTCCAAGCGGTGGACAAAAGAGATATGGACCATGCCAAGATTTCAGGACATATCTTATACGCCTCTTTATCTATACCTACAGGAGTAGTAGAGTTCGAATTTTGTTTATCAGCCAGTTTAAGCGTCTCAATGGACCTTAGTGATGAATGAATCTTTTCCGCTAAATCAAAGCTGGCTTGAAAAATAGCTTGATTTATCTGGCCGGTTGTACCAAATGATTCGTTTACCTTTTTGATAAATTCTGCTAAGGGGATTTCATTTTTAAGATCTGTTTCTCCCATTTCCTATCCTTCTATCCTACTTTGCAGTAATATGCTATACATTCTTTTTTTGTAATCTATCTGCACGTGATAATACATGGATATACCACACAAATCAATCCTTGACCTCCTTTTGTGACAATAGGCGCATCCATGTGAAGGCGGGACAACATGTAGCGGTTTTTTTAGATTCTATTGTGTATTCCCAAGCAGCTGTAGACATAGGAAAGTCTGTATCACTATAATAGAAGAGTCAGTATAGAAGAAAAAAAATACAAGCTTAACGCCTTTGGTTTCTAAATAATATAAAAAAGAGAGTTACCAATGAATCGAACCCACTATAGCTATTACCAGACACATGATTCCGAATAGGCCAATTGCCAATTTGATTGATGTCGGTACTTTCCATCTTTTTTGTGCTTGTTTGCTTTTACTCATTTGACGATCACCTCCTTGCCTTTTTCTGCCTTGATATTATCCCACATGTATGTTGGAACGTTCATTTCAGATCATACTTCTTAAGTGTCTGTATTGTCTCCTCTACATCTTGAATTGTCTTTGACTTTCTGGCAATTCTGATAGCATCTCGAAATGATTTTCTTCCAAGGCCCTTGAGTACCGCATTTGCGATAAAAAGCGCCAGTTCCTCATTTTCTATTCCTTCTTGTTTTAGCCGTTTGACGGCAATTGCTCTAAACTGATCATTTGTGTAGTCTGTCAGATAGTAAGCTTCAAACCTATCTAATAGCGATGGACTTCTTTGATATTACTAGGTATCTTTATAACTGTAGTAAAACTGCGAAAGGATCGAGATATTGAAATATCTTCTACTAAAATTGAAAATGTTTTGGTACTTCAAGGTGGAGGCTCATTAGGGGCATTTGCATGTGGGGTCTTCAAAGCTCTTGCAAATAAGAATATAAAAGCAGATATTGTAGCGGGTACATCTATTGGTGGCATAAACGCTGCTATAATAGCTGGCAGTGTAGATAAAGAGCATCCAGAACGCACGTTAGAAGAGTTTTGGTTAGAACTTGCAGAGAACTCCGTAAATTTGACTCATCCTGTCTTGGAGTGGCTTTATGAAAAATCTAGGGTGCACCAAGTTAGAGCAGCTGAAAATCATTTACCAACAATAGACGAAGTTAATTCACTTTTGAGCACAATTAGCTCTAAACTTTATGGCAATGATAAGTTCTTCGTTCCTAGGTGGAGAGCTGACTATGCATTAAAAGACCCTCAATACTTTAACCCATCAAAATGGACATACATATATGACCATTCTCCTTTAGTCAAGACTTTAGAAAAATATATTGATTATAATAAACTTCAACCTGATGGAAATCCTCACGCACGTCTAATAATGACTGCAGTAAATGTCTTAACATCAGAACCGTTAGTTTTTGATAGCTCTAGGCAGAAGATAACTCCAAAGCATATACTTGCAACTTCCGGCTACCCGTCAGATAATTTTCCGTGGGTTGAACTTGAAGAAGGTGTATATGCTTGGGATGGTGCTCTACTCAGTAACACGCCTTTTAGCGAAGTTCTAGATGCCTCACCTGTGATTGACAAAAGACTTTTGCTTGTTGAAAACTATCCTAGGAGAGTTGATAAGCTACCAGACAGCTTGACCGAAGTCTACCATAGAGCCAGAGATATCATGTTTTGCGATAAATCTCAGTACGGCATAAAGATGTCTAAATTAATAACACGATATCTGAGATATATAGAAGAGCTCTATCAGATAATCGACAAAAATATTGATCCGGCTAAAATAAATAAGAAACAACTTGAAAAGATTCATCGTACATTTACTAAAATGAAACGTGAACGTGGTGCAGAAATAAGGGACATAATTCACGTAACTAGAGATGAGCCATTCCCACGCTACTACGAGAACACTGATTTTTCGGTTGAAACTATAAGGAATTCAATTGAGGATGGCGAATCAAAAACAAATCAAATTTTAGAAAAAGTACTGTAAACCTGATTCTGTCACAATTTAAACGACACTATCTAAATAGAGATTGTTAATAAATTCAGGTAGAATAGTGCAAGGAAAGCGAACTAAGTATCATAGGTGTACCAACACACTTAAGAAAGTTTGATAGTCTTACCAAGACCATAACAAAACTATTTCGAGAGAATATTACTTACTCCGCTACTGAGTGGAGCCCACGCCCAACCGAAACGAAAAAAGAAATGTTAAGGGCATGACCTGCAAGGGGAACAAAACTTCATTTTTTTCGAGATATCGAAAGGGCCTATAAGCAGGCCCTTGCTTTCATACTCAAGTTGTTAAGAACATTTTCATTAGTTGTAACAATAGCACTTTCACTGACACTCTTAATGGCAGTAGTAGGAACAGTTCAAAATCAGAAAGCAGTCACTCAGGGAAGGCCAGACGCTAACACCTTAATTCTAGGAAATCCGTTCTACATAGCACACGGCAAAATTACGAGTCTACGTCCTACTAATGAGACAGGTAAAATGGAAGCTACGTATACGCTAAGCGCAATAGCTAAAGGTATTAATGTCACGGACAGCGGTTCATTTTCGCTTGTGACTAGAGCTGATGGAATACATTATGGTCAAGGCCAAGGAGCACTTGTAACAAAGGCTGGCGACTCTGCACCCTATACCTTTCAATTGATAGGAAGCATAGATAGTGAGGGAAATTCCATTGATCATGGAACTTGGTATGTAGCTAGTCCAGCGACAGGCAAACTTACTTTTCTTAGTAATGAGGCTCTGTTATTCAAGGATGAAATACAGAAAAATGGAACAATTTCTTTACTTGGCTGGGAATGGAACAAATAGAGTCTTCACGGTTAAATCTCCTAATAATAAGACTACTCTCTCGTAATAATAAGACATTGGCTCTCCTAATACAATTGCTTCCTTCTATGCAGATCTTCGAGGGCCTAGAGAGCCTTAAGGAGTTGGTCAGAGAGTTGGATTCCATAGCGACTAGTAGGATATTACTACTTATTTTAAATAACTCCAATTTCTATAGCGGATATTGAAATGAAAGCACAAAATGTTGCTGTTGTAACAGGTGGCTCAAGTGGAATAGGCTATGAAACATCTCTAATCCTGGCTAAGAATGGTTTCCTTACATATGCTACAATGAGGAATCTAAACAAAAGTGAGAATATAAAATCTATCGCAGCCAAAGAAAACCTGCCTATTCGCATTACTCAGTTAGACATTACTGATGATAGATCCGTCAAAAATGCAATACAATCGATAACAGCCGAAGCTGACAGAGTAGATGTATTGGTAAATAATGCAGGGTATGGACTTAACGGAGCATTTGAAGATCTTTCAATGGATGAGATAAAAGCACAGTATGAAACCAATGTTTTTGGATTGATAAGAACAACTCAAGCAGTCCTTCCAACTATGAGAAAACAGAAATCAGGAACTATCGTAAATATCAGTTCGGGTGTGGTAGCCATGGGTGGCATGCCTGGGGCATCTGCTTATGTTAGTACAAAATTTGCAATTGAGGGTTTGAGCAAATCCATGGCATATGAATTGGAGCCATTTGGAATAAAAATAGTTTTGATAGAACCTGGAGTTATTAGAACAAACCTCTACAATAATGGTGTGATTGCAAAGAAATCTCAAGATCCTAATTCTCCATATTCTCAGATAATGCAAAAAATGGCTGCAGGCTTTGAAGCTATGTTCAAGAATAGCTCTTCTGCAGATGTTGTAGCAAAAGTAGTGCTTAGAGCAGTTACAAGTGAAAACCCCAATTCCAAGTATTTAGCTGGGAAGGATGCGGAAATGTTAATGGAGTCTAAAAGAAGCATGTCTGAAGAGGAGTTCAACAAAATGATGAAACAAAATCTGATAGGAGGAATTCAACCTGAGAACAAATAATCCCAGACGTATTTTTTAGTGAAGTATTATGGCAAAGAATAAAGTCCTCCTTCTAGGCATTGACCCCAACTTGATTGATTCCGACTTCCCTCCTGGATGGGAGTCGTGGACCCCGTAGGAAAAGGTGTAAGACAGCAAACTCACAAGGATCATGACGTTATGACGTCATTCATCGTGTCTTTCCTTTTTTGAGATAGCTTTCAACTGCTCAATAAATGTACTTCGCCGTATACCTCAACGGACTTTCTCCGTTCGACATGCATATTTGCATACTTGTTTGACCAAATATCGGGCCTCAGACCTTGAATCAAAAACAATAGTTTAATATTTCTTGCAGTGTATATGCCAAATTGAGAGCATAAATGACCTGTACTTGTGTTCGCTGTAATCACGGGGCTGCTTTAGAGTGTGAGACTGCAAATTATATATGCTAACACGTAAAGTTAACAACATCACGACGGGTTAGTCAGTCTGACCTCTGTTCTACATCTGATAGGTTTTGTTGGATATCCTACATACTCGCAGGTACTGTTGGAGTGAAGTGGCCGCAAATATACGCCGCAATATACGCAAAGGAGGGCAATGCGGGCGTTAAGAAAGTCATACTATCTCTTTCGTAGATAGATGGTGAAAATCACGGAGTAATCACTTGTGATTTTTATGTTATATCCAAGCATATTTCTGGTTAGAATATTACTTGCTTACTCATATCTCAAATATATCAGGACCGCCTTTCCCTGTACTAGTCTCTCTTTTAGGATTTACTTGATCTATCTTTTTTGATAGTTCACCTACTTTCGGATGGCGTAATAAAGGGCTAATTTCATCTAATTCTGAAGCAGACCTTATCACAACTCCTCTCTTCTTAGTTATAGAACCATGAGAATCAACTGGATTAATCTCGATCGATAAAGATGCAGGTCTTCCTTTAGAAGCGGGTAGTCTGAACAGAAATACACCGGGTATATTAGTAGCCTTCCTTTCCCAATTTCTTCCATCATTGAGAAACTGCCTCAGCCTTTCATTCGCTTCTTCTGTCATGCCTAGGTTACTAACTCAGGGGATGTTATTGAGTATTTGTATCTGAGTGTCTATCCAAACTGCGTAATATTAATTATTTATCATAGAGGGTCATTATTTTATACTTGTAGTAGGGTCAAATTCCTATCCGTATAGTGCCGGACGACTTTGGACAAATGCATTCAAACTTTACGTACCTACTGCAACCGCTAAAATCAACTTCTTCATAGACCAAGGACATAGATGTCTCTTATTGCGAGTACATAGAGTCACAACTATTGAATGTGAAGATATGGGTAATTTTGAGCATTTCGCCGATAATCTGTCGCGTTGTATGCG
>Ga0070707_100007293_pt1 | contig 10266 bp, 6 predicted proteins | sample KBSK5502metaG_FD_65468 | JGI IMG/M metagenome (GOLD analysis project Ga0070707, IMG submission 65468) | Corn, switchgrass and miscanthus rhizosphere microbial communities from Kellogg Biological Station, Michigan, USA - KBS K5-50-2 metaG | ecosystem: Host-associated > Plants > Roots >... | reverse complement strand
CGTCTTCGAGCGGGCCGAGGCTGAGTGGAACACACGGCCGACGGCCGAATGGCTGGCCGATTACGGGCCGCGGATCGACAACCTGCGCGTCGCGCTCGACTGGGCCTTCTCGCCGGGGGGTGATGTATCGCTCGGCGTCGCGCTGACGGCCGCCGCGGTGCCGCTATGGATGCAGTTATCGCTGCTCGAGGAGTGCCGCGATCGCACCGAGCAGGCGCTCGCCGCTCTCGCCAACGGAGCGGACCGCGACACGCACCGCGAGATGCAGCTCCATGCGGGACTGGGCGCAGCGCTGATGATAACCAGAGGCGCTGCCGCGCCTGAGACCGGAGCCGCCTTGACGACAGCGCTCGAGATTGCGGAGAGCCTCGGCAATGCCGAGTTCCAGATACGGACGCTGTGGGGGGTGTGGTCCTTTCACCTGAACAGCGGTCAGTCATGCATCGCCCTGACACTGGCGGAGCGATTCCGGACCTTGGCAACGGAAGCGCGGAACCCGATCGACCAGCTGGTCGGTGAACGAATGATCGGCGTTTCGCAACATTTGTTGGGCAATCAACTCAGCGCGCGGAGGCACATCGAAAACTTTCTGACTCATCACGTTACACGGGACCGTCGATTCGTCACTCGGTTTGGTGTCGACCAAGAGGTGACGGCGCGCGCCTTCTTTGCGCGGATCCTGTGGTTGCAAGGGTTTCCGGACCAGGCGATGCGCGCAACAGAAAGCAGCATCGAAGACGCCCAGGTGACTTATCACGCGACCTCGCTGTGTTACGCTCTCGCCCATACCGCGTGTCTGATCGCGCTGTTTATTGGCGATATGGCAGCAGCCGAGCATTACGTGGCAATGCTGATCGACTATTCGACAAAGCATGCGTTGGCGCGCTGGCGTGCCTTTGGCCGCAGCTACCAGGGAGTGCTCGTCACTAAGCGCGGCGACGGCGTCACCGGATTGAGGCTGCTGTGCACCGGCTTGGACGAACTCGGTGACGCCAGGTCCGCGTTGCGGTTCCTCATCTTCGTGGAAGTGGTAAACGCCTTGGGCCGTGCGGGTGAGATCGCCGAGAAGCTCGCCGTGGTCGAGGAGGCGATCCAGCGCACTGAGAGCACGCAAGAACGCTGGGCAATTGCCGAGTTGCTACGCCTCAAGGGCGAGCTTCTACTGCAGTCGGGCTCAGCAAGAGCCACAGCTGGGGCCGGGACGCATTTCCGGCAAGCGCTCGACTGGGCGCACCGACAAGGCGCTTTGTCCTGGGAATTGCGCGCTGCAACCAGCCTCGCCGGGCTGCGGCGCGACCAGGGCCGTCCCGAGGAGGGAATGGCGCTCCTCCAGCCGGTCTACGACCGGTTTACCGAGGGTTTTGCGACTGTCGATCTCAAAGCGGCAAAGGCATTGCTCGACGAGCTGCATAACTGAAGCATGCCGCCCGAAGCTGGGGGCTAACTAATATGGAGCCCATCCCGTCAACCCCGACTGCGATAGAATTCGGCCGGTACAGTGTTTTGCCGCACCGCCGCGAGCTGCTTGCCGAGGGCGGGCCGGTGGAGCTCGGCGGGCGCGCCTTCGACGTTCTGATGGTCCTGATCGAGGCGTCAGGGGCTGTCGTCAGCAAAGACACCCTGATGAACCGCGTCTGGCCCGACCGGGTCGTCGAGGAGAACAGCCTTCAGGCCCAGATCTCATCGCTGCGCCGGGCCTTCGCCGCGGACCGCGACCTGATCCGCACGATCGCCGGGCGCGGTTACCAATTTACCGGCGAGATCCGCACGGTTTCGGCAAGGACGGATGCGCAGGCAGCCGCGGGGGCGCCGCCATCGACACCCGCCGCGCCGGGCCCGCCGATAAACCTGCCAGAGCCGGTTTCCGAGCTCATTGGCCGCGATGCCGAGCTGGATGAGGTCCTCGACATCAGCGCCTCGCATCGCCTCGTCACCCTGACCGGCGCCGGCGGCATCGGCAAGACCCGGCTCGGCTTCGAGGCCGCGCGACACCTGCTGCCGCGCTTTACCGATGGGGTTTGGGCCATCGAACTGGCGCCGCTGCCCGATTCCGAGCTGGTGCCGGGCGCCGTCGCGACCGCGCTGGGGATCGAACTCTCGTCGGGCACGGCATCGCCGCTCTCTGTCGCGACCGCGCTGCGCTCGAAAGAGCTCATGCTCGTGCTTGACAATTGCGAGCATGTGGTCGACGCCGCGGCGCGGATGGCCGAGGCGTTGTTGCGCGCCAACCCGGCGGCGCGCGTGATCGCCACCAGCCGCGAGCCGCTGCGAATAGAGGGCGAGCGGGTTTACCCGGTACCACCGCTCGCGGTGCCGGCAGAAGACAGCCCGGATGGCGAGGATTCGCTGCGCTACGGCGCTGTCCAGTTGTTTGTCGAGCGGGTGCGCGCGGCTGCACCGCATTTCTCGCCAAACGAGCGCGCTGCGACGATCGCGGCGATCTGCCGTCGTCTCGACGGCATCCCGTTGGCAATCGAGCTGGCGGCGGCGCGCGCCGTGACCCTAGGGATAGATGCGCTTGCGGCGCAGCTCAACGATCGTTTCCGTCTCCTCGCGGGTGGCCGCCGCACAGCGTTGCCGCGTCATCAAACACTACGTGCGACGCTCGATTGGAGCTACGAGCTGCTGACTGAACCCGAACGCGTCGTGCTGCGTCGCCTGGCAGTCTTCGCTGGCGGCTTCACCATGCAGGCTGCGAGTGCGGTAGCGGCGGATGAGGAGATTGCGGCGTTGGACATCGTCAATTGCGTTGTCAACCTCGTCGCCAAATCACTCGTGAGCGCCAGTGCCGGCGGCGCGACGAAACGTTATCGGCTGCTCGAAACAACCCGAGCTTATTCGCTCGAAAAGCTCGTTCAAGCTGGCGAGTTTGACGAGGCGGCACGACGCCATGCCCGACGTTATCTGGATCTTTTTGAAAGCGCCGAAACGGAAGCGGAGACGCGGCCAACCGAGGAATGGCTGGCAGACTACGTTCCGAGAATGGACAATTTGCGCACAGCGCTAGACTGGGCCTTCTTGCCGGATGGTGACGTCTCGATCGGCGTGGCGCTCACCGCTGCCGCAGTGCCCCTGTGGATGCATTTGTCGCTGATGGAGGAGTGCCGCAGCCGGGTCGAGCGGGCGCTCGCCGCGATCGCGGCCGGAGCGGGTGGGGACGCACGCCGCGAGATGCAACTCCACACCGCACTGGCGGTATCGCTGATGTATACCAGGGGTGCCGTTCCCGAAATCGGCGCTGCGGGGACAAAGGCCCTCGAGATCGCAGAGAACCTCGGTGACGCCGAGTATCAGTTGCGCTCGCTCTGGGGCTTGTGGTCCTTTTACACAGGCAGCGGTCGGCATCACGTCGCTCTGACGCTGGCCCGAAGGTTTCATGCCCTGGCGGCGACGCGGTCCGGCGCGAATGATCGCCTGATCGGTGACCGACTAATCGGTACCTCGCAGTATTACCTGGGCGATTTGCTCAGCGCGCAACGCCATATCGAACCCGTGATCGCCGACTATGTCGCTCCTGCCCGGAAGTGGCACATCTTTCGCTTTGAGGTCGACCAATGGGCGGCGGCGTGGGTCGCTCTCGCCCGGATCCTATGGCTGCGGGGATTGCCGGACCAGGCGATGCGGACCGCCGAAAGCAGTGTCGCCGCGGCTCAGGCGACCAGTCACGCAATGTCACTAGGTCAAGCTCTCGCCTTGGCGGCGTGCCCGATCGCGCTGTTTACGGGCGATCTGGTCGCGGCGGAACAATATGTGGAAATGCTGCTCGACCATTCGACAAGGCATGCGCTGGCCCGCTGGCGCGCCTGGGGCCTGAGCCATCAGGGAGTGCTCGCCATCCAGCGCGGCGATCTCGGCAGCGGATTACGGCTGCTGCGCGCTGGGTTCGACGAACCAGGTGCCGCCGGGACCGTTCCGCAATTCTTTACATTCCTTCTGGCGGAAGCGTTAGGCCGGACAGGGCAGATCGCCGACGGGCTCGCCGCGATCGCGGAGACGATCGAGCAATCCGAACGCACTGACGAACGCTGGGCGATCGCCGAAACGCTGCGCATCAAGGGCGAGCTTTTTCTGCTGCAAGGTGTGCCGGGAGCCGCGGCGGCCGAGGATTATTTCCGGCAGGCGCTCGACTGGGCGCGCCGGCAAGGCGCACTCTTCTGGGAATTGCGCGCCGCGACGAGCCTTGCTCGGCTACTCAGCGATCAGGGACGTTCCGCCGATGCGGCGGCACTCCTCCAGCCGGTCTACGACCGGTTCACCGAAGGTTTCGCGACTGCCGATCTCAAAGCGGCAAAGGCGTTGCTCGACGATCTGTCATAACTCGCAGCGTCCTACGCAAGCTGGGGGCGTTTGATATGGAGCGCTATCCCTCAACCCCGACTGCGATAGAATTCGGCCGGTACAGTGTTTTGCCACACCGCCGCGAGCTCCTCGCCGAGGGCCGGCCGGTGGAGCTCGGCGGACGCGCGTTCGACGTTCTGACGGTACTGATCGAAGCGTCGGGGGCTGTCGTCAGCGAACGCGTGCTGATGGAGCGTGTCTGGCCCAACCGGATCGTCGAGAAGAACAGCGTTCAAGCCCAGATCTCGGCGCTGCGCCGGGCCTTCGCGGCGGACCGCGACCTGATCCGCACGATCGCCGGGCGCGGCTACCAATTTACCGGCGAGATCGGCACGGTCTCGGCAAGGCCCAACGGGCAGGTAACCGCGGGGACGGCTCAGGCAGCATCCATGCCGTCCCGCCCGCCGACAAACCTGCCGGAGCCGGTTTCCGAGCTGATTGGCCGCGACGCCGAGCTGGACGAGATCCTGGACATCAGCGCCGCCCATCGCCTCGTCACCCTGACCGGCGCCGGCGGGATCGGCAAGACGCGATTCGGCTTTGAAGCCGCACGATACCTGCTGCCAAGATTTGTCGATGGGGTTTGGGCCGTCGAGCTGGCGCCGCTGTCCGATCCCGAGCTGGTCCCGGTCACCGTCGCGACCGCGCTCGGGCTCGAACTCGCTTCGGGCACGGCCTCGCCGCAATCGGTCGCCACCGCGCTGCGCTCGAAAGAGCTCATGCTCGTGCTCGACAATTGCGAGCATCTGGTTGAGGCCGCCGCACGCATGGCGGAGGCGTTGCTGCGGGCCAACCCGGCAGCGCGCGTGATCGCCACCAGCCGCGAGCCGCTCCGGGCGGAGGGCGAGTGGGTTTATCCGCTGCCGCCGCTCGCGGTGCCGGCAGAAGGCAGCCCGGATGGCGAGGACCCGCTGCGCTACGGCGCGGTTCGGCTGTTCGTCGAGCGGGCCCGCGCGGCCGAGCCGCATTTCGCGCCGCACCCGCGCCTTGCTGCGACGATCGCGGCGATCTGCCGGCGGCTCGACGGCATCCCGCTGGCGATCGAGCTTGCGGCGGCTGTTGCCGCGGCCGTCGGGGTAGAGGGCCTCGCGGCCGGGCTCGACGACCGTTTCCGCCTTCTCGCCGGCGGTCACCGCACGGCGCTGCCGCGGCATCAGACCCTGCGGGCGACGCTCGACTGGAGCTACGAGCTGTTGGCCGAGCCCGAGCGGGTGATCCTGCGGCGCCTAGCGGTGTTCGCCGGCCCGTTCGGCCTGGAGGCAGCCGCCGCCGTAGCGGCCAGCCCGGAACTCCCCGCACCGGACGTGATCGAGGGGCTTTTGGGCCTGGTCACCAAATCGCTCGTCGTGGCAGAGCGCGAGGGCGTTGTCGCGCGCTATCGGCTGCTCGACACGACACGCGCCTATGCGCTCGGAAAGCTGGGCGAAAGCGGCGAACGCGAAACGATCGCACGTCGTCACGCAGAATACTATCGGCACCTCTTCGAGCGGGCGGAAGTCGAATGGGAAACGCGGCGTTCCGTCGATTGGTTTGACGATTACGGTTGGTGCATCGACAACCTGCGTACGGCGCTCGACTGGGCCTTTTCGCCGGGGAGTGACGCATCGATCGGCGTCGCGCTGACGGCCGCCGCGGTGCCGCTATGGATGCGCTTGTCGCTGGTCGACGAGTGCCGTGGGCGCACCGAGCAAGCACTTGCCGTTCTCAGCGACGGGGCAAGCCCGGACCCGCGCCGCGAGATGAAGCTCCATGCCGCGCTTGCAGTATCGCTGAGATATATTAGAGGTGCCGTTCCCGAGACAGGCGCGGCTTTGAAGAGAGCCCTTGAGCTTGCGGAGAGTCTTGACGATCCCGACTACCAGTTGCGCTCGCTCTGGGAGTTTTGGTCCTTTCACATCAGCAGTGGTCAGTATCCCGCCGCCTTGGCACTAGCGCAAAGGTTTCGCACTCTGGCTGCGAACCGGGCCGACCCGAGCGATCGGCTGATCGGTGAGGGACTGATCGGCGTCTCGGAACATTATCTGGGTGACCAAGAGAGCGCGCGGCGCCATCTCGAACGCGTGCTCGCGGAATACGTCATTCCCGGCCGCGGGCAGGTCATTCCCTTTCAGATCGACCGGCAGACGTGGGCGCGCGTCTTCCTAGCGCGGATCCTGTGGCTGCAGGGATTTCCGGATCAGGCGATACGCACCGCGGAACGCAGTGTCGAGGACGCCCGCGCGGCCAATCATGGAATCTCATTTTGTTACGCGCTGGCCCTAGGCGCATGTGTGATCGCGCTGCTGGTCGGCGATCTGCCCCCAGCCGAGCATTACGTGGGCATGCTGCTCGACCATTCGACAAGGCATTCACTGACGCAGTGGCGCGCCTATGGCCGCTGCCACCAGGGAGCGCTCGCGATCAGGCGCGGCGATCTCAACGCCGGATTGCGGCTGCTGCGCGCTGGCTTCGACGAACTCGACCGTGGCTCTAGGTCCGCGTTGCTGCGGGTCAACGCCTTGGTGATGATAGAGGCCTTGGGCCGTGCCGGACAGATCGCCGACGGGCTCGTCGCGATCGAGGAGGGGATCGCGCGCGCCGAGCACGCCGACGAACGCTGGCTGATGGCCGAGTTGCTCCGCATCAAGGGCGAGCTTCTTCTATTGGAGGGTGCACCGAATGTGGCCGCGGCGGCCGAGGATCACTTCCGGCAGGCCCTCGACTGGGCGCGCCAGCAAGGCGCCCTTTCCTGGGAGTTGCGCGCTGCCACGAGCCTTGCCCGGCTGCGGCGCAATCAGGGCCGTCCCGCCGAAGCGGCGGCGCTCCTCCAGCCGGTCTACGACCGGTTTACCGAAGGGTTCACGACCTCCGATCTCAAAGCGGCAAAGGCGCTGCTCGACGAGCTGTCATAACTGAAGCATGCCGCTCGAAGCTGGGGGCTAACTAATATGGAGCCCATCGCGTCAACCCCGATTGCGATAGAATTTGGCCGCTTCAGTGTTTTGCTACACCGCCGCGAGTTCCTCGCCGAGGGCCGGCCGGTGGAGCCCGGCGGGCGGGCGTTCGACGTGCCGATGGTGCTGATCGAGGCGTCGGGGGCTGTCGTCAGCAAAGACACCCTGATGAACCGCGTCTGGCCTGACCGGGTTGTCGAGGAGAACGGCCTTCAGGCCCAGATCTCATCGCTGCGCAGGGTCTTCGGGGCGGACCGCGACCTGATCCGCACAATCGCCGGGCGCGGCTACCAATTTACCGGCGAGATCCGCATCGGCTCGGCAACGCCCGATGCGCGGGTAGCGGCGGCGATGCCGGAGCCGACGCCCACGCCATCCCGCCCGCCCACCAACCTCCCGGAGCCGGTTTCCGAGCTGATCGGCCGCGATGCCAAGCTGGATGAGGTCCTCGACATCAGCGCCTCGCATCGCCTCGTCACCCTGACCGGCACCGGAGGCATCGGCAAGACCCGGCTCGGCTTCGCGGCCGCGCGACACCTGCTGCCGCGCTTTGCCGATGGGGTTTGGGCCATCGAGCTGGCTCGTCATAAAGCGTGGGCATCCCGCCACCGGATTGCGGCTGCTGCGCGCCGGCCTTAATCAACTCGGCGAAGCCAAGTTCGCCGCCTTGCGGCTCGTCACCTTCCTGATGACGGAAGCCTTGGCCCGCGCCGGGCAGATCGCCGAGGGACTCGCCATGATCGAGGAAGCGATCGCGCGATCCGAGCAAGGCGAAGAACACTGGCTGATTGCCGAACTGTCGCGCGTCAAGGGCGAGCTTCTCCTGTTGCAGGGCGCGCCCGGAGCCGCGGAGGCAGTCGAGGAGCACTTGCGGCAGGCGCTTGACGGGGCTCGCCAGCAGGGCGCCCGAGCGGGATTCGCGTTCGTCCATCGCGGCCTGCCGAACCAGCGTGTGCGTCGCGTTCAGTCGTTTCCGCTCATTTCAAGCAATTAGAATGCTCTCGCGGATCGATGTGCGAGTTTCGGTCTGGCTCGGCTACTTCTGAGCAGGCGCTGAACTGAACTCTGGATTCGGCGGTAACCTCAGGCGCCACTCTCGATCAGCAGCGTCGGCGATCTCGATCAGCATGACGGCCACCCCGGACCACCCGCGGCCGGGAATGCCAGCGAGACGCGCAGCCAAGCCAGACCAAGGGCGATAACAAGGGCGACGAAGGGACCGATGCCGACGATCCCGTTCAAGGAAAACGGCGCTGCGACGCTTATAAGGACAAAGACTAAGAAGCCGACGACCAGACCGAGCGAAAGCAGCAGCCAGAGCTTCACCCCGGTCCAAACATACGCTCCCCATCCCGGCGGAAAAAACCGCTCGGCCGTCGTCTCGCCGCGCAGAATGAAGCGGTGCCAGCGAACTATGAATACCGCCCAGGCGGCCGTGTCGATCAGTGCTGTCGGGATCCGGACGGACCAGCGGTCGTCGCCAAGCAGCGAACCGAGAATTTGCGCGGCTGCGACGATCACGAAGGGCAGCCAGGCAAGAACGAGCGCGAGGTGGGCATTGTCCAGCACGGCAGTGAAGGCAAAACGCACTGAGGCGGCGATGTTGATTTTTGGCCAAGAGGGCGACGCCGCGGCGGTCATTTGTGGCGCCGCGCGCGGCTCGCAATGACAGCCGACTCTAGGAGGCGCGCCGTTCCACCTGTGCGTCGGTTGGATAAAGCCCGCGATAGATGTCGGAGAGGAGCGACGCAACCACCGCGACGCCGGCGAACGACACCGCCAGCCCGACGATCTGGAACACGATCCACAGTATGTCCGGCAACGCGCCGCCGATTGCGGTGACGATGAAGTGGACGATTGCAAACGGCAGATAACAGACCAGCAGGCAGGCGAACAGCCGCCAGAAATTGCCGGCGATCCGGTCCCAGGCCTCCTGCAGCGCAATCGGCCGCTCGATAGCCGCGGCCGGGAAGGCCAACGACAGGCGAGTCGCTCCGAGGCCCAACGCGATGTAGCCGACAATTGCGATCGTACCGGTCAGCAGAATCGGCGGGATCATCGTGACGACCATCAGGATGAGTATGCCTACAAACGCCGCAACCCCGATTTTGACCGCTGTCAAGAAGAAGGGGACCCAGCCCGGCGGGAGCAAGCTCTGGCTCGTCGTCTCGCCGAGCAGGATGAAGCGATGCCAGCGCACAATGAATGCGGTGCCGAACACCGCGAACCCGCCGGCGCGGACCAGCAGCGCCAGGATCATGCCGAACCAGCCGCCGCCGCCCACCAGCCAGGCAACGATCTCGAGGCCGGCCAGGATAGCGAAAGGAACCAGCGCGAGATTGATCGCCAGCTGCGCGTTATCGAGGACCGTCGTATAGGCGGCGCGCAGCGATTCCGGGACGTCGATTTTCTGCTCCGATGGCGAAGCCGCGTAACTCATCCCTGCCCCCTGATTTATAAAGAATCCCTCGAACCCCGTCGAACCGGCTTACCCCGATTCCCGAGGCCGGGGCAACACTTCGTTCGGGCACGCCAGAAGTTCGCGAATTGCGCTAGAGATCATGCCTCGTGCTATCGTTTTGCGCGCTCCATCCCTGTGGAATCGAACTAACAGAGATTCGTCAGATGACCAGCAGAACCTTACCGCGCCTTCACCTCGCCATCGTGCTGATTGCCGTCGCCCTGCTCGGCTGCGGCGACAAGGAGGCGGCGCAGCGCAAGGCGTTCATCGAATTCCTGCAGACCCGGATCGTCGCCAAACCGGGCATCCATGTGCCGAAGCTGACCGCCGACGAAACCGCCGCCTTTGGCGATTACGCCAAGCACTACGCGGTCATCGCCGATTTCAACAGCGCGCTCGACCAACAGGTGTCAAAGCCGCTGCACCAGGCGGTGGAAGCCGGTGCGCCGCGCTCGCTCGAAGACGCGGTGGGACGGCGCAAGGACATCGCCACGATGCTCGGCGGGATGACGGCGATCAACGCCGCGCTCGACC
>Ga0070707_100007290_pt1 | contig 10269 bp, 10 predicted proteins | sample KBSK5502metaG_FD_65468 | JGI IMG/M metagenome (GOLD analysis project Ga0070707, IMG submission 65468) | Corn, switchgrass and miscanthus rhizosphere microbial communities from Kellogg Biological Station, Michigan, USA - KBS K5-50-2 metaG | ecosystem: Host-associated > Plants > Roots >... | reverse complement strand
TCACACCGGGCGGGAGGTGCTCGTGCAGATCACCGGCGACGCCACGTTCGACCTGGTACGCGACGCGGTCGCGCGGCTCGGGCTGCCGCTCACGAGGATGGAGCAGCGCAGGCACCGGGTCGAGGAGCTTTTCCGAGACCATGCGGGGCTGGCCGGGGCGACTGGGTTCGACGGGTCGGACGGGCCGGCTGGGCTGGACAGGCTGGCCGGGCTGACGGGAGCCGCCGGGCTGACGGGAGCCGCCGGAGTGACCGGAGACTCAGAACGGACGGGAACAGCCGATGGCCACTGAAGACACCGCGGGCGCGGGCCTGGTCGCACGGGGCGCGGGCGTCATCCACGACATCGGTTATCAGACCTACGACGGGCCCAGGTTCGGCCGCGGGAAGATCGCCATCGCGTTGTGCTGGCACAGCTTCCGGTCGGCGTTCGGCTTCGGCCGCGGCGCGAAGGCCAAGATCGTGCCGGTGCTCACTTTCGTGATCATGTGCGCTCCTGCGGTGATCAATGCCGTGGTCATGGCGCTGGGTCAGTCGCATACCCGGGTGGTCAACTATGACACCTATGTCGGGACGCTGCGGGTGCTCGTGCTGCTTGTGTTCATTGCCGCGCAGGCGCCCGAACTGGTCTCGCGTGACCTGCGAAGCCGGGTGCTGCCGCTCTACTTCGCCAGGCCGATCCGCCGGCCGGACTACCCGGCGGCCAAGTACGCCGCGTTCGTGCTCGCCTGCCTGGCGATGATCGACATCCCCGTGCTGCTCCTTTACGTCGGCACGATCTTGCAGAGCCACGGCGGAGCTTCGATCTGGTCGCAGACCAGGGCAGTGATCCCCGGCCTGCTGGTCGGGCTGATGTGGGCCGTGGTCCTGGCCGCGGTCGGGCTCGCGCTTGCCTGCGTCAGCGGCCGCAGGGCATTCTCGGCCGGCGCAGTCGCGATATTCCTGTTCATGACCTGGACCCTGACCACCGTGCTGACCAAGATCTCAGCGGCGACCGGCTCGCCGGGCCCTGGCGGCCCTGGCGTTGTCGTGGGAGCGCATGCGCCGGCGGCCCAGGTGTCGGCGGCGGCCCACCTGTTCGGACTGATCAGCCCGTTCACGGTGGTTGACGGCGTGCGACAGTGGCTAGGCGGGACCAGCCCGGGGATCGTCGCCGACCCAGGGCGTTACGGCTTGGCCTACGGCGGCATGCTGCTGCTATTCCTGGCGGTCAGCTTGGCTGCGCTGGTGCGCCGGTACTCGAGCGTGAGCGTCGCATGAACGCCATCGAGCTGCGCAACGTCTCACGCTGGTACGGCAACGTCGTCGCCGTCAATGACGTGACGATGACCATCGGGCCGGGGATCACCGGGCTGCTCGGCCCGAACGGCGCGGGAAAGACGACGCTGCTGAACCTGATGGCCGGGTTCCTGGCTCCCTCGCGCGGCGAGCTGACCGTCGCCGGCCAGCCGAGCTGGCGCAATCCAGCGGTGTTCAGCACCCTCGGCCTGGTGCCGGAGCGTGACTCGGTATACGCGTTCCTGACGGGGTTCGATTTCGTCAAGTCGACGGCGAAGCTGCACCGGCTGCCTGATCCAGACGCTGCCGCGAGGCGAGCGATCGGTATCGTCGAGATGGCCGAGGCGCAGGACCGTCGGATCGCGACCTACTCCAAGGGCATGCGGCAGCGGATCAAGGTCGCGGCGGCGCTCGTGCACGATCCCGAAGTGCTGCTGCTCGACGAGCCATTCAATGGCATGGATCCGCGTCAGCGGCTGCAGATGATGGACCTGCTCGAGGAGATGGCGCAGCGCGGCAGGACCATCCTGTTCAGCTCGCACATCCTCGAGGAAGTCGAGCGGATGTCCGGCACGATCCAGGTCATCGTCGGCGGTCGCTTGGCTGCTTCCGGCGATTTCTGGGCTATCCGGCGGCTGATGACGAGCAGGCCGCATGTGTTCGTGGTCAGGACATCGGCGGACCGCGCCCTAGGCGCGGCGCTGATCGGCCGCCCTGCCGTGACCGGGGTGGAATTGACGCCGCGCGGGCTGCAGGTCAGGACATCGGACTTCGGCGCCTTCTCCAGGGAACTCGCCGGGCTCTGCCGCGACGGCGACATCAGGCTCCGCGAGGTGCTGCCGTCTGATGAGTCGTTGGAAAGCGTCTTCTCGTATCTGGTGACGGCGTGAGGAGTCAACAGTGAGTTTGGTGTCCGGTCTGTTCAACCCCGTCGTGCTGCGGATTACGATGCGCGCGACGCTCGGCCGTAAGCGGGCGCTGGTCTTCATGCTGGTGCCGCTGGTGCTGATCCTGATCACCGTGGCGCTGAAGGTGGTGGCCAAGAGCCCGGTCTGGCCGGCCGAATTCCTCGGCGTCTTCGGCTTTTCCGTGGTGCTGCCGCTGACCGCGCTCATCATTGGCACCAGCGTGCTCGGCGCTGAGATCGATGACGGCAGCATCATTCACCTGCTCGCGACTCCCGTTAACCGGCTCAGCGTCGTCATCTCCAAGTTCATCGCCGCCATGCTGCTGACGATCATGCTCGGGGCGATACCTGAGTTCCTTGCCGCGGCCATCGCGAAGGGCTTCGGTGACAAGCTCACGATCGGGCTGCTAACCGGCGCGCTGATCGCCTCCGTGGCCTACAACGCGCTGTTCGTTATGCTCTCGGTCCTGACCACGCGGGCGATCGCTGTCGGGCTGCTCTACCTGCTGGTCTGGGAAGGGCTGCTCGGCAATCTGATCGGCGGGGTCCGGGTGCTGTCGATCGGTCAGTACTCGGTCAGCGTGGCCAACTCCATCGCGAAGACGTCGGCCCTCAACGCTCACCTGACGTCGCAGACGGCGATCATCATGGCGATCGCGGTGACGGTCGTGACCCTGGCCGTAGCCGGGCGGCGGCTATCGGCGTTCGCGCTCAAGGGCGACGCGGTGTAGGCAGGTCTGGGCCGGTCTAGGCCCGGTCTGGGCCGGTCTCGGCCCGATTCCGTCAGCCGGGCGTCTCCGGTCCCGGAACGAAACTCGGCCCGTGACCCGGGATGATCACCGAGGCGATGCTGAGGATCCGCGCCCGGCTCCGGCTCAGGACCTGCTGATCAGGACTGAAAGGGTCGTCCGCCGGACCCTCGGGGCCCCACCAGGCATGCGTGCAGACGAACACGCCATTCGGGGTCGATGCCACGGTGCTGATGTCCTGGTCGGTGTGACCGGGCGTGGCTATGAGCCGGATCGAGCGGCTGAGTTCGGCGCCTTCCGCATCGCGAGAGATCCATAGGTCGCCGTCATAGACCGCCCAGAAGTCATGGATCCTGGCTGCGGGGAACAGGGCTGCGTTGACCGTGTGATCCGGATGGTGGTGGCTGAACACGACGTCAGTCACCGATCCGGGGTCGAGGCCGCGCGCGGCGAGAGCGGCGAGCAGTCCGGATCTGGAGGAAACCATGCCAGGATCCACGACGACGGCGACGTCTTCGTCAACGATCAGCGTGACTGTACTGCCGACCCGGTCACCGCCCGCTTCCTCGCGGGCGTATCCGTCCTGCAGGACATGTACCCGCGCCGTTCCGGTGGGCGGGGTCTTGGCGCCGTCCTCCGCACCGGGAACTGACTGGGCTTGCTGGTCTGGCATGAGCCGAGACACTACCTTGTCGGCCAAGACGGCGCGGCGACGGTCTGGCGCACGACCAGGCGGCCTAGAAACCGCCGCTCAGGCGGCCTCACCGGCTCGCCTGCCTGCCACTCTGGATCCGTTGCAATCCACAAATCCGTCCAAAATTCCCCTGATCACGACTGGACCGGATCCAATGCACGGTCTGCCGCAGAAACCCGGGCAAGTTAGTATGGTATGCCGCGATTGGGGGAGTCGCGATAGTGCGGCGGCCGCCTTAGCTCGCGGCTGTGGCCCGGTGCTTCTGCTTCAGCGCCTTCTTGTAGGACCTGACGGCAATCAGCGAGGCGTCATCGCTGATGTCGGCGACCGAGTAGTGCGACCCAGCCTCGCCGAAGTGGCCGGCGGCCGCACGCCAGCCTTCTGGCTGGATGCCGAGCTGCTTGCCGAGCAGGGCGATGGTGATCTGGGCCTTGTAGGCGCCGAAGCCAGGCAGCTCTGCCAGGCGGCGCCCCAGTTCCGCGCCGTCTCGCGCGGTGGCCCAGAGCGCGCTTGCATCGCCGTCATAGCGGTCGGCGACGATCCTCGCCAGTTCCTGTGCCCGCACCGCCATGGCCCTCGGGAACCTGTGCAGCGCCGGGCGCTCAGCGAAGACGGCGGCGAGCGCATCGGGATCGAAATCGGCCAGCTCCTGCGCGGTCGGCTCGTGGCCGAGCCGCAGCGCGAGCTGATAGGGGGAGTTGAACGCCTTCTCGAACGGGACCTGCTGGTCGAGCATCATCGCCAGCAACAGCGCGAACCCGTCACGGGCCAGCAGCTCATTGGCCTGCGGCTCGATCGGCAGCGACAGTGTCATGTCTTTCCTCCAGGATGTCGTCCTCATCATCTCGCACCCGACATGGCCGCAGCACTCTGGCGGGGAGCTACCTTGGTCGTGAAGGAAATGATCGCGCGGGTCGGTCACGACAGGGCGGGATGCCGTCATCCCGTGTCGAAGGGAAGGCCGGATATGACCCCTCACATGAAGATCGGCATCGCCGGTGTCGCCATCGGCCTCATTCTCCTCATCATCAACCCTTGGCTCGCGCTCGCCGTGATCGCATTGGCGATCGCGATCCCCGGTGTCGCGTACGCGATGCTCGACTCGAACCAGAAGGCCAGGCTGCGCCAGATCCGCAGCCGGAGGCAGATCGGCCGTTAGCGCCTGCGGCTGCCGCTAGCCGAGCTGACCGGGGTACAGCAGCGCGAGCTCGCGCGGATAGGCAGCGATAAGCCGGAGCTCGTCGTCAGTCAGCGGCTTGCCCGTCGCCGATCCGCAGAGCTGGACGAGCTGGAAGATCAGGTCTTCCTGGTCCGCCGTGTCGATTCCGAGCCCATCCATCACGTGCCGGAACCCGGCCGTGCCGCCGTACTCGCCGGTCAGGACGACCCGCCCTGGGCGGGCATGCCAGTCGTGCGGGAATGGCCCGAGGGTGTCATCGTCGTACAGCTCGTAGTTGTGCCTGTCCTTCAGAGCGCCGTCGGCGTGGATGCCTGACTCGTGGGCGAAGGCGTTGCGGCCCGTGCCCGGCTGGTTCTGCGGCAACGGCTGGCCCAAGGCGTAGCTCGCCCACAGGGCGAACCTCCGCGCCCACGTCATGTCGAGCCTGTCGCCGATCTCGGCCCGGTCGGCGATGCCGAATCCGTGTTGGAAAGCCAGTATGACCGAGAGCAGATCGGCGTTGCCTGAGCGCTCGCCGATGCCGTTCACGCAGGTGTTGACCCAGGCATCCTGTCCGGCGTCGAGATCGCCGAGCGCGCCTGAGACCGAGTTCGCCACCGCCATGCCAAGGTCGTTATGGCAGTGTGTCTCTACCGGCATGGCCGTGGCGGACGCTAGCTTGGCGAACCGCTCCCTGATCCGGTGCGGGGAGTCCCCGCCGATCGTGTCGCAGTAGCGGACCCGGTCGGCGCCGGCCTCCTGGGCAGCGAGCGCGAACTCGGTCAGGAAACCGTCGTCGGTCCGCGAGCCATCCTCGGCGTTTACGCCGATCGTTTGCGCGCCGCCGTCCCTGGCCGCGGCAACCGCCGCGCTCATCTCGCCGATGATCGCGGTGCGGTCCAGTCGGCCGCGGAACTTGTGAGTGATCATCTGGTCCGAGGTGGAGATCGAGAGGTTGTAGTGGCTCAAGCCAAGCGGGACTGCCTGGTCGACGTCGGCGGTCACCGCGCGGCACCACCCGGACAGCCGCAGGTCGCCGAAGGCTCCGGCCTGGGCGAGCGCCACGTTGGCCCGGACATACGGCTTTTCGTGGAAGAGGAAGGGAAACCCGATCTCCGATTGCGCGACGCCCAACTTGGCCAGGTAGAAGTTGACCATCGTCTTGCCGAACTTGGACAAGCCGGTGCGGGCTGTCTGGACGCCGTCGCGGTTGGTGACATCCAGGAAATGGATCTGTGCCATGCACGCCTCCGTCGCCGGATGCAGCCGTCAGCTTGATTATCGGCTGCTAGTCTACTAATTCGTCAATATTGATTAAAATCAATCTGGGCGGACTTGCTCGGAGGGCGGAGCGACTCCTCGCCAGGCGGAGCGACTCCTCGCCAGGCGGAGCGACTCCTCGCCAGGTGGAGTGGCTCGCCAGGTGGGCCAGGCCGCCAGGTGGGCCAGGCCGCCGGGCGGAGCAGGCCGCGGGGCGGAGCAGGCCGCGGGGCGGAGCAGGCCGCGGGGTCGAACTCAGGGCCGTGACAGGCGAGGTGCGGATGACGACCGAGTGGATTTCCGCAGCTGAGGCGGCGCAACGTCTTAGCGTCAAGCAGGCCAGCCTGTACTCCTACGTCAGCCGCGGCGTGCTCACCAGGCGCAGGGCCAAGGGCACCAGGACCAGCCTGTTCAGCGCCAGCGAAGTCGAGGGACTGGCCCGGCGCGGCCGGCCGCGCCGGGCCCCAGGCGCCGCCGAGCTCGTCATTGAGACCCAGGTGACCGAGATCACCGGCGATCAGCTGCGGTACCGCGGGCACGATGTCATCGGCCTTGCCCGCGAGCGCAGCTTCGAGCAAGTCGCCGGCCTGCTATGGACCGGATCCCTCAGCGAGTCAGGCGGGCCGTCGGCCTGGCAGGCGACCGAGGCGGCCATCGCCGCCGGCAGCGCCTCGCAGGCCGCGCTCCCGGCGGGAACCTTGCCGCTTGAGCGCCTGCAGGTGATCGTGCCCGCCCTGGCGGCGGCCGATCCGCTGCGGCTGCACCTTGACCCGCCTGCCGTCATCGCCGCAGGGCGCACTCTGATCGCGGGAATGGCGGACTGCCTGCCGGACGCCGGGTCAGGCGGAGCCGACCGCCTGCCGCAGGCCGGCTCGATCGCGGAGCGGCTGGTGCCCCGGCTGTGTCCTGCTGATCCCGCCCCTAGCCTGGTCCGCGCGTTGGGCGCGGCCCTTGTCCTGCTCGCTGATCACGAGCTCGCCGCGTCGACCCTCGCAGCCCGGGTGGCAGCATCGGTCCGCGCTGACCCCTACGCGGTCGTTGCGACCGGGCTTGGCGCAGTCGGCGGCCCACTGCATGGCGGTGCCTCGTTTGGCGCGGAGGTGATGCTGCGCTCAGCCAACCGGGCGGCTGACGCGCCCAGGGCAGTGGGCGATCTGCTGCGACGCGGGGAGCGGATCCCGGGCTTCGGTCACTACGTGTACCGGGAGTCTGACCCGAGGGCGGTTCTGCTGATGGAACTGCTGCGGGAGGCCGCGCCGCGATCGGACCGGCTCGAGGTTGCTGATGCCGTCATGGCGGAGGCGCGGCGGCGCGCGCTTCCCGCGCCCAACATCGACTTCGCGCTGGCGGCGCTCGCTGCCGTGGCTGACATGATCCCCGGGGCCGGGCAGGCAGTGTTCGCGGTCGCGCGCACGGCCGGCTGGCTCGCCCACGCGATCGAAGAGTACGCGCGCGGTACGCCGATCCGGCCGCGTGGTATCTACACCGGGTTGCTGAGTGCCCCGGAGCCGCCATGACGCCTCTATAGTCTGGTTGCGGCCGTGTGAAGGGAGAGCGAACGAGTGATTGAGATCGCCCCCATCGAAACGCCGTCGCTTGGCGACCGCAGTTACCTCGCGACCGACGGTGCGGAGGCGATCGTGATCGACCCGCAGCGCGATATCGACCGCATGCTGGCGGCAGCGGAGAGTCGCGGGGTGCGGATCACCCACGTGTTCGAGACCCACATCCATAACGACTACGTCACCGGCGGGCTGGCCTTGGCTCGCGCCGTCGGCGCCGCCTACCACGTGAGCGGCGGCGATCAGGTCGGATTCGAGCGCATCCGGGTGGCCGACGGCGATCAGATTGGTGCGGGCCAGATGCGCGTCCATGTCATCGGCACGCCCGGTCACACGTTCAACCACCTGTCCTACGCCGTCGAGCACGCGGGCCGGATGGTCGCGGCATTCACCGGGGGCTCGCTGCTGAACGGGTCCACCGGCCGGACCGACCTGCTGGGCCATGAGCACACGCTCGAGCTCGCCAGGGCGCAGCACAGCTCGGCGCGCAAGCTCGCTTCGCAGCTCCCCTTGGACGCGCTGGTCTGCCCGACGCACGGCTTCGGCAGCTTCTGCTCGGCGACCCCGACGTCAGGTGCCGCCTCGACCATCAGCATGGAGATGATGGTCAATCCGGCGCTCACCCTGGCCGAGGCCGACTACGTCGAGTCCACTCTGGCCGCCCTCGACGTCTACCCCGCTTACTACGCGCACATGGCCCCGGCGAACGCCGCGGGTCCGCTGGCGCCCGATCTGTCGCCGCCGCGGCAGGCCGACAGCACGGATCTGCGGCGCCGGATCGACGCCGGGGAGTGGGTCGTGGACCTGCGCTCGCGCCGGGCCTTCGCCGCCGGGCACGTGCGCGGCACCATACCGTTCGAGCTCGGCGACAACTTGACCACCTATCTCGGCTGGCTAATCCCCTGGGGGACGCCGCTGACCCTACTCGGCCAGAGCCGGGCGGAGGTTGCGGCAGCGCAGCGCGACCTGGCCAGGATTGGCATCGACCACCTGCAGGCGGCAGCCGCCGGCGGGCCCGACGCATGGTCGGGCGGCGAGGAGCTTTCCCGCTATCCGGTCACCGACTTCGCCGGCTATGCGCGGGCACGCGAGCACCGCGAGTTCATCCTGCTTGATGTCCGCAGACGGTCGGAGTGGGAAGGAGCCAGGATCGCCGGAGCCTTGCACATCCCGCTGCACGAGCTGCCCGGGCGGGTCGCCGAGATCGCTGCGGGCGAGATCTGGGTGCACTGCCAGGGCGGCTACCGATCGTCGGTAGCGGCCGGCCTGCTCGATGCCGCTGGGCGCGACGTCGTGCTCATCGACGACGACTTCAGCTCGGCCGAGGAGGCTGGCCTGGCGAGTCCCGGCGCCGTATTTTCCTCGTGGTACCACGACTCAGGGAGCTGAGATGCCTGTCCGCCGTTTGAACCACGCTGTCCTCTACGTCCGCGACCTGGGCGCCTCGGTCGAGTTCTACCGCGACGCGTTCGGCTTCGAGGTGCGCACCGAGGTGCCGGGCAGAGCCGCGTTCATGCGGGCCCCGGGGAGCGCCAACGATCACGACCTTGGTCTGTTCGCTGTTCCCGCCGGCGTGCCGCCTGCGGGGCGTTACCTGGGGCTGTATCACCTGGCGTGGGAGGTGGGCACGCTGGCCGAGCTCGCCGAGATCCGCGCCAAGCTGGCAGCTCGCGGCGCGCTGGTAGGCGCCAGCGACCACCGTGTCTCCAAATCGCTGTACGCGAAGGACCCGAGCGGCATTGAGTTCGAGGTCATGTGGCGGGTGCCGGCCGAGGCCTGGGAGCACGAGATGGCCCAGGGGGACATGATCGCCCCGCTCGACCTGGAAGCCGAGATCGTGCGCTGGGGCGACCAGGTGACGGGAGCTGCGGCCGGCTCGGTCACCTGAACCCTGCGGACTCAGCCCGGCGACCGCGAGCCTGGCGGACTTCAGCCCGGCGAGTGCTTCCCGGCCGCACGCAGCCGGGAAGCCGCGTCTGGCGGATCGACCGGGTCGAAGAACACGCCCGCGCCGAATTCTGCCGCCGCAAGATGGCGGATGGTGCCGCGGTCGCGCAGCACGGGAGCTAGGTGCAGATGCAGGTGCGCGGCCGGCCAGTCCCCGCCGTCGGCCGGTCGCTGGTGGATCCACAACATATAAGGGTCGGCTTGCCCGAGCACGAGTTCCAGCCTCCGCAGGCACTCGACGAGTATCGCGCTCAGTTCAGCGCGCAGCGACGGCCCGGCTGCTGGCAGATCGGCGACATGGCGATGCGGCGAGAGCAGCATCTCATAGGGCCACGAGGGCGCCCAAGGCACGCGGGCGAGCCAGTCCCCGCGCCTGGTGACTGTCAGCTCGGCATCGGGCATGCCGCACAGCTCGCAGCCCGCGCGGCTGAGCTCGGCCTGGGGGACGGGGGGAACGGCGCTGAAGGCGAGGATCTGGCTGTGCGGATGGTCGATGGTCGCGCCGATCGCCCGCCCGTTGTTCTCGAAGACGAAGACGTATCCGACATCGTCCCTGGCGCCCAGATCGGCGGTGCGCTCGGACCATAGCTCGATGACCCGGGCAGTGCCCTCGTTGCCCAGGGAAACAAACGAGGCGGTGTGGTTTGGAGTGTGCAGGACGACCTCGTGCCGTCCGGCAGGCAGTGCGGGCCAGCGGTTGGTTATGCACCGCAC
>Ga0070707_100007289_pt1 | contig 10270 bp, 8 predicted proteins | sample KBSK5502metaG_FD_65468 | JGI IMG/M metagenome (GOLD analysis project Ga0070707, IMG submission 65468) | Corn, switchgrass and miscanthus rhizosphere microbial communities from Kellogg Biological Station, Michigan, USA - KBS K5-50-2 metaG | ecosystem: Host-associated > Plants > Roots >... | reverse complement strand
TTCTCGAATGCGCGCACGTCGTCGGCGGTCAAGCGGTAGTCGGCGTCGGACTCGGCCTTCTTCGAAACGTCGATCACGATGGCCGGTGCGATCAGCTGCCGCAGCGGCACCTGGTCAACGGTCCGGCCGGTCTTCGAAAAATGGATCGGAGCATCCAGGTGCGTGCCGCCGTGCTCGGGAGTGCAGAAGGAAAAGGAAGAATAGAAATAGCCTGCTGGCGTGTCACCGTAGGCGAGCTTCTCGAGCTTGAATGCGGAAGGGGAGGTGGGCCAGTAGATCGTCTTCTCGTCGAAGGCGTGGGAGAGGTCGATGATCTTGGCTGTGGCGAGGTTGGGGGAGGATCGATCCACCGCGCGAGTGGCGAGAGGAACGGTGAGAACCAACGCGAGGAACGCTCTATCTCGAATCGTTCTCTTCATGGAAGTCTCCCTTCTGTCAAAAGACAATCGCGGAGCGACCTGCTCCACCCCGGTCCGCGGCGCGCGTAGTCTCCCGAAGTAATCGAGGGAGGAGGCGCGCGCCGCGGGAGCGCAGCGCGAAGCGAGGGACCAGGCAAGCGATCGAGCCCCTTTGGGCGAGTCGCTCGCCGGTGCGCCCGCGGGCGCAGGTCTCTCGCGTAGCGCGTAGCGACGGTCACTCCTCCGGCGGGCCAGCGGCGCGGGCGACCTGCTCGGGCTTGACGGAGCCGGCGTTGAACTTCTTCGCCGACGTGATCATCTTCTCCAGCGTCGCGTCGAAGGAAGGCTTCTCCCCCTTATGGAAGCGGAGCGGATTGATCCGAGCGACGACGAAGGCGCGCAGGTACGGGCTTTCGAAGCCCTTCTCTTTCAAGGCCGCCATCGCCTTGGAAACCGCGTCTTCCAGCTCGGTGACCCGGGCGGCACGCGATTCCCGCATCGCGAGGGCCTTGCCGAGCGGTTCGGAGGAGAACTCGTCGACGCGCTTTAGGATGGGATGGTACGCGCCTCCCGGGAAGCGGCCGTTCTTCTCGTAGCACACGCCGAGCGTCAGGAATGCGGCCTCTTCGAACTCCAGGGCATAGTCCCTCTCGGCGCGTTTGTCGAGAGAACCCAGATCGCGCGCCATGCGGATGACCTCGAGCGATTTCTCGCGGAGGTTGTGCGCCTTCTCGGTGTTCAGCGCGAGGATCTTGTATGCGACCTCGGGCTCCGGCACCACCAGCGCCACGATCGACTTCGCCCCGAGCCGCTTCATCGCCGAGAGGCGGTGGTGTCCGTTGGGCGTCCAGTAAATGCCGCTTTCGCTGCGGACCGCGATGATCGGGTCGAGGAAGCGTCCCAGCGTGTCGATCACGCCCCCCAGCCGCTTGACGTGCGCATCGGAGAGGTCGCGCTGAAAGGGAGTCGGTTCGACTTTGTCGATCGGAAGGGCGACGAGCATCTGCCAGTGCCCTCCGAGCGGATCGCGGAAGCGGGCGAGCACGGATCCGCCGTCCCCCTCGATGTGGCGCGCGAGATCCTCAACGGGAGAAGGCGCCGAGCCGGCGCCGACCTCCCCGGCCGGGAGCCCGCGCGATCCCTTCTCGGCGGCCTTTCTCCTTTTGCGCGGCGGCACGGTCATGGCTTCTAGCACAATCAGAGGACTCCGTCTCATAGAAACGGTTTGAAACCGGGATGGGCGCCACGCTGGACGGCAGAAGCAACTGCGCCGGCGCAGCGGATCGACGCTCCGCCCTCCCGTCTCGAAGACCGCCGCGTCCCGGCGAGGGGGAGACGCGCGCGCGAACCCTCAAACCTCGGGCGTGGCCGGCGACTCCGGCTCCGATCCGGCAGAGGCGGTGCCCTGTTCCACGGGCTCCGCCGCGGCCTGCGAGGCGCGTGGCGCGAGAAAGAGAGCGGCGAGCGGAGGAAGCGTCAGCGCAAGCGACCAGGGCCGGCCGTGCGAACCGACGGACTCCGCCTCGACGCCTCCGAGGTTTCCCAGACCGCTCCCGCCGTAATCGGTCGCGTCGCTGTTGGCGAGCTCTTCCCAGAAGCTGCCCGCCGGGACGCCCACCCGGTAACCGTGGCGGGGAACCGGCGTGAAGTTGAAGACCGCGAGGACCACCTCTTCCGGAGCGTGCCCGTGCCGCAGGAAGCTCGCGACGCTGTGGTCCGAGTCGTTGGCGTCGATCCATTGGAAGCCGCGCGGGTCGCAGTCGTGCTCGTGAAGAGCCGGGCGCTCGCGGTAGAGGCGGTTGATGTCTTCGACCCACTTCTGGACTCCCCGGTGGCGCGGATCGGCGAGCAGATCCCAGTCGAGCGCGCGATCGTGCGACCACTCGCGCCACTGTCCCAGCTCTCCTCCCATGAAGAGCAGCTTCTTTCCCGGCTGGGCGATCTGATAGGCGAGAAGGAGCCGCAAATTCGCCAGCTTTTGCCAGTCGTCTCCCGGCATCTTGCCCGCGAGCGAGCGCTTGCCATGGACGACCTCGTCGTGCGAAAGGGGAAGCAGGAAGTTCTCCGAGAAGGCGTAGAGCATTCGGAAGGTCAGCTTCTGATGCTCGTACTTGCGGTAGACAGGATCGGCAGCAAGGTACTGGAGCGTGTCGTTCATCCACCCCATGTCCCACTTCAGGCCGAAACCGAGACCGCCCAGATATGTCGGGCGCGATACCATCGGCCAGGCGGTCGACTCCTCGGCGATCATGACGACGTCGGGAAAGCGTCCATAGATCTCTTCGTTCAAGCGCCTCAGAAACGCGATCGCCTCCAAGTTCTCCCGGCCGCCGAAGCGGTTGGGGATCCAGTCTCCTTCGTTGCGGGAGTAGTCGAGCGCAAGCATGGACGCCACCGCATCGACTCGCAGACCGTCGGCGTGGTAGCGGTCGAGCCAGAAGTGAGCGGAAGAGAGCAAGAAGCTGCGAACCTCGTCGCGGCCGTAGTTGAAGATCAGAGAGAGCCAGTCCGGGTGAAAGCCCTGCCGCGGATCGGCATGCTCGAAGAGATGGGTTCCGTCGAAGTAGCCCAGACCGTGCTCGTCAGAGGGGAAGTGCGAGGGCACCCAGTCGAGCAGAACGCCGATGCCGTTCTGGTGCAAGACGTCGATGAAGTACATGAGGTCCTGCGGGGTGCCGTAACGGCTGGTGACCGCGAAGTACCCGGTCGTCTGATAGCCCCAGGAACCATAGAAAGGGTGTTCCATGACCGGCAACAGCTCGACGTGGGTGAAGCCCATCTGGTTCACATACTCGGCCAGAGGCTGCGCGAGCTCGCGGTAGGTGAGAAACCGATCCGCATCCCAGGGCCGCCGCCAGGAGCCCAGGTGTATTTCGTACGCGGAGATTGGAGCGGAAAGCGCATGACGAGGCGCGCGACTCGCCATCCAGGACGAGTCCTTCCACTCATAGGCGAGATCCCACACGATCGAGGCGGTCCGCGGCGAAACCTCGGCGCGAAAAGCAAAGGGATCCGTCTTGTCGGCCGCGTAGTCCCCGTGACGGGACACAATGTAGAACTTGTATTCGGCGCCGACCCCGACGCCGGGCGCAAAGCCTTCCCAGATGCCGGACTGGCGCTGCGACGCCAGCGGGAGCGCGTCTTTGCTCCAATCGTTGAAGTTCCCCATGACGGCGACACGCGCCGCGTTGGGCGCCCACACGGCGAAGCGGGTGCCGCTCTCGCCGTTCACGGCGGTCGGATGAGCCCCCAGCTTCTCGTAGAGGCGGAGGTGACTTCCCTCGGCAAAGAGATAGAGGTCGTCCTCCGTCAAGAGAGAGCCTTGGTTACCGCCGGCGGAGGGGGGCGGCGGGGGGCGGCGGAGCGAGCGGGGCGCTCGACCCCATTGGGGGACCGGCGGGGCCGGTTTCGGCGTTTTCGGCATGTCAGCATCTCCCGCGTCCGGGCGCGGTTCTCCGAAGGTTACTATTGATGCGCATGGAGGCTTCCCCCGAGGCAGGCTCGGCCTGGCCGATCTCCTTGGACGACGTGCTCGCGGCCCACGCCCGCATCCGGCCGCGCATCCAGCCCACGCCGTTACGCCGCTACGCTCCCCTCGACGAGGCGGTCGGGCAGGGGATCGCGGTCTGGGTCAAGCACGAGAACCACTGCCCGACCAACTCCTTCAAGGCCCGCAACGCGCTTTCGGCCATGGCGGCGCTCTCCGCCGAAGAGGGAAAGCGAGGCGTCGTTGCCGCCACACGCGGCAATCACGGCCTGGGTGTCGCTTGGGCCGGAAGTCTGCTCGGCATCGAGGCGACAATCTGCGTGCCGCGGGGAAACAACCCGGAGAAAAACGCAGGTATGCGCGGTTTCGGGGCAGCCCTCGTGGAGGAAGGCAAGGACTACGACGAGTCGCTTGAAGTGGCGCAGCGTCTGGTGCGTGAGCGCGGCCTGACGATGTTGCATTCGACCAACGACCCTCGGGTCATCGCGGGGGCGGCCACCTTGACGCTCGAGATGATCGAGGAGAAGCCGGACCTCGACGCGATCGTCGTCTCCGTAGGAGGAGGCTCCCAGGCCGTGGGGGCGATGACGGTCCTTCGCGAGGTCAAGCCGGGCACGCCCGTGTTCGCGGTCCAGGCGGAGAAGGCGAGCGCCCAACGGGACTCCTGGCGGGCGGGTCACTCCGTGAGCGGAGCTTCCGCCGATACGTTCGCGGACGGGCTGGCGACTCGCAGTGTTTACGCTCTGACTTTTCCGGCCTTACGCCAGGGACTCGCCGACTTCGTGACGGCGACGGAAGGGGAGATCGCGCAAGCCTTGCGGCTCCTGCTCGCGACGACGCACAACCTTGCGGAGGGGGCCGGCGCGGCCTCGCTGGCCGGCCTGCTCCAGCTTGCCCCGAGGCTGGCCGGCAAGAAAGTCGGGATTGTCCTCTCCGGAGGCAACATCGACACGGCGACACTGACGAAAGTTCTCCGTCGGGAGATTTCCTGAGCGGGCGCGCTCAGGGGTCAACTCCGGCCCGGCTTGGTCGTCAAATTGCATAGGAGAAGGGTGTCGAGAAACAAACGGAGGAAAGCATGATTCGAAAACCAGGTCTTTGGATCGCGGCCTTGGGTCTCGTGATCGGCATGCTTTGGTCAGAGCCATCGCGCGCCGGGGTGCGAGTCTACGTAAAGGTGCCGCCGCCCCCCGTCATCGTCGAGACAGCGCCCCCGCCCCCGTCGCCCCGGCACGTCTGGATCGGCGGCTATCACCGCTGGGACGGTCGCACGTACGTCTGGGTGCCGGGCCGCTACGAGGTTCCTCGGCGACACTACAAGGTCTGGGTGCCCGGTCACTGGGCTCAGCACCGTCGCGGCTGGTACTGGGTGGAAGGCCGCTGGCGCTGAGAAGCGCTGAAAGAGGAGCTCCATGAGAAAACTCGCAACGCTCAGCTTGATCGTCGCCGGGGTCGGATCCCTCGCGTTCCTGACCGCCTGCCCGCCGCCTCCGCCGCCAGGTGTCGTCTACGTACGCACACGGCCGCCGGCCGCTACCGTGGAGGTCATCGGCACGGCTCCCGGCCCGGAATTCGTGTGGATCCGCGGATATCACCGCTGGGAGGGGAACACCTACATCTGGGTCCCGGGCCGATGGGAACGCCGCCCTCGAGCGGGCGCCGTCTGGGTCGAGGGCCACTGGAGACATCACCGCAACGGCTGGTACTGGGTCGAAGGGCATTGGCGCTGACGTCAGCGCTGGATCAGCACTTGCTCAGGGGCGGCACGGCCGCCTCTTTGATTTTTCGTCAAGCCAGAGTGACGATCACGAGCGTGCGGTCATCGTCGGCGGGAGCCCCGGCCGTGTGGGCCGCGACCGCCGCCAGGATCGCGTCGCGGAGAGCCTCCGCGTCGGAAGACGACCCGGCGCGAAGCAACGCCTCGAGCCGCTCGAACCCGTACGGCTCTCCGGCGGGGTCAGCGGCTTCGACGAGCCCGTCGGTCAGGAGGACGACGCGGTCCCCGGCGTGGAGCTCATAGGTCGCCGTCGGGAACTCGGTGCGTGGAGATGTCCCGAGGGGAAAGGAGGGGAGCGACAGGCTCGCCACCGTCCCGTTCGAGATTCGGTAAGGAGCGAGTTGGCCTGCGTTGGTCAGTTCGACGCGGCGCGTCGACGCCTCGCACACGAGCAACGCCAGGGTCATGTAGTTGCGGCTGTCGGTCGACCGGTGAATGAGGTCGTTCAACCTTGCGAAAAGCGCCGAGCCCGAGAGACCCGACTCGATCTGCGTCGTCAACGCGGCCTTGGCCATCGCGGCGAGCAGGCCCGTCGGTAGCCCGTGCCCCGAGACGTCGCCGACCGCGACGGCGGTTCGCTCGTCCGGCATCGCGAAATAGTCGTAGTAGTCGCCGCCGATCTCCGCGACGGGTTGGAAATGAGCGAGAATTCTCAGGCCGGGAAGCTCAGCCTCGGGCGGCGGCAACAGTTTTTGCTGGATGGTCCGAGCGATGGCGATCTCGCCCTCGAGCCGCTGCTTTTCGGCGGTCTGAACGAGGAGACGCTCGATCGACTCGGCCATGCCGTCGAAGGATCGCGCGAGATCGCCGATCTGGTCGCGCGCCTTGGACTGGACGCGGACGGAGAAGTCTCCGCGAGCGATCGCCTGCGCCGCGCGGGTCAAGCGGTTGACGCTCCTGGCGATCGTACCGACGAGGTAGAACGCGATCCCAAGAGCCACGAGGTAGACGAGCAGGAGAGCCACTCCGATCCCGAGCACGATCCCCCAGAAAACTCGCCCGACGTCGGGGACTCCCTGCGCGAAGATTTGATCGAAGAGAACGCGGGGCGACGTGCGGGCCAGAAGGGCGACAACGCGATCGGGGTCGCCGCCCGCGGCAACGGCGATCGGTTTCTCCAGGTAAACGCCGAAGAGCCACTCTCCCTCCCAGAGACCGCTCCCGCCCGTCGGGCGGTTTTTCGGGCGGACGGCGGCTGCCCACTCGTTCTTCTTCCTTTTCCGGAGTCGGGCCTCCGAGTCCGGCCGATCTTCGAGGTCTATCGCCACGCCGGGCCGCCCGCGGCCGAACCCCTGACGCACTTCGTAGCCGGTGCGGTCGGCCAATTCCTGAAGGGGGCGGCCCGAGGGGTCGGAGAACCAGACGAGCTTGATTCGACCGGGATCTGAGCCAAAGGTCGGGACCGCGAACCAGACGGCTCTGTCTTTGACCAGCGGCCGGGGCGCGTCGAGGCTCGAGGCCCAGGGCACGGCCGTGCCCGGCGAAAGCCAGTCGATGTCGGAGGATTCGATCTTCCCGTCCTGGACTCGGAAGCTCGGCGTCGCGGGGGCGCTTGCCGCGTGCTCGATGACGACATCCGCCTCCCGGCGGACGCGGGTTCCCAGGAGCTGGCTGGCGAGCACGTAGGACACCGCGAAGAGAAGCGCGGCCAGGAGTGGGATCGGCACGACCCCGATCAGGAAGTAGGAGAAAGCCAGCCGCAGAGCGATGCGGCGGACGATGAGTCGAAAGAGGCGGGCGATCCCCATCGCCAGAAGCACGAGGCCGGAAAAGATCGCGCTGGTGACCGCGAGGACCCCGACGCAGCCTAGCCGTTTGCTCGTCGCCCCGATCACGCAGGCCACGACCGCCGAGACCGTGAGGTTGACGAGCCAAGCCTTCGTCGATTTCTTGAGCGCCACGCGGGGGTATTCTAGAATCGACGTCGAACGTGACGTTTTTCCGCCAGGCCGCGCTTCTTCTGCCGTCGGCTTTTCTCCTGGGAGTCCTCCTCTTCCTTTTAACGCACGGCCATCAGGACCCCGGCTTCGGCGCCTATCCCTTCTTCGAGCTGTGGGCGGGAGGGAGGTTCGTGGCCACGAGCCCAGAGGCCCGTTTCGTGGAACAGTCGGCGCTCTTTTTCGTTCCGGCCTATCTGGTAACGCTCCTGTTGCTGCTCTTCATTGCCGTGGCCGAGTCCGGTCTTTTCGGACCCCGTCCCAAGCCGCCGCGCTCCGCCTACCGCCGGGCGTTCGGGCTCGCCTATGTGGCTCTCCTCCTCCTGGCTACGGGAGTGCTGCTGGTCGTCGGCGAAAGAGCTTCCGCTCGCATCGCCCCGGGAGCTCTCGTCGCGCCGGTGCTGGTCGCGGCCGTCCCGTTCGGCGCCGCGGTCCTGGCCTTCCCGATAGCAGCGATCGTCGCGGCGCCGCTCGCCCTGGTGACTCGGGCCGGCACCACATGAATCCGACCGGCCGGAGCGTGGTCGTCCTCGACTTTGGCGGGCAGTACACGCAGTTAATCGCGCGGCGGATTCGGGACGCACGCGTGTTCTCCGTCGTGCTCCCCCCGAGCGCCGACGCGTCGGAGATCCTCCGGTGGAACCCGGCGGGCCTCATTCTGTCCGGAGGGCCGCAGAGCGTCTACGAGCCAGACGCTCCACGCCCCGCCGCCGATCCGCTCGCGCTCGGCGTGCCGACGCTCGGCCTCTGCTACGGCATGCAATGGCTCGCCCAGACGCTGGGCGGGGAAGTCGTCAACGATGGGCGCGAGTACGGGCGCGCGGTCGCGCGCGTCTCGACCGACTCGCCTCTCTTTGCCGGCCTGGAAGAAGAGCAGACCGTCTGGATGAACCACGGCGATTCGGTTGTGAAGCCTCCGCCCGGAGCTCGCGTCATCGGCTCGACCAGCTCCAATCCGGTCGCCGGGTTCGAGGACCGGGAGCGAGGCTTTTACGCCGTCCAGTTCCATCCGGAGGTGCGCCACACCGAGCACGGCTCGGCGATCCTCGAGAACTTCCTCTTCCGGGTCTGCGGGATCGTGCCGGATTGGACGATGGCTTCCTTCCGGCAGCAGAAGATCGATGAGATCCGCCGTCAGGCGGGGAGCGGCTCGGTCGTCTGCGCGCTCTCTGGCGGAGTCGACTCCTCCGTAACCGCGATCTTGCTGCGCGAGGCGCTGGGCGACCGCGTTCATCCGATTCTGGTCGATCACGGCCTGATGCGGGCCCACGAGGCAGACCAGGTCGTCGAGGCCTTCCGGCATCTCGGGATCGCGGTCCGCAAGGTCGACGCGTCGGAGCTGTTTCTCTCGCTTCTCTCCGGGGTCGCGGACCCGGAAGAGAAACGCCGCGTCATCGGCCGGACCTTCATCGAAGTCTTCGAGAAGGAAGCGAAATCGATTCCCGACGCGCGGTACCTCGCGCAGGGAACGCTCTATCCCGACGTGATCGAATCGGTCTCCATCAAGGGCCCTTCGGCGGTCATCAAGACGCACCACAATGTCGGAGGGCTTCCCGAAAAGCTGGGCCTCGAGCTGATCGAGCCGGTGCGCGAGCTCTTCAAGGACGAGGTGCGGCAGCTCGGCGCGGAGCTCGGACTCCCGCGCGATTTCCTCCGCCGGCATCCCTTCCCGGGTCCAGGCCTCGCCGTCCGGATTCCTGGAGAAGTGACCCGCGAGAAAGTCTCGCTACTCCAGAAGGCCGACGAGATCGTGCTCGACGAGATCCGCGCCGCGGGACTCTACGACGCGATCTCCCAAGCGTTCGCGGTTCTCTTGCCCGTCAAGGCGGTCGGTGTCATGGGCGATGCCCGCACGCACGAGTATGTCCTGGCCGTGCGCGCGGTGCAGACGACGGACTTCATGACCGCCGACTGGTTTCGGATGCCGCATGAGGTTCTCGACTCGATTGCCAACCGCGTCGTCCGCGAAGTCCGCGGCATCAACCGCGTCGTCTACGACGTGACCTCCAAGCCCCCGGCCACGATCGAGTGGGAGTAGACCGCTCGAAGACGGCCACCGGCCGAAGCCGAATGACGAAGGGCGGAAAGTCTTCGCCATTTCGGCAAACGACGATGTGGCGGCGCTGATTCCGGGCCAGGGACTAGAGAGTCTCGCCCCGTAACGCTAGTCCCAGCCGCAAGGGTGACGGTGATGGCGGGACAGTCGCCCCGGCGCCGGGCCGCCTCCCTCGTCGGCCCGCTCCGGCCCTGCCGCTGACAGAGAGAACCGGGCCGTCGCTGGTCGCTCGGTCGCAGTCTTGCCGGGACCACAGTTCTGTCCCACAATGCGATCTCGCTCATCGCCGCCAGCGGGAGGCGGCCCGCCGCCGGGGCTCTGACCGTGGCTTCTGCCTCTCTGAGAGCCCCGGCCCGGAGGCGTTCTCCGCGGGACCCTCGAAATCGCCGTTGTGCTCGGCCGAAGGCTGCCTGGCGAGATGCTCTCCCTCGCACCGATTTCGCGAGCGGCGGCCGGGGAGGTCTTCCTTCCGGTCGCGCTAAGGCCGCCGCGTGGTCCCGCGGGGAATGCCACAGGGCCGGGGCGCTCGGACAAACCGTTACTCTCTTTCGCGAGACTCTTTAGTCTCCCGCGAGAAATGGAGTGCCGGTCGGCGTGGCGCGGGTCACCACTCTC
>Ga0070707_100007287_pt1 | contig 10270 bp, 7 predicted proteins | sample KBSK5502metaG_FD_65468 | JGI IMG/M metagenome (GOLD analysis project Ga0070707, IMG submission 65468) | Corn, switchgrass and miscanthus rhizosphere microbial communities from Kellogg Biological Station, Michigan, USA - KBS K5-50-2 metaG | ecosystem: Host-associated > Plants > Roots >... | reverse complement strand
GGGCCTGTAGCTCAGGTGGTTAGAGCGCACGCCTGATAAGCGTGAGGTCGGTAGTTCAACTCTACCCAGGCCCATGGTGTGAAACAGAAGGCCCGGTGACCGGTTGCGCGGTTGCCGGGGCCTTGTAGTCTAGGGGCCATGCGAACGCTGTTGATCGCCGTCACGCTTTCCGTAGCCGTCGCTCCGAATCACCTCCACGCCCAGATCCCTCTTCCCGAACACCCTCGTCCCGACTTCCACCGCGCCGAATGGCTAAACCTCAACGGCGCCTGGCGATTCGCGTTTGACCCGCACGATGAAGGGGAGCGCCTCGGCTGGCCCGGCGGGTCGCTTCCGGGAGGCCGCAAGATTGTGGTGCCGTTTTCCTGGGGCGCGCCGCTGTCGGGCGTGCCGGACAGCGGCAACATCGGTTGGTACGCGCGCGAGATTACGGTGCCGGCGGAGTGGCGCGGGCGCCGAGTTTTCCTGGTTGTGGGCGCGTGCGATTGGCGCACAACGGTTTGGCTCGACAGCACGAAACTGGGAGAGTATCAGGGCGGCTACACGCCCTTCTCATTCGAGCTGCCGCGCCGGCTGACGGGCGGCCCGCATCGCCTAGTGCTGCGCGTCGACGATACGCCGCACCCGTTCAAACTCGAAGGCAAGCAGGGCTACGGTCCGGCACGCGGCATCTGGCAAACGGCGTACCTGGAAGCACGAGGCATCGCACCACTGGCCGCCGTGCATTTCACGCCCTGGCGCGACCTGAACGGCGTACGCGTCGAGGCCCAGTTACTCGAGCCCGCGCCGCGCGCGCTGACACTCAGCGCCGCGTTCGACAATCGGGAAGGGAAGCCGGTGGTCACGAGCCGCATCGCGCGCGGCGCAACGGCCGTGCACCTCGACGTTCCGCTACCGAATGCGCATCGCTGGTCGCTCGACGATCCGTTTCTCCACGAGGTGACGGTGAGTGTCAGCGGGAACGGCCTGTCGGCAGATCGGGTGCAGACGTATTTCGGCATGCGCACGATCTCGGTCGTCGACCTGCCGGGCACGAATTATCCCTACGTCGCGATCAACGGCACACCGGTATTCCTGCAGCTCGCGCTCGACCAGGCGTACCATCCGAGCGGTTATTACACATTCCCGACCGACAGCGTGCTGCGCGATGAGGTCCTGCGGGCGCGACAGATCGGCCTGAATGGCCTCCGCGAGCACGTGAAAATCGAAACCCCGCGCAAACTCTACTGGGCCGACCGGCTCGGCGTGCTGATCATGGCTGACATCCCGAACTGGTGGGGACCTCCCGACTCCGCCGCATTCCAGGAACACGACGTCGCCTTGCGTGGGATGATCGACCGTGATTACAACCACCCGGCGATCTTCTCGTGGGTGTTGTTCAATGAGACATGGGGACTGCTCACGCGGGACAGCAGTAGGGAGCGGTACCTGCCAGAGACGCGGGCGCGGGTCGCGCGCGACTACGCACTGGCAAAGTCACTGGACTCGACCCGCCTGGTCGAGGACAACTCGCCCTGCTGCGGCCGGGGACACACCGAGACCGATCTCAACTCCTGGCACGAGTACCTGCCGGGCTGGCGCTGGGAAGGACGCGTGCGGCAGATCAGCGATAGCACCTATTCCGGGTCGCAATGGAATTTCGAGACACCGTGGCGGCAGGCACACCAGCCGATGCTGAATTCCGAATTCGGCAATGTCTGGGGCTACGAGGGGAGTACGGGGGATGTCGACTGGAGTTGGGATTATCACCGGGCCATCAACGCGTTTCGACGCCACCCCAAGCTGGCGGGCTGGCTGTATACCGAGCACCACGACGTCATCAACGAATGGAACGGCTACTGGCGGTTCGATCGGTCACGCAAGGAGACGGGCTTCGGCGAGATCGCCCAAGGGATGGCGCCGCGTGACTTGCACGCTCCGCTCTACCTCGCCGTCGGCGACTCGGAGCTGAGTCGCGCGGTGCGGCCCGCGGAGCACGTGGATGTGCCGCTCTACGCGTCGTTCCTGTCCGGCAGCACCGCGTACGGCGACTCGCTCACCCTGCGCACCGAGCTGCGCGGCTGGAATGCGCTGGGTGAGGAGAAGCGATACGCTTCCTCCTCTTACCGGATACCGTATCGGCCCTGGATGTCCGAGCCGCTCGCGCCGTTGTCCGTCACGATGCCTGACGAACCGGCGACGGTGGTGCTCAGCGTCAGCCTCGAGGACGGCACCGGAGCCGTGTTGCACCGTAACTTCACCACGTTCGTCGTGGCAGGAACGCCGCCCGACACGGTCCGGCTGGCCGACGGTCGTCGCGCACGCATCGTGCACGTTCCCGCCACGGCGGTACGCGACGCGCATTGGAGTCTCAAGCAGTGGGCGGTCCTCGGCGATCACAAGCTGAACGGGGCCGGCAGCGGCTACTTCGAGTACGGCATGCCATGGCCGGCGGGACTCGATTCGCGCACCGTGGAGCGGGCCATGTTTATCGTCGAGGCGTCCGCGAAGCGGTTGAACGGCAAGGACCGCGACTCGACGCTCGCTGACAACGGGGATTACATGCGGGGCGGCGGCTTCCACGATCCCAGTCGCAATCCGAACAGCTATCCGATGACCGGCGAACGCCCGTTCCCGAGCGCCGTGACCGTGCGCGTGAACGGCGTTGTCGCCGGGCACTACCAGCTAGCCGATGATCCGGCGGATTCACGCGGCATCCTCAGCTGGCAGGCCCAGCCGCACGACGGCCACCTGTACGAAGCGGGGTCCTACGGCGAGCTGCTGCGGGTTGTGGTGCCGCCGGAGGCGCTGAGCGCGGCCGCGCGTACGAAGGAAATCGTCGTTCGATTGGAAGTCGACGAGACACTCCCCGGAGGATTGGCGATTTACGGCGCGCGGTTCGGGCGCTATCCCGTCGATCCAACGATCATTTTCGTGCTGCGATAACGATGCAACCTTCATTTCGCTCGTTCACCATCAGCGCGCTGCTCATTCTGGCTTCGGGGTGCACCATGCATCGTGATCGCGTCTCCCGCGCGCCGTTCGGCCAACTGCCTGATGGTCGCCGTGTGGAGTTGTTCGCGCTGACGAACGCGCATGGCATCGAGGTGCGCGCCATGACATATGGGGCCATCATCACTTCGATTCAAACGCCCGATCGCAGCGGCAAGCGGGCGGATATCGTGCTCGGCTTCGACAGCCTGGGCGGCTATCTCGGGGGATCGCCGTACTTCGGCGCCGTGGTCGGACGCTACGCCAACCGGATCGCGCGCGGCCAATTCACGCTCGACGGCGTCACCTATCACCTGGCGCGCAATAATGGACCGAACAGCCTGCACGGTGGCGCACGGGGTTTTGACAAGGTGCGGTGGAGTGGGGAGCCATTCGAAAGCGACAGCACGGCGGGCGTAACGTTCCGCTACGAAAGTCCCGATGGGGAGGGGGGATACCCCGGAACGGTATCGGTGCGAGTGACCTACACGCTGACGGACGCTGACGATTTGATCATTGAATACGAAGCCTCAACGACCAAGGCGACTCCGATCAATCTCTCGCAGCACACCTACTGGAATCTCCACGGCGACGGCGCCGGCGACATCCTCGCCCACGTGTTGACGCTCAATGCATCGGCATTTACTCCGGTCGATTCCACCTTGATTCCGACCGGCCAAATCGCGCCCGTAGCGGGGACCCCGTTCGATTTTCGCACGGCGACCGTGATCGGCGCGCGGGTCAACGCGGCGAACGAGCAGCTGCGCTTCGGGCGCGGCTACGATCACAATTGGGTCATTGCCCAGGCCAACCCGGGAACGCTCACGCACGCGGCACGACTCGAAGATCCGGTGAGCGGACGCACGCTAGACATCAGCACGACAGAGCCCGGCGTGCAGTTCTATTCTGGCAACTTCCTCGACGGCACTCTCAACGGAAAGGACGGACGCCCCTACGCCCACCGCTCGGGGCTTTGTCTTGAAACACAGCATTTCCCCGACTCACCGAACCACGCCAACTTTCCCTCGACCATCCTGCGCCCGGGCCAGCGTTACGCGTCACGCACGGTAATCACTTTCCGGGTAACCGGCTCCTGATCGAGTTCGTGAGGACGTCTAGACCGCGACGCTCAGACGTTCGTGCGCGGGCACGCGCAAGCGCTCGCGGAAATGGTCGATCGTGCGGCTGAGTCCCTCGTCAAGATTCACTTCGGGGATGTAGCCCAAATGCTCGCGCGCCTTGGCGATCGATGCGAGCGAGTGGCGCACATCGCCCGCGCGGGGGGACTCGTGTTGCGGCTCTAGGTCGATGCCCACGATGTCCGCGATGCGTCGCCACAGTTCGCGAATGCTGGTCGCCGCACCGCAGCCGACGTTGAAGACTTCGCCGGCGACCTGCTCGGCGGGCGCATGACACGCGAGCAGATTGGCGTCCACGACGTTCGTCACGAATGTGAAGTCCCGCGTCTGCCCGCCGTCTCCGAAGATGACGGGTGCCTCGCCACGGAGCGCCGCAGCGATGAACAGCGGGACGACGGCGCCATATTGCGATTGCAGGTTCTGACGCGGTCCGAAGACGTTGAAATACCGCAGCACGACCGTCTCGAGGCCGTGGGTTCGGAAGAAGGCGTGGCAGTACGACTCTCCCGCAAGTTTGGCCGCGGCGGAGGTTGAGAGCGGGCGCGGTAGGAGCAGCTCGTGATTGGGCAGCACGGCAGCGTCCCCGTACGCCGCGGTCGATCCGGCGTATACGACGCGACGCACTTTAGCTTCCTGGGCCGCGACGAGAATGTTGAGCGTGGCGGTCACGTTGGCATGATGGGCCGCGAGCGGGTTTCGGGTCGCCTGCGGCACAGAGGTCACGGCGGCTTGATGGAGCACACATCCTACGCCCTGCATCGCGCGCCGACACACCTCGAGCCGCACCGCGTTGCCTCGAATGAAGCGAATGCGATCGCGCACCGCACGCAGATGCTCGCGCCGGCCGGTCGACAGGTCGTCGAGCACGGTAACTTCCGCGCCATCGCGCACGAGGCGCTCGACGAGGTGTGAGCCTATGAAGCCGGCCCCTCCAGTGACGAGATATCGCACACGCACCGCTAAGGCACGAACTGGGCCAACACCCGAAGCGTCTGGTGTTGCGCGGCAGCTACGGGGATTTGGGCAGAGGACCCCCTGCCACAGGGCCTGCTTCTTGCTCGACCACTGAGGCAGAGAATCAAACTGTGACCTGCTGAACGGATGCGGAGGGTATGCCTCGATCTCATCGTTGTGGCGCAGCAACGACAAGTGTGGCGACGTGATTCACGCTCTGCTGCGCTATCGCTGGAGCCCCCGGTCGTTTGCACCGCAGGCGGTTGCGCCCGAGATGCTGCGGGCAATCTTCGAGGCCGCGCGTTGGGCTCCCTCGTCATTCAACGAGCAGCCGTGGCGATTCCTGGTGGCGACCCGTGACGAGCCCGAGTGGCTCGGGCGCTTGCAGGAGTATCTCGACCCACGCAATGCCTGGGCGCGGCTCGCGCCCGTGCTTGTCGCATCGTCGTATCGGACCTACTCGCTCAAGACAAACGAGCGCAGCCGCGTCGCCCAGCGCGATCTCGGCGCCGCTGAACAGAACATGTTCATCCAGGCTACCGCGCTTGGCCTCGCGTTCCATCAGCTCGCCGGATTCGACCACGAGCGGCTGCGGCGGACCCTCTTGCCTCCGGGCTTCGAGCCCGGGACGCTGATCGCAATCGGGCATCCCGACGATCGGCGCGCCATCTCTGTCACGCGCCCAACAGCCGAGGCGAGCGCGCGGAGCCGTTTGCCCCTCGCCGACTTGGTGTTCCGAGATGAATGGGGGTGTCCCGTCTCATTCGTGACATCTGCGGAACACGCACGCGTCTGAGACGTATCATCGACGCGGTCGCGGTCCATCCGGCAAGCCGGGCGCCGCGCGGAGGTGACTGATGCGTGATCTGCTCTTACAAGTGCGCCGCACTCCCGAACGGCTGCTCCATCCGTTGCGACGCCGCAAGACACTCGAGGGGCTGCGTCGCCGCCCGCGGCCCCACACCCTCCTGGTGGTGTGTCGCGGGAACATCTGTCGCAGTCCGTTCGCGGCGGGGCTGCTACGGCGGGCGCTCAGCCGCGTAGGCGTCCGCGTCGATTCCGCCGGCTTCGTTCGGCCGAACTGTCCGGCACCGCCCGAAGCTGTAGCGGCCGCCGCCCGCCACGGCGTGGATCTCGCGGACCATCGGTCCCGCCTCATCGCGCCCGACCTCGCCCGGGCAGCCGACCTGATCGTAGTAATGGATCCCGTGCAGCAGCGGGACTTGCGGGAACGCTTCGGGCGCCCGGCACGCGATCTGATCGTGCTAGGCGACCTCGATCCCATGCCCCCGCAGGGGGCGGGGGGAGCGGGGGGGCCGGGGGGGGGCGGCCTCCGCACGATCCGCGATCCGATCGGGCAGGGCCCTGACGTGTTCGAGACGAGCTACGCGCGCATCGAGCGCTGCGTCGCGGGCTTAGTGAGCGTGCTCCTTAGCCAACCCCGATAGCGAATCAGTCGAAGCGCTAGGCCCCGCAGATGACCTGGACGATCCGCTCCGCCGCTCGCCCATCCCAGCGTTCGATCGGGACACGGGGCCGGGCTCGTGTCTCCGCACCGTCGCGGGCGGCGGCAACTATCGCGTCGCGCTCAGCCGCCACCAAGCGGTTCGTGCCGAGGCGACATGTGATGGGCCGCTCCGTGTTCGGCCGCACCGTGAGGCAGGGGACGCCAAGGTATGTGGTTTCCTCCTGCAGCCCGCCCGAATCGGTGATCACGAGCCCGGCCGACGCGACGAGGCTCAGCGTTTCGAGGTAGCCGAGAGGCTCGAGAAACCGCACGTTGCTCGTGTGGGTCGATCCACGCTGGAGGGATTGGATCCGCTCACGAGTGCGCGGATGAACCGGGAAGATGACCGGAGTCTCGGCGCCGAGCGCCTCGAGCGCGCCGAGCAGCCCGCGCAGCGTCCCCGCGTCATCAACGTTCGACGGCCGATGCAGCGTCGCGACGACGTAAGAACCGGATGCAACTCCGTGGCAGGCGGGGGCGGCGAGCGCCCGGGCCGCGGGCAGCATGGCTACCAACGAGTCGATCATCACGTTTCCTACGAAGTGGATGCGCTGCGCGGGAATGCCCTCATGCAGCAGGTTTTCCACGGCGTCGCGCGAGGGAGCGAACAGCAGGTCGGACAGCCGGTCGGTGAGCACGCGATTGATCTCTTCAGGCATCGTCCAGTCACCACTGCGCAGTCCCGCCTCCACATGGCCGATCCGGAGGCCCAGCTTCGAGGCTACGAGCGCAGCAGCCAGTGTCGAATTCACGTCACCATAAACGAGTGCGAGATCGGGCCGTAGCTCGGTGAGCACCGGCTCCAGGCGCTGCATGACGGCGGCGGTCTGCACCGCGTGCGAGCCGGAGCCGACGCCGAGGTGGTGGTCAGGCCTCGGAATCTGCAGCTCTTCGAAAAACGCGTCCGACATACCTGCATCGTAGTGCTGGCCGGTATGCACGATGATATGCTCGACGTTCCCGCGGCGGACCAACGCGCGGTCCACCGGGGCGAGCTTCATGAAATTGGGGCGGGCACCCACGACCGACAGCACGCGCATGAGATCGAGCGCTCGATTCTAGCGGCGCTCGCTGCTCGCGGTCGCCTGTGGCCTTGCGGCCTCGCGGCTCGCCGCAAGTGGCCGGAAGAGCGGTTCGTTCGTGAGCTCGTAGCCGTCCATGTAATAGGCGTAGGCGGAATACTCCGACCCTTCCCGCACGTCATTGAGTACCGCGCCTAACAGCCGGGCGGGCAGCCGTCGCACGATCTCGAGCTTGGCCTCCGCCGTGACCCGATCGGTCCTGCCAAGCCGCAGCACCACCAGCAGGTTTCCAGTCAGCGCGGCCATGGTGAGAGCATCTATCCCGGCAGCGAGCGGTGCGTTGTCGACCAGGATGATCTCATAGAGGGGCCGCAGGTTGGTCATGAGGTTGGCCATCTGCGCGGAGGCCAGCAGCTCGGGCGCGTCACGTCGACGGGACCCACTCGCCAGGAAATCAAGGCACGGGTGCGACGTTTTCTGCACGGCCTGTTCACGGGATGCTGTTCCGACCAAGACGTCGGTCAGTCCGGGTTGCCGCGACGCGCTCAGCACGCGGTGGAGGGCGCCGCGGCGCAGGTCTGCATCTACGAGCAGCGTGCGGTGGTTCGCGTACGCGAACGCAAGGGCCAGATTGGAGCTAACAAACGATTTCCCATCTCCGCTTCCGGGACTTGTCACCGCCACGACGATCGGCGCGGCAGCACCAGCTGCGTTCACGATGCTGAGGCGGACACCACGAAACGCCTCGATCAGCGCGTCGGAATTCTTCGTGCCATTGCTTTTGGCGTCTCTGTCTAAATGCGTCACCACACCCAGCACTGACATGCCGAGCTGTTCCACCTGGTCTCGCCGGGCGATGGCACGGCTCAGCCGGTCGCGCAGGAACGCGGCTCCCGCGCCGAGCATCAGGCCCACCAGCAACCCGAGGGCGAGCTCTTGCGCGAGCCCGAGTCCGGCAGGTTTCGTGGGGAGGGCGGCATGGTCGACGACGCCGACATCTCCGACGGTGACCGCCTCGGCGATCTTCGCGTGCTCGTACTCGAGGCGGAGCCCATCCACGACCTTGCGCGCGTTGTCGACGCGCTCGGTCAGGCGGTCCTCCTCCCCTTCTGTGGCGGACAACTGCTGCTGGTGGGCTCGCATCTCGTTCAGTGCAGCGAGCCGCCCGTCGAGGGAAACGATCGCGCTCCGCACAGCCGACCGGACCGCGCCGCGCAGTTTCCCGTCGGTGGAGGCAATCAGCTGGTTGATCCGCGGCAAGTCTGGATGCACCTTCGAGCGGCTCGCCAGTGAGTCGCGTGTCGTCTCATACCCGAACAGTTGGTTATTGAGCTGCGTCACTTCGGGACTGGCCGATACGCCGGGAATAGCGAACGCGGATTGCAGCGCCGTGCCGTTGGCGCTGCTGTCGGGACTGTTGAGCGCTGTCAGCAGAGCCTCGTCGGTGCGGCGCTCGGCTTCCAGCTGCTGGCGCTGCAGCTCGGCCCCCGCGACACCCGTCGGGTCACGCGCCATCGCCTCTCGTGAGCCGAACGCGCGCGCGCGCTGGCGAAACGCCGTCAGCGCGTTCCGTGCCTCAGCCAGGAGCGAATCATTGATGCTGAGCTGGCTCTCGAGGAACTCGCGGCGCCGTCGGGATTGCTGTTGGGCAGCCTCGGCGCTGGTGGTGGTGTAGATGTCGACCACGCGGTTCGCGACCTGCTGCGCGAGGTGCGGGTCGGGCGCTGAGTAGGCGACGTCCACGAGGTCGGTGCGAATCCGCGGCTTGACACGAAGGTGGGCGAGGAGGTGGCTGAGGGCGGCCTCCCGTCCATAGACACGCAGTTCTCCATGGCCTGCATCCGGCCGCTGCACGACGCTGAAGCGAATGCCGCTGAATTCCACGGCGGCGCCGTAGGGCGCCTTGCGCCGCGCGGATTTGTTTTGCGTGGTGAAACTGTCTGGCCCAAAGGTCAGTTGGAATGTGTCGGCTGCCGCTGGGTCCTTCACCGCGACGCCCGCTAGATCACTGCGTGAAAACGCTCGCGTCAGGACGCGCAGCACTGGTGTGCTATCCACGACTGCGCCGGCGACCGTTCGGCTCGTGAGCAACTCCACTTGCGACAGCAGGGGGTCTGAGAACCGCGCGTCCGATGCCGCCGGGTCATCCACGACCCCTCCGGTGAGCGCCCGGCGCGGGTCCCACAAACGAATGAGCGCGGCGGCGCGATACACGGGCTCGCTGACATACGCCAAGAAGATCGTCGCGACGAGCGTAATCGCCGTCACGCCGAGGACCAAGCGCACGTGCCGGCGCAGAATCGCGAGAATCTCGTCCGCTCCGACCGTCCGTACCGCCGCGTCCCGCTCTTCGCGCTCCGTGGACGGCCGCTCCGACATTCGCGGACTCATCGCCGACTGTAGGCCAGGACGGCCGCGACCGCAGCCGTCAGACTCGCCAGCGGGTACATCACGTCCCGCAAGACGTTGAAATTGGAGCGCCGGCTCACCAGGATCTGATCTCCGGACGCGACAGTCAGCGCCTCATATCGGGAATACCCGCTGCCGAGGTTGATGTCCATCGCGCCGTCGCGGCGGATCACGCGGACCTTGTCCAGCCGCCCTAATTCCGTCGGCCCGCCCGCGAGCGCGATCGCCTGTGCGAACGTTGTCCCCTGACGGAGTCGGTAGAGATTGGG
>Ga0070707_100007286_pt1 | contig 10271 bp, 6 predicted proteins | sample KBSK5502metaG_FD_65468 | JGI IMG/M metagenome (GOLD analysis project Ga0070707, IMG submission 65468) | Corn, switchgrass and miscanthus rhizosphere microbial communities from Kellogg Biological Station, Michigan, USA - KBS K5-50-2 metaG | ecosystem: Host-associated > Plants > Roots >... | reverse complement strand
CAATTTGATGCTGAGCACGCAGATCAAACCTTCCCGGACGTCATCGCCAGAAATGGATGGGTCCTTTTCTTTCAAGAGCTGATTCTGCTTCGAGTATTGATTGACTGCTTTGGTCAGCGCCGTCCGAAATCCAGTGAGATGCGTACCGCCGTCCGGATTCGGAATTGAATTGGCGAACGGTAAAATCTGATCGTTGTAGGTGTCGTTATATTGCAGGACAACATCGACAAACACTTCGTCGCGCTGCCGCGAAATCACGATCGGCTTCGGATGCAGGACTTGTTTGTTTTCGCCGAGCTGCTTTACGAATTCCTCGATGCCGTGCTTGTAGAGAAATGTTTCCTTCTTCGGGGAATCGCCGCGCTCGTCGGTGAGATTGATCTCAAGGCCGGGATTTAAGAACGCGAGCTCGCGCAACCGCGTTGCCAATCGCTCAAATTTAAATTCCGTGGTAATCGTGAAGATTGTCGGATCAGGCAGGAACGTGATCAGTGTGCCGGTGGCCTTCTTCCCTTTGACCTCGCCGATGACTTCCAGCTTCTTGGTCGTTTTTCCCTGGGCAAAGGCCATGTGATAGACCTTGCCGTCGCGCGAAACTTCTACCTTGAACCATTCCGAAAGCGCATTGGTGCATTTGGCGCCGACGCCATGCAGACCGCCGGAATATTTGTAAGCGCCTTGCCCGAATTTTCCGCCCGCGTGCAGGTTAGTCAGCACCAGCTCGACGGCCGGCATTTTCCATTTCGGATGAATATCGACCGGAATACCGCGGCCATTGTCGCGAACCGAAACACTGCCATCAACGTGAACCTCTACATCGATCTTGTCGCAAAATCCGGCGAGATGTTCGTCGATCGAATTGTCGAGAACTTCGAACACCATGTGGTGCAGGCCGCGCTCGTCCGGGTCACCGATGTACATGCCGGGGCGCTTCCGGACCGCTTCCAAACCTTCCAGCTTGTCGATCTGAGCGGCGTCGTATTTTTGGAGTTTATTAACCGTTGAAAGCTCGCGCTGGCGATTTCTTTCGATGGATTTTTCGTCGTCTGGATCGACGGAGACGGCGGCTCGAGCTGGCATCGTAAGAAGGTAGCGAAAATGCCTCAAGAAACAACTATTAATCTCGTGCTATCAAGAGACTTATTTCCGCTAGCGGTTGGAGGCTGGGGCACTCCAAAGCCCACGGTATTGTGGTCGCCGATTTCCACTTATTCACAGGTTTTTTTGTCCCCTTGACCAGTCTCTTTTACACTTCGAAAATGGGGCTCTCAATGCGCCTCCAAACCCTGGCCGAAGGTCGCTGGATCCTTGCGATTTTATTTTTTCTCGCGCTTGCCAGCTGGTTCTTCATCGCTTGGTTGTCCCTGCTTTTTCTGCTGCTGATCTTCTACACGCTTTTCTTTTTTCGCGATCCAGATCGAAAAATTCCAGCTGATCCGAACGCGGTGGTCGCGGCAGCCGATGGCGTCATCAAAGATATTTGCGAAGTCGAGGAGACCGAGGTTTTGAAAGCGAAAATGCGTCGCGTCGGGATCTTCTTGTCGATCTTCGACGTGCATACCAATCGCGCACCGGTGGATGGGCGTATCATCTACCGCCAACATCGAACAGGACTTTGCCTCGACGCGCGTAATCCTCATTGCTCGGAAAAGAATGAAGCGATGACGTGGGCGTTCGAAAATCCACGGGCGACGCTCGTGGTCAGACAGCTAACCGGTGCCGTCGCTCGGCGTATTGTGGCCTGGGCGGATGCAGGCGATGAACTTAGGAAAGGCGAGCGTTTTGGAATGATTCGCTTTGGCTCCCGAACGGAAGTATACTTGCCCCTCGCGGCCAGCGTGCAGGTGAAAGTGGGCGAGCACGTGACCGGTGGATCGACAATTATCGCGCGCCTCCCCGATTCATGAACGAACAGCCATCCAAAATTTATCTCCTGCCGAATTTAATGACGGCCGGAAACTTGTTTTGTGGCTTCACCGCCACGCTCAAGATTTTGGAAGGCGCGCTTTTGCAAAGCACGAACGCTGATGCCGCGGCCGATCGCTTTCATGAAGCGATCTGGTTCATTCTCGGCGCTTTCGTTTTCGATTTTCTGGACGGGCGGCTGGCGCGTCTGGGAGGGCACGAAAGCTCCTTCGGTCGCGAATTTGATTCGCTGGCCGACGTCGTTTCGTTCGGCGTCGCACCCGCGCTTTTGGTCTACCGGATTGTGCTTCAGGAATTTCGAACCGCCTGCTGGATCATCGCGTTGATTTATCTCGCGTGCGGTGCGCTGCGTCTCGCCCGCTTCAACACCGCGTCGGCGACTCATGAACGAGAATCCACCACCAACGGCGGGAAGAACTTCACGGGCTTCCCGATTCCCGCTGCCGCCGGCTTGATTGCGTCGATCACATTATTTTTGCTGTGGTTGGCTGAAGGCGAGCACCATCTCGGCAAATGGAAATTCGTTTTGCCGCCCCTCCTACTCTTCCTTTCCTTCATGATGTTCAGCCGTTTCCAGTACCCCAGTTTTAAGGCGATCAATTGGAAAACGAAAAAATCCATTCCGCGATTTCTGGTTATTTTCCTCGTCCTCATCTTTACGGCGATGAACTACGAATGGATGCCAGCTGTCCTGTTTCTCGCGTATCTGCTTTACGGATTTCTGCGGCCGTGGCTGTCGCGCGAATGGCAGCGCGAAATTGAGGAAGAGATCGGCGAAGAAGGCTCGGAAGATCCGACCGAGCAGGCCTCGTAAGATCGACAGCTACTTGTTCAATCGCGCGAGAATTTCCGGGTCGCGCACGTCGGCCCATTCGCCCGTCAGCTCGAGCGCTTGCACTTTCTTTCCCGATTGTGCGAGTTCCCGAATCGCGTCCGTCAGTTCGTATTCGCCGCGTGGCGATGGTTTTAACTTCGCAGTGAAGTCGAAAATGCTCGGGCGAAACGCGTAAAGGCCGGCATTATACCACGGGCTCGGTGACTCACCCGGTTTGGACTTCTCGCGAAGATCGACGAGTTCCATCTGCTCATTAAGAAAAACCGCGCCGCCTTTGCTCACGTCCTCGCCGCGCGTCACGCTGATCAGCGCTTCGACGTTGTTCGCAAGATCGACCATGCGTTTGTAATTCACGGGATCGACCAAAATGTCGCCATAAGCCAAAACAAAGGGAGAGTGGCTTACAAATCCGCGGGCAAGATCCACGACGCGCCCGGTCCCATCTTGCGCGACTTGCATTGCATATTGGATGTCGATTTGGTAGCGCGAACCATCGCTAAAGAAATTTTGCACCGCGTCAGCGCGGTATCCGACGATAATCAGACATCTTCGAATACCAGTATCGCGCAAGCCTTCCACGATGTGTTGCAAAACCGGTTTGCCGCGCACCTCGATCATCGGCTTCGGTAACTCGGCGGTCAGTTGGCGCATCCGCGTGCCGCGACCGGCCGCCAGTACAACTGCCTGGTCGATCTTGGTCATTTTGTCGGTCGGAATGACGGAGCGCGGTTTAAATTGAAACTCCACGCGTGCTCGCTGAGAGTCCCGCCGATGGCTGCTCTCCAATTCCTCACCAAACATCGCGAAACCGGATTACTTTTGTTTCGTGCCAGTCTCGGTTTGATATTCATCATTCTAATCGCACCGATTTTGTGGAGCGGCCAGGGTAGCTGGGAGCATTTCGGCTCGGCCATGCACCATCTCGATTTTCATTGCACTACAAATTCTGGGGATTCGGCGGCGCAATCGTCGGCTGCGCCGGCGGCGTCCTGATGATTCTCGGTTTATTTTTTCGAGTTGGGGTGCTTTTTGCGCTCGTAGTCACACTCGTTCACCCGGTCGCGGTCGGGCATAGCCGCGGCGAATTTCTTGTTCGCTTGCCGGCGTTCGAGATGTCGATCTTACTTATCAGTTTACTTTTCATCGGCCCCGGCAAATACAGCGTCGACAAAAATTAAGAAGATTTCGTTTCTTTGGGCGACTCCGTTTTAGGTGGCGTGATAATCAGCCCGGGCAAATTCGCCTGTTTGATCATATCGCTGACTTTCGCCACGTCCTGTGATCTGATCTGCGACCATTTTGCCAATTGCTCATCGAGCTGTTTGCTCAGTGTTTGAAACACCGCCTGCTGCGATTTGGTCGGCTCGGTTGAGTCGCCGCTGTCAATGAAATGGCTGAAAGAATCAAAGCGCTCATTCAACATGCTCGGGAACGCGAGATTTCCTTCCGAGCCTTTCATATTTACTTGAATGAGTTCCTTTTCGACGTCCGACATTTTGTGATCGAGGTCGTCCGCAGCCGCGAGCGCTGGTTTCAGTTTTTCGTCATCTCCGAATCGCGTGTGGAGATTTTTGATCTGCCCTTTGACCTCACGAATCTCGTTGATTGCCTGGTGCAACTGCGAAATGCGATCATTCACTTGGGTTGCGAGCGCGAATTGTTTTTGCAACGCCGGCTCCGAGCCTTTGTTGCGCGGATCGATCACTACTTTCAACGGCACAGTCTGCGATTTGCCCGCGACCGTCATTTTCACCTGATAATCGCTGGGCAAAGCGAGTGGACCCTTCGGACCGGTTCCGCTGTAGAAGGCGCCAGGAGTTTGCACCGGGTCATTATAGCGCAAATCCCACGCAAACCGGTTCATCCCTTCATTTGCCGGGATTGTTTTGACACGCTCGACCCGGTCCGGCCATTCCGGTGGTTGTTCCCCTTCTTTTTTCTCCTTGCTCGAAAGATGGCGGACGACTTTTGCGTGCGCGTCGAGAATATCGAGCGTTACCTCATCCTTCGGCGCGGTCTTGAAATAATAATCGATCATGGCGCCCGCGGGCGGGTTGTCGCCCACGGGTTGGCGTTTGTCGAATTCCTCCGGGTAATGCAAACGCAATGCGGTTTCCGGTTGATAAAGAATGAAATCTGAATTGGCCGATTGCGCGCTCAACTGCCGAAGCGGCGTGAGATTGTCTAACACCCAAAAGGATCGACCGTGCGTTGCAACGACCAGATCGTCATCTTTGACGACCAGATCGTGAATTGGCGAACGCGGCAGATTTAACTGCAACGGTTGCCAGCGCACACCAGCGTCAAACGAAACGTAAACACCAATCTCAGTGCCGGCGTACAGTAGCCCGCGCTTTTTCGGATCTTCCCGCACCGCGTGCACGTACGCGCCATCTGGAATTCCATTAACGACGGCGCTCCACGTTTTGCCCAAGTCCGACGTCTTAAAGATGTAAGGCTTGGAGTCATCGAGTTTATGTCGATCTATCGCGGCGAAAGCAGTCTTGCCGTCATGCGGTGACGCTTCGATCAAGTCCACCGTGCTCCATTCCGGCGCTTTCGGACTTACGTTGTTCCAATGTCCGCCGTCATCGGTGCTGACGTGGATGAGCCCGTCGTCTGTTCCTATCCAAAGCGTGCCTTTGTCTACCGGCGACTCCGTTAAGGCAAAAATCGTGTCGTAATATTCGACCGACGTTATGTCGTTCGTCAGTGGGCCACCGCTTGGTTGTTGTTTGCTCTTGTCGTTGCGAGTCAGGTCGCCGCTAATTTGCGTCCAGCTCTGGCCGTGATCAGTCGATTTAAAAACGCATTCGGCCGCGGTGTAGAGAACATCTGGATTGTGCGGTGAAAGCATGAGCGGGGAAACCCATTGAAAACGATGAGGGAGATCGACCGCGCCGCGCCCGGAATTGTCCAACGGCAATGGGCTGATGTCGCGAACGTCCTCCTTATTCTTATCGTAGCGCACAGCGTAACCCTCGCTGTTCGAATAAATGATGTGCCAGTCGCGCGGATCGGGGACCACGAAGCCGCATTCGCCGTCCCCGGCCGGAAACCAATCTTCGCGGCCGATCACGCCCGAATCCGTCCGACTCGCAATGCAAACGTTCGAGTTGTCCTGTTGCGCGCCGTAAATGTGATACGGAAACGCGTTGTCGACCGCGACGTGATAAAACTGCGCCGTCGGCTGATTATTTAGCGTCGTCCAGGTTTTTCCGCCGTCGATCGAGATGCTGGCGCCGCCGTCGTTCGCGTTGCCGATCCGATTCGGATTTTGCGGATCGATCCAAAGACCGTGATGATCGCCGTGACGCGCGGGAAGTAAATTAAATGTCTTGCCGCCGTCGACAGATTTGAATGCGCCGGTATTTAGAAGATAAACCGTGTCCGCCGATTTTGGATCGGCGTAAACTTTGCTGAAATACCACGCGCGCTGACGAAATCGACCATCGTCATTCACCCGCGTCCATTTTTGTCCGGCATCATCCGAGCGAAACAAGCCGCCTTCTTTCGCCTCGATAATTGCATAAACGCGATTCGAATCCGCCCCCGAGACCGCCACGCCAATCTTCCCCAAAATTCCTTCCGGAAGACCGTTGTCTTCCAGATGTTTCCAAGTCACGCCGTTGTCTTCAGAGCGATACAAACCGCTGCCCGCTCCGCCGCTCGAAAAAAACCACGGCTGGCGTCGCGCCTGCCAGAGCGACGCAAAAACAATGTTTGGATTATGTGGATCGAACACCACGTCGATCCCGCCCGTGTTTTCGTCTTTGCTCAAAACTTTTGTCCACGTTTTGCCGCCATCGCCTGTCCGGAAAATTCCGCGTTCCTGATTTGGGCCGAACGCGTGTCCGAGGGCAGCCACCAACACCATATCTGCATTTCTTGGATCGACAATCAACGCGCCGATTTGGCGGCTGTCTTTTAATCCGATATTTTTCCAGGTTTTACCTGCGTCGATCGATTTATAGACGCCAATTCCGTAAGTGGTGTTGCCACGAATGGCCGCTTCACCGGTGCCGGCGTAAACGACGTTATGATCTGACGGTGCCACCGCGATCGCGCCGATGGACGAAATTTCTTCTTTGTCGAAAAGGGGCGTCCAATTCTGGCCGCCATCGGTTGTTTTCCAAACTCCGCCCGCAACTGCGCCGAAATAATAGGTGTCCGGTTCGCCGGGAACGCCTTCAATCGCGAGGGCGCGACCTCCGCGGAACGGTCCGATTTGGCGCCACTGCATCCCGCTAAACAATTTTTCGTCGATCGCGCCGGGCGGCGCTGGCTTGGGAGATGTCATCGGCGAACCCGTGGGCGACGGCGTCTGGCCGCCTTCTTTCGGCGGTGGAGTAACCGCAAAGGTGTTGAAACAGACAAAAACGAGCGCCGCCGAGAACAGAAAACGCAAAGTGGACGAAATCATCCGCTTAAGGTGAAAAGCTTGCCGCGCTCTTCAACTGGAATCGCGCAAACAGATCAGCGCTCGGTTGCGCGCACGGCCAGAATGTAAGCGATCACGGCATCGCGCTCCGCGGGCTTCAAACTGGCGCGATGCGCCATATCGTTCACAATCTGCTCCCAATCTTTGGGCGTGTAATGCCAGAGCGCCGGCAGGGTGTGGCATTCGATGCAGCGATGAACGAAAAGTGTGCGGCCTTGGCGCAGCTTCGCCAGGCTTGTCGTGCTTGCCCGCCGTGGAGGGAGCGAAGGCCTGCCCTGAGCGTCAGTCGAATGGGTCGAAGGATCGATATCTTGCCTTCGTAAATTCGCCGACGCCATTTTCGCTGTAACTGGCGGGACGTAATTGGTCGATTCGCAGCTGGCTAATTGCGAGATACTAATTACTGACAAAGTCAGAACTAGTCGCGCCACCCGCACCAGTCGCTTCGCGTCTTCCTCTCCCTCAGGCTGGGGGAGAGGCTTGGGGTGAGGGTTCGTCATTATCCGCATTTTAAAAACCAAGCCCGAAAATCGTGCGCAATTGAAAATCCGCCTCATCCGGCGTGTTGGTGGCTTGGGCGAGAGCGGTGACAGTTACAAACCAGCTTTGGTGACGATACGAAATGTTCGGGCCGGCAAAAACATTTCTGATTTTTTCGTCGTCACGCCAATCCGGGAACACAAACTCGTGCAAAAATTCGATTCCGACTGAAAGTCGCGGCGAAATTTCGTAGCTCGCGCCGAGCGCTTGCTGAAGTTCGCCGTTCTGTTTTTCAAGATGTCGATCTTCCCATTCGGCCTCCAGGGTCGCGTTGTAATCCAGAATCCAGCGTCCAAAATTCTTTTGCGCGATCAATTTCGATTCTGATTCGAAATGCTGGCGCGCAACGCTGATCTCCTGGTAAAGCGAAATGCCGACGGGATCGACGACCGGGTTCGACAAGTTGTAGATCAGTTCTACCGCGCCGCCGTTGTACTCAAATCCGCCGTCGCTGTGATGGCTCCAATCGAGCGGATAAATTCCAAGTTGGAGCCGGTCAGTGATTCCAACTTCGATTTCTTCGCGAATAAACACGTCGTTCCAACCGGCGCCGTGCGCCCAGGTCACTCCGTTCTCGAGCTCAATACTGCCCGGCGGGGCTGTCGGCGCTTCATATAAATAAGTAAAATGGCGAACTCCAGCGAAAGCGCACATCGCGGGCAACGCCAGGACTAAAGTCGATAGCGTCAATTTTTTCATCGAAGGAGCGCCGCGTTTTAAGTCCTGTAGGGAAGCCGTTGGCTTCCCGATTCACCGAGATGGAACGCTAACCGCGTCCCCTACAGTATTGTTTCATTCGCGTCAGTGAACGGGCTGCAGTTCTTCGGCGACTTCCTTGCGTGCTTCGGCTTTCGCCTCTCGAACAGACTCTTCGATCGCCGGTCTCCCGCCAAAATGACGGGCGGCGTAGTACGATCCGATCACCAAGACAGCGGCGATGAATTGCGCGATCAGGGTTTCGTAAGTTGGGAAAACTGAGAACCACATTCCCATCCAGCGCGGAATCATCGGAACGAGCGACGTAATCGGCGTGGTCGAGATCCAATGTGCGAGCTGCATCTCCTGCGCTTGTTCGCCCACCATCACCAGCAACACCACGCCGAGTAGAATGCCGGTTGTGATAAGCATTTTGCGATAAGGAAGCTTTTGCTGAAGGACAAACGTCAACACCGCGACGATTCCGGAGAGCGCTATTCCGAGAAGAGCGCCTTTCAATACCACGCCACCGCCGAGTCGCAGATTGTAGCTTTGCAAAAACAAAACGACTTCAAATCCTTCGCGGTAAACCGAAGTGAATCCGAGAAGGATCAATCCCCAGAGCAACGATCGTTTCGCAATTTCGTGGCCGTTTTCGAGCAGCGCTTTGCGACGGCGATTGTGCGCGCGGATCCAACCGCCCCAATAAATTTTGTGGAAGAACCAATTCATAATCACGAGCAGCACGACGACGGCGAGAAGTCCGGTCGCCGCTTGCAAATCGAGTGCGCGCATGTTGTCGCTGAGCGAACTGACAATTCGGACAGCGATGAACCAGGTGATCAAAGTCGCGCCAAACGCGACACCCGCGCCGGCCGCGACCGGCTTTCGATGCGCGCGTTTCGCGCCGGTCATGCTGGCGGTGATCGCCGCCAGCACGAGGATGCATTCGAGTCCTTCACGAAAAACAAGAATACCGATATCGAGAAACGCGACCGTCGGACTCGTGTTCGGTTGGGTCGGATCCGGCGCGCCATGCGCCGTGATTCCTTGCCACACGATCATCGCGACGACCCCGATCGCAGCCGTGAAAATACCAATCCCAAAAATGACACGCCACAACCGATCGACCTGGCGCAAAGCAGTCGCACTCACATTCCCAGATTACCACACTGCTAAAGCGCGTGCTGCCGGTCGGTTGCGTTTTTTTAGCGGCGATTTGCGTGCCGTACTTGTGGTCGTCCCGAACGAAGGCGGATATTTGCCGCGAAAGATAAGGATCCGTTTGCCTGGCAAATCAATTCGGCTTACGACGCTCCTCAGCGCTTCCGGCTCCATAAGACTGAGAATGCTGGTGATTGTTGGAGCCATAAACAATGTGTCGGCCAAGAGCACTCGTTTTCCGCCTATCCATACCGACACCTAATCGGAATATTCCCAGGAATAAAATAAGGTTCGTTTGGTTCTGGGATGAGTGAAGAACAACAGCGTGGATCTGGACGCCGCCCCAATTCGGATTTTCGTTGCGAGAGCGGAATATACCAAAGCAGAGCGGGATATACTGATTCTTTGGTCGGTCAGCTCCGCCTGGCTCGAGCAGGCTATTATCGTGGCGCCGTCGATGGCGTGAGCGGTAGCGCAACGCGAAGGGCAATCCGCGATTACCAGCGCGCACACAGCTTGCCAGCGGACGGTCAGATCCGGGGCCAACTGCTCACAAGCATGGGCCTGGGATAAGTCCGTTTGCGCAGCTGCCGGTCAGTTGCGTTTTTTTAGCGACCTCCGCGGTTACGGCCCAATCGTACCGAACAAATTAGCTTCAATATCAATTTC
>Ga0070707_100007285_pt1 | contig 10272 bp, 10 predicted proteins | sample KBSK5502metaG_FD_65468 | JGI IMG/M metagenome (GOLD analysis project Ga0070707, IMG submission 65468) | Corn, switchgrass and miscanthus rhizosphere microbial communities from Kellogg Biological Station, Michigan, USA - KBS K5-50-2 metaG | ecosystem: Host-associated > Plants > Roots >... | reverse complement strand
GCCTGTCACCGTTGGGGTGGATACGGGATCACAGGCCGTTGGCCTTGCTGCGGTTGCCAACGAGGAAGTCCTCTTGCAGGCAGAGGTGCATCTGCGCACCGACATCAAGCAGAAACTGGACCAGCGCCGAAAGTCACGACGCACCCGGCGGAGCCGAAAGACGCGATACCGCCCGGCGCGTTTTGCGAATCGTCGCAGGCCTGCCGGGTGGCTGCCGCCCTCCCTGCGCGCATCAGCGGAGGCAACGCTGGGAGCCGTCCGCTGGGTGGCGACCGTGTTGCCCGTCCGACAGGTCAACGTGGAGATCGCAAGCTTTGATCCCCAGAAGCTAGAGAACCCGGAAATAACGGGTGAACAGTATCAACACGGGGAGCTTCACGGCTATCTCGTGCGTGAATATGTACTGAACAAGTGGGAGCATCAGTGTGCGTACTGTGGCGCGACAGAAATGCCCCTACAACTAGAGCACATCATCCCCAAAGCCAGAGGCGGCAGCGAGCGGGTGAGCAACCTGGCGCTCGCCTGTGAAGCCTGTAATCGGAAAAAAGGCACCCAGACGGCGGTGGAATTTGGCTTCCCGCAGGTACAAGCACAGGCAAAGCTGCCGCTGCAAGCTGCCGCGCACGTCTCCTCGATGAAGAGCGCCATTGTTGGCGCTCTGCGGGAGCAGTTTGGGCACGAGCAGGTCCGCCTGACCTACGGCTATGAGACGAAGTATACCCGCATCCAGCGATTGGGCCTGCCCAAGTCGCATACCAATGACGCGGTGGCCATCGCCTGTCGCGGGGGTGAGGTGGTGAAACCGTCACCGCTCGTGTTTCATCTGCGGCGCATCCCACGTGGCAGTTACCAGCTCTATAACGGGAAACGGAGCGAACACAAGGTCTGGGCGCCAAAGAAAGTCCGAGGCTGGAAGCTCTATGAACTGGTGGAGGCCAAGGGACACGTCGGATACATTGGGGGAAGGCGGCTCAAAGGGGCCTTCGTCATCAAAGACCCTTTGACCAACAAAACACTGGTGGAAGTGACGCCTCGGAAGCTCGTGCGCGTGAGTCGCCCTGTTCATGGGTGGATGCTCACGCGTCTGTCATTTGAAGCAAAGGAGGAGCGCGCTTCCTCCTCCGCCTAAAGGCAGAGGTCCGCGCGCGGTTTTTATGGACGTGTATCGCGCACTCAATGCAGATGTGCCGCAGTTGCTCTTTACAGTGATGCACCAGGCAGGTCCAGTAGTGCCGGAAGAGGATTTCACGCGTACAGTAACCGCGTTACACATGGATATTCGTCAGCAGGCGCAGGCGATGGGTGAGGAGTTACACCGGTGGCTGGAGCAGCAGTACAGGCAGCAGGCTGAGGAGACGGTGCAGAAGCTGCAGCGCCTGGCTGTGCTGGCGGAAAATGCTGATTTGGGGAAAGTGCAGGAGGCGTTGGAGCGTGATTACGGCCGCCTGGCAAGCCGTGTAGGGACGGAGTCGCTGCTGGGTATGCAGGGTTCAGGCGAAGAGGTCTTTGTGGAGGAGGGCCCCATTGATCCCGACCTGGCTAAGCGCTTTGTGGATGGGCGTGAGTATTTAACCTCGCTTGGGTTTAAGCCCGGTCAGGGTCCGCTGCACGAGGCATGGCTGCTCTTTCGCAGCTCCATTCATTACGACATTATGGAGCATGCTGTGCGTGACCGCATGGGTATTTACAGGGGCAGTCACGGCGCACACATTGAGAACATAGCGCGTACCTCCTTTGGCACCTACAATCTGATCTACCAGCTTGGCGAGGGATTGACTGCCGATCTCGCCGATGATAACGCGACCCAGGAAGTGACCTTTGCCTTCAGCAAGGGTCCCGTCCACTATAGCGACTTCCGGCAAGCAGTCTCTGCCCTGATGGAGCAAGCCGGCGAGCAGACGCCCCTGATACATGCTTCGTTCTGGCAGCGCAAGCTGGGGTTGGGTACTGGCAAAGAGTTTGTGCTGCGCCTGCGTCTTCCAGCGGGCGAGGAAGCACTGCGCGAGGTGCTAGGGGTAATTGCTGGTGCTGGACGGGTAGGGAAAGAGACGATTGTGAAACGTGGCAAGCTGTTGTTAGGGAGACGGGTATTGTAGAAATACCAGTTACATGCTTTGTCCATTCATCAACGCTTCTGATTGAGCCTTCTCAAGAACGAGACAGGCAGCATGAGAGAGAGCAGGCGGGTGCGGAGCGAAGCCTCTGGCGGTGGGATGAGATAAAGCGTGAAGGCAAGCAAGGCGAGCAGCAGGGCGGCAATGCTAAGGAGAATGCTGGGGACAGAACTGCCCTGCGAGCTGCTGCTGGTAGGGGGATTGCCGTTATTTTGTTGCCCGCCGCCGTTAGGTACTGACGTAGCGGTGGGCGTGAGACTGGTGTCGGTTTGCCTTGAGCTGGCAGAAGGCGTCGGTGATGGGGTCGGGGCAGTTGTGGGGGTTGGTGTAGGCTTGACAGGAGTAGGTGTAAGAGAGCGCGTGGGCGTCGGTGTAGGCGTCGCCGTGCAACTCCAGGAGACGTTGACCGAGTTCGTAGGCCCGGTAAAGGTGATCGTGTCATTCGCAGGGCAGGGGATGGTGGAAGGTATCGTGATGTTCACGGCAACCTGCCCTCTGGGTTGAAGCGTTCCACGTGCCGGCCTCATTGTCACGCCAGATATGCCACGGCTGATCGCAAACCAGGTCAGGCTCCTGGTGGGGCTTTCGTTGATGATGGTAACCATGCATTGCCTGCAATTGGTCAGGTTCATGGGAGAGGCTGCCAGCACAGCGCCTGCCAGCACGAAACGCGCAGGGGCAGCAGATGCTGATCTCGCGCCGGAAACGAGCGACGAGCACATGGCCAGGGCGCTCAAGGTGATGAGTGCGAAGAGCGCAAAACGTATCGGGAGATGAGCACGAACATTATGCGGTACCATCATCGTTTCCTTCCTGCTGCTGCGTACCCTGTTTCCCGTCGTCATCCTGCTGGGAAGACCTGGGGAGCGGGGCTGGTGATGGCATGGGTACAGAAGCATACGCCGGTGGCAGCCAGAGGGAGGGAGGCGGTGAGGGGGGTAGTGGCGGCACTCCTTGAGGTGGTGGAGCGGGTTGAGCCGGAAACGCCGGTGCTTTGGGAGGCCACTGTGGCCGGATGGAGCGTGGCAACTTTGGTGGTGGGGGTGCGACCGCTGCGGGCGGCATAGGCCCGGTTTGCTGCATGTGTGGCTGCGGCGCAATCTGGTAGAAAGGCTGAGACTGGGAATATGGTGATGCATACGGGGCGGGCTGTTCTTGGGTATAGGGAGGAGACTGCATAGGATGCATTATCGGGTCCATGGACGACCACACAGCACTGGGCTGTTGGTGCTGTGGTTTATCTCCCAGCCACAAGATGAGGACGCGCAGCGCAAACATTCCCACGATGATAGCGAGAATCAGATCTGGAACACGCTGGTGCAAGATGATGCCGAGCAGCGTCAGCAGGATGCTCAGTAATGCCAGGGTGCCTCCCAGCGCGCGCAACCACGAGTTCTCCGCCGCGTCCGGCTTCATAGATGGTGGATAGGGCAACATAGGCATCATCCCTCCCAAATGGGTACAATTAAAAGACGTTAGTAGAAGAGCTAAACTTCAATTTGATTGACGTTAGAAGCTGCCAAAGTGAACAGGGAGGGCCAAAAAGTCATATAGGCCTACAGGGTCTCACGCCAGTTACAGAGTTGGGCATCTGGAATGGGTAACGCGAGTCCGAAGGCTACTTGCGTTCTCCTGCTTGTGCCCCTCTGAAAATGGCTGAGACCTTGACTGCCTCTTGTCAGCTGATGAGATATCTCATCCTGCCAACACCTCATCCAGTCAGTCGAAGACCGCTTGCCGGGCGAGACGCAGGTTGGTCACCTGACTATGTTCATCCGCGCCCTCTTCCCCGGTAAACAGGCATAGGTCTGGGTTTTAAAGGTCTCCTCCTCGCTGGTTCCTAGCAAATACGTCGCACATTGCCCCGCTGAGGTTACGGGTGAACGGGGGATTATACCAAAAAGACCTGTTCGCGCGAAAAGATCCCACCAAAATTCCCAAAAGGGTGATGGCCGTAACCAGAAGCGAACAATATGCAACTTGCCCTGTGAGTACAGGAAATCTCGAACAGTTTTGCCCGCTTGCTCGCGACCTGGTTCGGGGGACTGCTCTCTCTATTTGAAGAAGGAAGGATACGATCTCGATGAAATTGTTAGCGCTTTTACAGACCAAAGCTCTCGTCACTTTTGTCGCTGGTGTGCTGCTGGTGGGAGCCGCGACGGCAGCCTTTGCCGCCACGCCAGCTGGACAAGATGTTGTCCAGTCGTTGACTCATGCTCATCCTACGGTGACTGCAGCTGCTACTCACAGTGCTAAAGGGAATGCGCAGGGGGCTGCTGGCAAAGATCATGCGAGCTGCCCTGGCCAGTCGGACGCGCAGAATCTGGCGACCAAGTATCAGTTGAGCACTGCCAGCACCGGCAATGCCATGACAGCTATTTGCGCGCTGCATCAAGGCACGTTTAAAGGCACGACCACCGGCGGCGTGAGCGTGACCTCCAGTCGGGTCTATGGCTATGGGGAGATCAACCAGTTGCTAACCTACGCGCAGTCCTTGGCCGCGCATGACAGTGCAAATGTGGGTGGGAAGCTCAGTGACAGCAATGTGAGCGGCTACCTGGCGAACGCTCTGCACACCTGCGGTTCTACTCCGTTAGAAACCTGCTTGATGACCAATATTCCTGGCTTCCAGCCGGGGAACGGCAATGGCAACAAGCCAACGAGTACTCCGATCCCGCACGGCAATAAGCCAACCACGACCCCAACGTCGCACGGGAACCAGCCAACCGCGACTCCTACACCTCATCACTAAAATGTAGGGCCGCTGGCAACTCCTTCTGGATTGCCTCGACTACCTCGGACCGGCTGGCGGATCAGCATGGACCCTCTTCCAGTACGTAAGCACCGGATTGGGCTGCGGGGAGACTCGAACCTGCCTGGGCAACTGGTCTACGCGCATCAGTACATGAACGCTGGTGCGCTTCTATCCATTGTAGGTGCAGGCCAACTCCCTGAGGGAGTCGGCCTGCTTGTTCTTCCTGGCAGCGCAAACTGGGGTTGGGTACCGGCAAAGAATTTGTGCTGCGCCTGCATCTTCCAACGGGCGAGGAAGCACTGCGCGAGGTGCTAGGGGTGATTGCTGGTGCTGGACGGGTAGGGAAAGAGACGATTGTGAAACGCGGCAAGCTGTTGTTAGGGAGACGAGTGTTGTAATCGGCTAGAATCGACAGTATGAGCATGTCACATCTCTGCCAATTATCAGTTTGCAGAAGTCGCGAGGCGGTCAGGATTCGTGGGGAGGCATGATGAGATAGCTGTTCTGCTCAATCCATTGGGCCAAGAGCGGGATCGCAAGTTGATAGACACTTCCTTCTCGCAGCACAAGATCACGTATCTGCAACTTTTCTAAAGAGAGAAATACTCTCTGCTCGTTGAGACCACCACGCTCGATCATTTGATCGACTGTCGCGGCTTGAATGGCCGGCAGCGACTGTAAAATGATGCGCTGATCTTGATCACTGCGATCCCAGAGATCCCAAAAATAGACCGCCCAACTTTCAAAGACTTCCTGTATTGCTGCCGATACGTCCTCTACTGTTGCCCGATCACGTGAATCCTCGTTGAGGATTTCGATGATGTGCTTGCACATGGCCTGGATGAGGAAAGGATGGCAATGGGTGACGCGCATGATCTTCTCCACGACCTCATCATCGAAAATGTGCGGGATGGGGAGTACAATGAGGTTGCGTGCATCCGTTGTATGCAGGAAGCTTACCCTGATGCGCTCTACATTGACGAAATAGCCGGCCCAGCTTCGACCCATGTCACCCACCATCTTAGCACCACTAAAGAGCAACGCCAGGTGAGAACGGTTTTGTATGATACTACGAAACCAGTTGAAGAGCAGGTTGAGGTTGAACGCTCCTCTTTTCTCCACCTCTTCGAGCTTTTCAAATTCATCGAAGGTAAGAATAAGTATGCGATTGACCTGTTCAAGCGTCTGCTCTACTTCAGCAAACCACTGTTCAAAAAGATCGTAGACCCTGATCTCGTCCTGTCGCTGGGCCTCGTCGAGTTGCCCTCGTTCTAACTTTTGCACCGGCAGGCCCCTATTCCTGAGTTGCTTTTCTATACCTGCTGCCAGGGTAGCGAAAAATGCAGCGGTGCTGGCAATCATACCAGGCGTTTGTAAATCGTAGAAAACAGGGAGGTAACGAGGACCCAGCAGCACAGGGAGCTGTTTTAGAATACTGCTCTTCCCCATTCTTCTCTCACCAGTGAGCAGAAACGTGGGGCGGTGCTTTTGTTGTAGCGCCTGGCCCAATTTCTGGACGATGTCATTTCGCCCTACGAATAAGGGGTCGCCCAGTTCCAATGGGTTGCCGGGCACATAGGGGTTTTCGATGTACAGTTGCCCTGATACGCTCTGCAGTGTGTCTTTCCCCTGTTCTGCCAGCATGCTCCACTGGCTGACCACTGTATTGAGGTGCCGATTCAGTCCAGCGTTACTGAAGGCCATGGATGGGCGAATCGCTTGTAAGGAGTGGGTCATACGCTCAAGAGCCTCGTACCGATCTGTTTTATCGATCTGTGCGAGATAGCTGGCTGCCTCCCTGCTCGCATCGTCCAGGTAGTGAAAGACTTTTTCCGCTCCAGCGTTTAAGGTTCTCACCTCCAGCGGCACGAGTTTCGCGAGTTGTTGATGGGCCTGACCAATATCTCGCAGAATGGTGCGCTTCTCCAGCTCGCGCAGCGCCAACTCGTATGCAACTGTTTGCGCAGCCAGGCGCTGTTGCGGTCGTTCGCGCACAATGAAGTTGATTTCCTTCAATGTTCCATCCAGGCTTTCTTCCGAGGCGAGTAATAACATACTTTTCAGGTACGGCAAAGGGAGAAAGACACACTCGTCCCAGTGGAGTGAGCAATGACGCAAGCAGTACAAGGTTCGCTCTGGCTGTCTTTTACTCGAGCGATAGGCCTGAATCGCCGAATAGGCGCTGACCGGATAGAGGGGCAGCCGGTAGTAGCTTATCAGGTAAAAGAAAAGGAAACCGGCGCCTACGATTAACTCTTCAATCAGCCCGCTGTGTATACCGTTCACGAACGTGTCGTAGACCCCACTATCGCCGACTGGGATACCTAGCGCCAGTCCAAAGGCCGCCGCCACCGCGATGCTCACCCCGATGCCGATGGAAACAACCTCCTCTCTTCCCTTGATACATCTCCTCACGATCATCCCCAGAAGTGCAGCCAGGAGGCAGCCCGATATGCCTCCTACCCCCAGACCAGCGATGCTCCCTCCGATGATGTCTGCGTTTCGCAGTGCCGGATCGATAGCGCCAAGTGCAAAGCCAGCCCAGTAACCGCCGACTGTGCCTGTTAGAAAACCGATCACCAGCCCCGCGAGAATGCCCAGTGCGCTGGCAATCGTCACATCTTCCAGCCCCCCTTCTTTGAGAGCGTGAGCGCTATTAAAAGCGATGCCGAGCGCGATGCCAAATGCGATACCGAAAACAATGCCTACCAGGGTATCATCGCCGGTGTTGACAATAATACCATTCGCTATGCCCAATGCCAGGGCCGCGGCTATGCCGAAGCGAATGCTAAACAATCCCGCAAATAAACCGGCGATCAGGCAACTCAAGGCAACTGCCCAGGTCGCATCAAACAAGAGCTGCCCAATGTCCGGGCTGAGCGGGACGAACGTGTGGATTGCATAATGCGGGTAGAGATCAGGTCTAAGAATGAAAATGACAATGCGAATGATCAACGCTGGGGTATACGAGGAGAAAAAGAGCAGAGGAGTCAATCTCAGCATCATGACAAGACGCTGAGAAAGGTTCAGCGTCTCAAAGTCATGCTTGAAGCGTACAGGTTGAAAAAAACAGCTCTGTAACCAGCGATAGGGTTCAAGCACGAACAAATACCATATGCCGCGTTCCTTATCTGCCATAGTTCACATCACCGCTTGCAAGAGCGTGTTAAACCGCTCCTCAAATATTTGCTTGTAGTTCGAATCTTTCCTGGCCTGATCCAGATCCTCTTCGAGGATCTTGCCTGCGAGTTGCAAGTACAAAGGCCACCAGGCTTGCTCACCCTCGCTCATTCGTCCGTATGTCCAGAGGTATTGACGCTCAGAGGGCTCTAGCCTGGCGATGTTGCCTTTCTCAAAAATAAACTGTTCCGTATCAGTGTAATCGAATGGCCTGAGTGACACCTGTTCGAATATGTTGAAAAATGGGCTACCCTGCGACCTGTTATCGACGATCTGACGCAAAGGGCTTTTGCTGGCGATAATTAGAACGAGGTCAGACGCTCCCGCCATCGCACGCAATCCCTCGAAAAAATCAAGAGAAAACTCCTCCCTGCTGCCGATACGTTCAAATTCGTCGATGCAGAGGACAGGAATGAGTTTCTTCGCAAGCATCTCTTGTAAACCGTTATCAAGAGTCTCGAGCCCCTCAATGACGTCAGGAACTGGTAACCCAAGCTTGTTTAATGCCTCACTGACAAAACCGTTCACCGTCCTACATTTGGGTGACATAGCATCAAGGTACCCGATACGGAAGCGAGAGCCGAGTTGCTCCAGCGATACCAATCGGAGATAGTGCATGAGCCAGGTTTTACCAATTCTGCGCGGACCGACGATAGACGTTGAGGCTTTGCGGATAGTACGGGAAAGAAGCGTTTTCCGCTCCTTCTGCCTTGCATAGAGTTCTCCCGGTGCCGGCAGCGGCTCGTTAAATAAAAATACAGCTGCGGCAGCGCCAGGAATGTCCTGCTCTCCGCTCTCGTGCGTTAATCCCAGTTCGCTGGCGCCGATACCAAATAATGTACCTAATTTCTGGCGATAGAAACGGCTAGGAAAGGTGATGCCATTCTCCCAACGGCTCACATTGACACTCGTCGTCCCAATCTTTTCAGCGACCTCGGCCTGCGTCCAACCGCGCTTTTCTCGCGCGGCCCTCAATAGATCATTCGACCTTTCTATACCCATCGGCCTTTTTCATCACTAACTACTACTCGCTTAATAAGCAGGTGAGAAGCTTCAATCCCCTTGTCTCACCACGAAATGATATGCCGAATGATAATAATGATATTTTAGCACTTGAATATGTAAATGTACACTTTACACATGGCTATTCAATTAGCTTAGGAGCGAACTTGAAGCGACAAAGAGGGTGCACCAAAATAAAGCTCGGCAAAAGGAAAAAGGCCGAGCCATTTACTCTGCCTAGAAGCCCAGGAACACTCGCAGGCTTCTATTTCTCCTGCGGTCCATTGGCGGCATTTGGGTTTTTCCTGGGTAATTTGGAAGGTTTCGTGTTTGCTATCGTTGGTGATGTTATGTTCTGGGTCTTGATTGCCTTGCTGAAAGATATAAAGTGGTTGTACCAATAAATTAAAACGGCAAATCAATAGAGAAAGGGAATCGCCCATGTGTATGCTTCAGATGCACGTGCAGTGCTCAGACAGGTTCTTTGAAGTCTCACCAGATGAAGTAGAGAATGCTGAACTCATGGTAGAAGATGGAGTGAGCCGTGTCCTGCTTGACCTTTTTAGTGAGGGGGCGGTGGATGACGTGGCTATTCGTTTCACTTCTAGCCCGCCAGTGGGTCTCCACCATTGTTCTATCCACATACGTGCCCAGTGTTTTTGCCACAGCTTCGTGTTGCTTCCACACACAGAGGAGCACATGAAACGTGCAGTAGAAAAAAGCATGTGTGCTCTTCTGAGGGAACTTTTTGGATCGGTGCATGTAGAGAGTGTCACGTTCAGCCCTTCTCCATGGGATTACGGCATTGATCCTGCTCTCTCCTATAGCACATGAAGATGTTGCATGCCTACGAGAAGTCGGTTATCCCTACCCGGGTATGTATCCGAACTTGGAAACGACCGCAAAGGTCGAGAGCTTCTTCCAGGGGGGAATTACGAGTTGTAGAGAGGAGTATCGGGATGCTACACAGTGTTGTTCGCGACGCGGTAAGGAGGTCCACCATGGCCGTCCTGGTTGAAATTGTGTGTTCCGTTTCTCAGGAAGAGTTCGCGCAGGTGACCGTAGAAGCATTTTGCAAAGCAACAGGCGGTCTGCTCATCGGTCGTCGCGTCATCGAGGTGACCCACAAGGCCCTGCTTATAGTCCGGCTCCCGCCGACGGCAAGCGTGAGCAAAGATGCGACGGCCCTTGATCAGGCACGCCAACAGCATGTCATCGAGT
>Ga0070707_100007283_pt1 | contig 10273 bp, 7 predicted proteins | sample KBSK5502metaG_FD_65468 | JGI IMG/M metagenome (GOLD analysis project Ga0070707, IMG submission 65468) | Corn, switchgrass and miscanthus rhizosphere microbial communities from Kellogg Biological Station, Michigan, USA - KBS K5-50-2 metaG | ecosystem: Host-associated > Plants > Roots >... | reverse complement strand
GCGGCCGGAACCTTCTCCTCATTCAGATAGAGCAGTGGCGCAAGGATCCAAAGCGTGATCGCAAGCGCCGAGCTGCCGCGATATTCAATTCCCGGCACGAACGCCACAATCGCGATGCTGACCAGCGGAGCAATCACCAGGCCCCACACGATCGTGCGCCAACGCTGTTTCGGATCGAGCAGCAGCATCGGCGGAACAAATGCGATTCCGTCGGGAAAGAAATGTGACGGGCCGTAATGAACGATATGGCCTGTCCACAAGCGCCACGGCTGCCCGTGCAGTGCTGCCGAGGTCAGCGACCAGTAATCGGTCATGACCGGCCTCGCAACCCCATGAGCACGATCAGAGCGGCGGCTGCAAGCATTTCGAGCAGCCCGAAGCTTCCGCTGTGGCGGATCGACGTTCCCTTCTGATTGACGATGTCGATCTCGGGACGCTCGCCCGAAACGATGCTGGTCTTGAACGAGTCGACTTCCTCGCTGAGATTCTTCGAAAGATCGACTGTGGCCGCCTCCAGCCCGTGTGCTGCGCGCTCGCGCAGCACCCTCGGCTCGTCGATGCTGGTCGAATGGCCACGCGTGCTGCTCGCGCCGGGCGCGCGGAGCAGAAACGTTCGCGTGGGCACGTGAAAAACAGCGACGTCGATCAACGTGCGCGTTTCATTGTGCTCGAGCGGCAGAATGTATGAGCCGACAATCGACAGGTACGCGATGCGTCCCTGATTGACGTACTGAATCTGATCGACAGAAGCGAGCGCGATGACATCCACGCCGTACATCTGCGCGATCTGATCGAGGTTGTCGAATCCGCCCCGCGGCGTGAGGTACGTCGAAGGAATCATCACGATTTCCTTGACCCAATCGCGCGTCTGGAATTCTTTTCGGACCACGTCGAGGAGTTTCTTCTCGTCCTGGCGCGAGACCACCGGACTGTTGTCGACTCGCGCCATCGGGAGGCCGGGCATGGACATCCTCGGCGGCCCTCCTCCTGAGGGGACGAACGCGATGCCGAGCCGCAGCGGCAATTGCAGTCGAGCCTTTTCCGGGCGGGGGGGCGGCGCGGCGCTCGCGTCGGGGTAAAGGTAAGACATCAGATCGCTGCGCCGGCGGATCTCGGTTTGAGAAGCGCAGGCAGTCAGCAAAACGATCAGCAGTAGTAGCGCGGTTCGCTTCCTCATGACCGGCCTCCTGCTGCTGAATGAAGGGAAAAGTGCCCGGCGTTACGCCTCGCTTTTGGCGAGGGCTGTTCTGGACCACAAGGCGAGCGCGCTGAACAGGATGAGGACCGCGACCGACCGGTCGAAGTACCAGCGATCGGCGCGGACAGTCAGCGGAGTGGACTCCAAAAGGAGGTACCAGAAAAACGCGACGGTGCAGGCCAGCAGGCCGTAGCGATTGAGAACGAAGAGGACGATGAGTGCCAGGAGCACGCCGAGGACGAAGTCGGCGACATGTTGTTCGGCGGCCAGGAGGACCGCGATCGCGATCACCCAGACTGCCGACGCGATCAGCACCTGTTTAACTAGTGCACGTAAAAGCAGCATGAAAAATAGTCCGAAAAGTGAGTAGAAGATCGCTCGCGTTTGAAAGTAAAAGAGCAGCGATACCCACGTCGCCGACGACGAGAGGGCTGGCACGGCCATCGAAATGGGAGAAGCGCCGATGATCGCGTGGCGGATCTCCTCGAGCCACAGCATCGCGATACCGAAGCCGCATCCGATCAGCAAATCGTGGCCGACGGCGGCATCCGACCAGCGCCCTTCGAGAAGTCGCTTCCATCCGATGATCGTCTGCGGCCGCCAGCGGCGAATGTGCGGCTCCGCCGCCAGATACGCGATCCACACCTCGGCCGCGTACAAGAGACTTCGCGCCAAAGCCAGTCCGAAGAGGCGGTACTCGTCGACGAACGATCGGGCGTGATGTGCCGCGAAAAGCCAGTAGAGCATCCGGCAGAAAAACATCCAGGCCGCGATGCGCCGCGCGCCGCGCAAATCACCGCGACCGGCTCGCATGTTGCGGCGCGCCATCACGACGCCCGCGATCAGCAGCGGAATCAACAGCGCGTAATACACGGTCAGCGAAAGAGACGGCTTCTCCTCCACATGTTGCAGCGATCGAATCGCACCGGCCGGCGTGAGCGAAAGCGTGATCATTCCCGGGAGGGTGGGCGGAGGCTCGTCGAGTGTGACGCGGCCGTCGAGCTCATTCGACGCCATCGGTCGCGGGCTTTGCCGGTAGTAGAAGTGGATCGCGGGATTAGCTTCAAACCACGATGCGCGGTCGACTGCCACACCACCTGCGATCTTGCGCGCGCGTTCGCTCAACACTCGCGGCGAATACGGCAGCGCAGTGCGCCCTTCGAGCGAAACGCCTTCTTTCGTGAACAGGACGAGCAGAAAGCCGGCGACCACCGCGGCTAATGCGATCCACGCGACGCGCGACGACAGCCGTACCGACGGCTCGGTGGCCGCGACCATCTCGGGCGTCGGCGTCTCACCGGCTGCCAGCGCCGCTTCCAACGGATCGATGCTTGGAAAGGCGGCCAGCACTTCGCGCGCGGACGGGCGATTGGCGGGATCGGCCGCGCCGCATCGCTCCATCGTTTCCTGAAGCTCGGAAGGCAGGCCGCGATATCCGGCCAGGATCTCTTTGAGAACGAGAGCCAGTGCGTAGACATCGCTGCGCGCAGACAGCTCGCCTGTGCGCTGCTCGGGCGCCATGTACGCCGGCGTTCCTGCGATCAGCGTGCGGCGAGTGTTGTCGGCAGCCAGTGCCGACAAACCGAAGTCGCTGATCCGCGCGTGCCCTCGGCCATCGATCATGACGTTGGCGGGCTTGAGATCGCCGTGGATGACGCCGCGGTCGTGCGACGCCGCCACGCCGGCGCAGACTTCACGCGCGATGTCCATCGCCTTCTGCCGCGGCAGGCGGCCGAGGCGTTGCAGCAGCGACTCGAGATTCTCGCCGTCGACAAACTCCATCACGATGAACGGATGGTCGTCGGATTCGGCGAGATCGAAAAGACGGCAGACATTCGGATGCGCTACCTGCCGTCCGTGGCGGACTTCGTTATACAGGCGATGGAGCAGCTCGCCGTCCTGAACGATCGACAGCGGTACGAACTTCAAGGCCACCGGCTGACCGAGCTTCAGATCATCGGCGCGATAGACCTCGCCCATGCCGCCGCGTCCGATCAGCGCGGTGATCTGATATCGATCGTTCAGAATTGTTCCGGGTGCGAATCGGGCGTCGTCATCCGAGGACTGCAACGCCAGATCGAAAAGACAGCCCGCGCAGAGCCCGTCGACGGTCTCGTAGCTCGGATGACGTTCACACTGCAATGGCGTTCACCAGATGGCGGATCTCATCGTCCACCTGATCGGGCTCTGCCACAAGTGAGGCCACCAAATCGCGCAGGATCACTCGAAAACGGCGCCGCATGCGATGCAGCGCCACGCGCAGCGCGCCGCGACTCATTCCCAACTCGGCGGCCGCGCGTTCGTAAAAAGCGTCGGAATCGCCGGTCAGAAGCGGCGCCAGAGCCTCGAATTGGCGCGTGTCTCCGCGAGCTTCGAATTCCAAGCGCAGTCGGCGCAAAGCCGCGTCGAGCAGAGCCATGGCGGAGCGCTTCTCGAAAATTTCTTCCGGCGTGAGGCCGCTCGCCGGCTCGTGTGCATACTTTTTTTCGGCGTCGACAAAGTCGAGCGGAACGTGTAGCGCGCCCCCGCCGCGTTTCTGGGTCATCACGCGGTCCCGTTCGTTGGCGAGGAAATGCTTCACCGCGGTCAAAAGAAAACTGCGAAATCTTCCGCGCTTGCGGTCCACTTGCGCGAGATAAGTCTTCTCGATCAGTCGAGTGAAAAACGCCTGCGTCAGATCTTCCGCCTCCGGCGCGCCGTGGCCCTGGCGCCGGATGAATGCGTACACCGGATACCAGTACGACTGGCACAGCGCGTTGAGCGCCGAGCCGGCTTCGGCATCATCGGCGGCAGCCGAGAGGATCAGGGTCCATTGCGTGGTGTGAAACCGCGCGTCGGGCATTGGGTTCTCACGCCGCCGCTGGAGCGACGGCCACCGGCTGCGGAGGAACGGCTTTCATCAGCAGCCCGTGCGTGATCGCCGCCACCGCGAATCCGATGAACCACGCGTAGTCGTAGAGCGGCCGCAACGGCGGAACGACAAGGCCGATCCAGGCGGCGGTGCATCCGAGAAGTGTGGCCACGACGGCGCGCCAGTTCCATCCGCCGTTGTAGGTGTACGCGCCGTGAGGAAGATAGAGATCGGCGAGCGCGAGCTGCTTTCGCCGCACGATCCAGTAGTCGGTGATCAGCACGCCGGCGATCGATCCCAGTCCGCCGGAGTAGCCGAGGAGCCAGGCGAAGATGTAGCCGGAGGGATCGGCCAGAAGGCGCCACGGCTGCATCAGGATGCCGAGGATGCCGGTGATCAGTCCCCCGGTGCGGAAGGAGATCCACTTCGGGAAGGCGTTCGCGAAATCGTTGGCGGGCGAGACGACGTTGGCCGCGATATTCACCGCCAGGGTAGCCACTACTACGGTAAACATTGATATAGCGATGACGATCGGCGCCTTGAACTGCGCGACCAGCTTGACGGGATCCCACAAATCGGTCATCGGCAGATTGGGATAGATGACCACCGCCGCCGACGTGATGATGACTCCCATGGCCGCGAAGACGGTCATGGTGGTCGGCAGGGCCACGGTCTGACCGATGGCCTGCTCGCGCTGACTGCGCCCGAAGCGCGTGAAGTCAGGCATGTTGAGCGAGAGCGTGGCCCAGAATCCGATCATGGCTGTCAGCGAAGGCACGAACACCAGTCGGAACTGCGACCAGGTCGCGAATTTCCCTTTCTCAGTGAGGAGATATCCCAGCCCGTGCGCGCGCCAGATCGCCCAGGCGAGCAGAAAGGCCGTCATGATCAGGACGAATGGCGCGGCCCAGTTCTCAACTTTGCGCAGCAGATCCATGCCGCGATAGATGATCAGAATATTGATGGCCCAGAAGAGCAGGAACGAGATCCATTCGGTCGGAGTGTGCCCGCCGATTTTGTCGCCCAGGAGCGTGTGCCACGACGGAAAAATGGCGCCGAAGAACGTGTGCAGCGCTGCGCCGCCGATCCAGGCCTGAATGCCGAACCATCCGCACGCCACGATCGCGCGCATCAGCGCCGGCAGATTCGAGCCGTACGTTCCGTACGCCGCGCGCGCGAAAACGGGAAACGGGATGCCGTACTTCGTTCCGGGATGCGAGTTGAGCAGGATCGGAATCAGGACGATCGTGTTGCCGAGGAGAATGGTGATCAACGCCTGCCACCAGTTCATGCCCGCGCCGATCAGTCCCGACGACAGCATGTAAGTCGGGATGCAGTGGGCCATCGAGATCCACAGCGCGGCGTAGTTGTAGGTCGTCCAGTTTCTCCGCGCGACCGGAACGGGGGCGAGGTCGTCGTTGTACAGCGGGCTGGTTTTGATGTCGTCGAGCGACTTCAGTTCAACACGACCATCTTCATGCTGGACGACTTCGCTCATGTGGACCTCCGGTTGAATGCAGAACGCAGAATGCAGAACGAAGAATTAAGAAAACGAGCTATTTTCTTCATTCTAAATTCTGCATTCTGCGTTCTGCATTCACCTCGGTGAATTGAACAGCCCCCTCTTCAAAAACTGCCCTCGCCCCGGCTTCCCAATGTATTTCCCTTCTTCGATGACGAGCTCTCCGCGCGAGAGGACAGTCTTGGTCACGCCTTTCACGCGCATGCCTTCGTAGCAGGAATAGTCAACATTCATGTGATGAGTCTTCGCACTAATTGTCATCTCTTCTTCCGGATCGAAGATCACGATGTCGGCATCGGAGCCGATCGCGATCGTTCCCTTCTTCGGGAAGAGTCCGAAGATCTTCGCCTGCGCCGTGGATGTGATCTCCACGAAGCGATTGAGCGAGATGCGCCCTTCCGCGACACCGCCGTTGTAGATCAGGCTCATGCGGTGCTCGACGCCCGGCCCGCCGTTCGGAATCTTCGAGAAGTCGTTTTTCCCAAGCTCCTTCTGCTCCTTGAAACAAAACGGGCAGTGATCGGTCGAGACGACCTGCAGATCGTTGAATTTCAGGCCGCGCCAAAGCTCGTCCTGATTCCACTTCTCGCGAATGGGGGGCGTCATGACCCACTTCGCGCCCTCGAAACCTGGTTTCTCGTAGACGCTGTAGTCGAGAAAAAGATATTGGGGACACGTTTCGGCGTACGCCGGGACGCCCTTGTCGCGCGCGCGCACGACTTCCTCGAGAGAATCGCTGCAGCTCAGGTGGACGATGTAGACCGGCGACTGCGCGATCTCCGCCAGCGCGATCGCGCGATGCACGCCCTCGGCCTCCGCCTTGGTCGGGCGCGTGAGAGCGTGATATTTCGGCGCAGTTTTTCCATCGGCGATCGCGCGCCGAACGATGGCGTCGATCACCACGCCATTCTCGGCGTGCATGCAGATGAGGCCGCCGGCCTCGCTTGCGGTTCCCATGGCTTTGTAAATCGTGGCATCGTCGACGAGAAAAACGCCGGGATAGGCCATGAAGAGTTTGAAACTCGTGACGCCCTGCCGGATCATGTCCTTCATCTGCGGCAGGCGTTCGTCGGGAAGATCGGTGCAGATCAGATGGAACCCGTAGTCGATGGAGGCCTTCCCCTCCGCCTTCTTGAACCAGACATCGAGCGCCTGGCTGAGCGATTGGCCCTTATATTGAACGGCGAAGTCGATGATGGTGGTCGTTCCACCGAACGCGGCCGCACGCGTGCCGGTCTCGAAGTCGTCCGAGGATGAGGTCCCGCCAAACGGAAGATCCATATGCGTATGCGGATCGATTCCGCCGGGAATTACGAGCCGGCCTTTCGCGTCAATCTTCCTGTCAGCCTTGACGTCGATCTCTTTGGCGATCATGGCCACCTTGCCGTCCTCGATGAGGATGTCGGCGTTGTAATCGTCGATGGCAGTGACGATGCGCCCGTTTCGGATCACCGTTTGCATTTGACTCTCCGCGAAAAAATGTTGATTGTAGCCCGCAATCTCCTGCTCTGCCTTGCGGTCGCGCAGATCGCGACAGCAGGGACTTACTCGGTCACAACGGCAGCCGATTCCGGACCCGGCTCGCTCCGTCAGGCGATCCTGGATGCCAATTCCGGCGCCTGCGCGTCGCCGTGTCGCATCACATACGGCTCGACCGGTTTCCTCACCGTCGCGCCGCTCACGCGGTTGCCGGATATCACGGCGTCCAATGTGGGCCTCGGTCCCAATCCGCCGTATCAAGCGTGGACTCTGGAGATCAGTGGCAGCAACCTCACCAGCGGCAGCGGGCTGCACATTCGGGGCGCGAACTGCACGGTGACCGGCGTGATCATCAACGGATTCCCCGGCAGTGGAATCGTTCTCGAGGATGCAAACGGTTCTCGCCTCGGATCCAATGTTCTCGGCCTCGACCGGACCGGGACGCGCGCCGTTCCCAATCAGCAGAACGGCGTCACGATCGTTCACGGCCGCCAGATCGAATTGAGTTCGAACACCATCGGGGGCAACGCGGGCAATGGCGTTTACGCCGTCGGCGCGTCCGATCTGTTTTTCGGCCTGGACGTGATCGGCAAACAGTACCTGCCGCAAGGGAGCGGCAATCTCGCTTTGGGAAATGGCGCCAGCGGGATCTTCCTGATGGATGTGCAGCGGGCGCAGGTGCTCGGTTGCGTGATCTCGAACAACGGACTCGACGGAGTGGCGACCGCCGGGACATCGAGCGCCATCCGGATCGAGGATCTCCAGTTGGCGACCACGATCTACAACAACGGCCTGATGCCGATCGACATCGGATTCGATGGTGTGACTGAGCAGGGCCGGCCTGTGCTCACCACCGCCGATGTCAGCAACGGTTTTCTGCGGGTGATCGGCCATGTGAGCAGTGCGCCAAACGCCGTTGTCCTCATCAACATTTTCGCGTCGGACTCGCTCGGCAAATTTGGCATTGCCCACCCGAAAACATCGGTCTACGCAGAGAAGGTGAATGCGGATGCGAACGGCTTCGCTGCATTCGAGTTCCACTCTTCTCTGACCTACAACGTGAGGCCGCCCATCGATGCCATCGGGCAATGGATTTCCGCGACGGCGACCACCGATGCGACGTCGGAGCTGAGCGCGCCGTTGCAGGCTTCAGCCAATGATCAAAACTACGCCGTCACGAATACCAATGATTCGGGAGCAGGTTCGCTGCGCCAGGGAATTCTCGATGCCAATGGCGGCATTTGCGCGGCCGATTTTCCGTGCCGTGTGCAATTTGATTTGCCGGCAAACAGCCAGCGAACGCTCTTTCCGCTCACGCCGCTGCCAGCGATCACGCGTTCCGGAATCACAATCGATGGCGCAAAAACGCCGTCGTCGCCGTTCGCTATCACTGCGCCGGCGATTGAAATCAACGGCAGCCGCTCGACGCCCGGTCCGGGTCTCACGATTTCATCCGCAAACGGCCCGCTCGTCGGCGACTCCATTGGCAGGCTGGCAATCAACGGATTCAACGGGCCGGGAATCCTGATCGACGCCAGCAACAACTACATTCTCAATCCGGTGATCGCGAACAATTTCATCGGCACCGATCCGACAGGTACGATCGCGGTCCCGAACACGGGCGACGGCATCCATGTGCGCGGCAATGTTCCTTTCGTGCATATCGGAACGTTCGGCTCCGGCAACCGTTTTGTGCGAAACCTGATCAGCGGGAATGGCGGCAACGGCATCACGCTCGAATCGGGATTCTTCGAATTCGACACCAACGCGATCGGTACCGACATCACTAAAAAGCTGCCGATTCCCAACGCCGGCGCAGGCGTCAAGTTCGAAGCGGCCGCGCAGGGACATCTGGAAATGAACACGATCGCGTTCAACGGCGACGTCGGCCTCTCGACCGTGACTATATCTGCCGACGCATTCAAAGCGGCAATTCAAAACTCCATCCACTCGAATGTCGGTCCGGCGATCCGTCAGCGGGAAGTCGTGCAACTGCCGCCCCAGATCGCCTCGGTGACGTACGATCCGTCGACGAATACCGGCACCATCACCGGTACATTCACGCCCGCCGGACTTCAGTACTTCACAACCACGCTCGACTTTTTTGCCTCGGCGTATCCGGAGACCGAGGGCCGAGGATCGGGAGAGACGCCGCTGTACACGAATATCTCGTCGTCGTTGGGGCTGCAGGGAACTTCGTTCACGGCGAAAACGAACAATGTCGATCTTCGCGGGAAGAGGATCTCCGCAACCGCGACGCCCTTCGAATTCGAAGGCTTCAAGGGTCCGCCGCAGCCTGACGTTTTCGGGCAGGGATTCAAGTACGGAACGACGTCGGAGATGAGCAAGGCCGTGCCTGTGGTCACGAGTGGATGCAGTGCCGATCAACCGCAGATTGCCGGATCGATCGCCAGCGGGACGATCGTCACGCTCAATTGGAGTGCAGTGGCAGGAGCCACCGGCTACAACGTCTGGCTTCGCAGCGCGCCGGGGATGCCGCGTGTGATCGCCACCAGTGGCGCAACGACGGCCGTAGCCGCAATCGCGCCGGGCCATTACGAATGGTTCGTGGAGGCGACCTTTACCGGATGTCCGTCGATGAAATCGGAAGCCGGGTCCCTCGAAGTTGTCCGCGGACGTCAACGCTCGGCGGGGCGATAAGCGTCAGCGCGCCAGCGTCCCGATGCGATTGCGTGCGATCACCTGGTCGCCCGGCGTGACGTAGAGCACGAGCGACTGGCCCGCGACCACCGGCTGCGGCGAATGCCAGGTATGCGTCGACGCCGTGCGAAAGATCAAATTCACGCTCTCGGCGGGTTCGAGGGAAACGCTTCGTGTTTCGCCGTTGTTGATCGCGCCGAGCTCGATGCGACGGTCGGTGGCGATGACGACGTTCGTGAGCATTTCTCCCGACTGATTGATGACCACCACGTGCGCCGGCAATGCCTCCATCCGCCAGGTGACGATGATCACGCCGGCGATGCCGAGGACGATGGTCCAGAGGAGGCGCCTGGAGATCACTTTAATCCTGAGCGGAGCGAAGGATCCCCTGCGTTAGACTCGGCCGGATCGGGGACAGATCGTTCCACTCGGGGTTCATCGTTGCTCACTTGATTTGCTTCTCTCGATCAATCGCCGCATCGAGGCAATCGAATTTCTCGAAGTAGACGAGCTGGTCGCAGTTGTACTTTTTTGTGTGTTTGTGTTGGGCGAGTCGTCCTTC
>Ga0070707_100007282_pt1 | contig 10273 bp, 7 predicted proteins | sample KBSK5502metaG_FD_65468 | JGI IMG/M metagenome (GOLD analysis project Ga0070707, IMG submission 65468) | Corn, switchgrass and miscanthus rhizosphere microbial communities from Kellogg Biological Station, Michigan, USA - KBS K5-50-2 metaG | ecosystem: Host-associated > Plants > Roots >... | reverse complement strand
CTGCGGCGTGGAGCGCTGGTCGGTGAAGACGGGTACCGATCCAGATGCCGGGCTGGTCAACACCGCGGCCGTCACGACCACATCGATCGCGGCGATGGATGTGCAAGCAAGGCCGAGCTCCCTGCCCACCAACGCCCGCGTCACACCGACCGAAACGACGGTCTATTCGATCACCGCCACGCTGACCCTCTACAAGTTCGAAACCGACTCTGACTACCACCTCGTGCTCACCGACAGCGTGGGGAACACGATGATCACGGAGATCCCGCTCCCCGCCTGTGTCGGCGACACCAGCCCGTTCAAAAACGCGATCACGGCCACCCGGGCGAAGTTCGACGCGGCGTACACGGCGACAACCTCATTCAAGACCGCGAATGTCCCGGTGACCGTCACGGGGGTCGGCTTCTTCGACTTCCTCCACGGGCAGACGGGCGTCGCGCCGAATGGGATCGAGCTCCACCCGTTGCTCGACATCTCGTTCACTCCGGCGCCGGCCACCTGCGATCTCGCTGGAACGGCGACGAGCACCGCCTATCTGCCGAACATCACGAAGACCCTGGGTGGGCCGAGCGGCTTCTACACCCCGTTCATCGTGCAGAACGTCGGAACCTCGTCGACCGATCTCCAGGTCTCGTTCTACCGATTCAGCGACGGGAGCCTGGTGACGTGCCGGAAAATCACGGGTGTCGGCCCCGGAACCTCCTTCGCGGACATTCCGAACAACGATGGGGACCTCCCCGGTAACACTCAGTTCTCGGTCGTGGTCCGCAGCTACGGCTCACAGGTCGTCGCGGTCGTCAACGAGCATGCGGGCTCGGGTGATCGCGCCGAAGCCCTGAGCTACGACGGGTTTGCCGCGGGTGCGACGACGGTATCCCTCCCGAACATCGTCCGGAAGTTCTTCGGCTACCACACGCCCTTCATCATGCAGAACCTCGGGACCGCGACGACCGTCGCGACGGCCACGTTCGTGGGTCGCGGAAGCGAGCCAGGCGCGACCATCACGCGGACGATCGCCCCCGGGCAATCACAGTTCATCGAGCCCAATGTCGAGCCCAGCCTTGTTGATGGCGGCGCCTACGCCGTCACCGTGAAGGCCGACCAGCCATTGGCCGTCGTGGTGAACACCCACAACGACGATCCGTCCGTCGCCCACCCGGTTGCGTACTCGACCGATGGCGTCGCCGGTGGAGCCAGCACCCTCTACGGCGCGTATGCGGCGAAGAACGCCAACGATTACGGCCGGAGCGGAACGATCTCGACGATCGTCGTCCAGAACCTCGGAATCACCGCGGCGACACCGACCCTTGAGTTCACGCCACTCGGCGGGGGAGCGACGACCAGCTTCACGGGTCCGTCGACCGCGGTCGGGGGAGCATGGGCGTTTGATCCGCGCTATGTGAACGGCCTTGCGGGCACGACGCTCTGCGGGAACGGTGCGTCGCCCGGGTGCCTCGCGGATGGTGAGTTCACGTTCAAGGCCACGGCGATTGGAACCATCGCCGCCGCGGTCAACGTGATCAGTCCCGATAGCGCGATGGGCTACACCGCGACTGGCTCTCCGGCTGCAAAGTTCTTCCTGCCGAACGTGACGAGGACGCTCGGCGGCTCGGGCGGATGGACGACGCCCGTTCTGTTGCAGAGCGCCACGGCGACCGGGGCATCTGTCGAGTGGCGACGGTTCGCGGATGGTGCTCTCGTGACGACCCAGAACCTGATCCTCATGCCTGGAGCCGGGCAGCGAATCGACCCACTCGCCGTAGCTGGCCTGTCTAACGACACCCAGTACGCCGTGACGGTCACGGCGATCGGCGGCTCGGTCGTCGCGATCGTCGAGGAGCTCGCCTCGGGTGGCGACAACGCGATGATCTACGAAGGCTTCGCTGCCCCGTAACCGGGGCGATGGTCGCACCCCCTCCGGGCCCGTCTTTCCCTGGGCACGGCGCCTCCCTGGACGATCCCGTTAGAAGACGTTCCGGAGTCACGAGCCTACGTCGCCACAAGCGGGCCGGGTCTGTCCCTGACGACGGTCACGCATTGAGCAGGGCAGCAGCGACCTCGTTATGGCGTGCGACCAGTGGCTCCACGTCGAGTGTGGTCAGAGTTCCACCGCGGACGACTACCCGGCCGGCGACGACGCTATACGACACGGGTGATGGAGAGCAGAACAGCAGTCCTCCAACTGGGTCGTGTCCTGCCCCACGGCGTCAGGGCGCAGAACTCGGGAGGGCATCACCGCGATCCGGTCGTCGGGCTGAGTTACTCGCCAACCTTTGGTCGTCAATTAGCGAAGGGCATTCTGCACGCGCCGTCGCGATCGAGCCGCGCTGGGGCTCGACAAGGCGTGGGACGATGAGAGCCAGAGGAATCTTGTCGCGGCGCCCGAATCGCGGCGAGTCGATCTCGCCCGAAGAAACGTCGCGATGACGTCGTTCTCGGTCACAGCCGCAGTCCCACGCACGAGAGGAGTTCGCGAGCTGGCTAACAAGCCCCTGCGCTTCCATACTCGGCCCGATGCCGGTTGGGATTGGTATCTGGCGGATCGACAACGGCGTCCGACGGTTGGATCCGTCGCCGCTGCCGTTGGAAGCGATGCTCGAGGACGCTATCGCGCGCGACAGCTCCATCCTTGGGCTCGACCTGCTCATCGTCGGGAGGCAGGTCGCTACAGCATTCGGGAAGAAGGTCGATCTGCTCGGGCTCGACGACGAGGGCGACCTGCACGTCATCGAGCTGAAGAAAGACAAGACACCGCGCGACGTCGTCGCCCAGGCGCTGGAGTACGGCGCGTGGGTGAAAGATCTGGGCTACGAGGAGGTCGCGGCGATTTTCACCGACTACACGAAAGGCGGGCGTCTCGAGGAGGCCTTCGCCGAGCGTTTCGGCCAGCAGCCGCCGGAGGCGCTCAACGAGCAGCACCGTCTGGTGGTTGTCGCATCCGAGCTCGACGGCGCCACGGAGCGCATCCTCATGTACCTGGCGGAGTACGGCATCCCGGCGAACGCCGTGTTCTTCCGCCACTTCGAGGACGACGGCCGCAAGTACCTCGCGCGCAGCTGGCTGATCGAGCCGACCGTGGCCGAGGTGAAGGCTGAGCAGGCGAAGCCGACCCGGGCTCGCGAGCCGTGGAATGGTCAGGACTTCTACGTGGCCGTCGGCGGGGACCAGCACCGCACCTGGGAGGACATGCGCCGCTATAACTTCGTGTCCGCAGGCGGCGGGCGCTGGTATTGGAAGACGCTCGAGCGGCTCACGCCGGGCGCCCGCATCTTCGCGCACATACCCGGCACGGGCTACGTGGGCGTCGGCACGGTCGAGGAGGCCGCACGGATCGTCACCGACGTCACGATCCCCCAGGACGGCAAGGTGGTCCCGCTACTGGAGCTGCCCCTGCAGGCGCCGAAGATACGCGAGACCGCGAAAGACCCCGAGCTCGCCGAGCGCGTCGTGAAAGTGCACTGGATCAAGGCGCTGCCGCGCGAGAAGGCCATCTGGGAGAAGGGTATGTTCGCGAACCAGAATTCGGCTACGGCGATGCGCAGCCGCTTCACGCTGGAGCGGCTGACGCAACGCTTCGGGCTTGAGGCGTGAGCAAGCCGAATCAGTCCCACGGGTACTCGGCGAACTTCCGCTGTCGCCAGGCGAAGAACTTTTCGAGAAGATGCGTCCCAATGAAGTACCCGAGCCGGAGGACGCTCTGCGCGTCGTGATCAGCGGGGATGCCCCTGTGGCTACCCTCGACGCTAACGAACCGGTAGTAGCCCTTGAGGAACGCGGGCCTCCGCCGGATCGCCTGCCTCGACCCGACCGAGCGCGCCTCGCGCTGTGAGGTAGTCGACCGTCGCGGTCCATCCAGTGCCAGGGTTTCCTTGTGTCGGCTCTTCATCTGCAGCGCGGCGCCGATGTCCTCGAGGATGCGGTCGGTCGCGAGGCGCCGTGCCCGCTCGTTCGTGCGACGAGCCACGGCGTGAGGATTCTTGACCAGCGCTAGCCCAGCGATCACGAGTCGCCGCGACTTGCGGACCGCGGTTCCGCTCTGTGTGGCTTCCGCGTGGCACCTTCCGCTATGTGTGCCCCACCTCTCCGCACCGGCGTCGGTGTATTCAGCCTTCGGCCATCGTCGAAATGCCTTGCCCTTATGAGCGCTCCGCACGAGGACGACTTCGGTTTCAAGACCGACATCGGCTCGGATGCTGCGTCTCGCAGGCTCGAAGTAGAGACGTTGGAAGTACTGCTGTTCCGCCGCCCACACGGCGGGGGGAAGGAAAGGATTGGGGAAAGCGCCGAGCTTCAAGCCGATTTCGCGGTGGAACGCGACGTCCTCCTCGGTAAACCAACCGAAACGCCAGCGCCCTCGATGTTTCTGCTGTGATTCGAATGCAGCTGCCACAAGCGCGAACTCCCGGGGGACGTCGAGCCAGCCTGAGTTCCGGTTTTCCTCTCTTATCGCCTCGCCGTACTCGACAACCTCCTCGAGCAGTACACGTGCCGAAGCTTGCGGGCTCGCGCCATAGCTCAAGGCACCGGGAGCGTGCGCGCCCACGCCGTACGCGAATTCGAGATATCTAAAAATACCTCCGTAGAGCCAATACGCGAGTCGGAACTCAGGGTCGTAGGAACGAAATCGCGTTTTCCGGTTGACTTCCTCGACAAGAGAACCCTGCAAGGATGAGCGCTCTAAGCCGAATCTGCCGTACACGGAGCGCAACGCTTGGCTCGGTGGCACCCGAATAAACTCGTCGGCCGCAACGTCAACTAGAGCCCTGAGGTGTTCAGATCCGGCTCGGCTCGGGCGGGTATCCAACCATGCACAAATCTCGCCGCATTCGACCGCAACGGCGGCGAGCACAAAACGAGCAACGTCGTCGCGATAGAACAGCCAGGCAACATTGGTCCTGTCTGTTCGTTTCCAGACTTCGTCGCCAACATCCAGGAGGTTTGCCCGCTCCGCCATGTCGCAACCCGAAAAGAGCGCGGGCGTGACGCTGCCAAGCACCTTACGTAGTAGCTCTGGCTTCACTTAGCTCACGGCCTTTCGACGATGTTTTCGGCTCGAACGCCGCGCGGCGGCGCAAGTGTGTCGTAATGCTCGCGCTGTTTTCGGATCGGAACGAGGTCACGAGCCGCCCTGTGCTGGTCGGCCCGTATATTGGCCGCGATGCACCCGCTCCGGGTCGGACTGAAGCTCGTCGGGTACTTTCCGCTCAACGTCCACCGGGCGATGTGGAACATCGCGGAGGATGCGGGATTCGACCACTGCTGGGAATTCGACCACCTGATTGCGACGCCCGGCGCCGACCCGATGGCGCCAGTCTTCGAAGGCTGGGCCATGCTCGCCGCCATGGCCGAGGCGACGAAGCGCACGCGCATCGGCCTGATGGTCACCGGCAACCTCTACCGCCACCCGGGGCTGCTCGCGAAACTCGGTACGACTGTCGATCACTGTCCGGCGGGCGTCTCGAGATGGGCATCGGCGCCGCGTGGAACGAGCCCGAGTTCGTCATGCTCGGAATGGATTTCCCGCCTGTCGGCGAGCGCATCCGCCGTCTGGCTGAAGCCTGTACGGTGCTGACCAAGCTCTGGACTGAGGAGCGAACGTCGTCCGCCGGCCGCTTCTACACGTTGCGCGACGCGATCGCCGAGCCGAAGCCGGTGCAGCGCCCGTACCCGCCGATCTGGATCGGTGGCTCAGGTCCCAAGCGGACGCTCCGAATCGCGGCGAAGCACGCGGACGTCTGGAACGCGAACGTCGGTTCGGTCGGCACGTCAGTTGCCTTCGAGCGGGCCGCGGAGCTCTCTGCGATCCTCGACGAGCAGTGCGAGGCGATCGGGCGCGATCCGAGCTCCGTTCGGCGTTCAGTCAAGTTCCTATTCACGACCGCGGACGAATCCTTGCGCACGGCCGAGCAGTGTCTTCGCGCCGGTTTCACCGAGCTTGTCGTCATGCTCGGTGGCCCCGATCCGGTGCGGAGCGCGGAGCTCGCGGGTCGGGACGTCCTGCCGCGGATGCGTGCGCTTGTTTGAGCTCGACACCGGTGCGACGAGCAGCTCGGACCGGCCAATCGCAACTTAGAGACAGCCCAAGAACGCCTGGACTCAACTGGGATTTGATCCGGACGCCCAGTGGCGAGAACACCGCGGCCCCCGGCGTCGGACGCAACCGATAGACACCTGCGTCCATCCAGCCGGGGCCCGCAGTGCGCGCCCTTACGGGTCGGCGCCTACTTCTTCTGCACGTATCTCCAGTCAAGCTGCTCCCACTCGTCGCCTCTAGGCGTGTACGCCACACCTTCGGCGGTGGCATCGATGACTGGGTTGAAGTACAAGTGGATGAACGGGCCGTTCGTGAAAGCGATTTGTTGCGCTTGTTTGTACAAGTCGGCTCTCTTTTGGTCGCTTTGTTCAGTCCGGGCCTGATTCCAGAGCGTGTTTAGCTGTTCGTTCTTGTAGGCGACGTATGGGTCCGCCGCGTAGAGGATCAGTAGAGCGAAGTCCATACCAAGGGATGCGGGCGACAGTGAAAGGAAGGAGACATCAAACTTCGAGTCGGCGCCCTTGCGAAGTTCATTGAGATAGTCGGCGCTATCGCGCAGGTCCAACTGACAGTTCACTCCGGCGTCGTGCAGCATCCCGAGGACCGCTTCGCCGACCTCCTTGTCCTTCACCTGCAACCCACTTGTTGCACCGTACACGCAGTTCGAAATGCCGCTTGGGTGACCAGCGTCCGTTAGTAGCTGCTTAGCTTTTGTTAGGTCAAACGTGTACGGCGTGAACTGCGCAGCGTATTGAAGGCTCGGGTGTACGACGCTGCGATCCATGACCGATGTCACTCCACCCAGCACCGTGTCCACGAGCTTCTTGCGGTCAACCGCGTACTGAAGTGCTTGGATAACCCGAGGATCGTTTAGAGGACCAGTCTTTGCTACGTTGACTGCGAGCGACATCGGTCGAACAGTGGGCGCCGTCTTCAGCGTGAACTTCGCGTCCTTGATCTGCTGGATGCTCTCGACCGGAATGTCGTTGATCCAGTCCACCTCGTGTGCAAGCAGGGCCGCTACGCGGGTCGACGGCTCTTTGAGAACGCGCCACGTGATCTTGTCATAGGGAGGGTCGTATGCCCAGTAATCCTTGTTCTTCTCGAAGGTGACGTGATCGTTTGGAACGAACTCCGTGACGCGGTACGGACCGGTGCCAACTGGGGTCGTCGCGAACTTGTCAGGGTTGTCGGACACTGCCTTAGGCGGCAACATGTCCGCTAGGTTGAGCAATATCATTGTGGACCAGTTCGGTGAAGTCGTAACGATTTTCGCGGTGTAGTCATCGACGACTTCAACATGATCGATGAACTTGTACGTCGTACTTAGGCACACTTTCGGGTTTGTATTGAATCGCTCAATCGTGAACTTCATGGCCTGAGCATTGAACGGCTCGCCATTCTGGAACTTCACGCCCTGACGCAGTTTGATCGTCCAAACAGTTGGCGTCGTTTGTTCCCACGAGGTCGCGAGCCAAGGTTTGAGCGTGTGGAGATCAGCGTCTACGTAGACGAGGGGATCATTGACGAAGCGCAACGCGTCCCAGGAAGTGAGCGTGCAGGCGATTTGGGAGTCCAAGTTGGTGCTGAGTTCTGACCATCCTACGCGTAGTTGCCTAGAAGAGGTTGTTTGCGTGGCGGTGCATGACGCGGCCACCAATGCTCCGACGAGTAAGCCGCCGACGAGTCGACGCACTCTGTTCACTGTTGACCTCCCCCCAGGATCGGTGTGTTATATATTCGGCACAGTACACCAAGCGTGCGCGCTCAGCCGTACAGGTGGCCCCAGGGGGCGTGTGTGTCGTGGTCGTCGGCGCTGTGGGGCTGTGGCTGGCTGAACGTGGAAACGGGGCGCGACTTTCCGAAGTAGGAGACTCGGTGATCAAGATCGGCGTCGACATAGGCGGGACGTTTACCGACGTCGTCGCGATCGAGAGTGGCTCCGGCGCCACCGCAACCGCGAAGATCCTCACTTCGGCGAGTGAGGCGAGTGACCCGAGCCGAGCCGTCGTCGAAGGAGTCCTCTCGGTGCTCCGAGATTTCGGGGTGTCTGCTCAGGGAACGGACTCGGTCGTCCATGCGACGACGTTGGTCACGAACGCGATTATCGAGCGGAAAGGGGCACGCACGGGTCTCCTGGTGACAAAGGGCTTTCGGGACATTTTGGAGATGGGCCGGGAGATTCGCTATGACCTGTACGACCTTTTCTTGGACAAGCCAGACCCTCTGGTTCGACGTTCACTGCGGCGTGAGATTGAGGAGAGAGTCCTGCCCGACGGCTCGGTACGTACGAGGGTGAATCTTGATCAGGTTCGCGGTGAGGTCAGGCTGCTCAAAGCGGCTGGAGTCGAATCCGTGGCGGTGTCGCTGCTCCATAGCTATGCGAACCCGGATCACGAACGTGCGATCGAATCTCTCCTGGCGGAAGAGTTCCCGGAGCTCGACTTGTCGCTTTCGTCGCGGATCGCGCCGGTGATTAGAGAGTACGAGCGGACGTCGACAGTCGTAGTCAATGGCTATGTGCGGCCGTTGGTACGGCGGTACTTGACTCGTTTGGCAAACGAGCTGCGCTCCTTGGGAATCCCCGCCGAGCTCCGCGTCATGCTTTCGAATGGAGGAATCACGTCAGCAGGCGTAGCAGCCGAGATGCCGGTGCAGATGATCGAATCTGGGCCAGCCGCGGGCGCAATCGCTGCTAGCTCTTTCGCACGTGATCTCGCGTCTCCAAAACTGATCTCGTTCGACATGGGCGGCACCACCGCCAAGATTTGTCTCATCGACAACGGCGAGCCAAGCACAACGAACTTCTTCGAAGCCGCGCGACTGCATCGCTTCAAGCGAGGCAGCGGCGTAGCTCTACGCGTACCAACCGTTCAGCTTATCGAGATTGGTGCCGGCGGCGGCAGTATCGCCCATGTCGATCATCTCGGTCTTCTTAAGGTCGGCCCCGAGAGCGCTGGAGCTAATCCGGGGCCGGCGTGTTATGAGCTGGGAGGAACGTTGCCAACTGTCACAGATGCAGATGTGATTCTGGGGTTTGTCAACCCAGATTCGTTCCTGGGGGGCAAGATGCCTCTGAGTCTGCGGAATGCTGAGCAAGTCATTACCGAACTTGGGCGAGTGCTTGGGCTCAGCACGATCGAAGCTGCGATCGGAGTCTATGAGGTAGTCACTAACAACATGGCGATCGCTCTTCGGTTGCATGCTGCGGAAAGAGGACGCGACTATCGAGACTACGACCTATTTGCGTTTGGCGGCGCTGGGCCTGTTCACGCGTACGGATTGGCGCGCTCTCTCGGCATGCGACGTCTCATCTGCCCGCTAGGCGCAGGGATTCTGTCTGCGTTCGGCCTTCTCGCTGCTCCCACGATGATGCAGTTGGCAAGGAGCGCAATGCAGGACCTTTCGGTCCTCGATGTTGGCCGGATCGAAGGGCTCTACAAGGAGATGGCCGATGAAGGTCTGTCCCGACTTCGTGGCGCTCAGGCACACCCGGATACTGTCGAACAGATTCGCTCAGTCGAGATGCGCTACGTCGGTCAAGGCTACGAACTCGAAGTCGTCATGCCGAACGGCTCCGCTCCGGACGAGCCGACGCTCGCTGCCCTGTTCCGAGCGGCATACAAAGAGCGTTACAACTTGGTCCTCGAAGATGTGCCAGTCGAAGCGCTCACTTGGAGGCTGACGCTGAAGACTCGCGCGCCTGACGTTCGACTGACGCGACGCTTAGTAGCTGGGACTCCGCGACCGTTCGCGAAGCGGCGGGTCTACTTGCCGGACGAGCGGGCATTCGCCAGATGCGATGTCTACGATCGAAACTCTCTGCCTGTCGGATTCGAGTTGCGGGGGCCGGCGCTCATAGAAGAGGCCGACTCTGCGCTGCTCGTTGGGGCTGGCGCCATTGCGGCGGTCGATAGCCTTCAGAACCTTTCTATGACGTTGTCGAGCTGAAAGATGAGGGATTCCAAACGGCGGGAGGATGGAGATGTTCAGAGGTTGCAGCCGCGACTCGATGCAGTTGGCCTGGAGGTGCTGTGGGCGCGACTCGTCTCGATCGCCGACGAAGCCGCAGCGACACTTGTGCGAACCTCGTTCTCGACCGTCGTCAGGGAAGCCAACGATTACGCATGCGGGTTGACCGACGTGAACGGGGATGGACTCGTGGAGAACAGCTACGCGATACCCGGCTTCATCGGTGCAATGCCCATGTCAATGAAGCACTTCTTGAAAAAGATCCCT
>Ga0070707_100007281_pt1 | contig 10273 bp, 7 predicted proteins | sample KBSK5502metaG_FD_65468 | JGI IMG/M metagenome (GOLD analysis project Ga0070707, IMG submission 65468) | Corn, switchgrass and miscanthus rhizosphere microbial communities from Kellogg Biological Station, Michigan, USA - KBS K5-50-2 metaG | ecosystem: Host-associated > Plants > Roots >... | reverse complement strand
TTTCTAGAGAGCTGAATTCCTGTGGAAGAATTCAGCTTCCCGGCAAAAGAGAGTCATGGATTGGCAGGAGAAGACCCGTCTTGTAAAAAGATGGCCATGATTTTCCAGAGAGCTGAATTCCTGTGGAAGAATTCAGCTTCCCGGAAAAAGAGACGAATGGATTTTCCCGAGAAGCGGCTTCCTGCAAAATCATTCGAGTAACTTTCTGGAGAATGGCGTTCCTGAAAAAGTATGCCGTTCTTTTTGGAATCACTCGGCTCTTCTTAAAAGGAAAGGACAAAGCTGCGAGAAGAGCTCAATTCCCCCGGCGGGCACGGACGAAGCTCCGAAGCTCCTACAAAGTGCATGCGACATTACGGCAAACACCACGAGTTACCGGTTTCCCCATCATGACACCGGGCTTTTTCAATGTAATCCCGTCAGTTCATACCATGATCCTATCACGGGACAGCGGGAACCATGGCGCGCGGCCGAGTACGGACGGCTGCCGTTTCCAACCTCCTGTACCTCGGTGCTTATCGAAAAAAATCACTGCGTGTCCCATGGCCGTGGCCTTCCAATTAAAGTTTTGAGGTGGCCACCCGAGGCTGAGCAGAATAAATAGCCCAGTGGATTACCGAACTCACTATTACAGCCCACTGACGAACTCCCCCCAACGGACCATCATTCTATTGATACATGGTTGGCATCGGCCGAATAGGATGACTAGCAATTAGGGATTGCGAGTTCAGCCGTGCCTGCGCCCCGCACACGTCAGGCGGTCGCCTCAATATGGGTTTCCGAATATCTGGGAATCAGATTTGGTGAAGGAAGCTGCCGAGACATGCTTGATGCACGAATTGTTCGCAGCTTGAAAAACCGGCTCCAGATAATCCTCAATCACCTCGTGAGTTACCAGATTTCGCGCACCTGTTCTGGCACAGGCGTGCTTCAGATTTTCGTAGCCGCTAAGTTATCGGAAAATCGGGGCGAATGGATTTGAACCATCGACCTCCTGCTCCCAAGGCAGATTTTAACACCTTAAACCATTGGTCCTCCGTCATCTGAGCAGCTCTCAATCCGGCTCACTTCATGGCATTCGGCAACAAATTGTTCGCAAATTGTGCGCACGCCGATAACGATAAAGAGCAGTAAGATCCACTATGTGGGGCCTTCAATGCACCAGTTGCCAAAAGTTAAGTTGGTCGCGGTTTCCGCGAACGGTGCTAATTTGGCATTCACCCTCCGTGCCAGACCCGTGGGACTCATCACATCTCTTAGAAAGAGCGCTGTTTTCACACGCAAGTTTCACAACGCTATCTCAGTGACCTTCTGGTTCTGAGTGGCGCCGACACCCTCAATAGACCCCATCCGGCAGGACGTTGACCAAGAACTTGGTCAGAAGGTTCACCCGCTCACCGCAGCACTTGAATGTTCGCGACGATCGCGCTTATGGAATATTACTGATTAAAAACTGAGTGTTGAATTTGAGAAGCGCACCTGCTTCCGAGGTGAGTTGTTTTCCTGATTGCGCATCGACTTCATTAAGCAATGCATTCAACTGATTCCTTGCTGGGTTTGCATCCCCTCTTGTCAAAGCCAGCTGAGCGGCATTCAGTTTTGCATCCAAGCTGTTGGCGATTCCAGCATTCTTGATCCAGCCCCGCGCGAGCGATTGTTCCTTGTAATCTTGAATTTGCTTCAAGAAATCTAAGGGTACGAAGGTGGCCGGAGGCGCAACTGGACCGACGGTCAATCCAGTCGTCCCTGCATTAAGTTCAATTGTATTCAGATCTCGCTGGTATCGTTGAAGATCGGCGGCAGTTCCATTTGGGGGCAGGATCCCTACGGCATTTACGTCCGTGTAGGGTCTCGCCAAAAAGCTTCTGAAACCGGGAAGAGCGCGAGCGCATATTTCTAGTCCGTCTAACTGTTGGCCGGGTAGCAAACCAGAATCGGTTGGAAGCCAAACCGCTGCGCCCTGCACCGACAAAGAAACATCCCAACCTGACGGTGCACTAACACCAACGGGTATCATCGGCGTCGCATTTCTGTCCTGCAACACCGTCACTGAAAAGCTTGTGTCAGCGCCGGGGCCATCACGTACCCCATCGGCACTCAGGTCAGCCCCACCGGGCTGTTTGGCAACATCGATTGAAATGTTCGCAACCACACCTGAATTTGAGATCGGGTTTGTTGCAGAATAATCAAAGCATAGAATGCCTGTCACCAAATCTGAACGAACGTTCGCATGAAGCTCAACCCCCCTTGTGGCTGTCTGCTGCTGAGCCATGGCCGACGGGATCGGCGCGCCTATGATCCACAAGAGACAAAGTAGAGTAATGATTTTATGGTAGCTCATAATGGATGTTTGCTCCTTCGCTGACCGGCAGAAATCCTAATTTCCTCGCTCGATCAGTTAAGAATTGTTGGTTGGGCTGCGATAGACTACTGTGATTAATATCAACACTATGGCCGGTACGATGTAAGACATGGGGTGTTTCCCAATCACCATATATATCGAACAAACCGCCCCATGGGAGCGACATGTCATTTACTTCGATCGTACCATTTTTAGCCGCTGCATATGTTGCGGCTAGTTGGGTTATCTTCGTTTCTAGGATCGGTATTGCATAGTGATTCGAGGGGTGGCCACAGGGCACGCTGCAATTACCTCCCGATTGTCCAGTAGAACCAACTAAGATGTAACCGAAACCCGGCCCCAACTGAACCAACCCCAATTCGCGGACTAGTACGCTCGATTGCGCGACAGGCCCGGTGGTCGATGCGCATGGGTTGGAGTCGCCAGAATCAATGCACGCCCGTATCACGTATTTACCGGAGGCTTCAGATACGACGTACACAAGTGTACAAGTGCCATCCATTGTTGTGCAGCCAGTTACCTTATTGTTATCTGCCAGAGGTGGCAAATAAAACTGCCCGACATCGAGATCGATTAGATTGAGATGACGATGACCAGCATCCGTCTGGAGATCAGCGGGGAGAGCATCAAAATGTAGCGCCATATTCACGTTCAGGCCAAATGTGTCTGTGAGAACTGCGGTAGCCATAACTATGCTTTGTTGTGCTGGCACGACATAAGAACATGGTGGATTGGCCGGCGGGCACGGGGGCTGAATTGGGATCACCCTCCGTTTCCATGAAGCTTGGACATCGGACGAGTTTAACGTCAAAGTCAATTTGAGACCGGGTTGAGTTAATATAAAGCTCTGCCCGCCAACGAATATTATCCCTAACCGAACGTTCGTCGAGATGTTCGGATCAACTGCGTATTTCACAGGGCCGTTCCCTGTACCTCCGGACGTAACAATTTTGATCCAGTCCGCGGGACTAGTCGCGGTCCAACTGCACGTCGGATCGGAGGCGATCACGGTAAAGAAGTCCGAGCCGCCAATTGCGCCAATCGTGCGGAACGATGGGGATAGAGTGAATGTACATGGTTGATATGTTCCTGAAAATGTAATCGCGCCGCCTGGAGCCAACGTCTGGGTCTGAGACATGGGTGCTATGAATCCAGGAACTGCTCCAAACGTTATGGTGTACGTTCCTGTCGGCGCGTCCGGCTGCGTGAAACTCATCCCGCTGCCCGAGTATGTTGCCGGACCGTTGATCGTAAAAGTCGCCGCTGCCAAATTTGTAGTTACGTTGATCGTGCCGGCACCACCACCCGCCTGGGCTATGAAGATCTGGCTAATTCCGCTTACGGCCTTCTCGTAGACGATGTCGCCTTTATTATTAACATCAGCCCAGAGACCGGCATCAACCGTCCCGCCCAGAGTAGAAACAACCTGGCCAGAAGGGGTGATGTAAACGAGTTCAGGATTTGGGCCGTCGGCAATGTGCGGGAAGCGGCCCACTGCAACCGCGGGGCCGAAGGGTGAAGTCGTCGACGCCTTATAGATAGAAGGAGGATTGACTCTAAAGTCGTCTGAGTAGACGATGACACCGTCTTTGTTGATGTCTGGATAATCAAGGCCAAAAAAATCGCAATTGCCGCCAAAACACTGTAACGTACCCACGCCGCTGACATTGAATCGCCTGACAGCAAAACCTGATTGGACGAAATCGTAATAGGAGATCGTCGTGCCTGTACTGGGGGCGATGCCAAAGTTCTTACCCGCCACTCGCTGATCCCCGGTCAGGTTATTACGACTACTGAATTCAATGATGCTCTCGACACCGCCGCTCAAGCGCACGACTTGATAGCCGATCCCTCCACCCGCTTGATCTTTAAAGTAAACGATATCGCCATTGTCGCCGATAACGGGCCGTTCGTGGTTTTGGCTGCTAGTCGTTACTTGAACCGGAGCACCGCTCGTTGGAGATGCTTGCATGAAGACCTGCCAAAAGCCCGCTGCGTCCTTTTGGCTCCAGACCATGTTGCCGTTATTGTTGATCGAAGGCCATTTATGGTCGAAAGCACCAGAAGTGACTTGACTTTTGCTGTAACTGGTCGCCGCGGAGGCATCTGTAGCATACAAATATGCGGCCAGCACGCAAATCGCAATGTTTTTAGGCGCCATTTCGTCTCCTTGTGATTCTTATGTCGATTCCCTTGTCTATTCCACATGCCCCACCATCTTACGTCCACCTTGCGAGGGGTATGAGATCGATCGAACTACTTCGCCATCGCCGCGACGAAAAACTCTTCCCTACTCCTGGTGCGGCTTCCCCGGGAAACCGGCAGGCCATCCTGCAATGACCTGCCGTTGCCTCCCTGGGTTTACGGCACGCTGACGAAGCTCAGTACCGTCGAGGGGAGCGTACCCGACGCGCACCCATGGCCGCCCCCGGTCCGGGGCACGATCGTGGCATTGAGCATCTTTGTCAGGTCGACTACCGCAAGAGTGGTCGCACCCTCGTTCCTGAGCAATGCGATTGCGTCGTTCGTGTTCGGGCTCTGATAGGCGGTTACCGTGTGCGGATCAAAGCCATTCGAGAAGCCGGGAATGCTGCACGTAATCCAATCGCTGATTGCGGGAATCCCAGTCCCAGACGTCGTGGGAAGCGCAATTGCCGTAAGGGTGCTGCCACCGAATTCCCCTGTGACGACGCCAATATGGGTTCCCTGCGCCACTGCGAGGCCGCTTGCTCCGGCTGAAAGGGACGACTCCGAGAGAACCTGATTCTGCGAAGGCGCGGTCCATGTGCCGGCGGGCGAGCCAGCCGTGAACGTGGCCTGCGTCAAATCGGCGATGAACACGAGCGATGGAGAGGAAAATTCCGCAGGCGCAAGAGCGATGCCGGTGGTGCAGTCCTCGCCCGAGGAGTCGAGCTCCGGCCCAGCACCGGTAGCGTGCTCGAAGAACGCCGGGCTTGTACTGGTCGCTACATTGACAATCTCGTAGTTGTTGTTCTCAGCCGCAGACAACAGCAAGTTGCGAATCGGGTCAAGGAGCGGGTCTTCCGAAATCCTACCGGATGGCGATGTGAATGCCGGCTCGAACGAAGGCGATGTACCGAGGTCAAGGAACTGGAACCCAGGTGCGCCCGCGATACTGAGCCCAATCACTGCTTTGTTATGGGTGGCGTCCATGGCAATTCCGCAGTTGGTGCAGGAACCACCGGAGAAGGCGATGGTACTGCTGCCGCCACTCGTGAGCGTAGTGCTCAGCGTCGTCCCCAGGAGCAGATACACGTCTGTGTTATTCGCCGTGCAGGCTGTCTGACCTGTCAACGGGTTCGAGGCGCAAGAATTAACGACGTTAGGTGTTGCGATTTTGGTCGGTGTGACACTGCTGCCCTCTACATTGACGACAGAAATGCCAGTTCCCCCGGAAAACCAAGCGCCCTTCGGGACGTACGACACCACGTTCGTTCCAGTGACAAGTACCGACAATGAGCTCGACGGCTGGCACGAGCCCGGTGGCGGAGTTGTCACCACCTGTCGAACCTTGAAATTATCCGTTTTCGAGTCCCCCGGGTCGAAGTTGATAACCTTGGGGTCGGTGGGCGAAATCGAGGTCGAGTCGGTCTGGGCGATCAACCAGACCTTGTACTCTGCTCCCCCGTTCGGTGTCGCACTAAACGGCGACAATTGAACCGGAGTGGCGCCACTTGCGAGATTAAAGGTTCCATTGGCGTGTTTACACCCCGCGGCAGCGGAGGAAGCTCCCGCCACGCGGCCGCCCGAAACCACCAGTTGGCGACAGGTGGCATTGTCGATGGACAGAAGTACATTCCCACTTGGGTCTGTCACCTGGAAGTAATACGTGCCATCTGGCGGGCCGGAAGCATTGTGGTTCTGGGGACCGCCGCTGATGTACACGTCGGTTGACAGGTCGTAAATGTTCTGGTTGACCTCCGTTCCATCTTTATTGGTCGTGTAGATGGCGCCCGAAAATGCGAAGACAGTGCCTACTGACAAAATAACCGCCAGCAACAATGCCGGCGGTAGGAACGTTCGCGTGTTTCGCAAAGACATAATCCCCTCCTTAGCTCATCGAAATTAAGTAGGCGTTATCTGGTGTCACTTCCGATGCGATTCATCGGGGATGAGTAATGGAGCAAGCTTAAGCATCGGATATTTCCCTTCACAGGGCATGATTCGGAATGAAAACTCTAACGAGTTCCAAAACTTCATAACGTCCGCTTTTTGCAAAGTGTTTACGTCATAATGCCGATGACCAGCGACAGCCTAGAAAGGCGGTTTTACCCCTTTCTTTCTTGTTTCTCCTATGAAAATCCCAGGCTCAAGCCGTCGGTCGGATTTCGACCTGGTAGCCCAGCCGCTCTAGTCGGGATACCAAATCTTCCTTACTCCTGTTGGCGATCCGCTGATCGAAGTGTTTCGAGAAGTCCAATCTCACGGAGAGACGAAACTATGCGACAGGCGTTCAGCGCTCGCTAAAATGTCAACGCTTCCTGCGGGCTCAAAATGGTTCAACTTTGTCGTTCGTAAAAAGTTGGCCAAGAGTAGACGCTGGTTGTTCGGCCGTCAACAAAAAAGGCGCCGAAAGCGCGATAGGTTTTCTGCTTTTTCTATGCGCTCGATATACGCGCCTAAGACTTTGAGAACATAAGGGCGAAGATGGTAAACTACGCGCCGCATAGAAGGACCCTATGCCGACAATCATTCGCTTCGGAGTTTTTGAGCTAGACCTGGAAAACCAAGAGTTGCGAAAAGCCGGGTTACTCATCAAATTGCGTCCGCAAGCATTCAAACTTCTGGCCTTGCTTGTCACTCGCGCCGACAAGCTGGTTTCGCGAGATGAAATTCGCCAAGCGATTTGGGACACTGAGACAAATGTCGATTTCGAGCAGGGCGTAAACCGCTGCATCAAAGAAATCCGCTCGGGCCTCAGCGACGATGCCAAAACTCCTCGATACATCAAAGCTGTCCACCGACGCGGTTACACGTTCATTGCCTCCATACATGGTCTGCGGCGACCGCCCGTAGTGAAGCAAGAAATCCAGGAATCGCAACTCACGACGCACTCTCACGAGGCTTCCATCACTACAGCTGCGATTTCGCCCGATGGTCGGTATTTGGCTTACTCCGACGATGCGGAGGTGTATGTAAAACTCATCGAGACCGGAGAGACACATCCGCTTCGTACGCTTCAGAGTTGCCGGGTCGCAGGACTCTCCTGGTTTCCAGACTCGACCAAATTGCTCGCAAGTGGTGAAGACTGGCGCGGAAATGCACTGTGGGTCGTTTCCATCTTCGGCGGGGTTTTGTGGAAAGTCACACACAACGCCGGAGATGTGGCGGCCGTCTTGGAGGGATCACGGATTGCCTTTATAGGCGGCAATGGGAAAGAAGTCTGGTTGATGAGTGGGGGTGGTGAAGATCCACACCGAATTTTTGTCGGCGAGGAAGGAGACAAGCTGGGGTTAGTCCCGATCTCCGATGGACCGAAGCTTCTCTTCAGCAGGCTCCGCGTCGGCGCATATCAATTTGAGGTTCGTATCGAATGTCTCGATCTTGACACGGGCCAGGTCACGGCCGTTCTTGCTGATCCACGCCTAAGAGGGAGCTGCGTCTCGCCAGGTGGACGACTCATTTACGCTTTGGCCGAAACGGCTTCGAGGCAGAGTGATGTCAATCTTTGGGAGGTCCAGTTCGACGTAAAGACCGGGCATGTCGCCGGCCAACCGCGACGACTCACCAACTGGATTGGTTCCAACCTTTACTGTCTGAGCACCACCCGAGATGGCAACCGTCTCGCCTTTCTAAAAGGACCCTACCAGGCTAATGTCTTTGTAGGTGAGCTTGAGGAGAAGGAAAGAGCGCTCAAAAACTCGCTTCGTTTAACGCTTGATGATCGAAATAACCTGCCCACCGCCTGGACGGCCGACAGCAAGGCCATCTTGTTTCACTCCGACCGAAATGGAAAATGGGAAATCTTCAAGCAGGACTTAAACGAGCGAACTGCTGAACTGATCGTCACGGGCTCGGAAGACTGCCGGGCCGCTCGAATGAGTCCAGACGCCGCTTGGATCTTGTACTTCGCTCGTAATCGGGACCGGCTGTGGAGCTGGTCTGAACCGCTAACTCTGATGCGCCTTCCAGTGGCCGGAGGTTCGCCCAGCGTCGTCTTAAGCGAACGCCGGCTCTACAGCGTCCGTTGTGCTCGGCCTCCGGCAACCGTATGTGTCCTGGGGGAGCGCAGGCTAAAACACGTCGTTTTTTATGCCTTCGATCCGCTCCACGGGAAAGGTCAAGGACTCACGACGACTGCCGTGGATCTCCCGCTGGATCAAAACCACTGGGATCTCTCCCCGGATGGTTCGATGATCGCGCTTTTAGCGGAAGGCGATGGGGGCCGCATCCGAATCCTGTCTTTGCCTGGCGGCTCGACGCATGATGTCACCGTTAACGGATGGAGTGGCTTTCAGTCCATGGATTGGTCAGCGAGTGGAAAAGGATTGTATGTGTCAAGCCAGTCCGCGATGCAAAGTACTCTCCTTCACATTGATCTTGAAGGTGCTGCGCACATTATGCGGCAGCAAATGGGTCATTTCCACACTTGGGGCATCCCGTCTCCCAACGGAAAATACCTTGCCTTTCTGGAATGGACCGCCGCCAGCAACGTCTGGATGATCGAAAACTTATAACGGTCCCTTTGTCTTTTTGTGTTTGATTACCGGCGCTTCGATGCGTATTGACTAGCCATCTCAGCATTTCCAAGTCGGCATATGCTTTTGCCGCGGCATCGTTGTGACCGACGCCATGAAATTCAGAATAATGTATGTCTGCCCCAAAACTTTTGAGGGCACTCGTCAATTGCCGGGACTGATCGACCGGCACCACATCATCTATATCCCCGTGAAAGACCCATATCGGCAGATGCTTGATGCGTCCCGCAAGTTTTGAAAATACGTCGGGGTCGGCGGTGAACGGATTTGTACTCCGGTCAACATCAGCCCGCCCTGCCCCAAGGGTTATCGGTTGGATCATGCCCGAAACAGTCACCAACGGGGCGAAACGATCCGGCCAGCGATAGGCAATACGATACGTCCCTGCCGCACCCATCGAATGTCCGGTGAGGTATTCTCGCGATCGCTCTATACTAAATTCCTTCTCCACTTGACCCAGTTCCGCGATGACCAGTTCCTGCATCGGCAACTGCTCCCAATACTGTTGCTTTGGTGCCTGCGGGAATAAAACTATTGCCGGGGAACGGCGACTTGTATATGCGAATTGTATTGCCCAAGTCACCTGCCATTGGGAAGACGCCATCGTCGCCTTGCCAGCCATTGCCATGTAAATAGACGATAACGGGCCATTGTCTCGCAGGGGTGTAGTCGATTGGTACATAGACTTCATAACGATACGTCGTACTGCCGATGATGATATTGCGGTTTAGAAAACCCGTGTCCGATAGCGCAGGTGTGGAAGTGATAAGAACCAATATAAGGCAGCGAATTATCCGCATCACTTCCTCCAAGGCGGGAGTATACATCTGCGCAATATCCCTGTTCTTCATTCTTACGAAAGCACCGCCGTGGCGGTATTGTGGCCAGAACAAACCGTCAGGTCAAATTATGAGAGAGGCGTCTGTGCCCTTAGCGCCGGTGAGGCGACAATTGCGAACCAAACACACTTCCGATGTCGGATGTCGTAACCTGCGAACCGACTCTCCCGCAACACTGGCATTCGATCAGTCCGCCCAATCCGGCAACCCGCGTTGGAGCGAGTGTTCGCAGCAGCACCTTCATACCGCCATCACGCGAAATGGTTGCCGTGGCCATCATTCGATCTCGTAGGATATCTCCGCGATGGTCGAGTTGGACATGCACGGCCTTACCGTTGATGAGGCGTTGAGGG
>Ga0070707_100007280_pt1 | contig 10274 bp, 3 predicted proteins | sample KBSK5502metaG_FD_65468 | JGI IMG/M metagenome (GOLD analysis project Ga0070707, IMG submission 65468) | Corn, switchgrass and miscanthus rhizosphere microbial communities from Kellogg Biological Station, Michigan, USA - KBS K5-50-2 metaG | ecosystem: Host-associated > Plants > Roots >... | reverse complement strand
CGCCCAGCAGCCGCACCATGGGATGCTCGGCTAAGCGATACCTTTGCCGCCCGTACGGGCTCCAGCACGCGTCTGTAATCGCCATGTAGGGAACTCCGGCTAATCGCGCGCTGACGGAGAGAGAAAGCCGAAAATCGCCGACCACCACGTCGGGCTCCGTCTCGCGGATCACCTCGAGGTCCTCGTGGACATAGGAACGCAGAATGTCGACGTTGTAGACCGGCGAGCCGCGGTCGAGCGACCTCAAGAAGCGATCCGTCGGAATCGACGTAATCGGGCGCACCGGAAAGGGAAGATGCGGGGAGAGCCTCTCGAAACGCGGATCACAGGCCAGGACAACGTCATGGTCGCGAGGGTCGAGGCAACGGGCGAGGGACAGAGGCCGGGCCACGTGCGCGAGCGTTACGGCCTCGGCGAAGAAGAGGACCCTCTTTCTGCGGCTCACTTCTCGCCGCCCGTGCCGGTCGCCTCCCGATCCGTTTCGCTCGCGAGGTATCGGGAGAGACTCTCGATCGTGGGGTAGTCCCACAGCGCCGTCTCCTCGATCGGCCGACCGAGATAGGCCTCGAGCTCCACCACGAGTGTGAGCCCCGCCATCGAATCGAGGCCGTAATAGGCCATCGGACGGCTGGGCTCGATTGCCGCCTCCGAGAGTTTCATCTGCCGGGCGAGCTCGCGCCGCAGCCAGCGTGCGATCTCCGAGGCCTCCGCTGAACGTTCGCCTGGACAGGTCTCCGGCATAGGTTTCCTCTTCGTTTCCGGAGGCGCCCGCGCGCGCGCCCACCAACTCCTGTCCCCCTTCGAAAGAATCGTGCCGAAACTCTTTGTTGCCCACGATTCGGAGGAAGGCCTCCGGTTCTCCGGCCAGGAAGTTCGACCGGCACGCCCGGCGGCGAATCTTCCCGCTCGAGGTCTTCGGAATGCGCCCCTGCGGAAGAAGCGACAGCGCGTGGACAGCCAGACCGTGCTCCTTTGCGACCGCGGAGCGGATCGCTTCGGCGACTAAGGTCAGGTCCTTGCGTCGATCCCTGCGCGACAGCTCCGCCGCCACGCCCAGCCGCTCCTCCCCATCCTCTTCGACCGAGAAAGCGGCGACGCACGACGCGCGGACCGCGGAATGACTCCTCTCCACGGTCCACTCGATGTCCTGCGGATAGTGGTTGCGGCCGCGAATGATGATCAGGTCTTTTCGCCGCCCTGTCACGAACAGTTCCTCGTCTTGGACGAAGCCCAGATCTCCGGTGCGCAGATACGGACCCTGCCCAGTGTCGGCCAGGCGAACCCGGAAGGTCTCCTCCGTCTCCTCCGCACGGTTCCAATAACCCTGCGTGACCGCCGGGCTCGAAACCCAGATTTCTCCGATCGAGCCCTCGGGCGCCCGCGTGCGCGAGTCCGGATCGGCGATCACGATCTCCAAGCCGAGCCATCCGCGGCCGCACGAAACCAACCGGCGGTGCTCCGGAGTGCCCGGACGCGGCGGTGCCACGCGTCCCGCGTCCAGGCCGGCCGAGTCGACCGACAGGATGGCGGGAGGCTGCCGGGCCGAGCCACCCGTGACGAAGAGCGTCGCCTCCGCCAGGCCGAAGCAGGGATAGAGGGCGTCGGGCTTCAGGCCGCAGGAGGCGAATTCCCGCGAGAAGCGTTCGCAGGTTGAAGCGCGGACGGGCTCTGCCCCGTTGTAGATCACGGTCAGAGAAGAGAGATCGAGCGCCGCCTTCTGTTCGGCCGTCACTCGCTCCACGCACAGGTCGAAGGCGAAATTGGGAGCGCCGGTGATCGTGGCCCGGTAGCGGGTGATGGCCTCGAGCCAACGCAACGGCTTTTGAAGGAAGGCGGCCGGCGCCATGAGGACACTCGGGAAACCTCCAAAGAATGGGAGCAGCGCGTTCCCGATGAGCCCCATGTCGTGGTAGAGCGGAAGCCAGCTCACCATCGTGGAGTGCTCGTCCTGCTCCATCGCGACCTGTATCATCTCGACGTTGCGCAGGATGGCGCCGTGGGACACCATGACCCCCTTGGGATGGCCGGTCGAGCCCGAGGAGTACTGAAGGAAGGCGAGCGTTTCCGGCCCAAGGGACGGCTCCCGCCAGCGAGAGGCCAGGTCGTGAGAGAGACTATCCGTCCCGACGGCCTGCCCGGCGCGGAGCCGATCGAAGCGTGCGGCGGCTCGCTGGAACTTTGGAAGCTGCACCTCTGTCATCAGAGCAAACTCGGCGCCGCAATCCTCCGCGATCGAGTCGATGCGAGAGTCGGGACGAGACATCGCCGGGAAGTACGCGGGGACCGCCACGGCGCGCGCATAGAGACATCCGAAGAACGCCGCGAGAAAGTCGAGTCCGGGCGGGTGGAACAGGAGGGTGCGCTTGCCTTCGGCGCCGGCGGCCTGCAGATACGCGGCGATCGCGCGAGCACGCCGGTCGAGCTCCCCGTAGGTCCACCGCGTGACCTCGGTCTCCCCATCTGCGAGAAATCGATAGGCGATCCGGTCGCTCTCGCGCTCGGCGCGGCGGCGCAGCAACTCGACGAGCGTTTGGGACCCGGACGTGTTTGATTCTGTCATCCTCTCCCTCTTTGTTCGGCCCGAAGCGCGGGCCGCCCTACCCTCCGCCGAAGGCCTGCCGCCGCGAATCGCTCTGGATGCCTGAGGGCTCGGGCGAAATCGTCAGGATCTCCTCCAGACGCCGCCGGGGAGTCCGCGCCGCTTCGGGAAGAGCGGGCGAGAGTCCGGTGCGGAACATCCAGACCGGAACCTCGGAAGAGGAGAACCCGAACGCGCGGCGCAGCACCGCGAGACCGGAGGCGAAAAGCCGGACGAACTCGTTGGAGGCGCCCATCTGAAGTGTTCCGGCCCGGTAGTTGTAGATGGAGAGGGAGCCGATGGTCATCGGGTGGAAGCCATAGCCGGATCGGTTCAGCCAGAGCCAGACCCGGAACCCCAGCCGACCGGCGTCGACGAGGGCCTTCGGATCCATCGTTCGCACGGTCAAGCAACCGAGCGCCGCGGAGGAACGAATCTGATTCTTCGTCATCCGTCGGATGTGGAAGAGAAAAGCGGGCCGGTTGAGCAATCTCTGGACTCGGAAGGAACGGCAGAGTCGCAGGAGCCGGGACTGCAGATAGTTGATCGCCAGGCTCGGCCAGGGCAGACCGTCGCGCGTCGCTTGCACCTGCCGGCGATCGAAACGGATCCATCTCATCAGGTCGCGATGGGCGGTGGGCTGCTTCCAGACGTAGGTCTCGGCGCGGGCAAGATAGTTCAAGAGCTCGCCCGATGCGTTCTCCTGGAATTGCAGGCCACAGGTGGGATACCGCGAGGCTTCGTCGAGGATCTGGCGAAAAACCGGCTCTTCGAGCGAGCCTCCCAGATGAAGACGGCGATCGGTGGCGCGCATCGCCAGCGTATCAGCCAGTGGATCCGGACGAGAAGAGGTCGACTCGAAACCGACGCGCGCCCAGGCCGCGGCCTGCGAGTCGCGAGCTTCCGTGGTCGCGTCCCCCTTCGGGTCGTCCGGAAGGTCCAACTCGATACGGGCCTTCCACTCTTCCGCGCTCGACGCGATCGCAATCGATTCGACGAGGCATCCGAGCGCAAGATAGGAGGCGTGGTGCCGGCAGTCCAGATTGTGGATCGAGCGGGAGTAGTCGTGGAGGACCGAAAGAGTCTCCCCATCCCAGTGGTATCTCCAGGGCTGGCAGTTCTCGCCGCTGGGCGCCCGGCTCGCGGCCTCGACGATCCGCCGGATCTGTGCCTCTGAGGGCTCGGCGGCACGCGGCGCGCGGGAGGAGCCGCGGAGCGGTTCCTCCACCGTCACCGCGGCGACGGGACGGCGGCCCGTGCGCGCGGTCGGTGGCGCTGCGTAGCCAAAGCGAAGCAGAAACCCGGGCCGATCCGCGCCGATCTCGGGCGCGAGTGCTCGAAATTCCTTCCGGAACGCCGCCGCTCTCCGCCGCGTGACCGGCGAGAGAGATCTCTCCCGCCCATGATCCTGGAGGTTCTCCAGAACCAGGAGCGACATCATCGGCTGCGCGGCCAGTCCCTCTTGCGTGAGCGCCAGCCAGGCGCGCTGCAACGCCGATCCGACGTCGAGGTCGGCACGCTCCCCTCCTTCGCGCGCGACGATCAGGCAGAGACCGGAGGCGCTCTCGACTAACCGGCGAACGTGGCGCGCATAGGGGCGCGAGGTCGCTTCGAATTTCCACATCGCGTCCGGTGCGAAGCGAGCCATTGCCAGCGCCGACCGATCCAGGGAGGGAAGCTCCAAGGAGTCCAGGCAGAGACCCTCCTCGACCGACTCTCCCGGCGGACGGTCGAAACGGACGTTGGCCAAGAAAGCCTGGCGCGTGGATGGCTCGGTAAAGAGAGTCGCGTCCGCGCGAGAGAGAAGTGACGCGAAAGAGGAGAGCCGCTCGGGCCCCGTGATCCAGTGGGTGGAGATGCTCTCCCCCGCGGGGGTCTCCCGGGCAAGCCGCGCGAGCACTTCCTCCGCCACGGGGCGGCCTTCATAGACCCGACGATTGGTGACGCGGGCGCCGATCGCCTCTACCGGCCGGAGGAGACCCTCTCCAACTCGCACCGCAATGGTGGCGACGGCGGGAGAAGCGGGCTCTTCGCGCTCGGCGGACCACCCGTTGGCTCTCGCCGTCCGGAGCAGGTTCTCGATGGCCGCGCCAACCGCGATTCGTGCCATGCGCTGACCCGCATTCATCGGCGAAAGATCCCGTTCGGGATCGACGAACAGCGCGACTCGGCCGCTCTCCGGATCGACGGAAAAGCGCCACGGCTGCATGTTGTCGCCGGAAGGCGCCCGGATCGCCGCAGCAACGAAAGCCTCCAGCGCATCCCGCGCCGGATCCGGGTCGCCCTCCTCTGCTTTGACCTCGCAGCGGCTGCGCAGGAGAGACGCGAGAGCGCTCTCCCAGCCGAAGCTGCGAAGCCGACGGGCCAGCACTGCTCGCTTGATTCGCTGCAGGGGATGCCGGTTCCCTCGCGGCAGACGCCCGCGGCGCACGCACTGCCGATAGGCGTCGAACTGAACGTAGCGGGGGGCCAGCGGAGAGGCGCCGCGCTTCAAGAGGATCCGCACCGCTTCGGCCCCCACGAGGCAGGCCGCCATCTGTGTGCCGACGATCGAGGAGGGACCGCGTCCACTGGCTGGATCGACCGATTGGAGGTCCATGTAGGCCAGGTGCGCCGCTCCTGGAGCCAGGCCCAGGGCGAAGTTCACGAGCTGGTCGAAGAGGCTCTGGCTGTCGGTGAGGTCGAAGTACTCGTCGAAGCTCATCCCGCCCGGGGCGAAGACATGTAGCGTTCCGGAGAAGCCGAGGGGGGCCGCGGTGACCGCTGGAATGCCTGCCTGCCAGGCAGCCGCAAAGAGCGCCCGCCGGCAATCGATCGCAAAAAAATCCACGCCATCCACGACGAGATCCGCTCCCGCCACGAAGTCGCTCGCATTGGCTTTCTCGACCTCCGACACGATCTCGACCCGGGCCTGCGGGTTGATCGCGCGGATCATGTCGGCAGTGACGGCCGCCTTGTTTTTCCCGAGGGTTTGGACGGTCGCGCCGATCTGGCGGTTGAAGTTGGCGAGCGAGAACGTGTCCGCGTCGCTCAGTCGGAAACGACCGATCCCCAGGCGGGCCAGCGTGTGGGCGTGCAGACCTCCGACTCCGCCGCAGCCCGCGACCGCGACGACGGAGCGCGAGAGCCGGTCCTGCTCTTGACGACTGATGAGACCGCGATTGCGCTCGAAGGCCTCCGTCGCCGAGAACTCCACGCGCCCGTTCACGGAGCCGCTTCCGTACGACAGTCCGGCGATACCGCCGGGCTGCAGAGACGGGAGTCCTCCGAAGGGACCGCCTCTTGGCTCGCGGGGCGATACGCTGGGCGCCGACTGAACATCTGCGCCACGTTCGGAGACCGTTGGGCCAGTCCTTCCTCCGCAACATCGAGGTCATAGCGGTATGCGCACCGCCGTCCGCGGTGGTCGGATTCGGGGCCCGCCTCGGTGATCGAGAAGCCGGCCATTCGAACCGCGGCGGCCATCGAGTCCGCAGCGAGGAAGAACCATCGTTCAATTGACCGCTCTTCGCTGTACTGACGGGCCGCCCGCAGTAATCCGATCAGAATCCACGGGTCCGGCCTCTCGAGCAAAGAGTCGACCTCGCGAGACTCGGGACGCGGGAGGCGCGACTCGGGAACCGGAGCGGGCCTCGCGACGCGAATCTCCCGGGAGGTGCGGCGGCGATAGCGGGGAGAGACGCAGAATCGCGAGATCTCACCCGCCGTCTCGGCGCACGAACGGGCAAAGGGATCGAGGAAGGGGGCGACCGGAAGCTCCGCGACGCGCCCGACCACGAGCCGCATCGTGGCGATCCAGTCGCCGGACGCACGCGAGCGCACGAGAAAGGCGGCCGCCGTCTCGTCGAGCTCGTCGCGCTCACGGCCGTCGGGGAAGTCCAACGCGCGCTCGAAGCCCGTCTCCCGGCAATAGACCTGAAAGCGCAGCCGAAAGTGGGCATCGCGGCTCTCGGCGTCATCCGCCAGAACCGCCTCGAAGAATTCGTCGAACATGCTTCGTCGCTCCGGATCTCGTCCTCAGCCCCACCGCACGAGCGCGCTTGCCCAGGTGAACCCCGCCCCGAAGGCCGCCAACATCACCAGGTCCCCCGGCGCGATGCGGCCACCGCGCGCGGCTTCGTCAAGAGCGAGCGGGATCGAGGCGGCCGATGTGTTGCCATAGCGTTCCAGGTTCGTGAAGAGACGCTGCCTCTCGACGCCCAACCGCTCCCCGACCGCCTCGAGAATGCGGATGTTCGCCTGGTGTGGGATCAAGAGTGCGAGGTCGTCCACCGTGACCTCGTTTTCTTGGAGGGCCGCCTGCACCGCTTCACTCATGCCGCGAACAGCGCAGCGAAAGATCTCCTGGCCGTTCGGCATCGACACGGTGTGCAGGCGGCGCTCGACCGTTTCGTGACAGGCGGGCAGGCGCGAGCCTCCGGCGGGGATCTCGAGCATGCTCGCTCCGGTCCCGTCCGCGTAGAGATGCGTCGACAGGACGCGGCTGTCTCCCGTCGTCGCCTCGAGGACGATCGCACCCGCCCCGTCTCCGAAGAGGAGACACGTTCCCCGATCCTGATAGTTCACGATCTTGGAAAAGACATCCACGCCGATGACCAGCGCCGACTTGACCTTCCCCGCCCGGATGAAGTTGTCGGCGATCGACAGCGCGTAGAGGAAACCGGAGCAAGCCGCATTGACGTCGAACGCGATCGCACGCCGGCATTCCAAGCGAGCCTGCAGCCAACAGGCGGTCGATGGCATCCAGGTGTCGGGCGTCACGGTCGCGACGACGATCAAGTCGATCTCTTCCGCGCGCACCCGGGCGCACTCCAGGGCGCGTCGGGCCGCCGGTAACGCCAGGTCGGATGCCGCTTGTCCCTCCCCGACGATGCGCCGTTCTCCGATACCCGTCCGCTTCTCGATCCACTCGGGAGTCGTCTCGACGAGCTTCTGAAGATCCTGGTTGGTCAGGCGCCCCTCCGGCACGTGAGATCCGGTCCCCGCGATGCGACCGTACGCCGCCTGCCGGCTGTACCAGGAAAGCAGCAGCTCCTCGAAGGAGGATTCGTGCTCGGACGTCAAGACCATTCGCATGCCGTCGACGCCGAAGTCGAGGGTCTTGTCGGCAAGGGTCTCGATTCGGCGAGCCGACGCCATCTGCCGGACCAGCGAATCGTCGCGCGTTCTCATCGCGTTTCTACGCCACCGCCCGCGAGCTGGCGAAGACGAGCTCGAGGATTTCCGCAAGTCGAGTCGGAGCGTGGTGTTGCGCGTAGAGGCGTGCCACCTCCCGCGCCGCAGCGGCATAGGAGGAATCGGCCAGCATGCGCTGCACCAGCGCGCGCACGCTCGCCGGGTCGGCGGTGGAAGCGCGCAACAGCTCGCCGGCTCCGCGGCGCTGGATCGCCTGCATGTTGACGGTCTGGTTCATGTTCCCAACAATGCCCAGGACAGGTACGCCGGCGGCCAGCGGCGGCTGGCATGTCCAGGTGCCTCCGTCGCCGATGGCGAGGCTGGAACGCCCGGCCACCGCTTCGGCGGGAAGGAAGTCTGCAAAGAAAGCGTTGGCGGGCCGCGGAGCGAAGTCGCGGCGCCCGCCCGTGGTCACGAGGACGGTCACCGGCAGATCCGCCAGAGCCTCGAGCGCCGTCGAGAAGATCTCGTCACGCGCGAACGCGAGAGTTAGCGAGACGATCGGTCGATCCGCCGGCACCGCGTCCCACCAGTGCGGCAGCGGCGTCGCCGGCGAAACGGAGATCGGCCCCAGGTGGTGGTGATTGGCAGGCAGGCCTTCGATCGGTATCAGCCCGGGCGCGTCCGCGTAGAGTGTGTGATCCGCGTCGGTGTAGACGCGGCGCAGGTCGTGCCCTAGCGAAGACAGGCCGTACCGCTGGCGAACCGCGTTCAACGGACGGCAGTGGTACGCGAGCGCGAGAGGCCGGACCGCGGAAAAGACCGCCTGAGCCGTGGCGCTTCCCACGATCCGCGACCAACGGTGGTCGGCGAGCGGAAAACGGATCCGCGCGTACGGGCTCCAGCACGGATCGCAGAGCGCCAGGTACGGGACCGCAGCCAGCCGGGCGCTGACGGAGAGGGAGAGACGGAAATCGCCGATGACTGCGTCCGGAGCGACGTCCCGGATGACCTGAAGATCCTCGCGGACGTACGCGTCGAGCGTCTCGGCGTCGTACAGCGGCGAGCCCGAAGCCAGGGCCGCAAGAAAACGGTCGGGCGAAATCGAGTGAATGGGGGCAATCGTGATTCCCGACTGCGCGCCGATCTCCGAGAAGCGCGGCTCCCGCGCCAGGACGACCTCGTAGTCGTCGGAGGCGAGTGCCTCGGCCAACGCAGTCGGACGAGCGGCATGGCAGAGCGAGACGCCTTCCGCGACGAAGAGAATGCGCCGGCGGCGCGCGGAGTTGCGAGCCGGAGTGCCTTCGCCGGCGCGGATTTGCGCCGCCTCGGGCGTGGACACGACGGTCGCGACCTCACGGACGTCGCGCCGACCGCTGCGGCCCGACGGGGCCGCCGCATAGCCGAAGCGCATCAAAAAGGCGGCTCGTCCTGATCCGATCTCCGGAAGCAGCGCCTTCAGTTGCCGGGAAAGAGCCGCGGTCCGCGCACGAGCCCGCCACGAGATCGCGCAAGTGTCTCCCTGCTCGAGGATGTTCTGAAGAATCGGAAGCGACATCATCGGCTGCACCGCCAGGCCCTGAGTCGTTAGCGCGAGCCAGGCCCGCTCCATCGCGCGTCCGACGGCCAGGTCGCTCGCCTCCGACCGGTCTGGCGCGATGACCAGGCAGAGTCCGGACGCGCTCTCGACCAACCGCCTCACGTGCGCCTCGTATCCGCGGAGCGTCCCCCCAAAATGGAAGAGCCAGTTCGGAGCCTTGGGAATCATCCGAAGCGCGAGCCGCTGAGCGAAGGAAAGCTCGAGAGAGGCAATCGAGAGGCCGGTTGCGGCCGGTTCGCCGCGCGGCACGTCGAAGCGGACGCGAGAAAAGAAGGCCTCTCGAATGGCCGGCTGGGAAACCGCGGCTGCGTCGGCCCGAGCCAGCAGAGAAGCCAGAGCCGGAAGCCGCGTCCGGCCGACCCAGTGGGTGACAACGCCGTCCTGCGGCCCGGTGTCTTCCTGCAGCCGCGCGAGCACGGTCTGGGGAAGGGGGCGGTCCTCGTAGACGCGCCGGTTCGTCGAGCGTTCGGTCATCGCCGCTTCGAGCGCTTCCACAAAATGCCCGCCCGCTTCCAGGTGCACGCACGCGACCCGGGCTCCCTCGGTCTCCTCCACGCGGGCGACAAAGCCGCTGCGCGCCGCGGCCCGCACGAGGTTCTCAATCGCCGCTCCGACCCCGATCCTCGCCAGGCGCTGGCCGGCGTTCATCGGCGAGGAGTCCCGCGCCTCGTCCAAGAAGACGTCGATTCGCCCGGCGGGGTCGATCTCGAAATGCCAGGGTTGTGTGTTATCGGCGGAAGGGGCGCGTGTCGCCGCGGCCACCAGCGCGCGCAGCCGTTCCTCCGGAGTTGCCGCCGGGCTTTCCGAGCGCGGGCGCGAAGTGAAGTCCACGGCGACCAGTGAAAGAGACTTGAGCTTCGGGAGCTGGCGCAGCAGGTACTTCCTCTGCTCGGGCGTGAGGCTGCCGACATCGACCGGCTCGCGCTCCAGGAAAGAGTCGGCCTGCGACGGGGGAAAGGCCGGCAGCGGTGCGAGCGATCC
>Ga0070707_100007278_pt1 | contig 10275 bp, 3 predicted proteins | sample KBSK5502metaG_FD_65468 | JGI IMG/M metagenome (GOLD analysis project Ga0070707, IMG submission 65468) | Corn, switchgrass and miscanthus rhizosphere microbial communities from Kellogg Biological Station, Michigan, USA - KBS K5-50-2 metaG | ecosystem: Host-associated > Plants > Roots >... | reverse complement strand
AACCAGCCGGGATCGCGATCTAGGCCCGCGCGCCGCAGGTCCAGATCGAGATCGTCCGCGTGGAATATCACATCCATTCGATCCTCGCTCATGCGGACTCGCGCCGGACGCGCGAGGCGGCGCGCGACGAAATCTTCCACGGTGAACGGAATAGCTTCATCGAGCCGGGCGGCAATAAGCGTCGAAGGCGCACCGGCGGTCAATGCCAGCACGGCTGCGGCAGCCACCGAAGGCGCTTCGGGCAGCAAGAAGGAAGTGCGCATCCCGACGCTCGCCAGCCGCAGGCGGCCGCTCGTGTCCAGACTGGCCAGTGCGGGCGCGGCTGTGAGCGCGCCGCGATGCGGCCAGCTTCCAAGGAAGGCGTCGAGACCGGCGCGCAGCATTTCCGGTGTCTCTGCGGGCCAGGCGAAGAACGCGAACGGGAAACCTTCAGCGGCGGCGACGAGCAGCCTGCCTGCGGAATGGCGAACCAGCTCAACACAGGCCCGCGGAATGCTGGCGAGGCCCCGGCGGGGCAGCGCCGAGGCCAGCGCGGCGCACGTGGCGATCGCGATCTCCCCATGTTGCTCGGGAGTGACGTCCGGACAAGTCACTGCCGTTTCGACTCCGCCGAACAGCGCAGGAGCCGGATCCGCGGCGAAGCGCGGACCCAGCAGCGCGGACATTGCGGCAGCGAACAGGGTTCCTTCGGGCAGGCACGCTTTCCACAAGGATTCTCCCAGATCCAACTCCTGCACGCGGTCGAGCAGATAAAAGACGCCGCCACAGCGTGTGGAAACAATTTCGCCGGATTCCTCTGGTATCGATTCGCCAGCAGACCCATCGACGGTCTCAATGCGGCGTCCTTCCTGCGGTTCGTCACGCGTCTTGGCGAACTCGGGCGGCGCGGCAATCGTAGCCGGGCTCCTTTCAAGCGCCGCTTCTGCCAGTGCGACGGCTGCGGTTGCTTCCAGCACAGTATCCAGCAATACGGCAGCATGAACGCGCAACGCCAGTAACAGGGCGGCGGGAACGAGCGGCGGCCAGCGCGACGACATGTCCGCGAGTTCGACAATCGCGGAGGCGGCTTCTGTGAATCGAGATTCGTCCTCTTGCGTCGAAGCGCGCCGATCATCGAAACCCAATGCGGCCGCGAAGGCCGACACAGCCGCGGCCGGCCTCGCGGCGATCGCTTCGGCGAGGACATGTTCGCGAGCCAGGCGGACCAGCACCGCATGCGCAATCTGCCGGCGTTCCGGCGCCGCCAGCGCGACCAGTGGATCGCCCGCTTCGGGTTCCTCGAGCCCAGCGTGATACCAGGCCGGCCCGCCGCGTGCGAGCGCCAGCAGATGAGAAGCGCACAGGTGCGCTTCATCATCGAAGAGAATGGCTCCTTCGTACGACGGGGGCGGATCGAGCGAAGAAGGAATAGCGATGCGCTCGATGGCGTCCGCCGCCGCCACTGCCAATTCTTCCACCTGCATTTCATCTTCAAACACCGACTCGTCGAGACGCCATCGCAGCGGAAGGCGCCGGATCAGCACCACGCGGCCCGGAGCCCTCTCTTCCAGGATGGCCGCGCATCGCTCGAGGACAGCGCGCACGATCCGATCCGCCTCCCGACGAATCTCTGTGGCGTCGGACAAATCAGTGCGGACGCGCACTCGAACCTCGCCGATGCGTTCCTCGATCATGCCGGCATTAATAGCATCACGGTCTGGTCAGCCACGAAATCCGCCAGAACGAGAGCACTGAATGGACGTGGTTGAGTCGTGGTCTTTCCCGGCTTCGTTCCGATCAACGTCAACGCCGAGACGATCATCTCCGGCGTGCCGACGCGCCTGTGCTCCACGATGTTGATCCTCGCGTCGGTCAGCTTCGCTCCCATCGCCTTCGGATCGCCGGCCAAAAGATAACCACCGCCGATGTGAAGGAGCGCCGCAGGCACATCGGGCTGGTTCACGCCGGGCGCGGGCAGCGAAGCCAGGCAGCACAGCTTCGAGAAGAAGCGCGATGCGCTGACATCGAGTGGGGCCAGTCCGAACTGCCCACCCCAGTGCTCGAGCAATGGATAGTGCACCACGTAGCGCCGACCACCGAACGGATCGATCGACTGAATGGTCCCACCCTCGACGATCGCGCAACCGATGACAACACCATGCGGATCGCCGCAGCATCTCGGACCCTTCCACAGAAGTTCACTGCACCAGCCTTCCAGCAGTCTATGCAGGCTGCCGCCGACCGCAGCGGGATCCGCCTGCTGGTTCACTCCGAACAGCATCACCCACGCCGCCCGATAAATGCCCTGCGCAATCTCACGGCGCGTACTTGTGATCCCGCCTACTGTCCCTTCCCCTTCGCGCGCGATCATCTCTTCCAACCAGCCACCTAGAGCAGCGAGCATTAGAACCTTGGGATCGGCTGCGCTCGATGGGTTTGCGGGATCGGGATGCAGCCACGGCAGGACCGGCGTGGGATCGGCGGAGACGTATGACGCGGCTCCATAGGGTCCCGTGACGTGGGTCATCCCGGCCACATTGGCCGGAACGCAATCGGTGGCGGCAGTTCCGCCTCTCGTTCGCGGCGTGCATGGCTCTCCGGAGCATGGCGGCGCTCCAATGTCGAGGCGATTAATCGCGACTGCGGATTGCACGAGAGAGTTTTCCTGCGGCCCATTGGGCGAGATCGTCAGGTTGAATGTAAGGTCGCCACTCGGAGCCGGATCATCCTCACCGGCGAGAATAGTCTGAAACTGCCATCCCGTGAGCTTGAAGACGAGTTGGCTGGGAAATATCCTCGGTGCGTCAACGCTCGGAGGAGCGGTGGCGGCAGCGTTGAGCGCAGGGCCAGCCGTGGGTGCGGGGCCGGTGGTGGTCGCGGGGGTAGCGGGTTGCAGCGTAAAGGTGACCTTCGGAGTAACGGCGCCGAAGCCACCACGCAGAGAGAGATCGATCGGAGCCTCCGGTTTCACAATTCCCGGGATGGACGTGTTATCGGGTGCGAGGGCCTGCGCCGAAATCGTGCCGTGAACGAAGGTCCAGAACGCTTCGGGAACCACTTCAATCGTGAGCGTGCGCAAAGCCGTGGCGGGGAGGTTGATACTCGTCCTGCCAACGGTCGGAGTCGCCATGACGACGGTATTGTCAGCCGTGAAGCGAAGCTGGAATGGTGCGCGATTGAAAGTTGGACCTGCCGGCGCCTGCTCCAGCGGAAAGCGTTTCCGTAACTCCCGCACCTCGTCGAGGAACTTCTGGATCGGCGCGCTGTCTGTCGTCGCGCAGTCGCGCGGCGGAACCAGTCGCAGGCGAACCGACTCGCGGATGCGCGACATCTCGCATCGGCTCACGTCCGGAGCGCACGGATCACCGTGCACCGGACGCGGGTCCGACGGGCACTCCACATATTCCAGCAAAAGATGCATGCGATGCGCGCCCGCCTGATGGACCAGTGACGCTGCGGCAGGATCGGCGACGAGCGCGGCGATGTCTACCTTATATGTAGTCGTGAGTGCGAGATCGTTTCCACAGCAGTCGACGCCGTAGCCGGGCAGCACACAGAGATAGGTGGCTTGCTTTCCCACGGCCAGACCCCATACGACGCCCGCGCCAGATGCCCGATTGTGCAGCTTCGATTTCAAACGGTTGTAGCGCTGTTCAGTTTCGAGATCTTCGCGCGTGATGAACATTCCGTTGAAGAATCGGGTCCGCACGCAGCCGCCCTCGGCAGGAGGTATGACGAGCGCGACCGACCCGGTGGGCGGCAAACCGATCACGCTGCCTTCGCATGGTTCGCACGCAACAGGGAAGAACCGCGCCGTATTACCCTGATCCACCGCCGCGAAGTCACAAGGCAGATCGGATGATGTGACTGCGGGCACACACTCCGGAACCACGAAGGCGGGCTCGATAATCACGCGGAAGCCGAGGTTGTTGCCGAGTTGTTCAAAACGCGATGTGCGCAGGTTCTGCAGACGAAGCGCGGCGAGTTGTTCAGAGAGGCTGAATGGCCATGCCTGTCCGGCCGCGATGTCGAGCGTGTAGCTGTAAATCGTGCTGGCCTGGAGGCCCAGCGCCCGTCCTCTCGGCGTGTAAACCCCAGCCGCGATGTGACCGATCGCTGCCTCACTGATCGTGATGCCGGCACGAATCGTCGCTGCGCCGGCGGTGGCAGGTTCGAACACCGCGGAAGGCTCGGGCCTCAGATTTCCGATGAGCGCCAGCGGCACGGTCATGTTTTCTGCCTGCACTGTCACGCGCACCCGGAGCGGCCCCGTGAGCGCCACGAAATCGCCGGCCCAGCGCAAAAGCAGCCGCCCGGGCGACATCGTGTCGGCAGTGGTGAAGCCGAACAGGTTTTCATCCTGAGACGGGTCGGTCCAGGTGCCGGCGGAGGCAACGATGTATCGTGTAAGGTCGATGACGGGCATGGCGTTCTCCTTGGCTTATGTGTACAGCGAATCCGCGAGTACCAGTTTGCCGCCGCTTGTTGGAGTCGTGGTGAGACGGAAGTGGCGCGCCCAAAACGGCGGCGTGAGCGGCCTCATTTTCGTGTCTACCGGTGGCTGTGTTCGGTTGCTTTCGATGACGGCGCGATACCGGCCGCCATCGATGAGTCCGTTTGCCCATGCGATGTCGATCCGGGACGGCGGGCCGGCGACATAGGTCGATGTGAAGGCGGGCGCAGCTTCCCACGTGCCGTCGTCTTTGAAGCGCGACACGTTCAGCGTGAGCTGTGCTGCGGCAATCGGGTCCTGCGAGAGGTTCGCGCCGCCGTCCGCGAGAATCGTAATCGAGAGCGTGCCGGAATCCGCTCCCCCATTCTGAAATGTTGCCGTGCCCAGGCCCGGTCCGGAACCGGTGAATTCGGCATCGCCGGCTGCGGCCAGCATGCGCAGCAGAGCCTCCTGCAGCACCGCGGTCGCAAGCAGCGAACGGCGTTCCGGAATGGCGTTATCGGGAAGCGTGATGTCCACCACTTTTTTGCCGGTCGAGTCCAGCTTAGCCTCGAAGCTGGCGAGAAGCAGGCAGGTATCGGCAGCAGGCTCGGGACAGTCTGCGCCGGCGATGAGAGCCGCCCGATGCCGATATGCGCTGTCGAGCGGACCGCCAAGCGTTTCTTCGGCGATCAGTGCGGCGCTGCCCGGGTCCTTGACGGTTGCCGCGCATTCTTTCGCTTCCGCATCGAGTAGCAGACTCAGTTCGAAGCCCTCCCGGATGCGTGCGAACTCGCAGCCGCCGGGATCGCAGCCGCACGGGTCTCGCGGCGCGGGCGCGGGATCGCTCGGGCACTCGCGGTACCGCAACGCGACCCACAGGCGAAGCGTGCCGCCGGCCACGCTCGCCGCGGCTGCGGGATGCTGCGCGAACCATGCCGCCACGTCGATGCACTGGTCCCAGCCGACAATGATTTCCCGTCCGCATCCGTCGAGCGCAGCGCCGCGTCGAACCCGCAGCAGTGTGGTCATCGGCCCCGGCGGCGGCGAGCCCTGCGGAAAAACGTAGCGCGCGGCGCGAAGGCCGCAGAGCACACCGACACCGTGCGCCCGAAGATTATGGAAGCGCTGTTTTCCCACCAGATAGGATTGTTCATCCGCGAGGTCCACCACTCCCAGGTGCTGTCCGAAGAAATAGCGAAGACGCACGAACTCGGCCGGCGGAATGAGGCAGGCGCTGTCGGCGCCGCAGGGATCGGTAGTATGAGTTGCAATCATCGGTCATCTCCTGACTTGAAAATAGGACATGTAATCGCCCCAACGCGGGCTGAAGCCCGCGACTACAGAACACTCCCATCGAGGGGGCGCACATATTCCGGACGCCCGGTCCCCAGCACGGCGTCAACGCCGAGCACACCGGCTGGCGCCGCAGCCGCTCCCAGCACAAAATCGAGCCCGACCCGGCTCTGCATTCCGACGCGCGCGTTGGGAAAGATTGCCTCGCTGCGATGCACGGTGTGCGCCGGTTTATTTACTTCGACAATGCGGTCCACCGCGCGCAGCGTGACCTCGGCGTCGCACTCGCGGGCGACGTAAACGTAAATCGTGAAGCGGTGCGCGTAGCGCGCCCACAGCTCGTCATCCGGCAGCATGGCCGGCGAAGGACTGCCACCGAGCAGCGGCAGACCGCAACCCAACACGCTTCCCGGACGGCCGAGAAAAGCCGGCCGTTCGGGCCGCTCCAGCCAGCCTTCGACGATCTCCGGGCGAATGCCCGTGTAGATCTCGACGTACCGCACGATTCCCGGGATCGTTCCGCGCGTGCGATACAACGCTATCGCTTCGCCCACAAGTGCCCGCCGCTTTTCGACCGGCCACGAAGGATCGAACGCCAGATCCACGAGAGCCGCGAGCCAGTCGATGACGTCGCGTGGGGCGCTGTCGGGATTGAGTTCGCGCGAGAACTCTTCGTAGACATCTTCGACGCCTGTGAATACATGCTCGAACAACGCCAGAAAGCGATCCATGAAGGACGCAGCCTCGGGATCGCGGCGATACGCGGTGGGCAGCAGATCCAGCCAGCTCATGCGCGGATACCAGGCCCGGATCGCGCGTATCGAGGGTGTGTTCTTGCCGTCGTCGCTCACGAGCGTGACTCGCAGCCACAGAAAGCGGCCGCGCGGCGACTGCACGAGTTGCTCGGGGCGGTCCATGGTGAACGGAATCGCGACGTGCGCCGCGTTTTTCGGTGCGACCCATTCGATAGAGTGGCCTTCTTCGAGTGGCGTCGGCGTGTCGGACGTGAATGTCTCGACGTAGACGCGCGCGCCGGGTGGCGGAGCGGCGTTGAACTCGATCTGGATCCGGTGCCAGAGCACGCCGGGCCGTCCGCCGTCGAGAGCGCGGCTGATGAAAACACCTGTTTTCACGAAACGGCGGCCCAGGCTCAGCGCCAGCAGCCGAAGCGCGCGATGCACTTCCGCCAATCTCAATCCGCCGTCGTCGGCGGGCGTGGCGCATGGTCCGCACGCGCCCACAATGAAAACCGGCAGCCTGTCGCCGTAGGCGCGGGCGAAAGTTCCCATCGCCAGATCGCCTCCCGCGAGCGGTGCCACCAGGGTGGAGAGTTCCACGTCTGCAAGGCGGATCCCGCCCGGAGAATAGGTGAGCAGGCGCGGCAGCCATGCATCCGCGACGAGCACGTTGCCGGCAGCATCGATCATCACGGCAACAGGACGAGGCGGCTTGCCGGGGGCGGCGGCTGTGGGAAATGAGGCCAGCAGTTTCATTCCGGCCGAGAACACGGCGATGCGCCCGCCCTCGCGATCGGCGACGTAGACGAGACCCGACGCCGCCACGGCGACGTCGATGGGATCCAGCAGCGCTCCCACCGGGCCGCCTCCGCCAAGGATCGCGCGCACGGCTCCATCGCGTGGATCGAGCACAACGACCCGGTGCGCAGGCGGGTCGGCGATGTAGAGGTATCCGCGGCGATCCAGCGCGAGTCCGGCGGGCTGCGCCAGCACGTTCGGTTCACAAGGTAGCGGCGCGCTCGTGCCGTCGCATCGCACCACGACCAGCACGCCGCTGTCGTCAACGCGGTAGATATTGCCGTCGATATCGAGCGCTATTCCTCGCGGCGGATCGGCCGGCACTGGAGGTGCTTCGATCTGCAACTCCAGTACGCCACGCCGTTCATCGAAGAGCAGCTGCGGTTGCAGGTATGGCACGGAGGGCTGTTGGAACGGCGCCAACGGATCCGGCTCGACTCCCGCCGGAACAGCGAAGTCCTCGGCGTATCGCAGGACGTACCAGGTCGCGTTGTTGGCGTCGTGGGCCGGCATTTATATCGTGTCCAAAGTAAAGGTGCTCAAGTCGATGCTCGTGGTTTCTTCCGGCGCCAGATCGACGTGGTCATAATCGTCGGCAACCGCCGGACATTGCACCAGGTTGCCTTCGCGGAACGGTGCATTGCTCTTGGTGCGAACGAAGTGGGCGCGCATTTCGTCCACGCGCTCGACGCCTTCCGTGTGGAAGACGCGCGAAATCAAGGTGGCGATATGTACCTGGCCACCAAACGGCGCGCCGAGCCCGTCCTCGCCGCCGAGAAGAACGTCGAGAAACGTCGCCAGCGAATCAGCAACCCGCTCGCGCAGCTGCAGACGGGTGTAGCCCACGCGGGCCTTCACACGAACGTACACGCGGCACAGGCGCATGTACTGCGGCGGCACGACGTGGACCTCGGTGGTGACGAGCCGATATTTATCGAGCTGCATGCAGACGGCTCGCAGAAAGGACCGTGTCGGCACAAGCTCGACTAAGGACGGCCGCACCGCCGGAGGCGGGTGCGGACCATCCGGCACCACAACCACACTGACCACGCCGGGCGCCTCGAAAGCACCATCGAGGCCCGCAGGTGGATCGGGCAGCGGAGGGCCGCAATCGGAAACCGCCGCCGCCGAGTAACGGATGGAAAGCGCGGCACCAGTGACTTTCACAGGCACGGTTTGACCGGACAACACGCCGGGAGGCGCGCATACACTTCCGGCGGCGGATTTCGTGGGTGTTTGCGGAATTGACGGCGGAGCGCATAACTGCCGCTGCCGGGCGTCGGCCGTCTCAGGCAGCGGCCGCCGCCGCGGAACCACGATCGCGCGACGCACGCGGACCTTCGGTGTTTGCAGCGCGATCCATTCGAAATCGCCGGCGGTGACCGCGCGGCTGCGTGTGGAGAGCTCTTTTCTGGCGCGGACCTTCGCCATTTCGAGAGTCTCGGAGTCCCATCCGCCACGGGCCGCTACGAAGTTCACGACGCTTGCGAGTCCATTGAATTGAGCAGCGCTGATCGTGATGGCGCCGGCGTCCAATTCGCCGGCAACGCCGCCGCCCCATCTATAGCGCAACGCCACGACTGTGCCGGCTGTGACGACCAGCGGAGGAATCCGTCCGCGATTGCCGTCGCCGAATGTGAGCGTGCCCGCTTCCGCGTCGAGTTCGAACACGCGATCGTTCGGACCAGCTCCGTCGAGGCTGGCCATCTCGTTCCATGTCACAAGCAACGCATTGGGTTCGGTGCTCTCCTGGATTCCGATTTCGAGCGTTCCACTCAGAATGTTCCCATGCGCGAGCTGGAATGTCTGACCGGGTCGCCCGTCCGCGGTGCCGAGCAGCTCGCCGGTTACAGTTACGGCATTCGTCACGGGCACGACATTGAAGCCGATGTAGCGAAGCTTCGGCGATGGAGCCGTCACATCGAGAGGACCCAGGCGGAGCCAGCACCTCAGCTTATTCTCGTCGCGCAGCGCGGGATCGAGCGGGTGCGCCACCGCTGTCTTTGCTTCGGCCTTAGCGGCCTGCACCGACGTGAGCGCGTTGGTCAGGAGTGTTTGAAACTTGGACGCGTCGAAGGATGCTCCACCCCCGGACGGTATCGAGGCGCGGAGATTCTGCGCCATGCCCGAGCACGCGTCGACGGGCGCGGGCGTCACCGCATCGCGGAGGTTTGCAAAGAGCGCCGAGTGTATGGCGCCGATGGAAAACGGAACAGTGAAGCGGATCGTGCCGGAGCGGGTGAGCTTGCCCGTGGCATCGTCTATGCGCCCCGGCACCTGCAGCATCGCTTTCTTGTCGGCATCCCAGTAAGCCAGCCAATCGATCGGCGGCGGCTGGACTTCGCCGGACGCCACGATCGGATTGCACAAGATATCGGCGCGCGGATCGGGCTGCTCGTCATCGTCGAGTTGGACTGTCAGCGTGACGGTCACGCCTTTGAAACCGGCATCGCGCGCATCGTTGCACTTGATGCCCAACCAGAGATACGGATGCGGCACGCCAGTGGTAGAGGCCGGCAGAAGTGTTACAGGAGCGAGCGGCATGTCCTTGCCGGATGGCTTTTTTCCATCCCACACCACCGTCAGCCAGCGCGAGTCGGCGGCCGGCTTGTCCTTGGGAAGTTGCGCTTCCGTGGGTACGGGCTCGCGGCCGCCGGAATCGTCCAGCCGCAACAGATCCCACAGATACGGATTGGAGGTCGTGACGAGCACCGACGGCTCGGCCGGCAGCACGTCCACATTGACGTCGCTCTCAAAGATTGCGGGCGCGGGTCCTTTGCCCATGAAACGCGAACGGGCGTCGAGGACGAAGCCGTCCATTACCGTCGGCTCCGTCAGGAAGACGCCAATCCGCGTCGTCGCCGCCAGCGCGGCGTGCAGCCGCACGCCGAGAAGCTTGAGCAGTTCGATGTAATTCTTCTCCGGCACCTGGTTCAGGCGGTAGCCCACCTGTTCAGCGAGATAGGCGAAGAGCTGGATCAGCGTGACGCCCGGATCGCTGTCGTTCCATTCCGTCCATTCGGGCGAGTAAAC
>Ga0070707_100007277_pt1 | contig 10276 bp, 4 predicted proteins | sample KBSK5502metaG_FD_65468 | JGI IMG/M metagenome (GOLD analysis project Ga0070707, IMG submission 65468) | Corn, switchgrass and miscanthus rhizosphere microbial communities from Kellogg Biological Station, Michigan, USA - KBS K5-50-2 metaG | ecosystem: Host-associated > Plants > Roots >... | reverse complement strand
CCAGCACCGGGACGTCCGATATTGCCACGAAGAAACAATAGGTTCGTCAGCTGCTGCACATTGTCGGTGCCCAGCCGATGCTGGGTAATTCCCATGCCGTAACAGGCGATCACCGCCTTGCTCTGCACGTAGATCCGCGCAACCCGTTCCAATTGCTCCCGCGGCAGACCGCTGGTCGAAAGGATATCGTCCCACTCAGTCTGCCCGAGATCGGCAGCGAATGCCTCGAAGCCGTCAGTGTGCTCGGCGATAAACGCAGTATCGAGCACTGGCGGGTGACCGGCACCCCGCGCGGCGCCATCCGCCTCGAGCACCAGCTTCATGATACCCTTGAGCGCGGCGGCATCGCCGCCGACTCTCACTTGGCAATATTCGCTGGCGATCCGGGTCGATCCGAAAGTGGCCATCTCGATCGGATCCTGCGGTGCGGCGAAGCGCTCCAGCGCCCGCTCCTTCAACGGGTTGAACACGATGATCGGGACGCCCCGGCGAGATGCGTTGTGCAATTCGGTCATCATCCGCGGGCTGTTGGTCCCGGGGTTCTGGCCCAGAATGAAAATGGCGTCGGCATGCTCGAAGTCGTCCAGCACGACGGTTCCCTTGCCGATGCCGATCGATTCCGGAAGGCCGACGCTAGTCGGCTCATGGCACATGTTCGAGCAATCGGGAAAGTTGTTCGTTCCGTAAAGCCGCGCAAACAGCTGATAGAGGAACGCTGCTTCGTTGGAGGTTCGGCCGGAGGTGTAGAATTCCGTCTCGTTCGGATCGGCGAGTGCGCGCAATTCCCGGCCGATCATCGCAAAAGCATCGTCCCAGGAGATCGGGACATATTTGTCCGGCGCCTGCTCGTACCGCATCGGCTCCGTTAGCCGGCCTTGGTCTTCCAGCCAATGATCGCTCTGCCGTTCCAGTTCGCTGACGGTCCATGTCGCGAAAAACTCGCGCGCGACCCGCTTCTTGGTCGTCTCCCAGGCGACAGCTTTGGCGCCATTCTCGCAGAACTCGAAGGAGCTGGTGTGCTTCGGGTCGGGCCAGGCGCAGCCCGGACAATCGAACCCGTCAGGCTGGTTCATCGACAGAAGCGATTTTCCGCCCTTGAGGATCGCGCTCTCCTCCCGCAACGCCTTTGCCGTGGCATGCAATGCACCCCAACCGCCGGCCGGCGCATCGTTTGGCTTATCCGACATCTCCGGTCTCCGTGTGGTCCGCTTCAGATTGAAACCACGTGATCGCAGTTGCACGGGCGCGCCGTGCTGTTATCCCGCTAGTGTCCGGCAGCACCCGCCTCGGCAGTGGCGGCTCGGCTGCGGCTCAGCAGATGACCGAGGCGGTCCATGTAGATGTAGACGACCGGCGTGGTGAACAGCGTCAGCACTTGTGACACCAAGAGCCCGCCGACGATCGCATAGCCGAGAGGCTGGCGAATTTCCGAGCCGATACCAGTGCCGAGCATCAGCGGGACACCGCCGAGCAGTGCGCACATCGTCGTCATTAGAATGGGGCGAAAGCGCAGGAGGCATGCCTCATGGATTGCCTCTTCGGTGCTAAGCCCACGCTCGCGCTGACCGACCAGCGCGAAATCGACCAGCATGATGCCGTTCTTCTTGACGATGCCGATCAGAAGAATGATTCCGATGATGCCGATCACATCGAGCGGCATGCCGAACAGCATCAGGGTCAATAAGGCGCCGAGTCCCGCCGAGGGCAAGGTCGAAATGATCGTGATCGGGTGGATCGTGCTCTCGTACAGCATGGCGAGGATGATGTAGACCGCGATCAGTGCGGCGAGGATCAGGATCGGCGTGCTGCTCAGCGAACTCTGAAACGCTTGCGCGCTGCCCTGGAAACTGGTGGCGATCGAAGGCGGCAGGTGAAGCTCCTTTGTTACCTGCTGGATCGCCGTCACCGCCGCGCCAATCGAGGTGTTCGGCGGGAGATTGAAGCTCAACGTCACCGACGGGAACTGGCCCTGATGGTTGACCGCGAGCGCTGCGACCCGCGGGGTGATCGTGGCGAACTGGCTCAACGGTACCTCCGTCCCGCCGGAAGAGGTCGCGTAGATACGGCTCAGAGCGTTCGGTCCCAGCTGGAAGTCGGGTTGGACTTCGAGGATCACGAAGTACTGGTTGAGCCTGGTATAGATGCGCGCGGCGACCCGTTGCCCGAACGCGTCATAGAGGATCTGATCGACGACGGACGGGTTGATGCCCAGCTGGGAGGCGAGTTGGCGATTGATCTCGACCTTCATGACCCGGCCGTCGGTCTGCTGGTCGCTGGCAACGTCGGTCAGCTGCGGCAATGCTTGCAGCTTCTGCAGCAGGATGGGCGCCCAATGATTGAGCTCCTCGCTGTCAACGTCGACGAGGGTGTACTGGTATTGCGTCTTGGAGAGCCGCGCGCCGATCGTGATGTCCTGCGCCGCCTGCATGTACAAGGTGATCCCCCAGACAGGTTGCAGCGCTTTGTTCAAGCGCGCGATCACCTGGTCGGCCGTCGCCGTCCGCTCCCCGGGTGGCTTCAACTGGATGAACATACGGCCGTCATTCTCGGTGACCGTCGATCCGCCGGGCCCGATATAGGCGTTCGCCGAGGCGACCGCAGGGTCCTTTGTCACTACCGCCAATACAGCCTGCGTGCGCTCCTTCATCCCTTGCGGCGAGATGTTCTGCGCGCCCTCGGCGATGCCCTCTATCAGGCCAGTGTCCTGCTGCGGGAAGAACCCTTTCGGGATTTCCACAAACAAAACAAGGGTCGCAGCGACAGTCGAGATCATCACAAACAAGGTGATCAGGCGATGGCGTAGTGCGACAGTTAGCGCTCGGTCGTAGACGCCAACCAAGCCGTCCAAAAAGCGCTCGAGGGTGCGTGTGACCAACCCGGGCCTCGCCTCGCCCTCGGCCTTCAACAGACGCGCGCACATCATTGGCGTCAGAGTCAGCGAGACGATCACCGAGATAACGATCGAGATGGCCACGGTAACCGCAAACTCCCGGAACAGCAGACCGACGATCCCGCTCATCAGGAACAGCGGAATGAACACCGCGATGAGCGATATAGAGATCGACATGATGGTAAAACCGATCTCGCCCGCCCCCTGCAGGGCAGCCTCCATCGGGGTCTTGCCCTCCTCGATGTGTCGGACGATGTTCTCGATCATGACAATCGCATCGTCGACCACAAAGCCGACCGCGATCGTCAGCGCCATCAGGGAGAGGTTGTCGAGGCTGAAGCCCAGCACATACATCACCGCGAAGGTACCGACCAGCGACATCGGCACGGACACTCCGGGGATCACGGTCGCCCACAGCTTGTGCAGGAACAGGAAAATCACGCCGACGACGAGCGCGATCGTCAGCATAAGAGTATTCTGAACGTCCGCGACACTGGCCCGGATGGTCGTGGTCCGGTCCGACAAGATGTGAATTTTGATCGAAGGCGGCAGCGAGGCTTCGAGCTGGGGCAGCGCTTTTTTGATCTGGTCAACCGTCTCGATTACATTCGCACCAGACTGGCGCTGAACCGCTATGATGATCGCCGGCTGCGTGTTCATCCAACCCGCCAAGGTCACATCTTGCGGCGCGACGATGGCCCGGCCGACATCACGGACGCGTACCGGCCCGCTGGTGCCGAAAGTGCCGGTGCGGTTGGCGAGGATATAGTCGTTGAACCCCTCCGCGGTCAGCAGCTGGTCGTTGGTCTGCAGCGCGAAGGCTTGGTTAGCGCCGTACAGCGTGCCTTTCGGCTGGTCCACCGTGGCGGTGGACAGTGCCGTGCGCACTGCCTCGAGGTCGAGCCCCTGCGCAGCCAGCTGCGCCGGATTGACCTGGATCCGGATCGCCGGGCTCTCCTGGCCGCCGATCCCGACAAGACCCACACCGGGCATCTGCGAAATCTTCTGCGCCAGGATGCTGTTCGCATAATCGCTGACCTTTGTGAGTGGCAGCGTGTCTGAGGTTAAAGCGAGCATCAGCACCGGCGTGTCGGCCGGGTTGGTCTTCCGGTAGATCGGCGGATTTGGCATGGTCGGCGGCAGCTGGCCTGCCGCCGCGTTGATCCCGCCTTGCACGTCCTGCGCCGCCGAATCCACGGTGCGGCTGCGGCTGAACTGCAATGTGATCTGGGCGTACTCGGTGGCGCTGCTCGACGTCATTTGCGTCAGGCCGGGGATTTCGCCGAATTGCCGTTCGAGCGGGGTCGTGACGGTGCCGGCAACGGTCTGCGCATCGGCGCCTGGCAGCTGTGCAGTGACTTGGATCGTCGGCGAGTCGATGTCCGGCAGGGATGCCACCGGCAACAGCTCGTAGCCGATCAATCCGAGCAGCAGGATCGCCACCATCAGCATCGAGGTGGCGATCGGCTTTCTGATGAACGTCGCCGAGATGTTCATGGCAAAAGCCCCGCGCTTGCCGTGGTGGGGTTCGGCACCGCAGCCGGATTGTTCGGGTCCGCAACGGACACCACGGTCCCGGGCGTCAGCCGATACTGGCCCCGCACGACGACGGTCTCTCCGGCGCTCACGCCCTTGTCGATCAGCGACTCGCCATTGAGCGTCTCGCGCACCGAGACCGGCTGCATCGCCACCTTGTGATCCGGGCCGACGACAAAAACGTACTGCCCTTGCGGCCCCTGCTGGACGGCATCGAGCGGGACCGTCAGGCCGTTGTGCTGCACTTGCGTCACGACGCGCACGCTGACGAACATGCCGGGCCACAGCCGGCGATGAGCATTGGCGAAGATCGCCTTGAGGCTGATCGTCCCGGAAGTGGTATTCGCCTGGCTGTCGATCGCGGCAAGCGTGCCGGTATCGAGCTCGGTCTTGCCATCCGCGCTCAGTGCGATCGCCTTGACCGGGCCTTTTTCGAGAGCGTCCTGCAACTCCGGAATGTCGGTCGAAGTCAACGTAAACATGACGCTGATCGGCTGCACCTGGTTGACGACGACCAGCGCATCCGGCTCACCCGGGAAACTCCGCGACGTCGACGAGTGCATGATGTTCCCAATGTCGAGCAGACGAATTCCCGCGACCCCGTCGAACGGCGCGACCAGCTTGGTATAGCCGAGCGCGGTCTTCGCGTAATCGATCGCCGCTTGATCGGCCTGTATCACGGCCTGCTGCTGGGCGATTTTCGCTTGCTGCGTGGTCACCTGCTGTTCCGTCGCAAAGCCTTGTCGTTCCAGCGGGACATACCGGCCCAGATTGATTTGCCCATTTACGAGATGGGCCTGGTCGCGGGCGAGATTGGCCTCCGCTTGGGCGAGCTGTGCCTGAAGGCTGCTCGGATCAAGTTGGGCCAGGAGCTGGCCTTTCTTGACAAATTGGCCATCCTTGAAGTCGATGGTGACGATCTGCTGCGTCACCATGCTGCGGATCGTCGCCGTGTTCAGCGCCGTCACGTTGCCGATACCAGTCGCGACAATCGGGAAATCACGCTGCTGGACGGTTGCCGCGATGACCGGAACCGGTGGAGGCGGCGGCGCCGCCGCAGGCGCTCGATCCTCGAGATGACGGAAATAGGCTGTCAGCCCCCCAGCGAGAAGAACGACCGTCATCGACGACAGCCCCAGTTTCGTCCATCTCCCTGTGGCCGCGGGGCATGCGAAATGGCATTCTCACTTTCACGGATGATGGGAGTGTTACGAAGCATACTCATGAGCTCATGCCTTGCGTGAAGACGTTAAACTAGGCGGATGTCGCCGAAGCGCCGGCACTGCACCTTTGTTCATGCAGTGGTCTTCGGGAACCGCTACCCGACCGCGGCAAAGGCGGGTAGAGGAGCGTCCGCTATTTGCAGGATCAGCAGAAGATTGAGCATGAGCACGATTGCTGCCGCCGACGTCGCCGCGGTCGCAGTGAAACGCCCGGTTGCGTAAGCACCCATGACGTCTGGACTCCGGGTCAGGATCAGCAAAGCGATCATTGGCAGCGGCAGAATGAGGCTCAGCACGACCTGGCTGAGAACGAGCGCCTGCGTGGCGTCGACGCCGAGGGCCACGATGGCGAAAGCGGGAGCCATCGTCACCAACCGCCGAAGCCAGAGAGGGATGCGGAACCCGACGAAGCCCTGCATGATGACCTGACCGGCCATTGTGCCTACGGCCGAGCTCGACAGCCCGGAAGCAATCAGCGACACCAGGAACACTCCGGCGGCGCCGGCGCCCAGGACCGGTATCAGGGTACGGTAGGCGGTGTCGATCTGCGCCACGTCTTCGTGCCCGCCGCCGTGAAAGACGGAAGCGGCCATTGCGACCATCGCCATGTTGACGAGGCCGGCGAGACCGAGTGCCAGCACCACTTCGCGATTTGAGAACCGGAGGAGCCGCCTTCGCTCTTCGTTGGTTCGCGGGGGTACACGATCCTGAGTCAGGCTGGAGTGCAGATAGATCGCATGAGGCATGACCGTGGCGCCGACAATGCCAACGGCGAGCAGGACAGCTTCGCCGTCATCGAGACGCGGTACCACCGCATGGAAAGCCACTGCGGACCAATTTGGTGGTGCGATAAAAAGCTCGACGAGATAGCTCGCACCGATCACCCCCACTAGCCCGCCGATCAGCAGTTCGATCGGCCGAAAGCCGCGGCGTTGCAGGCCCAGGATTGCAAAGGTCGCGATGCCGGTGATCACCATGCCATCGAACAACGGCACACCGAGCAGCAAGGAGAGGCCGATGGCGCCGCCGAGAAACTCGGCGAGGTCGGTTGCCATCGCACCGATCTCGCTGCCGACCCACATTCCCCACACGATGGGCCGCGAAAACTGTTCGCGGCAAAGTTCGGCAAGGTTGCGACCGGTGACTATGCCGAGCTTGGCCGACAGCGCCTGGAATATCATCGCGATGATGTTGGCGACGACAACGACCCAGAGCAGGTCATAATTGTATTTGGCGCCGGCCTGGATGTTGGTCGCAAAGTTGCCGGGATCCATGTAGGCAACCGAAGCGATCACGGCCGGACCAGCGAACGGCAGCAACGAGCGCAGCCCGCGCCGCCGACCGGCCAATACCTCGCTCCCCGCGAGTATGGCACGGTCGGTCAGCGTTGCTTGGGCAAACGTATCCGTCATTTCGGATTACCCGGGGAGGATCTCCGGTTTATCTTTGGGGAACTTCGCGACCATCGCCGGGTCCATATTGAGGGTTGCGGCGACCATCGCCGGCGGTGTGTGCGTCAACCAGTCGGACAAGGAGACATCCTCGAAGTAGGGGCTGCGGAATACCTCGAGGAACTGCAAGTCGGTGTTGCCGATATTCTTGACGTAGTGACCGTTGTTCTGTTTGACGTAGCCGATGTCGCCCGGGTTGAAGTTCGTGGTCTGAAATTTTGGACCGGCAGTGAACACCCCGACCTCCGCCCGGCCTTTGATGTAGTACTGCCATTCATCGGCGTTGGGATGCCAGTGCAGCTCGCGCAGCCCGCCGGGGCGTAGCGTCACGAGTGCCGAGGCGACGAATTTGTTGGCGAGGAAGTTCGTGCTGTCGGCGACCTGCACGGTCCCGCCTGCCGTCTCCCGCCGGAAGGGTTGGCCTTTTAGGGAAAAGGTGAACGGGTTTTTCGGGGGACCTTTAGGGCTCAATACGGCTGCCTGGTCGGCAGCGAGCGGTCCCGGCAGGTTGCTCTGGAAAATGTAGCGATCGTGCAGCGGTATCTTCGAGAACGCGTCGGCTGGAACGGCGAAATTTTGCGCCAGGATATCCGGCGGGGTGTGCGCGAGAAAATCGGTCACCAGGAGCGTGCTGAACTCCGACGCCTTGCCGTCATCGAAGGCGATGACAAATTCGCAGCCATCGGGACCCATGCCCTGCAGCGAATGCGGATAGCCGTGCGGGAAAATCCACAGGTCACCCTCGTTCACATCGGCGACGTAGGCTTGCCCGATCGGGTCGAGGACGGTGATGCGGCATGTGCCGTACGTCACGTACGCCCATTCGGCAAAGGTATGCCAGTGCAGTTCGCGCAGACCGCCTGCCGTCAGCCGCATGTTGACGCCCGAGATGGTATCCGAAATCTGGAAGTCGGACTGCGTCACCTGCCGCGCCCAGCCGCCGTTCTGGATCCGCTTCGGCGCGTTGTTGAACGACGCCCAGAACTGCGGCATGTCGTTCGTGCTGGTGGCCGGCGGCGACGATGCGGCCGGGAACTGGTCGGCGATCGCCGGACTGTGCGGGCCCGGATCCGTCAGACTGGCAGGGTTCTGCGCGTTGATTGCTCCTGTCGGCGGCAGGTTCGGGTTGCCGAACCCTTGCGCCCGCGCCTCGGCCGAAAGCACCGACGCCGCGGCGAGCCCGGCTGCACCCGCCCCCAGCAGGCTACGTCTTGTCACATCAACCACGACTATCTCCAAAAAAATTGCGCGCGTTGTCAGACAGTGGACGGTCGCTTCGGAAAATATCGCCGGCACTGCCTACGCGAGCTTCATACGCTCGTGCATCGATCTAGTGCCGGGCGGCGGTATCTGTACTGAAAAGTGGTAAACCGAAGTAAATTGTTATTTATTCAGAGCGCGCAATCATTGAGCCTGCCCGCGACGCGCCCTAGCTCCGTAAAGGACTGCGTCGCCGATGGCGCAGCTGAGCCGGACAGGGTCCGTCCCCTCTGGCGCAGCCGGCTGCAACAATAACCAGAGAGCCGAAGGCGATGCACGCCCGGTAGCAAGAGGAAGCGTGTCGTGGGCATCGTTCGTTTCGCGCTGAGATTTCCGCACACCTTCTACGTGGTGGCCGTCCTGATCCTGTTTCTCGGGGCGACCGCGGTCGTCGAGATGGAGACCGATATTTTTCCCGAAATCAACATCCCGGTGGTCACGGTGATCTGGCAGTACACCGGCCTCGACACGACCGAGATGGAACAGCGCTTTACGACCTACAGCCAGTACACAATCAGCAGCAACGTCAGTGGCATCAAGGACATTGAAGCCGAGACGGTGAACGGTATCTCGGTGCAGAAGCTCTATTTCCAGCCGGACGTCAATCTGGACCTTGCGATTTCGCAGATCGTCGCCGCCACGAATTCGATCCGCGCATTGCTACCGACCGGGACCCAACCGCCGATTGTCGTACAATACAGTGCGTCTGCCGTGCCCGTTCTGCAAATCGCTCTCAGCTCCGACCGTCTCGGTGAAGCCCAGCTCTACGATTATGCCATCTATCGGTTCCGCCAGATGGTCGCGCCGATCCACGGCATAACACTGCCGACGCCCGCCGGCGGAAAATATGGGCAGTTCATGGTCGATATCGACCAGACAAAGCTGCAGGCCAAAGGCCTGACGCCGCTGCAGGTCGTGAATGCCGTCAATGCCCAGAACCTGACCTTGCCAGGCGGCGATGCGAAGATCGGCAAGACCGATTACACCGTGCGCACCAATGCGATGCCGCCGACACTCGAGGCCCTCAACGATATCCCGGTCGCCTACCAGAATGGCGCCACCATATTCCTCAGGGACATCGGTCATGTGCGAGCCGGCAATATGGTACAGCAGAACGTCGTCCGGGTGAACGGCATCCGCTCGGTCCTGCTCAGCATAATCAAGAACGGCAACGCCTCGACCTTGACGGTGGTCAATGCGGTCAAGCATGTGCTGGACGGCGCGCGAGCCGCGGCGCCCCCCGGACTGGAAATCAAATCGCTGTTCGATCAGTCGGTATTTGTCACCTCGTCGGTGATAAGCGTGTTGCGCGAAGGCGCGATCGCAGCCGGACTTACGGCGATGATGATCCTGTTATTCCTTGGCTCGTGGCGGCCGACCATCGTCGTGATGATCTCGATCCCGTTGGCGATGCTGACCTCGCTCGTCGTCCTCTATTTCCTCGGCGAGACCATCAACACGATGACGTTGGGCGGCCTCGCCCTGGCGGTCGGCATCCTCGTCGACGATTCGACGGTGACGATCGAGAACACCTATCGCCTGCTCGACGACGAGCACATGGCCCTACCGATGGCGACCTTGCACGGCGCCGCCGAGATCGCGATGCCGACGCTGGTATCTACCTTGGCGATCAGCTGCGTGTTCACCTCGGTGATCTTTCTCGAAGGCCCGGCGAAATACCTCTTCACGCCGCTCGGCCTCGCCGTTGTCTTCGCGATGCTCGCTTCCTACTGCCTGTCGCGGACGCTGACGCCGATCACGATCGGCCTATTGCTGAAGAACCAGCCGCATGGTGCGTCCGCAGGAAGCCCCGGCAACGCCTTTTTTGGCCGTTTCCATGCCGGGTTCGAGCGTCGGTTCGAGCGTCTGCGTGAAGCGTACATGTCGCTCCTGAAGACGCTTCTCAGCCGCCGGAT
>Ga0070707_100007276_pt1 | contig 10276 bp, 13 predicted proteins | sample KBSK5502metaG_FD_65468 | JGI IMG/M metagenome (GOLD analysis project Ga0070707, IMG submission 65468) | Corn, switchgrass and miscanthus rhizosphere microbial communities from Kellogg Biological Station, Michigan, USA - KBS K5-50-2 metaG | ecosystem: Host-associated > Plants > Roots >... | reverse complement strand
TCCGGGGTGGAGGGTGATCACCCCGCCGTGCGTGGCCGCTTGAAGGAGAGCTTGGCGGTCGAGCTGCAGGGCGGCGACGCGAGGGTCGTACTCGACACGGCGGGCGGCGACCTCTTCGGCCACGGCACCGCCTGCGCTGGGATCATCGCCGGCATGGCTCCTCTGGTCGACCTGGTCTCCATCCGCGTGCTCGGCTCGGATCTCAAGGGCAAGGGGGCAGCCTTTGCCGAGGCCCTGCAGTACGCAATCCAGCGGCCCGTGCGCGTCGCCAACCTGAGCCTATCGAGCAAGAGCGACGCACTCTTCCCGGTCTTCCACGAGCTCGCCGACGAGGCCTACTTCAGCGGAGTGGTGTTGGTGAGCGCCGCGAACAACGTGCCCGGCCCCAGCTACCCGTCTCTCTTCAGCTCTGTCATCAGCGTCGCCGCGGCCCCGGACCCAGATCCGTGGCGCTTCTACTACAACCCCAAGCCCCCCGTCGAATTCGGGGCGTGGGGCGTCGACGTGCCCGTCGCGTGGCGGGATGGCGGCATGACGGTCGCCACCGGCAACTCCTTCGCGGCGCCGCACATCACCGCGCTGGTGGCTCTCATCCTGTCCAAGCACCCTGGCCTGACCCCATTCGAGGTCAAGGCCATTCTGGCCGCCGTCGCGAACAACGAGCGGAGCAGCTGACTCGAGCTACTGGACGGACGCCCCGGCTCCCCAGCGCGCCAGTTCCTTGTCCAGGTCGAGTGGCAGGACTGTCGCCTCGTTCTCGAACTCCCCCCACGCCTCCCGGGGCACGCGCCACATGATCTCGAACTCGTTCCCGTCCGGGTCTCGTCCATAGAGCGACTTGCTCACGCCGTGGTCGCTCGCGCCGGAGAGCGCACCCACCTCAGAGAGTGCACCCTGCGCACGCGCCAGGTCCTCGATCGTGGCCACTTCCCAGGCCAGGTGGTAGAGGCCCACCGAGCCGCGTGGCGGACGCGGCGCCGCAGCGCCCACCTCGAAAAGGCCCAGATCGTGATGATTCTCACCCCCCGGTGCGCGCATGAAGGCAGCGCGCATGCCCGCCGAACGCTCCAGCTCCTCGAATCCAAAGACGCGGTGGTAGAAGTCGGCAGCGCGATCCACTTCGCGAACGAAGAGGACGGCATGATTCAGTCGGGTGACCGTGAACGCCATGTGGTTCCTTTCTCAGTCGACGAGCCTCCAGGCCCAGCGCAAGCCGACCTGTCTCGATCTCAGGTTTTTGCACAGATAGGCTAGGCGCTTCGGGAAAGAATGGTCGCTGCTCGATCTTGGCCATCGCCCCAAGCACGTGCAGCCGCCAGCCTAGAATGGCGACGCATGTTCTACGTCCAGCGCGGCGAGGTGCCCCACAAGCGGCACACCCAGTTCCGGAAGCCTGATGGCTCGCTGTACGCGGAGGAACTCTTTGGAGTCGAGGGTTTCGCGGGTCGCGCGAGCCTCCTCTACCATCACACCCCGCCGACCCAGACGTACAAGGTCGAGAAAGTCCGCGACGTGGCGCTGGAGCTGGCGGACGAGGATCGAAGCGGGCCGCATCGCCACCACCTGGTGAACACCAAGGGGGTCGAGCCCTCAGGCGACGGCGTGAGCGGCCGAGTCGCGCTCTTCACCAACAGCGACGTCACCTTTGGCGTGGTCCGTCCGGCTGAGGCGATGGCGCACTTCTATCGGAACGGTGAGGCCGACGAGATGTTCTTCGTGCACGAGGGCAGCGGGACGCTCGAGACGGTCTTTGGGGCGATCCCCTATCGCCCTGGCGATTACCTGGTGATCCCCATCGGCACCACCTACCGACTGGTCCCGAACGGCGAAGCCCAACGCATGCTCTGGCTCGAATGCCCCTCGGAGATCGAGCCACCTCGACGCTATCGGAACGAGTACGGGCAGCTGCTCGAGCACGCGCCCTACTGCGAGCGCGACATTCGCCCGCCGAACGAGATGGCAGCCAGCCTTGAGACGGGCGACTTCGTTGTCGAGGTGAAGACCCGCGGGCGGGTGACCGCGTATCACTACACGCACCATCCCTTCGACCTGGTCGGCTGGGACGGCCACCTCTGGCCCTTCGCCTTCAACATCGAGGACTTCGAGCCGATCACCGGCCGCGTCCACCAGCCACCGCCCGTGCACCTGACCTTCCAGCCGCGCAATTTCGTGGTGTGCAGCTTCGTCCCTCGCAAATTCGACTACCACCCGCTCTCGATCCCGGCGCCCTACAACCACTCCAACATCAACTCCGACGAGGTCATCTACTACGTCGCGGGCAACTTCATGAGCCGGCGCGGCGTGGACATCAGCTCCTTCACGGTGCACCCCGCGGGCATCCCGCACGGACCCCACCCGGGCACCGTCGAGGCGAGCATCGGCAAGGAGGCCACCGAGGAGCTGGCGGTGATGATCGATACCTTCCACCCGCTGCATCTCACCAAGCAGGCAGCGGAGCTCGAGGACGATCGGTACCCCTACTCCTGGATCCCGCCGGAGGATTCCGCCGAGCACGCCCGCGAGCTGTCGGAACGCGGTCCCGAGGCCTTTCCGGACTAGGCCTCAGGGCCCTGCCGCGTCCGGACCATCGAGGTTGACGTGCTCGGGCTCGCCACCGATGCGGATGACAAATGCCTCCAGATCCTCATCTGGACCCGTCGTTTCGCGATGGATCGTGTGGGCCGGAACGACGATGAAATCGCCGCCCCGCGCCACCACGGCTTCGGCCCCGCCCGGCCCGAAGTTCATCGTGAGCGTCCCGCGACTGACATAGACGTACGTCTCGTTGGCGGCGTGGTGATGCCAGCCACTCACGTCGCCCGCCTCGTTCCGGATCCAGGCGGCCCAGCGGCCTTCGCGCTCCCATTGGTCACGCCGTTCGGTGTCCGGCGTGGGCTGTCCCGGCACTCCCTGCTCCGGATGATGGACGACAATCCGTCGTAACGTGCTCATCGGCCCACTCTACCGCCGCACGTCGACGCCGAGGTAGCATCGGGCTTGCAGGAGGAGCCGAGCATGACCGATGCGACCGCGATCCCCGTCAACCTCTACCAGAACGATCGCGAGCTCCTGGTGGTCGCACCCATGCCCGGAGTCGCGCCGGAGGACATCGGCATCGAGGTGACCGACCAGGGCGAGATGACGCTCAGATGCGCCGAGCACGGCATCGGGCAGGAGCGCATCGAGTACCTGCTGCGAGAGTGGAGCTACGGGCCATACCTGCGCCGCGTGCAGCTGCCCTGCGCAGTGGATGCAAGCAAGGCCAACGTCGCCTTCGGCAATGGCGTTCTGTCGATCTCCTTCCCCAAGGCCGATGCCACGGAGCCGGCTTCGATCGACCTGGGGCGAACCGGCCACGCGCGCGGGCTCGCGCTCGGGCACGTAGGGACGCGAGGTGGCGCGACCGCGCACCCGCGATGATCCTGTACTTCCTGCGGCACGGGCGCGCTGAGCAGCATTCCGACGGGCCGGATTCCGAGCGGAAGCTGACGAAGCGGGGAACGCAGGAGCTCAAGGGGGCCCTCCCCATCTGGAAGCGCCTCAACCTCCGTCCGGAGGTGATCCTCACCTCTCCGCTGGTGCGCGCCGTTCAGACAGCAGAGATTGCCCGAGCAGCGCTCGAGGTCAAGACCGGCCCAAAGAGCGATGATCGCCTGCAACCTGGGGCCACCTGGGCGGCCATGGCGCAGGCGATGGCCGACCACCACCAGGCGGCGCGCGTGATGTTCGTGGGCCACAACCCGGACTTCGAATCGGCGATCGAAGTGCTGTCGGGTGCGGGAGCCGTCCGGCTCAGGCCAGGAGGCGTGGCGTGCCTCGAGTTCCCGGGCGTCCCCGAGCCGGGTCAGGGCGAGATCGCCTGGCTGCTGGACCCCGACCTGTATGCCGACGACACCTAGCGCAGTTACAGGTCAACTCGCATCAGGCGGCGCGTGCCCTGCTCCACGTACCACGTCACCCCGCGGGCATCGGTCACCAGGTCGTTGACCGTTAGCGCCGCGTAGCCGATCTGGGATACACCGGACGGACACGGCGCGGGTCGAGGGATGGTGCAGAGATCGAATGCCTTTGCCGGGAACGTCACCTCGCGCGTGACGGCAGAGCCCGAGATACGGACGAGCTTCGTCCCCGGTTCAGCGGGCGATCCGCCCGTCTCGAACGCGATGATGTCGCCACCCGGAGCGAGGGAGACAGATCCGGCAAGGACGGCGACTTGGCTCGCGCTGGTGCGGTCAACCCAGGCGAGCGTACCCTCCAGATTGCCCCAACCCGCGGTGAGCAGGCGATCGCCGAACCCCTGGAGCGATGTCGCTGTGACTGGGACGAACCCGGTCTCCTTCCCCTTCCGGTCCAGAAACGCGACGCCCCCGACCACGGCGGGCATCTCGCCGGAGGCGACGCTACCCTGGCGGAGCAGGACGATCGCGTCCTGGCGGACGACAAGGCCCACCGATCCGGCGTTCTCGCGCGACAGGGGCACCGTCGTGGTCGGCGTCGCCGACTCGTTCAGGTGGACGAGGTTCGGGACGTTGTGCCTCGCCACCCAGGCGCCGTCGCCATCGGTCGTTAGCGCGCTGATCCACGTCCCATCGGAGCCGCCCTTGATCGCGCCTGGCACGTGGAGCGGGAAGACCAGGCTCGAGATCACGCCGGTGGCTGGATCGAACCTTAGAAGCCGATAGCCATCTTCGTTGATCCAGACTGCACCGGTGTCATCGACGCGCACCTCGCTGAGGAATCCGTTGTAATTGGTTCCTGGGAGGTCGAAGCGCTCGAGTTTGCTTGATGCCGGGTCCAGGCGCACGAGGTAGTCCTTCGGTCGGGACCCCAACTCCGCGAACCAGATGACGTCCCGCTTGGCGTCGTAGGCCAAGTCGTAGACATCGTCGGACAGGGTCTGCACGAGGGTGGGCTTCGGCTCACCAACTTCGCTGGCAGATGGCTGTGTCGCAGTTGCAACCGGGGAGGACTCTCCAGCCCGGCGCCCGACGTCGCTTGCCACATACGCCACTGCGAGACCGGCTGCGGTCGCGATCCCTGCGAATGCAATCGCCACCAGCCAGGGCGAGCGCCGATGCGTCTCCATCGCCCTTCGGGCCACGAGGTCAGAATCGAGTGGCTCGACGGACGCCGCGGCGTACGCGCGGACGGCGTGCTCGAGGCGCTGCTCGAAGTCGTCGTCTTCGCGATCATTCATCGGAGAGCTCCCGTCGCAGGCGGTCGACGAGCCGCTTCAACCGGCTGCGCATGCCGGTTGGAGTGCCACCCAGATACCCGGCGATCTCTGTGGCGTTCCAACCGGCGATGTAGCGGACGGCGATCAGCTCGCGATCCTCAGGACTCAGGTTGAGGAGCGCGCCACGGAGGTCGATGAGGCGGATGTCGGTCTCGCCTGCCGGATCGGCTGGCTCCTCCAATAGATTGACGGGTGCGACCCGGCGCTTTCGGGCGACCTGCCTTGCCTCATTCGCAGCGATCGAGAGCAGCCAGGAGCGCACGCTGCGGGGTTCACGTAAGGAGCCACGGTGCCGCCATGCGTTTGCCCATGCGTTCTGCGACGCGTCGGCCGCGAGCTCGGGATCCTGGCAGATCACGAACGCCAGCCTGCGCATCTCGCCATCGAATAGGCCGATGACGCGCCTGAAGGCCTCCTCGTTCCCGAGCACGAATTGCGAGGCAATCGCATCCAAGTCCTCGATTAGAAAACGAGCTCGTTCGCCCACCGCTCCTCCGCAACTTGGATGCTCGGCAGCGACCAAGTGTTGCGCCCGGCCCAAGACAGGAGTCGCGTAGCGCCGGCCTATACTCCGCCGCGTGAGTCCCGCGCAGCTCTCGCTCCGGACCATCCTGCTCTGCGACTACGCGCTCACCGGCCAGGACGGGAAGATCAGCGCGGTGGGCATCTTCGGGCAGATCAACGTCTCTCGGCTTCCGGCAGTCCATCCGCGCCTGTTCATCGTGGCCGTGATGGACGCCGAGCCTGGTCCGCACGACCTGACGCTGCAGGTCCTCTCACCCAATGGCGGCCGTCTGCTGGAAACGCCACCGCAGCTCCATATGGAGGTCCCGCAGGGCACCACCATCGCCAACATCGTCGCGGATCTGAACGGCCTCGAGCTGCGTGAGCTCGGCCGGCACGAGGTGGAGCTGCGGGAGGGCAGCCGCCTGCTTGGGAGCACCCCGTTGCAGGTCAACCTGATCTTCCAGGCCTCGGAGGCCGCCCGCGCCTGAGCGGGAGCCGCCGGCAGCCCGCGACCAATCAGCCCTTGATGTCAGTCCCCATGGCGTGATAGCCACCGTCGACGTGGATCAGCTCGCCGGTGGTGAACCGGGCCAGATCGCTCATCAACAGGCAGCACATTTCGCCGACCGGCGTGGCATCGGTCATGTTCCAACCGAGCGGCGCTCGGTCGAGCCAGCGGTCGGCGATCTGGTCGAAACCCGGGATGCTCTTGCCCGCCATAGTGCGGATGGGGCCGGCTGAGACGGTGTTGACTCGTATCCCGAACGGCCCAAGGTCCCTAGCCAGGTAACGGGTCACCGCCTCGAGGCCAGCCTTGGCCACGCCCATCCAGTCGTAGATCGGCCACGCGAAGCGGCCGTCGAAATCGAGGCTCACCACGCTGGCGCCATCGGCGGCCTTCATCGGCTCCAAGAGGCTCACCGAAAGTGCCTTGAGCGAATAGGCCGATGTCTGGAAGCCCGTCGCCACGCTCTCCCAGGGCGTGTTCAGGAAGTTGCCTCCGAGCCCATCCGCAGGCATGAAGCCGATGGCGTGCACGAGCCCGTCGAGGCGACCCCATCGGCTCATCACCTCTGCCGAGACAGCCGCCAGGTCCTCTTCCTTGTTGACGTCTAGCTCCAGCACGTCGGGCGTGGTGGCCAACTTCCTGGCGACGCGCTCGGTCAGGCTGCGTGCCCTCCCGAAGCTGGTGAGCAGGATCTCGGCTCCCTGCTGCTGGGCAGCGTGCGCCACCGCGAACGCGATGCTGTCGTCGGTGAGCACCCCGGTGATGAGCAGCCGCTTGCCGTCGAGCAGCACCAGAGGCCTCCTTTGCGGTGCGCGTCAGCGTCGCGGGCGATTGTACCGGCCGCTGCGATCATGCCTCGTCAGGGCTAGGCTGTGCCCGCGATGATGGTGCACCTCTACGACTACGCCGTGCCAGTAGCGGATCCCGTCGCCGGCATGCCGTCCTTGCGGGAGGCGCTCGCCGGCCTGGAAGCATCTGACCGCAAAGCGCTGCTCTCCGGGCTCTTTCGGCCGGAACGCATGCCGGGCACCATGGAGCGACTCTCGACGCTCGTCGCTGACGTGGACGCCAGCTTCGCGGACCTGCTCACGCTTCTCGACAACAGCGCTCGGGTACGGAAATTCGTGGCCATCGACGAGGCGAAGGAGATCCTGGACCGATACCTCCCGCCGTTCGCGATCGAGGGCACCCACGACTGGGACGTCGCGCGGCTGCACGAGCCGTACGGCGATGGCACCTATCACGGCAAGCTCCTCAAGCGAGTCCGGAATCAGCTCCGATCGGTGAGCAGCCGTGAGGCGCTTACGACGCCCTTCCTGCTCCGACGGGAGTGGCGTTCATGACCCGTCGGCGGCGCGGCCGTCCATACCAGCCCTACCCTACCCGCGGCTCGGCCTGGGTCGCTCGCCTGCTGGTTGTCATCGTGGGCTTGGCCCTGGTGATCACGGTTCTGGCCTACGCCTTCACCCGCTAGACGTCGGTCAGAGGGTCTCCATCAGCACGGCCTGGACGTGCCAGAGCAGCTTCCAGAGCTCCGGAGCCGCGCCAACGAGGTCCACGCCCTTTGCCTCCACGTGGTCGAAGAGGCGGAATCGGCTGGACCGAGCGAGGCGACCCAAGGGCCGCAGGCCGTCCGCCAGCTCAAGGGACTGGCCGTACGGCACGTAGCTGTCGGCCGTGTCGTACATCAGGAAGACGTCGGCGCGAATCGCCGCCAGGTGGTGGATCGGCGACAGGGTCGCGAGGAGGTCGCGGACCGCGGCGGGCAGCGCATCGACCAGCTCCTGGGCGCGCTCGAGTGAGCCAGCAGTGAGCAGCGCGTAAACGGCCCTTGCTTCCGGGCTCGAGAGCCGGGCTGTCAGTGCCGCGTCGAGCGTCGGGAGGCGGCCCGAGTCGATCAGTGCCTGCATCGCGGCGGTGAGCAACGTGCGGTCCGCCGCGTCGGGAACCAGGCTGGCCACGAGCCGGGCGAAGGTCTCACGCGTCAACGCCGACGGGTTCCACGCGACAACCCTGCCGTCGACGGTCATCGCGTGTGCCGCCACCTCGGCGAGGTACTGGCCGGCGTCGGCGTAGGCTCCGAAGGCGTTCACCCATCGCACGTCGTTCGCGATCCGAGGATCCCCGGCCGCGAGCAGTGCCAGCGATCCTCCGACCGAGAGGCCAAGCAAGCCGACACGGTGAGGATCGACTTCTGGCCGCGAGGCAAGGAGCCGAAAGGCGTCCACGACGCCTCCCGTCTCGTCGGGGTTGAGGGTGCCCGCCAGGAGCTTCGCCGAGTCCGGGACCAGCACCGCCATGCCGGAGCGTGCCATCGCATCGGCGAAGCGCACGACCGCCGAGTAGTTGCGCCCAGCGTTGTTCACGCCCAGGACGAGGACCATGCCGCCCGCCCGGTGCTCAGTCGACGCACCAGCGGGGAGCCAGAGATCGGCGAGGTCGGCCGCTGCGGCGGGATCTGACCGATAGGGCAGGGTCTCCCGGTACGGCGCTGGTGCGAACAGCTGGAGCGGCTGCGGCCCGGCGTCGACCAGGCTCGGCACCAGGAAGAAAGTCTGCAGCGTGATGCGCGACGGCTTCCACACGAGCGCTGCGCCCATGAGCACGATCAGGCCCAGGAAGATCAAGCCCAGGCGACGCAGCCATCGGGGTCGCCTCCGCTGCCTCGGGAACGCGGAGCTCACGCTCCGCAGTGTGTCAGGTATGCCCCTGCGCGACCTCCGCGGGATCCGGCATCGGACCCGTTGGATCAGCCGCCGAGATAAACCGTGACGGGAATGACGCCGACGACGGATCGATCGGCGTTGCTCACCGCCGCCCAGGCCTCCGGCGAGAGGTCCCCCACCTTCTGGGCGCTGGTGCCCCAATAGCAATCGCAGTAATCGACCACCGGCAGGCGCGCGCATCGGTCGGCACAGATGGTTACGTAGCGTGACGCCGGTGGCGGGTCATAGTGCCCGCCGAGTGGCCCAGGTAGGGCGACCACCGCAACGCCGCCCCAACCGGACGTGCAGCAGTACCAGGTTGCCTTGCCGCTGATCGGGCTGCCCGTTGGCGGGGCGACAACGATGGGCGCGGGCGGGAGAGGAGCGGCGGTAGCGATCGTGCCAAAGGAGACGCTGGGTGCGACGAGGCCGGGTGTTGGCACCGCGGCGACCTGGAGCGTCTCGACGCCGATCGGTGGTCCAATCTCCTGCAGGCTGAGCGCCGCGGATGCCTCACGGCCTGCTGGCCCCCGGTCGAGGAGGGAGAGGGGTTCGCTGCCAGCAGCCAGCAGGCGGCGAGTCTCCGGCGCGATTGATGTCGCCGAACGCGCGCTCAATGGCACGACCAGGGCCATGGCAATGGCGAAGGCGACCGTTCGGACGGCGACGCGCCGCAGAAGGTCCGGCAATAGAATCCTCGCTGGGTAGTGACTGCCGACCGTCCGGGCGTCGCCTCGAGAGCATGCGAGGATCGCCGCGGGACGAGCCTCCACCCTACCCCATGGTCGCCCGTGGTGTCGAGGTTTGGGTGCCCGACGGCAACGGCGAGGGGCCGCGGCAGGGCGGTTCAGGGAAGTGAGGTGTCGATAGATGGCCACACGCGACGCCACCCGCCGAAGCGGCGCAGTGATGATGCGCGGCGGCGCCAAACGCCCGACCGAGGATCAGCGCCTCCTGCAGGAGGGTCGCGAACCCGCCGAATTTCTCGAGACCGATACCTGGCGCGCGCTCCGCATTCTTGGCGAGTTCGTGGAGGGCTTCGACGCCCTGGCCAACATCGGTCCCGCGGTGAGCATCTTCGGGTCGGCGCGTGCCAGGCGTAGCGACCCGGACTATCGGCTTGCGCGTCGCGTTGCCCGGAGACTCGTCAAGGAGGGCTTCGCGATCATGACCGGAGGCGGGCCCGGGATCATGGAGGCAGCCAACCGCGGCGCGCAAGAGGCAGGCGGGCTGTCGATCGGCTGCAACATCGAGCTGCCCTTCGAGCAGGACCTCAACGACTATGTCGACCTGGGGATGCAGTTCCGCTACTTCTTCGTG
>Ga0070707_100007275_pt1 | contig 10278 bp, 8 predicted proteins | sample KBSK5502metaG_FD_65468 | JGI IMG/M metagenome (GOLD analysis project Ga0070707, IMG submission 65468) | Corn, switchgrass and miscanthus rhizosphere microbial communities from Kellogg Biological Station, Michigan, USA - KBS K5-50-2 metaG | ecosystem: Host-associated > Plants > Roots >... | reverse complement strand
CGTCGAGCGTGGCGTGTCAATCGTAGATATCTGCGCAGGAACAGTCGGTACTGTTCCGGCGGAAACAGGAGTGCTCGCAGAGTCGATGGTTGTCGACGCAGCTGCTACTTGAGTTATCGGAGAGACTGCTGACTTGGTCTGATTTACTAGACTGTCAGAAGGATTCACGGTTCGGTTTGCCGACGTCGGTGTTGCTGGTTTACGAGGTGTCGGAAACAGAACCGGAGTGACCGCAACGATGATCGCGGTCAGAAGAAGTGCTATAGAGAGTCTTTTATCCATTTATGGGACCGGATCGAAACCGCCCGGCCTGAAGGGATGACAGCGCCCAATTCTGCGGATTGCCAGCCAGCTGCCTGAAAGTGCTCCATGTTTCTCGATCGCCTCGATCGCGTACGCAGAGCAGGTTGGATAATAACGGCATGAAGCAGGAAAGAGTGGCGAGATCCACAGCTGATATGCGCGAACGAAAAGAACCAGAACGGTCTTCACTGGTTTACCCGTACGGACGGAAGCCAGTCAGCGATTCTATCTATTTCGTTTTTCAGATCATCGAACGTGGCTTGATACCCGACCGGAAGTGAGCGCACTACTATGTCTGTCGCTTCAGTCAGGGGAATCAACCTGGTTCGCGCCAGCTCTCTCAGCCGGCGCCTCAGCTTATTTCGTTCAACGATCGTATGTCCGAATTTCCCGACTACCACAGCCACCCGTGCATGAGAAAGCAGGGAGTCGATGGCCCGAACCTCGAGATGTTCGGTACGCAGTCGTCTCCCTGCTTTTTTCACGTGTTCCAGATCTGATTCTCGCGTAAGTCTAAGACTCCGCGAGTAGCCCAGCCCCTTAGGCGCCGGCGTACTTGCTAGGCAGCTGAACCGTCAGCTGCTTCCTTCCCTTCTTGCGACGGCGGCTCAACACTTCACGGCCCCAGCGCGTTGACATTCTCTCCCTGAACCCGTGCGACCGAATGCGGCGCTTGTTACGGGGACGGTAGGTTGGCTTGCCCATTGATACTCCAAATTGCCGATTAAACTAGAAACGCAGATAGCCTCTAAAACTAATCCCCGCTGATAGATACGACAAGCCATCTATAGTAAAGCCGCGAGTGGGCTGATTGACTTTTCCACAATGATGGGCTACGGTTTGCCTCCCCTATGTCACTCACACCGGCTGAAGCCTGGAAGCGGTTGCTCGATCGAGCCCGGCAAGATATTCCAGAACAGACTTTCCGAACCTGGCTCGAGCCGACCGAAGCTCTCAGCATCGAGGGCAATATCATCTCGATCGGAGTTCCGGATCAATTCGCTGCAGATTGGAACGAATCCAAGCATGCGGACCTTTTTGCGAGCTATGCCCCAATAGCCTTGGGCCATCCGATGAAAGTTGTCTTTCGAGTGAATGAAGAGCGAAAGAAGCGATCTCAGATGGACTTCTTTGTGGCCCCCCCTCCCTCGAATTCAGCAACAGTAAAGAATCAGCAAAGCGCCAGTTTGGCACAACTTAGCGACAGATACACGTTTGACCACTTCGTTATTGGAAAGTCAAACGAGCTCGCAGCAGCGGCTGCACATGCCGTCTCTCAGGCACCCGGAAAGGTCTACAACCCTCTTTTCATCTACGGCGATACCGGATTGGGGAAAACTCACCTCATGCAGGCGATCGCTCATGGAATTGTTGAAAAGAACCCACAAACCCGTATCACATTTGTTGGAACAGAACAGTTTACCAACGAGCTCGTCGCAGCCATTCAAACTCGATCAAATGCCGCATTCCGCCGACATTATCGTGAAACCGATTTACTCCTGGTCGACGACGTTCACTTCCTGAAAGGAAAAGAAGCGACACAGGAAGAATTTTTCCACACCTTCAACGCCCTTTACGAGGCGGGACGACAAATTGTCCTCACAAGTGATCGCGCACCTTCTGAAATTGCTGGTCTAGAGAGTCGACTAGTCAGTCGTTTCCAATGGGGAATGGTTGCAGATATCGAGCTTCCTGATTTTGAGCATCGTGTCGCAATCCTCAAACAAAAAGCACAAATCGATCATCTGGAATACACGATTCCCGATGACGTAATTCGCTTTATCGCTGAAAATGTTCGATCCAGTGTTCGAGAGCTCGAAGGATCCATCATCAAACTGCTCGCATATGCATCACTCAAACACCAGGACATATCTGTCGATGTCGCTCGAGAGGCTCTCCGCGATAAGCTCCGAGGAGATTCTCTAACAGATACCAGCGCTCCCGCTCTCTCCATCAATAGCATTCAGCAAATCGTCGCTAAGGAGTGGGGTGTTACTCCCGAGGGACTTCGTTCAAAAACCCGAACGAAAACGCTGACCCTTCCACGTCAAATCGCAATGTTTCTCACCCGTGAGCTCCTCGGCACCCAACTAATGGAAATTGGCAATGCCTTTGGCGGCCGCGACCATTCCACTGTCATTCATAGTATTGAGAAGATCTCCGCAGCTTCAGGAGTTGATCCTGTTTTCAAAACCCGCGTGGATAAAGTTCGAGTCGTGTTGGAATCTCTCCGTGCCTGAGCAAGCATCACATACTCGTGGGGATTCAATCCGCAAAACTTTAGGCTTGGATCTCACAGCCCACATCGTATTCGATAGCGGAACTCCAGCAAATTGAATAACTTCTGCGCTTCATCCACATGTCCACAGTGCTCTACTACGACTGCTATTTTGTATTTACATAGAGCAGTTATAGAACAACAGCAAAAACTGTCCACACAGGAAACCAGGGATGCGTCTTACAATCTCTCGTGAGAAGCTTCAGGAAGGGCTGAGTGCGGTTACCGCAAGCATCCCTGTTAAGACAACCCTTCCAGTTCTAGCGAACATCCTGGTCGAAACGACAGACCGCGGAATCAAGTTATCGGGAACGGATCTCGACATCGCCGTCAGTACAGAGGTTGCAGCTGACGTTGAGACTGGAGGTGCAGTTACGATTCCGGCGAAGAAACTTTCGGAAATTGCACGGGAGCTGCCGCCGGCACCGGTGAAAATTGCTGCTGTCGGTGAACAGCGTATTACGCTCGAATGTGGACGCTCGAAGTTCAAGCTGTTGGGACTTCCGCGAGATGAGTTTCCGACCTTTCCATCCGTTCGGTTTGAAGAGAGCTGGAGGATCAAATCAGGGGACTTGCAGAAGCTGATTTCTCATACAGCGTTTGCCGTGTCGACCGAGGAAAGCCGACCGATCCTTAACGGAGTTCTGTGGGAACTTCGATCGGATAGAATGAGCATGGTTGCAACGAATGGACATCGTCTGGCAAAGATGAGCGTTCCCGTAACGTCCGATACAGGTCCGTCGAATGATCTAATCGTGCCTCCGAAGGCTCTTGAGCAAGTTCGAAGATTATTTCCGGCAGAAGAAGAGCTGGAGATCGGAAGGGGAGAGAATCATATTGGTTTTCGCTCTCCCTTCACAGCGGTGTATACACGCCTGATAGAGGGACCCTACCCGAATTACGAACAAGTTATCCCCAAGGATAACGATCGTGTCGCTGTAGCTGATAAGGCAGCCCTGGTGAGTGCCTTGAAACGAATGTCTGTTGTTGCTTCTGATCAGACTCACCGGATTAGGCTTTCCTTCAACTCCGGAATGTTGAAGTTCAGTGTCCAAACCCCAGACCTCGGCGAAGCTCAGGACGAATTGCCAATTCGGTTTACAGGGGACCAGCTCGATATCGGTTTCAATGCGAGCTACTTACTGGAAATTCTTCGATATATCCCAACAGACGAAGTTCGAATTACGCTCAAGGCACCAGAACGAGCTGCTACACTAGAGCCTGAAGGCTGGTCAGACCCAGCATCCTACCTGTGTCTAGTGATGCCGCTTCGTCTCGTCGATTGAACAAACGCGACTTAGTAACGAATTGCTACTTTCAATTCGTCCGTGTCACATGTTCTTTCACAATCTGTGTAAATCTCTGATCTCGACCCGATGATCGGATTGATACAATCGCAGTGTAGGTAGAAGTATCGTCGACGAGTAAGCCTGTAGCTCGATCAATAGCAACCTGCCCGACTCCAGAGCCTTCACTGTTTAAAAGTACACGGTGCTGTCCGCTTGATCCCTCACCCGCGGAATGGAGCTTTTCGCACTTCTCCAGAAGAATGACAGGTGTCGCTCCCGAAAGAGATTCTCCCAGTATGCGAAAGTTTCGAACACTCGTTACGACTATTGGAATCGAACCACTGCAAAGTTCGACTGACGTACTGTCGGTCCATGTCATTCCAGTGTGAAGCTCGAGCGGAGCCAGGACAAAGGATCGGGGGATGACCGAAAGCGTGAAGACTGCGGTGTTACTGCAATCTGTCGCTGACGAATGATTGGCAGAAGGAGTGAAGGTAAGCTTGTTGTTTTCGAGACGGCCAGCTGCTGAGAACGGCAGCTGCAGCGGAATTTCAGGTAATCCTGTTCGAGATCCACTCTGCAGAGTGAAACTGTTGACAGTGGCAAGTATTGATGAGCTTCGTGGTTGTCTGGAAACTGAAATTCGAAATTCAGTTCTGGTACCGAGTGCATCCCTCAGCGTCGTTGTGCTGTCATCCAGCCGAAGCTCAGTACCGGTGACTGCGAGATATGTGTGCTCAATAGCGGAAGGCTCGAGCTTCCATGAGACAGGTCCTGGTAAGACTGGACGCGAAACCTCTGGGTTTTCTGTGTTTTCAGTCGAGGGTGATGGAGGAGTGCCAACTCCTGAGGGTGCACATGCAGTTGCAAATATGCCGAGGACGCAGATGTAATTTGTTCGGGCTCTATTCCACATTCCTTATTCCATGACGTCTGATAAAATAAAGTGACCCTTCAGGAAAAGTCCCTGAAGGGTCACTGTGTAGCAAGAGATCGGTCTATAAGCCGGGTTCTGTCCGACGTTGCCGTCGGGATGGTCATTTCTCTCGGAGTACGATCGCTCGTACTCTCCAGCAGCCTACCCACGGCGTCTTGATCGAGGTGGCTACTCTCGCCGCTTCTTGGCCTTGCTCCAGCTGGGGTTTGCCGTGCCGGACATGTTGCCATGTCCGCGGTGGGCTCTTACCCCACCTTTTCACCCTTACCTCTCGCGAGGCGGTTTGTTTTCTGTGGCACTTTCCGTCACGACAGTGAACTGTCATGCCCAGGCGTTACCTGGCAGCTTTGCCCACGGAGCCCGGACTTTCCTCGGTTTAATATCTAAAAGATACTAAAACGCGACCATCCGACCGATTGCTCTATCATCGAAATATAGCAACAGCGCTGACGGTGGTGTGACGCATCAATCTTATTATCCCGAACCTGAAGGTGGGCATACAATCAGACTCTTTTCTCGATAGGAGTTGGTCATGTCGCCGCAAGCGAAATCATCATCCAGGCTGATGCCGGTAACTACGATTCTTACTCCGGGTGAGCGACAGCGGGTGGATGCCGCAGCGGAAGGCCTCTATTCAGCCCTACATCGTGAATCGTTTGATGAAGTACTTGCAGACCTTCGAGAACGTCGGGCAGGAGCCGTGCTCATCTCGATCGCGCGCTACGGATTACAAAGCAGCGCAAGAATGGCAGCAATGGTTCGAGAATTTCCTCGAGTTCCTGCAATGGCTCTGCTGACAGAGACTCATTACTCGACACCGCAGAATCTGCTTTCACTGGGTCAGCTTGGCGTACGGATCCTGATCGATGCCAGACAGCCATCAGGGTGGCAGGCTCTGCGTGATATTCTTGCCGCAGAACGCTCCAATGATTTACAGCGCACGGCACTTGGCCAACTGAGCGCGGATCTTTCTGGTGCGCCTGCTGATTGCTGGCGGTTCTTTGAGCTGCTGTTCAGCAACACACCGCAGGTTCACACAGTTCGTCAGCTTGCAAGGCAGATGAATATTTTGCCGAGTACTTTGATGAGCCGTTTTTTTCGGGCTCACCTTCCGCCGCCGAAGAAATATCTGTCGACAGCACGTTTGATCAGAGCTGCGAAGCTATTCGAGAACCCGGGGCTTTCGATTGCGAGCGTTGCGAATTATCTCGATTACTCCTCTCCACAGAGTTTCGGCCGTCACGTCCGTACGGTGATGAAAATGTCACCGGTGATATTTCGGGAGACGTACGATGGTGTGGGCATGCTTCAGTTCTTTCGAAACGAGCTGGTGCTTCCACACGTGGACATTCTGAGAGCTTTCAGGCCCGCAGTAACCTCACCAGGCTGGATAACACGACAGCGGAATCACGAGAGGCGGCATGCGCGTTGAAAAATCAGATCAGCTTGTCGATAGTCGTAAGAGAAAGAACAGGGTAGCCTCTTCCGAGAATTGCTTCACGTCCGCCTTCGTTGCGATCGACGACGGCAAGAACACCGATGATGATTCCTCCGGCCTCTTTGATTGCATCGATGGCTTGAAGGGCTGACTTGCCCGTAGTGATTACGTCTTCGATTACGACAACGTTATCGCCGGCATGAAAGGGGCCTTCGATCCGGTTACCGGTTCCATGCGACTTGGCTTCCTTGCGAACTGAAAAGGCGCGAATGGGTCGCTTTTGAATTGCGCTCGTGTGACTGATTGCAAATGTCACCGGGTCTGCTCCCATGGTTAGTCCGCCAACGGAATCTGGCGACCAGCCTTCCGCTGTGATTGCGTCGAAGGCCACATTCCCGATGAGAAGCATTCCCTCTGGGCTCATGGTGGTTAGTCGGGCATCGACGTAGACATTGGATGTCTTTCCGGATGCGAGAATGAAGCTGCCCTTCTTGACCGATCGTTCAATGAGCAGTTCGTTCAGGGCGTCTGTATGCTTTTTCAGGGTACTGGCAGGCTCAGTCATAGCGCTCTGGCAATTCTACCGATATCATGGGGCCGTAATCCGAGGAGATGAATGCAGCCTCTAGTTTATCTGATAGTCGGTGCAGTGGTAATTGGATTGGCGCTTTTGCTCCAACACGAAAGACGTCAGGCAGCCCGCCTGGTGGAGAGATCACGAGAGCTCGAGCGTCTTTCCTCTGAGCTGCTGCGTGCAAATCGGATGAAGAACGATTTTCTCGCGAACGTCTCTCACGAGCTTCGAACACCACTCAACGCAATCGTCGGGTTTGTCGATTTACTTCGCGAAGGTGTTTACGGTGATTTGAGTCCGCGGCAGGTAAAACCTGTGGAAAGAATTGAAGCATCGGCTAATCATCTGCGCCATTTGGTAGATCAGATCTTGGATCTCGCCAAGATGGCAGCAGGACGTCTGGACGTTCATGCGGAATCACTCGATGTTCGTCCTTTCATACTCGACGTTGCAAGTGAGGTGGAGTCTCTGATCAATGAGAAGAGCTTGAGCCTGTCACTTGCGATGGGCAGCTCACTGCCGCGAATTCGAACTGATCCTACTCACCTGCGGCAGATACTGGTCAACCTCATTGGAAATGCGGTCAAGTATACAGATTCAGGTACTATCGTTGTAAAGACCCGAACCTTTCCACGTGAAACCGCGCTTGAACAAGGCCTGCCACAGCTCACTGCGATGGCGCAGGAGGCGGTTCAATCCTGGTTGTCGATTCAGGTAATTGATTCAGGAATTGGAATAGCAATTACCGATCAGGAGCGCGTATTCGAAGAGTTTGAACAGGTAGGTGCCGGCCCTCGTGCTGATTCACCTAATCGCGGAACAGGTCTGGGTCTCGCGATCTCGAGGCGTCTTGCACGGCTTTTAGGTGGCGACTTACTGGTTGCCAGCGAGCAGGGCAAGGGATCTACGTTTACGCTTTGGCTCCCAGTGAGCGAAGTAGAATCAGGGTCGGCGTAGTATTCCGCGCATTCGCGCAAAGATCCCGGCGTCTTCGGACTGAGCCTGTTCCGGTTCCTTCGCGGAGTCAGGACTGGCGACTGCATCCTGAAATGCTTTCGTAAAGGCCATCACATCCGGATACCGGTTGGCAGGCTCTTTCGAAAGTGCTTTCATCACTACACGCTCGAGCGCCGGAGAGAATTTCAGTCGCTCTTTTGCTGCGTTGAGTGAGATTGGCGGGAGCGTCAGTAGCTGTGTGAACATTTCCCGTGGAGCTTTTGCTGTATATGGCAGTGCTCTCGTCAGGAGATAGTACGCGATAGTTGCGAGACTGTACTGATCAGCGGACGGGGTGACGATCTCGCCGGAGAGCGCCTCAGGGGCGATGTACATCAGGGAGCCGACGAAAAATCCGGCTCGAGTAAGTCGCTCGTCTGTATTGGTCTGGACATCCGTCGCAATACCGAAGTCGAGCAACTTGACCTGATGCGTTTCCGGGTCGTACATGACGTTCTCGGGCTTCAAATCCCGATGAACGATCTGTGCAGTGTGAGCTGCCTGGACTGCTGCTCCGATCTGGGAGACAATTATCGCTGTCTCTTCACACGAAAGCGGCGCATGCTGCTTGGCGTACTTCTCGAGCAGCTCTCCAGCGGCCCATTCAATGGCCAGAAAGTGCAATCCTGTATCAGATTGCCCGATTTCTATGGTACGCACCACGTTGGGGTGTTGTACTCTAGTACCGTATTGAGCTTCACGGACAAACCGTGCAACTGCGGTACGATCGTGCCGCAGTTTCTCACGGAGAACTTTGAGGGCAACTATGCCATGGCTCGGATGTTGAGCCTTGTAAACGGCAGAAGTACCGCCCTCTCCGATTTCGCTCTGTATTGTATACCCGGCTATCTTTGAGCCGACCAAGCTCTGATGAGACACGCGGGCGAAAGTAACAGAAACCGTTTTATGTGGATAGGGTAATCAACGACAATGAGTGCTTTCACTTTCATCCGCCGGTCATGTTTGCTGCTTGGTCTGAGTGTCACTGCTGCCTGCAGCGGCCCACAGCGACCCAGTCGTCTACCGGGAGCGCTTCCCTCCCCCATGACGGGCAGTCTCGAGGTAGGACGTGATCCTACTGCCATCTACAACCAGATGGGGCTCATAGCGACAGGAAGCCCGCTGTCATACGTCGGTAAGATCGCATACTTTGCCAGCCGAAGTCCCGATACGACGATGCTCCTTGCGAGCATTTCCATACCGAATCGCATGCTCAGCTTCATTCGCGATGGCGATACCTACCGCGCACCGTATGAAGTTCGTCTTCGGCTTGTGCAGAATGGCACCGAGGTGAAGTCGGTCGATGCAATGGAGATTGTAAGAGTCGGGACGTTCAAGGAAGTAAACCGAACAGATGAAAGCGTAATCTTTCAGAACTATTTCAGAATTCCTCCCGGTGAATACACCATCTCATTCATGGTCCGGGATGTATCGAGCAATCGAAGCGCGACGCAGGAAGGGGTGATAACTGTCCCCCGGCTTGCCCAGGGGTTGCTCTCGACTCCGATTCTGGTGTACGAGGCTAGCCGTCGCTCTACGCTCGATTCACTGCCTCGGCTTCTGGCCAGTCCCCGTTCCAGCGCCGTCTTCGGTCAGGACAGCACGGTTTCCGTATATCTCGAAGCTTACGGCCAGCAAGCGCGTCTTCCGGTCTCATTCGTGGTGCAGAACGATCGTGGAGCCGTTACATGGCGGGACACGGCAGTTCTCGAGAGAAATGGAAGCTTGATGAGCGGCGCGGTGAAGATCCCGATTTCTCGCGTAGGCATCGGTATCGCCAACGTTACGTTCACACGCGCTGACGCAACCGACACGGTACGAACTCCGGTCTTTGTCAGCTTTGGGAACGACATTCCCCTCCTCACATACGAGGAGCTGATCAATCAGCTGCGGTATTACGTGGCCCCCGAGCGTCTCAAGACGCTTCGCGACACTCCGCTCGAGCGACGAGGGGAAGCGTGGGCAGCGTTCCTCAAGTCGAGCGACCCGGCACCAGCGACCCCCGAGCATGAAGGGCTGCAGACCTACTTCTCGCGTCTCGAGCAGGCCTCACTCCGGTTCCGTGATGACGGTACTGCCCGCGGTGGCTGGCTCAGTGATCGGGCCAAGGTCTATGTGGTTCTGGGGGAACCCGATCAGCTGTACGAGCAGTCAACCAATGGGCCGATCACCAGAAACTCGCTGTCACAGCGTGGCCGGCTCCAGTACTGGGAGTACAGCCAGTATCGGATACGCCTCGTGTTTTACGACGACACAGGGTCAGGCAGATGGCGTCTGGCGCCGATCAGCGATACGGAGTTTCAGAACATAAACGCACGTCTCCAGGTGCACTGATTCAGATAGTCATTTGACGCTTTATTAGCGACTTGACAAAAATCCAGGCCGATTCTATATAGGCGCCGCACCCGAATCACAGCCGGAGGCGGTTCACATGGCCAGGGGAAAGGTGAAGTGGTTCAATGA
>Ga0070707_100007273_pt1 | contig 10280 bp, 12 predicted proteins | sample KBSK5502metaG_FD_65468 | JGI IMG/M metagenome (GOLD analysis project Ga0070707, IMG submission 65468) | Corn, switchgrass and miscanthus rhizosphere microbial communities from Kellogg Biological Station, Michigan, USA - KBS K5-50-2 metaG | ecosystem: Host-associated > Plants > Roots >... | reverse complement strand
TCCTCAAACAGCTTGATACTGTGTTTGCGCACCGGCGCGGATTCGTGCGCGAACGGATTGAGCGGGCTGTGGGGATCAGCCGCCGTCTTGAAGAGCACGCCGGCAAATTCGTGATACGGCTCGAGCGTCGAAATCTTCAGCCGCATCACCGTCAGCAGCCGTCCTTTGAAAGTCGTCTCTCGCTCCAATACCGGGCGCGTCGCGGCCAGGTGCTCTTCATGGAGTTGGTGATAGAACGCCTGAATCAAAAGTTCCTTCGAGCCGAAGTAGTGATAGGCATTGCCGAGCGACACTCCGGCACGTCTGGCGATTGCCCGCATGGTTGTCTTCTCGTAGCCATGCTCCCCCAGGAGATCGAGCGCACTTTTCAGGATCAATTCACGAGTCTGCTCGCCCTTGGGCGTCTTGGTTGGTTTGTGCAGAGAGACAGGTTCCATGGCAATTACCTCGATAGGCTCGCGACGACGCGACTGATTTGGTAACGATGTTGAGAAATCATCGACACGACGCGCCGCGTCGTCGGCAAAAGCTCCGGAGACGACAGACGGTAAGACCATTCGCGATAACGAGTGAGCGCCCAAAGCACCATCAGCCAGGCTTTAGGGCCGAAGTACACTGCACCTTGATCACTGATCACCGTCAGGTCTTCCGACGTTAGGTCATGATTCAATTCCGGAAAGTGTCGTCTGGCGCGCTCGGTCCTGATCGGGATCATGCGCAGCTCGATGAGCTTTGGCTGGTCGGCCAGCCATCCATGAACCCGCCGGCACAGGCCGCAAGTAGGATCGAAGAGCAAAGTTAGTCTCGACATGGTCAAACCTCCCGTACCGGTGTAAACGCGTCTGGCGTGACCGGTGGTGGAGCGTTACGTTGGGTAGCGCGTTGTCGCATCCGGCTGAAAATCAGCAGATTGAAGAAGTGCATCGCGCCCAGCACCAGCATCACAGTACCCACTTTTACCGATAGCGCTTCGATACCCTCTTTGGGAGATGAGATCTCGTATCCGAGCTTGAGGGCCAGGCTGACAAACCCCAGATTGATCAGGTAAAAGCCCACCACGAGCAGGTGATTGACCGAGTCTGCCAGGGGCTCATTGCCGTGAAAGACGTCCACCAGAAAGATGCGACCGTTCTTGTGCAGCGTGTGCGCGACCCAGATGGTCAGCGTAATTGAAATTCCGAGGTAGAGCAGGTAAGTCATGATTGTGACGTCCATTTTTGGCCTCCCTTTTTCCTTTGTTGGTGAAATTGAACATGTTCAACTCCTGCAGCATACGCCTGGCTTTAGGGTCTGTCAAGAAGTTTTTTGAACGTGTTCAGAAATGGTGAAGCGCCTGACAGAGGGCGCGCTGGATCTCTGCCCTTGTGTTACATTTCAGCCCGAAATACGTATGAATCTGTTCGAGCGCTTATTTCTGGCCGACCGTTCGTTGCGCCACGCAGTGTTGTTTGAGGGCCGTAAGATTACGTACGCGGAACTGCGTGCTGAGACGGTGCGGGTCGCGGAAGTCCTGAATGCGCTCGGCGTGAGGGACGGAGATCGCGTAGCCATCCTGCTGGCGGATTCTCCTGAGTTCATCGCGACGTTCGTGGGGATCGTCTCCATCGGCGCGATCGCCGTCCCGATCAATCTCGCGCTCGGCCGCGAAGACCAACTTTTCATCCTGAAAGATTGCGGCGCGTGCGCGGCCGTGGTCGAAGCGCACACGGCGTGCGCGCTATTTGAGAATTCGCCGAGGCCTCTCGACCTTAAGAACTTAGTCTTAGTTCAAAAGGGAGCTGATGACACTGCTTTGCAGATTCCCGGGATCGTGATTCAGGGTTTTTCGGACGCGGCCCGCCTAACGCTTAATCGAGCGGAACTCGGTGATGAAGAGGCCCTTCCTTACGGTCGGGCTTCTGACACGGATGCTGACGCCTTCATTCTTTACACCTCCGGCAGCACCGGCGAACCGAAGGGCGCTGTCCATACGCAAGCAGACATCTTCTCCACGAACGAGACCTATTGTCGTGAGGTGCTGAAACTGGGTGACGGCGATCGTTTGTTTTCTTCATCGCGCCTGCCTTTTGCGTACGGGCTGGGAAACAGTTTCACCTTTCCGTTGCTGAACGGCTTTACGACGATACTTTGTCGCGAGAAACCGACACCTGAAGTAGTCAGCCACGTTCTCAACGAATATCGCCCGACAATATTCTTCGGTGTGCCCGTCGTCTATCGGATGCTGCTTGAGCATCACCGAAACGTAGCCGCGCTCGATTGTTCGAGTTTGCGTTTGTGTATCTCGGCGGGTGAAGCGCTGCCGGCGCAGCTGGGCCAGGAATGGCAGAGAACGTTTGGGGTGGAAGTGCTGGACGGCATCGGCTCGACCGAGATGCTGCACATGTTCATGTCGAATCTTTCAGCTGATTTGCGTTATGGCAGCAGTGGCAAGCTGCTGGGTGGTTATGAAGCGAAGCTGATTGATCACGAAGGCGTGGCGACGGAAACGGGCGATGTCGGCAATCTTTGGATTCGCGGGGACAGCGCGGCGTCTCGTTACTGGCAGCGTGCGGAGACTTCGGCGGAAACCTTTGTAGATGGCTGGACCCGCACGGGCGATTTGTATCGATGCGACAGGTCCGGATTCTGGTGGCACATGGGCCGTAGCGACGATTGCTTCAAGCCCACGGGTCAGTGGGTTTCGCCAATCGAAGTCGAGAGTGTTTTGCTGCGACACGAATCAGCCCGGGCCGCAGCGGTAGTTGAAGGATTCGACGACGCCGGTTTATCGTGCGTTTGCGCGTTCGTCGTGCTCGCGGAAGGACGCGACCCGCAGAAGGACGAAAGTGACTTGCGTGAGCTTTGCGCGGGCGCGCTGCCGCGATTCAAACAACCGCGTCGCTACCTGTTTGTTTCGGAGTTGCCTTACACGGCGACCGGGAAGGTGCAAAGATTCAAGTTGCGCGAACAACTACGAAAAAGTCCAAAGTCCAATGTCTAAAGTCCAACGTCAGTAATCAACGTGGACTTTGGACATTGGACATTGGACATTAGACATCGGACCATTATGGAAAAGAGTCTCCAGGAAACCTACGCGCCCAACATGGCTTGTTTTGGTTGCGGACCGGCAAACGAAAAGGGTTTACACATTCGCAGCTTCCCCGAAGGTGACGAAGTCGTTGCCACCTTCGAGCCTGCAACTTATCAGGAAGCATTTCCCGGAATGTTGAGCGGCGGCATCATCGGTACGCTGCTCGATTGCCATTGCAACTGGACCGCTGCTTATCATTTGATGAAGCGCTCCGGCGCGGAGCATCCGCCATGTACGGTAACTGCCGATTATGCGATCAAGCTGATGCGTCCAACTCCGACCGACAAAGCGATTGAATTGCGCGCGCGGGTGACCGAGTTGACTGCCGACCGCGCGATCGTTGAAGGTGAATTGATTGCGCACGGTAAAGTCTGCGCCACCTGTCGCGGAACCTTCGTCGCCGTAAAGCCGGGGCATCCTGCGTATCATCGCTGGTGAGGAGGCACAGAGTTCAGTCTCTGAACTCATTGAAATCCCAGACTAAAATCTATGCCACTCACCACCATCTTCTTCGACATCGGCGGCGTGCTCCTGACAGACGGTTGGGGACATGTCTCGCGGCGGGCGGCTGCCGAGAAGTTTGGACTCGACTGGGACGAATACAGCGATCGGCACGAGAAGGTCGCGCATACGATCGAGGTGAACGGCTTGACGCTCGAACGCTATCTTGATCGCGCGGTATTCTATCGGCCGCGTTCGTTCACTCGCGAAGAGTTTCGCGATTTCATTTTCGCTCAATCTCAGCCAAAGCCGGACTCACTTAAGATTGTCGAAGAGCTCGCGGAATCCGGTCGATACTTCATGGCGACTCTCAACAATGAAATTCTGGAGCTTAACCTTTATCGCATCCAGCAGTTTGCTCTGCGACGCTGCTTTTCGGTTTTCTTCAGCTCTTGCTTTCTAGGTGTGCGCAAACCTGACGAAGCAATTTATCGCCTGGTGTTGCAGACTACTCAGCGAATGCCCGAGGAATGTATCTTCATCGACGATCGGGAAGTAAACCTGGAGTGCCCACGAGAGTTGGGAATCAACACCATTTTGTTCAAAGACGCCTCGCAATTGCGGGCGGAACTGATTAGCAGCGGCGTGGTGCTCACAAACTAAGAAGACGGTCAGGCTTTCACTACCGCTATCTTTGTTTTGTTGCCCCTGGCGTCTACCGCCACGTAAATCACTTCGGCTTGTGTGACGCGCTTAACTTCTCCAGGGTCACCATACCGTTCGGCCTCGACGACGACACGCACTGTGATCGAAGTGGTTCCAACCTTTAGCGTCTCACAATAGAAACTAACGAGGTCGCCAACGAATACGGGCGCATGAAAGATCACCTCGCGCATGGCTACGGTGACGAAGCGGTCCATTTCGGTGTGCCGGTGAGCTTCGATCGCCCCGGCCATGTCGATGTAACTGAGAATGACGCCGCCAAAGATGGTGCCCTGCGAATTTGTGTCGCGCGGCAGCATGGCGATGCGGATTGCCGGATCGGAGTTCATAGACGAATGGTAAATGGTGAATCGTAAATCGTAAATGGAAGAATAAGCGCCACGGCACCGATGATAAGAAACAGTGGTTGCGAAGGACTCTTGGGGGTTATAGCGCAGACTGTCCAGTCTGCGCACTTTTGGCAAGGCCGCAGACTAGACAGTCTGCGGTACTTCTGTAACGAAGGCCAAGGAACAAACCGCCCGCGCCAAGTGTCTAAGCGTGCAGACCACTTAGCGGAGGCTCGCGATGTTTCAACTATTCGACCTGATCATGACATCGGCAATCGGGGTGTTCCTGGTGAATGTTTTCGAGACCGTGCTTTATGCAGCGCTGCTCGCAGGTGATTGCGATGAGTGCGGCTTCAACGACTTGGGGAAGCTGCTTTTTGGTGGAGTAATCCTGGCAGTGCTGGTAGGGATTACAGTTTCACTTTTGTATCGAAGGAAGCGTGAGAACGATTCTACGCAGGCGCAGTTTGTTTCGATTCGATCGACGAAGCCTGAAGATTAATCCCGGCAAAGTGACATTTGCGCCACAGCTTCAAGACACAAATGGATACCAGGGCGTGTTCCGAAAGATCCAAAAGAAGATCATTAGTACCAACCAGGCCCAGAGGTAAACCGGCGGAATAAACAAACGACGATATGGTTTTCCGGTAATCGCGCTTTTGGTGAATCCCAGAAAACCATAGATGAGGAATGGCAACGTCAGCATTAATAGCGGATTGAACTTGAATGCCGCGACCGGATGCAGATGCAGCAATTGATAAAAGGCGCGGGTCGAACCACAGCCCGGACACTGGAAACCGGTAACCAGGCGGAACGGACACTTGGGAAAGAACTGATTTGCCGGGTTCGACGGGTTGAAGAAGAAGAGAAAGATCGATATGGCGGTTAGGCCCACCCAAATCGTGGCCGCGGCCGCCAACTGTCGCGCCCGATCCGGTGTTGTATCGACAAAATAAAAACCAGACATCTCAAAACCACTCACGGAATATATGAAAATTGCGGCCGAGACTAGTCACAACCAACCCTTGTGACCTTGAATGTAAGTCCTGACGAAATCCTCGTCGGTTTTAGTTAAATAGATGATGCCCTCGATGATGCCGATAACGTGCATAAATCCGGCGAGCGTCCCGCAGCTCAGCACCGACACGAGCAACATAGTGAGCCCTTCTTTTTGGTAGCCCAGAATAAATTTATGAATTCCAAACCCGCCGACTACGATTCCAAGTATGCCCGTGACGATCTTTTTGTCAGCACCCATGCTTTGCCAATCCAGATTTGAACCCTGGCCATACATCCGCGCCGGAGGCTGAATCGGTTCATAACCTGTTTGGAAAGGCGGTTGATAATCCGGCGCGTAGGCGGTGGGCCGGCTGCCGATTACGGGCAGCGTCGCCTGACACTGAACGCAGTTCTGCAAGAAGTCATCGTTTTGCGCGCCGCATTTGGTACAGAAAACCACCATGGGGGTGCCTGGCTGCCGGTTTGAAGGCTCCTGCGATCTTCAATCTATAGGTCAAAAAACAGCAAACAACGACCGCCGGCGCTCTCAAAAACTCGGTACTCTCATAATTCAGGCCGACGCGGTCGTTGCTTGGGTACGAATTAGTTCCCGGGTTTAGCGGGATCCGCTCAGCATGCTCAGGCCGCCAAAGAACAGGACCATGATGAGGTATATCAGCCAGACGGCTACGCCAATGCCAATGGCGATAAAGCTGAACATCTTCGCCTTCTTTGATGAGTCCTGAGCACCGGCAATGTCGCCGGCTGCAACCTGACCATTGACCTTCGCGGCAAAGATGATTGCCGCAATCGCGAGCGGCCAGCAGCAGAAAATCGAAATGATGGCCGGCACCATATAGTTTGGTACTGTTGCCGAGCCGCCGGCCGGCGGCGGGGTCCAATTTTGGGACATATTTAATCTCCTAAGGTTTCAATTTGTGACTACTTGATTCTCAAAAAGCCATGGGAGGGCCGACTGAAGTAACCGCAGCGTTCGTCAGCAGAACAACGCGAACGGGCTCTTTGCTGAACAATAATAAAGAATTCTGATTCTTTTATCAGGATTTGAATCGCAAACAGCGAAGCATAACTAACAAAAGAGACGCTCGATTGTCAATGAAATTCAACGATTAATTTGGCGCGAACTGTGCCGCAGAGAGAAGCGTTTACTTCGCCCGAGAGCCGCCAATTGACTAGACGAACGCAAATCGAGGATAGTCATCCGCGTTTGCGGATTTCCATTTACGGTCGCTGATGAAGCAAGTTCTGCAAAATCTGAAGACTGGGGCAGTGAGCGTTAAAGATGTCCCGGTTCCCAGCGCCAGACCTGGCTTTTTGCTGGTGCGCACGGCCGTGTCGCTGATTAGCGCGGGGACCGAACGGCTTACCGTGGAAGCCGGCCAAAAAGGCCTGCTCGCACGGGCCGTAGAACAACCCGCCCTCGTTAAGCAAGTTATCCAACGAGCGGTAAGCGAAGGCGTCGCAAACACCGTCGAGGCAGTTCGCTCGAAGCTCGATTCGCACATTGCGTTGGGCTATAGCGCCGCCGGCACTGTCATCGACGTGGGCGGAGGAGTAACGAGTTTCCGGATTGGCGATCGCGTCGCCTGTGCCGGCGTTGGCTACGCATCACACGCGGAGGTTCTGTCGGTTCCGAAGAATCTCTGTGTTCGCTTGCCAGAGAAGGTTGGCTTTGAGGCGGCAGCTTTCGGCACAGTGGGCGCAATTGCGATGCAAGGTCTGCGGCTCGCTGAACTGACGCTGGGTGAATCGGTTGTCGTCATCGGTCTCGGCTTGATTGGTCAAATCACCGTGCAGTTAGCGAAGGCCAACGGCTGCCGCGTGTTTGGAATTGATCTCGATGCCGGCAAAATTCAGTTGGCCAAACGTTTTGGAGCAGACGATGGTTGTGCGCCGGACGATGATGCGAAACGACAGGTCAAGGAATGGTCGCGGGGATACGGCGCCGACGCGGTATTGATAGCCGCAGCGACTTCATCAAATCAACCAGTGGAACTTGCGGGCGACATATCGCGACCGAAAGGCCGGGTCATCGTTGTCGGGGCGGTTGGTCTGAACGTGCCGCGCCACTCTTTTTATAATCGCGAACTGACCTTCCGAATTTCAAAATCGTACGGACCGGGTCGCTACGATCCGGAATATGAAGAGCGAGGTCACGATTATCCGCTTCCTTATGTGCGCTGGACCGAAGGCCGCAACATCGAAGCATTTCTTGATTTGATAGCCCAGGGCCGGCTTGAACTCGACCCGCTGATCACTCATCGATTTGATCTTCAACAAACCGAACAAGCGTATAAATTGATAACCGGCGGGGCCGGCGAGCCGTATATCGGGGTCGTGCTGAAATACGACACCGAACGCGAGATTGAGCGGCGCGTCGCATTGGCCTCGAAACCGGAATCGCCCGCCAAAAGTGTGCGCGTTGGATTGATTGGCGCGGGCGGTTACGCGAGGGGAGTTCTGTTACCGCAATTCAAAGCGGCGGGCGCTGAGTTTCAATCCATCGCCACGGCTTCGGGAGTTAGCGCTCGAGAGGTCGGTGCCAGATTTGGATTTCGCGCTTGCGTTTCTGGCGGCGACGAAGTGATTGACGACGATGCCTCGAACTTGATTGTGATCGCTACGCGCCACGGCAGCCATGCGCGCCTGGCTCAGCGCGCGCTCGATAGAGGACGCCACGTTTTTGTCGAGAAACCGCTCGCGATCAATGACGACGAACTCGACGCAGTTGCCAAAGCCGCTGCGGGTTCCGACGGCAAATTGGTGGTTGGGTTCAACCGGCGTTTTTCGCCGCTGGCAATTGCTGCCAAAGAATTCTTTCACGAGCGGCGCACGCCGCTGTCGATTAATTATCGCGTCAATGCCGGGCGCCTCCCACGTGAGCATTGGATTAACGACGAGATCGAAGGCGGCGGACGCATCATCGGCGAAGTCTGTCACTTCGTCGACCTGATTCACTTCCTGACGGATAGCCTGACGCAACGAGTCTTCGCGGAAGCGATCGCGGCCCCGAATCAGGACACGATTAATGAAGATTCAGTGTTCGTCAGCCTGCGGCTCAACGACGGCTCAAACGCGTCAATTGGTTATCTCGCCGAAGGCGACGGCGCCATGCCCAAAGAGCGAATTGAAATTTTCGGTGGCGGTAAATCGTTCGTGATCGATGATTTTCTCATCGCTACCACGTATCAAAACGGGGGCGAAAAGAAGACGAAGTTGCGCGCGCGAGACAAAGGTCAGGAGAATGAAGTGCGGGCGGTTTGCGAGATGGTGCTCAAGGGCAGCGACGCACCGATCGCCCTGGACGACCTGGTTACGACGACGCGCGCAACGTTCAGGATTCGCGAGTCCCTGCGGACGGGTTTGCCTGTTGAGGTGTAAAGGTACGCACGCCTCCGGCGTGCAGGGAGCGGCACGCCAGAGGCGTGCGCACCCAATATTCCAATGATCAAAGTCATCAACGTTGCCGGAGCTCGGCCCAACTTCATGAAAGTAGCGCCAATTGTCGCCGCTATGAAGCGCCGCTCGAACGAGTTTCAATCAATTCTGGTTCATACCGGTCAACACTATGACGCCGCGATGTCCGAGGCATTCTTTCGCGATTTAGAGATGCCCGAGCCGGATGTAGATCTTGGCGTCGGCTCAGCCAGCCACGCCGTACAGACCGCCGGCGTAATCCAGGCTTTCGAACCATACGTAATCTACGAAAAACCGGATTGGGTTATTGTCGTTGGCGACGTAAATTCCACCGTAGCTTGCGCCCTTGTCTGCGCCAAGCTGGGCGTAAAGGTGGCCCACGTCGAGGCTGGCCTGCGCAGTCGCGACCGCACGATGCCGGAAGAAATCAATCGCATTCTGACGGATCAAATCGCCGAGTTGCTGCTGACTCCTTCACTTGACGCGAATGAAAACCTGCGCGCTGAAGGAATCCCGGAAGAGCGAATTCGATTTGTCAGCAACATTATGATCGATTCATTGCTTGCGAATCTGGAGCGCTCAAAACAATCTCAGGTTTTTACCGACCTGAGCTTGAACCGCCACGAATACGCAGTTTTGACTTTGCATCGTCCCTCGAACGTGGATGAGAAAGGTGCTTTCGGCCGCATTCTTGACGCGCTGGAAAACATTGCCCGGCGCGTGCCGATAATTTTTCCCGCGCACCCGCGCACGCGACGGATGATCGACGAGCTTGGTTTGACTGAGCGAACTGAAAACATCAAGGGCCTGGTGGTCATTGATCCGGTGGGGTATTTGGATTTTCTTCATTTGCTCAGCAATGCAAAGTTGGTTCTGACCGATTCCGGCGGCATCCAGGAAGAGACGACAGTGCTGGGCATTCCCTGCATTACTCTACGCGAGAATACTGAACGGCCGATAACCATTGAGATGGGAACTAATTCGCTTGCCGGGACCGATACCGCAAAGATCATGGCGGCAGCGAACCACGCCCTCGATAATCCTCCAGACCAATCCGCGCTTCGCATCCCACCGCTCTGGGACGGAAAGACGGCAGATCGGATTCTTGACGCGCTGGTGTCAGAAGCCCGACCGTAACGGCTTTTGATGAAGATTATCTCTAAAACGAAGCGCGTTCTCCGCGGCGAGGTCAATGCGCGGACAGCCGCGCTGGAAGCAATGCGCCGTGTCAGCGTGAGAACCGCGCGGCGGAAAGAGCAGGCGCAGCTTGCCGAACTCAA
>Ga0070707_100007272_pt1 | contig 10280 bp, 9 predicted proteins | sample KBSK5502metaG_FD_65468 | JGI IMG/M metagenome (GOLD analysis project Ga0070707, IMG submission 65468) | Corn, switchgrass and miscanthus rhizosphere microbial communities from Kellogg Biological Station, Michigan, USA - KBS K5-50-2 metaG | ecosystem: Host-associated > Plants > Roots >... | reverse complement strand
TCGGAGCGGGAATGACCGCGATACCGATACGTCTTGCACTCGAGAAGAGTTGGACCATCGCCGCGCCGGCCGCGCTCGACCGCGACACTCACTCGCTCGAAGACGGCCTCGATGTCGTTGCCGTCCACGACTTCGCCGGGCATACCGTATGAAGAGGCTCGAGTCGCGATGTCATCGATTGGGGTCGTGGCTCGGATCGGACTGAACTCACCGTATAGATTGTTTTCGCAAACGAAGACGACGGGGGCCTTCCATACGGCCGCCATGTTGAGACTTTCGTGGAACGTTCCGATGTTCGAGGCGCCGTCACCGAAGAAGGTCAGCGCTACGCGGTTATTCTTTTGTAGCTTGGCGGACATGGCGGCGCCTAAGGCAATCGGCATACTTCCGCCCACGATGCCTGAGGACGCGATCAATCCCTTCGACCGATCGATGAGATGCATCGATCCGCCGAGTCCGTGACTCAGTCCGCTAGCCCGGCCGAGGATTTCTGCGAAGGCTGCGTCGATATCGACCCCTCGAGCTAAGGCCTGTCCGTGACCCCGATAGGTCACGCTGAGGTAGTCGTCGCTTTCCAACGCGGCCACCGCCCCCACAGCGACGGCCTCCTGACCTTGACTTAGATGGGTTGTGCCGGGGAGCAGGTTTTCGTCGTAGAGTTGCTGCACACGGTCTTCGAAAAGGCGGATCAGGAGCATTTGCCGGTACCAGGCCAGGCGATCCTGGGCGGTCGTGTCCCGGGTGACGACTGCCTGGCTCACGGCAACCTGCAACTGAACGGAGAGGCCATGCGGCCTTAAGCGACGCCGCTGGTCTTCAGCTCTTGGACACGTTCCTCCTCCACAACGGGCCGCGGGTTGGTCCCAGGCAAGATGTTGTGACCGGCGTCAATCACGAGCTCGAGGCCCGTGACATGCTGTGCCTCATCTGAGACGAGCCAAATCATCCCGTCGGCAATAGCAGAGGCCGGTAAGGCGGTGCGGCCTCTCAGCGCATGCCAGTAGCGGATGCTGGCCAGGTACTCCTCCCGCGTCGCTCCCTTATGTCCGACGATTCGGTCACGCCCCGGAGGATTGTCGTTGATTGCCGTATCAATTGGGCCGGGAAGGACAGCATTTACTCTGATCCCATACGGCCCGAGCTCGAGTCCAGCACTCTTCATCAGGCCAAGCACACCATGTTTGGCAGCGATGTAGCCCGCATAGTTCCAGCCGCCTTCGATACCGTTCACAGACGAGGTGAACACGATGCAGCCTGATTGCTTTTCCATCATGTGAGGCGCAACGGCCTTGGCGCTGTGCCAGGCTCCGGTCAGATTGACGTCGATTTCATCAGCCCATTCCTTATCCGTAATTTCCCAGAAGGGCTTGTAGTCGACAATACCGGCGTTGGCGATCAAGATGTCGATCTTCTTGAATTGTGCAATCCCTTCTCGGACTACGCGGTCAACGGCAGCCTGATCACGCACATCGGCCACCACGGCCAGGCATCTTTGATCCTGCTCCTCGACCAACTCGACTGTTTTATCCAGATCATCTTTGGTTGCCAGCGAGTAACCGAGGCTATCTATGTCGTGGCAGATATCGCAGGTGACAATATCCGCGCCTTCGCTGGCAAACTTCACCGCAATCGCCCGACCCTGCCCACGGGCACCACCGGTTATGAACGCCACCTTTCCGTCAAGTCGTCTCATAGCCCAATGCCTCCTCAAATCCGCCTGTTAAACGCTGACCTGCCTAGTGACGCCTGAAGAAATTTCGCGTTACCACATAACTCTCACCCGCGACCCCTGGTCCGGATATCGAGGTAAACAGCGATAAGCAGCACGAACCCGATGGTGATCTGCTGGTAATAGGAAGGGAGGTTCATGAGGCTCATGCCATTGTTGAGCGTCTCCATGAGAAGGGCCCCCAGGACGGCTCCCTGGACGCGCCCAATTCCTCCCAGTAGACTGGTTCCACCAATCACAGCCGCGGCAATGACGTTGAGTTCGAGACCGATTGCGCCGTTGGGCGGCGCGCTGTCGAGCCGGGCGACGAAGATCAATCCCGCAACCCCATACAACAACCCCATTGCCACAAACACCCAGAAACTGTGCCAGCGGATATTGATCCCCGCCAGCTGGGCGGCTTCTGGATTGCCTCCGATCGCATACAGATGTCGCCCGAACCGCGTATGCCGAAGCTGGAAGCCAATGATTGCGACCACAGCCAACAGGATGGCTACCGGTAGCGGAAGCCCACGATAAGACGCGGTGACGACGAAGGCGCCCACGCAAACAAAGCCGATAAGCGCGCCGGGAATTCCGACCACGGACAGGAATGAGGCCTCCATACCTGCCGCCAACCGAGCGCGTCGTTCTCGAATGGCTAACAGAACTACCCCGGCCCACAGGACAGCTAGCAGGATGGCTGTTGCGAGAGGCGAGAGCGTGTCGTCCGAGATGAACGTTATGGTGTCGCTCGGAGCGAGAGTGCGTCCAGACGTGATCAATAGCGACGCTCCTCTGAGCCCCAGGAGCGTCGCCAGGGTAACGATGAACGCCGGCACTCGCATGAAGGCCACCCAGAGTCCATGCCAGATCCCAATGACAACGCCAACCAACAACGTCGCGGCGATAGCTTCAGCTATTGGGAAGTGGAGGTTTGTCATAGCGACAGCGGTTACGATCGCGGAGAATGAGACCGTTGCCCCGATCGAAAGATCGATATGGCCTGGAACCATGATCATCACGATTCCGGCGGCCAGAATGGCACTGATAGCTACCTGGACACTCAGGACGGTTAGGTTTCTGGGCGTGAGGAATAGCCCGCCGGTCAAGAACTGGAAGACGAGCCAGACAGCCGCAAGAATGGCCACCAGGCCAAACGAACGGATGCGTTCTCCAGCAAAGACTCGGCTCACAATTTCCGCTCGGCTGAGCACACGCGGAGCGTCGCCCACCGGTGGCGGTGGAAGACTCGCTCTCCCGAAAACACGGAGCGCGGCCTTTCGGAGGGATTCACGCGGTTGGGCCATGTCAGTCACCCCCGGTAGCGGCGCTCATCAAATCTTCCTCCGTCGCCTTCTCGCGGTCCCAGCTGCCCACGAGTTGACCTTTGTGCATCACCACGACACGGTCGGACATGCCTAACACCTCTTCGAGGTCAGAGGAGACGAGAATGATTGCACGCCCTTCCTGGGCAAGTTGGGCCATCAGCGAGTAGATTTCGGCCTTGGTGCCGACGTCAATTCCCCGGGTGGGATCCTCGAGGATCAGGACGTCGGGGGTCGCGGCAAGCCACCTTGCGGCAATGACCTTCTGTTGGGTTCCCCCGCTGAGTTCCGACACGGGCTGGTCGATCGACCGGATCCGAATACGTAAGCGGTCGACATAACCCTTCACCAGAGCAACTTCGAGCGTCGGCCGGATGGTGAAGTATCTCGACAGACTCTTGAGCACGACGAGCGAAATATTCGCGGCAACCGACATTTTGAGGATCAGACCGCTTCGCTTTCGGTCCCCCGATAGATAGCCAATCCCCGCATTTATCGCCTTCCGCGGCGAGCCATGTTCGACCCCTTTCCCAGCGACGCGGACCTCTCCGCGAACCCGACCAGGCCAGGCTCCGAACATGGCGCGCGCTAACTGCGAGGCTCCCGACCCTACCACGCCGAAGACACCCAGGATTTCGCCGCGTCGAACTGCCAGACTGGCGTTTGTAACCGGGGGTGGCCGCCCAGATACGAGACTTTCAACGGTCAGCTCCTGGACGTCGAGTGCGACCTCGCCCGGAACAGCGTCAGACTTTGGGAACATCTCCTCGATATCCCGCCCAATCATCGCCCTCACAATTCGTCTCGGCGTCGTGGCCGCATCGCGAATGCTGAGCTGCTCGACGATCCTCCCATCGCGCATGACCGTGACGTCGTCTGCCAAGCGAACGATTTCGGGCAAGCGGTGCGAGATGTAGAGGGTTGTCACTCCTAATCGACGGAACTCGCCAATTCGGGCAAAGAGAAGCTCGGTCTCTGCCTCCGTCAGGCTTGAGGTTGGTTCATCAAGAATGAGGATCTTGACGCCTTGTGTCATTGCGCGGGCAACGCTGACCAGTTGCTGCTGCCCTGCACTGAGCCGATGCATCAAGGTCGTTGGCTCGACGCCGATCTTCAAGGAGTCGATCCATTTTGTGGCAGCAGACCACATGGTCTTGTAGTCGATCAAGCCAAACCGGCCAAACTCCCGGTTCAGGAATAGATTGTCGGCAACCGTCGTCGCCGGAACAATGTTGAGCTCCTGCGGAACCAGGAATATTCCAGCTCGCTCGGCGTCCCGGATGGTTTGAAAGGATTGCCGAGCACCTTCGACGAAGATCTGGCCCGAAAATGTGCCCGCCCCGAGCACGCCGGCAATGATCTTGACCAGCGTTGACTTGCCGGCACCGTTTTCTCCGACGATGGCATGGACCGCCCCCGAGGTGATCTCTAGGGAGACGGACCGTAGCGCGTGGGTAGCCCCGAATCGTTTGTCAATGTCTCGGACCGCGAGAATGACAGCGCGGGACTGAGGCTCGGGCGCCGAGGGCGGTTGCGTCACGAGCCTCCCCGCGTCTCGAGGGGCAGGCGCTCAAACGTCTGCTTTTCGGCTGACGGCAGACTCTCGATCAGGAAATTCCCTACACCCCAACTTGCGCCCTGGTGGCCCACCACGGGTACTGATCGAGGAACGTGAGGAGATTGGACTTGGTCACGTTGAAGGCGGCAATCTGAACCCACGGAATGTCTCCAGTTCCGTTGTTGATGGTCTTAGTCGTCGACACCTTTTGACCGTTCGCAACCTCAGCAGCGGCCTTTGCCGCTGCAATTCCCATCTGGTTGAAGGGCGTGAAACTACTTGTGGTCATCGAGCCCTCGTTGATGAGCTTCAAGGCTTGAACCTCGCAGTCCTCACCAGTTACGGCGATCTTTCCTCCAAGACCCTGCGCCTTGATGGCCTGAATGGCGCCATACGCCATGCCATCGTTCATCGGAAGGACGGCTTGAATGTTGTTCCGGTTTGCGGTCAAGGCGTTTTCGACTTCCTTTTGCGCTAGATCAGGCGCCCACGACCGATTCCATTGCTGAGCGACGATCTTGACGGCGCCAGAATTGACGAGAGGCTGAAGAACCTCCAGGCAGCCGGCGCCCTTGTCCTGGGCGACGCTAGTCCCTTGGTCACCAAAGACCAGTACATAGTTGCCACTCGGGACCGCGCTCACGATCGTCTTGGTCAGGTCGCGGCCGACTTGCTTCGCGTCACGTGAAACGATCGCGGCAAGGGGGACGTCGTTGATAATGTAGTTGTAGGCGATGGTCGGAACATTCGCGGCCTTCGCCTTCCGAACCATTGCTTTTGCCGTGTCAACGTTGACAGCCGTGAGCACCAACACATCGATTTGCTGGGTGAGCACGTTGTCGACCTGGTTGGCTTGGAGGACCTCATCGTCATTCGAAACTTGGATCACCACGTCGAGGTTATGCTTGGCAGCTTCCTGTTGAAAGTATTTTTGGTCAGCATTCTGCCAGCGAGCCTGCGTGTAGCTCGGTAGGATGAACGCTACTTTCTTGCGTTTCCCGCTTGTGCCACTTGTCGAACTGCCGCAGGCGGCCAGCAATGCGCTCGCTGCCAACCCAACGCCTGCTCCAAGAAAGCTTCGGCGTGAGCTACTCCAGTTGTACAGATTCTCCCCGATCGACCTTAACTGCTCCTCAAGCCCTTCCGTTGTACTTTTCACTGTACCTTCCTCCCTCACATTTGGCAGTCGACAACTATGAACCTGCCCCCCGCGTGCTGCTCATGGGGACACATCAACCCCCTTTGCCGATTGGAGTTGTGGGCTCGGCTGGAATCGGGTCAGTGGTTGCACTGCAGCGGCAATTTGGAGGCATTGCCGCAGCGACGGGGCTTCAGCGACAACTGCGCCAATCTCGCAAATCACCCCGCCCTGCTCCCAAGAAATCGCTCTTCGGGTGGTGTGCCAGTGCCAAAGATCGACGGGCTCGCCAACAAACTCGCCACCAATCAGCTCGAAATCCTGGTTCGCGAATCTGACGGCTTCGTGCGGGATCCCCGCACCCGCCAATTCGGTTCTCAAGGACATGCTCGCCCTTCGCTCAGTCAATCGGAATGACTTCCGACGCGGGCCGGCGAAGGTCATCATCACCAAATCTCGGGCGAATTCCACGCCACGAGTTCCAACCAGGCTGTATCCCAACGGCAACGTACTGGGTAGCAGAAGGGTGAAGTCGACGGACGCCTGTGCCCGGGCGGCAAGGACCAAATCGGCCTTGGTCGGTCGGTGGTAAAGCCCAAACGGAATCGCGAGCCGGCTCGACAAACTGACAAGACTAGCTATCGCCGTCATGCGGCAAGACTCATATGCAGTGATATTTGGCTTGCGGCCGACGTCAGGGGCTCGATAAGATCCCGCAGCCGCTCCATTGTGAGACGAGCCGATGGCGCCGAAACCGCGAGGGCGTGCGTCGCGCGTCCGATGGGGTCGCGGATCGGCACAGCGATACAGCGAAGCCCTTCCGCAAGCTCTTCGTTATCAATCGCGTATCCTCGATCCCTGATCTGCTTTAGGTGAACCTTCAGCTTGCTAACCGCCGAAACCGTCCTAGACGTGTGAGCCATCAGGCGACCGTCCGGGTAGAGGCGATCGATCCCGGAGTCCGAAAGGTCGGCGAGCAGCACCTTTCCGGACGCGGTGCAATAAGCGGGCAAGGTGGCGCCGACGCCGAGGTTGTAACTAAGCGGATGCCTCGACATCTCCTTGGCGACGATGACGATGGTGTCGTTGCGCAGGACCGACAGGCCAACCGCCTCATCCGTCTCATCGCGGAGAGCCCGCATCGCTTCGAAGACGCCCTCCTCCGGGCGGCGGTCGAGGGCGGCGATCCGACCAACCGTTGCCGCCTGTAGCCCTAGGCGATAGGCACCGTGCCGTCGACCTAGGTCGACAAATCCGGTACCGACGAGCGTCTGCAGCAGTCGGTGAGTCGTACTTTTGGGAAGGTGGATCAAGTCACTGATCTCGTCTAAGCCCCGCTCGGAATGGTCGAGGGTAAACGTTCCCAAAATCGCCAGAGAGCGTTCTACGGCGCGAACGCTTCCGGATGTCCGTCTCGTTCGCGCCGTCCCGCGCTCCACGGTTGCCCTCATGGCATCGTCGTGGTGGTTCCGGGTAATCGACAGAAAGGTTTCCGTAAAACGGGAAATTCCGCACCGTGGAATCTATCTTGCATTTGGACTCGGGCTAGTTTAGAATCCTCGCCGCGTGCTGTCAAGGCGCACGTGACTGCCGCATCCAAGTCTTGAGGCGGGAGGCCAACGGTGGGAAGGGTAGACGGAAAGGTTGCGTTCGTGACCGGTGGCGCTGTCGGGCTCGGTCGATCACATGTTCTGACGCTGGCTCGAGAAGGAGCCGACGTCGCGGTCTTTGACCTAGGCGATGGGCACCGCGACGCGGAGCCAGGCTATCCACTGGCCAAACAGGCCGACCTCGACAAGACGGTTGAGGATGTGCGCCGCCTTGGCCGGCGTGGATTGGGCCTCGTGGGCGACGTCCGCGATCAGGCCGATCTGGACGCAGCCGTGAGCCGAACCGTTAGCGAGTTCGGGCGGATCGACGTCCTAGTTGCGAGTGCCGGAATCGCCATGATGGGTGCGGCCTGGGAGATGTCGCGTCAGGACTGGGACCTTTTGATGGGTACCAACCTGACCGGGGTTTGGCAGTCGTGCAAAGCGGTGATTCCGCAAATGATCAAACAGCAATACGGCAGGATCGTACTGATTTCCTCCTCGGCAGGCTATAAGGCGTGGTACTGGCTGGGCCCCTACGTTGCGACAAAGGCGGCGGTCATTGCCCTGGGCAAGACCTTGGCGCTCGAGCTCGCGCAACACTGGATAACCGTGAACTCGATTTGTCCAAGCACGGTAGACTCCGGAACCAATCGGGGACTTGCCTTACGACACAATATCGAGTGGGACAGCATGGTCGGTGGCTGGCTCAAGAGTCAAGCGATTCAAAAACTGCTCGATCCGATCGACATTTCGAACGGCGTCCTGTTCCTGGCATCCGATGACGCCCGATATCTAACGGGCACGGCTCTGCCAGTCGATGCCGGGGTAACAGCGCTTTAGCGTCTCAAAGGAGGTAGCCGGTGATCGATGAGATCTTCGTCCTGGACAACGTCATCCATGTGTATGACATGTCCAGAAACAATTTAAGGACCGAGCAAAAGGACGCCGAACAATCACGGGAGCAGATGCTCGAGCTTGGTCGAGCCACCCGGCTGCCGTCCTACAACGAGGGGCAAATCGACTTCGGTAAGCGCTGGTCGATCGAGGAACTCTACGACATGGTTTTTGTCAAAGCGCCCACGGATATGGCCATGGCGCAGGTCGTTCCCATTTTTGATTGGTGGAAGGATTTCTTCGCTCCCGTCTATGCTCAGCACGCGATGGCGAAGGCATACCCCGATCGGGTGCTATTCTGCGGCGGGGTCGATCCGAAGTACCGCGGTCTCAATGATGCCCTGGAACAGCTCGAGTACCAGGTGAAGGAGTTGGGAGCCTCGTCCATCAAATTCTATAACGGCCACGTCCAGGGCTCATGGCGGTGCGATGACGAAAAGCTTGCCTATCCGCTGTATGAGAAATGCCGCCAGCTCGGCATCAAGGTCATCCAGTTTCACAAGGGCGTGCCCTTCGGCATGCAGAACCTGGAGCACCTGAGTCCGCTCGACCTTCAGGCCCCCGCCCGCGACTTTCCCGACCTTGCGTTCATCATCCATCACCTTGCCCTTCCCTACTTTGATGAAGTGATCTCGATCGGTGCGCGCTTCCCAAACGTCTATCTGGCTCTATCCGCCAATATCAATTACGCCGTTATCGCTCCTCGCCTTGTCCAGGAACAACTCGGACGACTGCTGATGGAAGTCGGAGTCAAGAAACTTCTTTGGGGTTCCGAGGCTGCCCTCGCGGGAGGTCCAGCACCATACCTCAAGGCGTTCATGGATTTGCAGATTCCAGAAGACCTGAGACGGGGCTACGGGTACCCACAGATAACTCGAGAGGACAAAGAGCAAATTCTCGGTCTCAACTTTGCTCGTATCATGGGGATCGATATCGCGGCAAAACGAAAGCAGCTAGCGAGCGCCGCCGCGTGACCGATCAGTCTCAGCTGCCCGTAGGGGAAGTCAATCGCCAGGCTCTCGATGCAAGCCTTGAGATGGTTGCTATGCGCGTCGCCAGCCATGCCGGGGGAATCGAAGTCGTTGGCCTCTCCGACGATGGTGCCCTGGAATTGCGCTTCACGGGAATGTGCGCGGGGTGCCCTTACCGGCCGCTGACGATGGCCGTAACCATTCGCCCGGCACTGCTCGCCGTGAAGGGCATCACTCAAGTCGTGGCCGATGGCGCCCGGGTATCAGAAGAAGCCGCGGCGCGGCTCAGCAGTTATATGGCAGAGGGCCGTCGAGACCGCAGCGTTCCTGACGCCGGGCCCACTACTTTCCAGCATGCATGACACCGTCCTAAGAGGCGGGGTAATTGTTGATGGACTTGGAGCGCCACCTCGTCCTGGTGACGTAGCCATCGACCATGGCCAGGTCTCGGCTCTGGGAGAGGTTGGCAAAGGAGCGGAAGAGCTGGATATAAGAGGGCTCGTGGTCAGCCCCGGGTTTATCGATATCCATACGCATTCTGACTTCACGCTATTCAACAATCCGCTGGCACCGCATGCCGTACTGCAGGGCGTCACGACCGAGGTCATCGGAAACTGCGGTTTTTCCCTCGCACCTATTTCGGATGAGTACCGTACGGACTTTGAAGAACTGGTCCGGCCCCTAGGAGAGGGCATCAACTGGAGCTGGCGGACGTTTGGAGAAAGCCTCGATGCCCTGATGAGAGCGCACCCGTGCCAGAACATGGTTCCGCTCGTCGGGCATGGAACGATCCGCACAGCCGTGCGCGGCCTTGGGAAGGGATCTCCTACGGAAGTTGAGCAGAAGCGGATGCGGGCCCTCGTCGGGGAGGCAATGGATGCTGGCTTTTGGGGGTTTTCGACTGGTCTCATCTACCCTCCCGGGGTCTATGCGTCGCTGGATGAGATTGCGGACATCGCTCGCGAAGTCCACACCGCGGGAGGACTCTATTCGACGCACATGCGCGACGAGGGGAATCACCTGCTGGATGCCATCGAAGAGGCGATCGAAGTGGCGTCAAGAACCGGGGTGCAGCTCCAGATTAGCCATCT
>Ga0070707_100007270_pt1 | contig 10281 bp, 8 predicted proteins | sample KBSK5502metaG_FD_65468 | JGI IMG/M metagenome (GOLD analysis project Ga0070707, IMG submission 65468) | Corn, switchgrass and miscanthus rhizosphere microbial communities from Kellogg Biological Station, Michigan, USA - KBS K5-50-2 metaG | ecosystem: Host-associated > Plants > Roots >... | reverse complement strand
AGACTGATATAGCCATCGTTGAAATCCAGATAGCGGATCATGACGCCGTTGGCGAAAGCTGCAAGATCGGGACTCGTCTTGATTCCGCTGCACAATATGCCCGCGCCGTGCGTCGCGCTCACGTTGGCCGCGAGCTTGACCGCGATCTGGCTCGGGTTTGCGCTATAGGCTCCGATCGCGCAGCCCAGCGTATCGATGATGATGCGCTTTGTCATGCGCACGATTTCTGGCGGCAGATCGTCATATTTCAGAGTCGTTGCATACTGAGCCAGGATGTCGGCGATCGAGTCCTTCGAGGAAACCTCGGCGGACGCAGGAGATTGTCCGGTCCCCTCCTGCGCCAGCGCCGGCAATGCCGCCGCGGCGCCCGTCGCCGCGGCCTGCGTCAAGAATCTGCGGCGCGCCGCGCTTTGCGTATCGAGTGCTTCGTTTTGCAGTGCCTTATCCATTATCTTCTTTCAATGAATTGTTTGGCGCTCCCTTCGTTTCTAAAAACGCGGGCGCGCGCGATACAGAATCCATTTCCGCAGTCTACCCTTGATTTCCAACCACGACGCGTTCAGGCGATGTCGGTCCAGTCCATACTAGGGCGCAGTGTTTTACCGCCGCGAATGTCGATACGTGACCTATCAGAATTCGCGGCATTCCGTCCAAGCAGCGATTGCAATCGGTCGAACGCAGGCGCAACATCCGCTCAGCGTTCATAACAGAGCAGCAATTCAGAATTAAGTTCGGGGGAAGGATCCAATGTTGATCGGATGCGCTTTGAGAGTCATCGCGATATTGCTGTTAACGCTCGCCGCGAGTCACTATGCGCAGGCGCAGAACTATCCCGTCAAGCCGGTACGCCTCGTCATACCATGGCCGGCAGGCGGCCTGACCGACGTTGCGGGACGTATCGTGTTCCAGAAAATATCGGAGAACGTCGGCCAGCAGTTCGTGGTGGATAACCGCGGCGGCGCCAACGGCATCATCGGCGCGGATCTCGTCGCCAAGGCGCCGCCCGACGGCTATACCATCATGGTGCACTCGACCAGCCATGTCAGCAATCCGCACGTTTACAAGCAGCTGCCGTACGACACACTCAAGGATTTTGTCGGGGTTGGATTGATCGTGGCGCAGACCGGACTGCTGGTGGTTCATGCGTCACTGCCGGTTAAATCGATCAAGGAGCTCGTTGCACTCGCGAAAGCCCGTCCCGATCAATTGTTATATGCGTCGTCGGGCAACGGCAGTTTCTCGCATCTTGCGATCGCGATGCTGACCTCGATGACCGGAACCAAAATGGTACACGTGCCGTACAAAGGCGGCGGGCCGGCGACGACAGCGCTCGTCTCGGGAGAGACCCAAATCCAGGCAGGAAGTCCCGCCGCGGTGCTGCCGCATATCCAGTCGAAACGTTTGCGCCTGCTGGCGGTCACCTCCGACGTGCGTTTGCCGCAGTTTCGGGATACTCCGACGGTGGCCGAAGCAGGCGTTCCCGGCTATGAGTTCCGGGCCTGGGTGGGCGTGTTTGCGCCGGCAGGCACGTCGAAGGCTATCGTCGATAGGCTCAATGCGGAAATCAAGAAAGCGCTCGAAAGTCCGGACATCAAGCTCGACGCGTTCGAACCGTGGTACATGACGCCCGAGCAGACCGCAGCGCGGATCAAGTCGGATTACGACAAGTATGGCCGGCTCATCAAACTGGTCGGCATCAAGCCTGAGTAGGACGACCGCTTTTCTGCGGCCCGGCGCTAACTGCGTCTAACCGATACCGCTATTCGTCCCGCCCATAGTGAATGCGCCGGTAGGGCACGCTCGGTACTGTTCGTGAGATGCGCAGGTCGATCATCATCGGGCCGGGTTTTGCCACAAACTCGGCGGCGGCCGAGCTCAGTTCGTCGATGGTGCGCGCCATTCGGCCGCGCCCGCCCATCGCGACAGCGACAGCGCCCAAGTCCGGTGTTGTGATCATCGCGGTCTTCACGTCCATCTTGTGCGCGTCGAGCTTGTAATACTCCGCGCCCAACGCTTCGTTATTCATCACCACAACGAGCAGCGGCATGTTATAGCGCACCGCGGTCTCGAACTCCGCCAGATGCATCATGACGCTGGCATCGCCGTCGAGGAGCATGGCTGGTTTGTAGTCCATGGCCACCACCGCTCCCATCGCCGCCGGCAGCATCTGGCCGATGCAGCCGAAGAAGTGGCCGCCTGCCACGAGGCCGCGACGGCGTGTCATCAGCATGCTCGCGAAGCCGGATGTCATGCCGCTGCCCGACAACAAACCGATTTCAGGCGGCACGATCTGATCGAGGACGATACACGCTTCGCGCGGATCGGCGGTGCCTGGTTCCATCTCGAATTCCGTGCGGTCTGCGTTGTGATGGGCGAGCTTGGTTTTCACGTCGGGGGTGCGGTAGCCGGTCGACTTGACCGAACGCTGCGCGAGCAGCTTTTCCAGCTCTTCCACGCCGATTCTGGCGTCCGCCTGCAGATAGCAATCGGCAGCCTTGCCGCCGCTCATCATCAGATGCGGCTTGGAATCGATGTGCACGTAACGCGCGTTGGGATACAGGTAGCCGTGCTCGGTTGTGTAGCGGTTCATGCTGGCGCCCACCGCGATGACGCAATCGGCTTCCTCGAACAGCTTCATCGACGGGCGCGAGCCGTACGTTCCCGAGATGCCGGCGTGATAGTCGGATTCGTTCAGGAAAGTTTTCGTCAACAGCGTGGTGGCGATCAGCGCACCGATGCGATCGGCGAGCTTGAGCACGGCCGGCCCCGCGCCTGACCATTGCGCGCCTCGCCCGACGACGATCACGGGCTTCTGGGATCCGGCGACGATGTCGGCAGCGAGTTCGAGCGCCTTCGCATCCGGATGCACGGCCCCGCGCGTGAACAGCGTGGAGGACGGCTGGTACGGTTCATCGTCCTCGAAGTTTTTCTGCTGGATGTCCATCGGACAGCTCAGCATGATGGGGCGGTTCTCGAGCTTCGCGCGGTAGAACGCCTTGCGCACGGCATCGTCCGCGGTATCAGCCGATACCAGGCGAACAAAACCGCTTTCGCACGCGGCGGCAAATCGTGCCTGGTCGAGATACTGGGTGTACTCGTCGTCGGTCGTTGGATGCTCGCCGCAAAATGCGACCAGCGGTGAGCCGGCGCGGCTCGCGGTTACCAGCGCGGTCGCGAGCTGTGTCACGCCCGGACCGCAGGTCGCGGTGGCAACACCCGGCGTGTGCGTGATGCGCGCATAGCCGTCGGCCATCCCGAGCCCCGCGCCTTCATGGCGGACTTCGTGCACATTGACGCCGATCTTATGGAGCTCGGAGACCCAGTACATGTTGCCATCGCCCATCATGCCGAAAGTGGCGCGCACGCCTTCCTCTTTGAATGCATTAGCCAATCGTTGATACACCTTCATGTCTGCCGTTCCTCCCTTGAAATTGTGCCATCGGTGACTGAATAAAAATCCGACGCCGCCCATTCGCGGCGTGCGTGCTGAAAACCCGAAATCCCGGCGCGCGTCATCCTATGCCGCGCCCAATTCGGCGCAACGCGCGGCGAGCCGCTGCGAAAATTCCGCCGTCATGCGTTTTACCACGAGTGATGCGCCGGTCTCGATCAGAGTCGCCAGCCGGCCTGAGATTTCGACCTGGGCTGCGATCAGTATGGTCGAACCCGGCGCCTCTGATTGCTCCACGACCTTGAAAGTCATCGTGGTTTGAAATCGCGCTCCGCCCTGGTTATCCTTGCCTCTGGATGTCACGTTTCCAGACATCTCCGCTGCGTTCAGCTCGAGCGCTACTTTGGCCTTGAAGCTCACCTTGGCGGGTCCGAACTTGACAGTCACGCCCGCGTCGAATGACCCATCCTGATGTTGATCCCCCAGCGTCGCCCCCGGCACGCAGTCGACCACGGCGCGCGGGTCCGACAACAGGTCCCATACGGTCTTCGGCGCCGACGGCACATCAACGCGCTCGTTGACGTCGATCATGGTTTGAGCTCATGCATGTTTGGCTTCTCGATATACGGCGATCGCGTCTGGCGGTCAGTAATGAGACTTGAAGCTGATGCCGCCGCGCTTTGCGAGCTCTTCGAGATCGATGTAGGAGCGCTTGGTTTTCTTGTCGATGGTGAACTGCATTTTCTTGTCGGATTCGGTTGTCGCGCGCACCGCCAGGATCTGCAGTGCCTCCTTGACTTCCCATTCATGCGCGCCGGCGATGCCAGGCGGCGCATAAATCGCGCAGCCGGGCCCGACTTCGAATTCCTCGCCCTCGAAGTTGCGCACGGTGGCGTGCCCTGAAATCACGAAATAAAAAGATTCGATCGGATGCCAGTGCAGTTCTTCGATGGAACCCGGCGCGTAGGTCGCGAGCCCCACGCGCACACGGTCGGTCGGCACTTCCGGACAGCCGACGAGCCGTTTCATCGATTGTCCCGGAATGACGCCGACGTGCCCCTCGATATCCGCCTGATTGATGACGCGCAGTGTCGATTTCACTTCCATGATCGCAATTCCTTTCGTAAAAATGTAATCAGGCGATCAGCGTGCCGGCGTTGACGCTCACGTTGATGCCGGTAATGCTGCGCGCCTCAGCCGTCGCGAGAAAGAGCGCCGCTTCCGCAGTATCTTCGGGCTGCAGCAGGCGATTGAGCGGGTTCAGCGCCGCAATTTTCTTCAGGCTCTCTTCGTCGCGCACTTGCAACACACGCGGCGTGACCGTTGTGCCCGGTGAGACCGCATTCACGGTGATGCCGTATTGCCCGAGCTGCTTCGCGAGATGCTTGGTGAATCCGATCAGCCCGGCTTTGGCTGTGCCATACGGCAGAAATGACGGCGCGTGCGGATTCGGGCCGATACCGCTTTGCGACGCGATGTTGATGATGCGCCCTTTTTTGCGCTCCATCATCACCGGCGCCACCGCCTGCGCGCACAAAAACGCCGATTTCAGATTCAGGTTGATTACGTGGTCCCACTGTTCTTCGGTGATTTCGGTGATCGGCGCCATGCCATGAAAACCGCCGACGCCGTTGACGAGAATATCGACGGTGCCCCAGCGTGCAAGCACGGCCTTGACCATCGCGGCGACCTGATCGGCGCGCGTGACATCCGTGCGCAGCACAAGTGCCGATCCACCGGCGGCCTCGATTTCGCCGCCGACGCGTTGCCCTTGCTTGAGGTTAGTGCTGGCGATCGCAACCGCCGCGCCTTCGCGCGCGAACGATTTTGCGATCGCTTCCGCTATGCCCTGGCTTGCGCCGGTTACGATAGCCGTCAGGCCGGCAAGTCGGCCAGCCTGCGTCATAGTAATTGTTTTTCTCCTCCCGATGCGAAGACCGAAGCATAGCAGCAGTTGGCGGGCATCGTCATGTGGGACGCTCACTCGAGCTTGAGCGGCCCGATGATGCGTGCGAGCATGGGCCTGCATCTTGCGTCATCGCCAGCGAGGACGCGGCGTTTATACTAAGCAGATTCTATCCTGATGGATTCACAGGAACCATGATCGGTCTCAGGTGCTGCGTTCGCATGGGGTTGTCCGGCGCGCTGCTCTTCATGGCCGCCGCGGTTGTGGCGGCTGCTTATCCCGATCATCCGATCCGCCTCGTCGTGCCGGTCGCGGCCGGCGGCGGCAATGACATCGTCGCGCGGCTGCTGGCGCAAAAACTCGCTGACGCGTGGGGACAATCCGTTGTCGTCGATAACCGGCCCGGCGCGGCGACTGCGATCGGCGCGGAGATCGTCGCCAAAGCGATTCCCGACGGATACACGATACTCCTCACGTCCGTCAGCTTCGCGATCAATGCGGGCGTGCGGCAGAAGCTGCCGTTCGACCCGATCCGCGATTTCGCGACGGTGACGCAGGTTGCGCGCGTGCCGCAGATCATGGTCGTCAACCCGGCGCTGACTGCTGCTTCGCTTGCCGAATTCATCGCGCTCGCAAAAGCGAAACCCGGACAGCTCAATTACGCGTCGGCCGGCACCGGTTCCTCGACGCATCTCGCGATGGAACTTTTTATGGACATGACCGGCACCAAGCTCAATCATGTGCCATACAAAGGCACCGCGCCGGGTCTTACCGACGTGATCGCGGGGCATGTGCAGGTGACCTTCGACGCCATCCCGCCCGTGCTTCCGCATTTGCGCAGCAGCCGCGTGCGCGCGCTCGCCATCGGCGCCGCGAAACGCTTTCCGACATTGGCGGAGGTGCCGACATTCGCGGAGGCGGGGCTGCCCGGCTATACGTTCGCGTCGTGGTTCGGGATTTATGCGCCCGCGCGTACGCCTGAGGACATCGTGCGCCGTCTCAACCGCGAGCTGGTGCGCATTATCGTGCAGCCGTCAACCAGCAAGACTTTTGTCGAGCTCGGTATCGAGCCGCTGGGCACAAGCCCGGAGGAATTCGGCCGCTTTCTGCGTGCTGAGATCGCGCGCTGGTCCGCGGTCGTGCGCGCGCATGATATTCGCGGCGACTGACGCCGCTGCGAATCGGCAACCCGTTTCACGCGATGTGCGCGGCGTGGTTTATACTTTGCGCAGTGTTGCCGCTGTCGTGGATCGGGATGGTGCGCTTCGGCATCGGAAGCATCGAAGTCAAGTCCAGACGGAGTTGATCAGAGCATGGTTGCAGCCAGTATCCTGCGGTTCGTATCGAGCGGCGTCTTGCGGATGGCGATGTGCGCGCCGGCGATGCTGGTCGCGGCGGCGCCGTGCAGCGCGGAAAAGTCCGTATCGTCCGACCTCTATCCCGTCAAACCTATCCGTATCATCGTTGCATCGTCTCCCGGCACGGCCAGCGACTTTTTCGCGCGCTCGGTCGGTGAGGACCTAAGCGCCTTCTACCAGCAGAGAATCGTCATCGAGAACCGCTCGGGTGCAGGCGGTCTGATCGGCAATACGATGGTGTCGAAAGCGAATGCCGACGGCCACACACTCGGGATGGTCGATGTCACGCGCATCATCACGGAGCTCATGCGCGACCAGCCTCCATATCGGGCGCTGGCGGATATCGTCGGCGTCTCTCACGTCGCATCGATCACCAACGTACTGGCGGTGACACCTTCGATCCTCGCGCGCACGGCGCCCGAATTCGTTGCCATTGCGCGCGCACGCGTCGGCGAGCTCAACTATGCTTCCCTCGGCATCGGATCCGCATCGCATCTCGCCGGCGAAGTATTCACGCGTGCGGTCGGCATCCATGCGATGCACGTGCCGTTCAGAAATCTGTACGACTCCTTCATCGAGATGGGGCTGGGACGGGTGCATTACGCTGTTTTCACGCTGCCGGCGGTCATCGGGCCGGTGCGAGAGGGGCGCATACGCGCGCTCGCCGTGATGACGCCGCAACGCAGCCCCGCACTGCCGTCGGTGCCGGCGATCGCCGAGGCCGGCCTGCCCGAAGCGCAGTTCGACAGTTGGTCGGGCATCGTCGCGCCCAAGGGAACGCCGCGGCGTATCGTCGAGCAGTTGCACGGCGACATCGTGCGCGGGCTGCGCAAGGCGGCGCTGCGCGAGCTCTTCGTGCGCCAAGGGGCCGAGTCGACCCCCGAGAGCACACCGGACGGCTTCACGCGGTTGATGCAGGACGAGTATCTGCGCTACCAAGCGCTGATACGTGAAGGAGGGATCAAGCCCGAGTAGCACGCCGGAGGGCGGAACAGGGATCGACGCAACGCGGAGCAGGGCCCCGCTTGCGGGATGCGACCGTGGAGCCGATCAAGGGCGCGGTTTCTAACGCCGATCCAATGCGCGTCTTCGGGGTCAGATCCCAGAGGGTCCCTCTTCCGCCCGCCGACGCGCCCCACCTCAGTGGGGATGTGACCCCGGAGGCGGGCAGGCGGCCGACGTGAAGTCGATAAAATCTAGCGAAGTCTGTCAGAGGCTGCGCGGTGAGGGCGGGCGAGAAGTAGCGGCCTGTGGTTTACAGAGCGAGACACTGCCGATTTATTGCTCGAGTTTGAACCCGCTTTCCCTGACGACTTTCGCCCATCGCTCCTGCTCGGCTGCGAGCCACCGGCCGCTCTCCTGCGGGCTCGCCGGAAGCGGTGTCGTGCCCTGAGAAACGAGCCAATCCTTCACGTCGGGCAGCCTTAATATGCGCGCCACTTCGACATTGAGCTTTGCGATGACCTCCGGCGGCGTGCGCGCCGGCGCGAGCATGCCCTGCCACGTTCCTGTTACGAATCCGTCCAGTCCGGGGGTTTCCGCGACGGTAGGCGTATGCGGCAGGCTCGGCAGGCGCTGCTCGCTCGACACCGCGATCAGCTTGAGCTTGCCGAGTTTTATGTGCGGCAGCGTTTGCAAGATGCCGAGAAACATCACGTCTGCGTCTCCGCTAGCGACCGCCAAAGTCGACTGAGTGCCGCCTTTGGTCGGAATGTATACCCATTGGATGCCGGTGCGCTGCGCGAACATGAGCCCCGCGAGGTGAGGCGCGCCGCCAAGCCCGGTCGCATAATTGAGCTTGCCTGGATTTGCTTTGGCAAGCGCGATCAGATCCCGAGTGGTTTTCACGGGCACGCTCGGATGCGTGGCGAGCAGATGAGGCGAGTACGAGATCGTCGTCACCGAGGCAAAGTCCTTGGGCACGTCGAACGGCAGTTTCGCAAACAGGATGGAGCTGATTACGAGGTTGCCAAGCTCCGCTAGCATCAGCGTGTAGCCGTCGGGCGCGGCGCGCGCCATCAGCTCCGCGCCGATGTTGCCGTTGGCGCCAGCGCGGTTGTCCGCGATGATCTGCTGTCCCCAGCTTTCGGTGAGCTTGGCGCCGATCAGCCGCGCGAGGATGTCGGATGTGCCGCCCGGCGGGTACGGCACAATGACGCGAATCGGCTTCGATGGATAAGTCTGTGCGACGGAGGAAAGCGCGAAGAGCGAAGCGGCGGCACATAGCGCCATTGCAAAGCGTCGCAGGATACTGTGCCATAACCCGGGCGGCCGTGCCCCGTCTCCGCCCCAACAGCAACCCCTTCGCCGAGATCCGGTGCACCTCCCTCCCGGATACGGCACGATGACGCGTATCGGCTTCGATGGATAAGTCTGTGCGACGGAAGGAAGCGCGAACAACAGAGCGCAGGTAAAAACCGCCAATGCGCTCGTCATGCGGCGTTGGTGCAGTACCATTTCAGCACGTGTGCTCAAGTTGCCTCCTCGCTTTGATCACGCAAAAGCTTCCGGACCGGCGATACCGGCGGTATAGAATAAAGAATAAATGGGAGAATCGCCACAAACAACGTTCGGGCGCGAATCATTCAAGGTTCCAATGAGCGCGCACATTCGCTGGTTTTAAACAATCCGTTGGAAGGAAATCATGGATAAGGCACGGCAAATGGAAGTACTCGATGAACAGAGCGCGGCGCGCCGCAGATTTCTTGCGCAAGCAGCGGCAACGGGCGCCGCGGCCGCGTTGCCGGCGCGGGCGCAGGACGAGTCTGGAAAATCTACGGCGTCCGCCGAGGTTTCTCCGCAGGGCTCGATCGCTGAAGCCCTGGCCCAATATGCAACGGCTCTGAAATATGAAGACCTGCCGCCTGAGGTCGTGCGCATGACAAAGCGCATCATGATCGATACGCTGGGCTGCGCGATCGGCGGCTACAGCGCCAAACCGAGCCAGATCGCGGTCAAGCTCGCGGCCGGCGTCAGCGCGACGAACGGGGCGAGTGTGCTCTGCAGCGGCATCAAGACGAGTCCCGATCTCGCGGTCTTCGCCAACGGCGTGATGATCCGCTATCTGGACTATAACGACGGCTATATTGGCATGGGCAGCGGACATCCGAGCGATGCGATCGCCGCGTTGCTGTCGACTGCCGAAGTGGCGGGGCGAAGCGGCCGCGATTTGATCCTTGCTACCGTGCTCGCGTACGAAGTATTTTGCAAAGTGAGCGACGTCATGAATTACCAGGCGCTCGGAATGGACTACGCGACGGTGGGCGGCCTCGCGGGTGTCGTTGGCGCGAGCCGTATGCTCGGTCTCACCCAGCAGCAGATGGTGCACGCGATCTCGATCGCTGTCGCCGGGAATAACGCCGTGAGCCAGACCCGCAGAGGCACGCTTTCAAACTGGAAAGCCTGCTCGTGCGCCGAAGCCTGCCGCAAGGCGGTCTTCGCGGCCCAGCTCGCGCAGGCTGGCATGACGGGGCCGAACCAGGTGTTCGAAGGGCGCGAAGGATTTTTCAATCTCGTAAAGCTCAAGCCGTTCAAGCTGCCGAAGCTCGGCGGCGACGGCGAGACGTTCGGGATCATGCACGCTCTCGTCAAGCGTTTCGCGCTCGGACAGTATGCGCAAACCGCCG